>Ga0075424_100003805_pt1 | contig 14157 bp, 13 predicted proteins | sample SoiMethybrSBSTD3_FD_75301 | JGI IMG/M metagenome (GOLD analysis project Ga0075424, IMG submission 75301) | Bulk soil microbial communities from a Populus tree surrounding site in Tennessee, USA - Soil MetaG P. TD hybrid SBSTD3 | ecosystem: Environmental > Terrestrial > Soil > Tree plantation... | reverse complement strand
GGCCCGGTGACGGTGCCGGCGAACACGACGCAGGGCGCGTCGACGTTCACGGTGCACATCGTCTCCGGGACGACGGCTGCGACGGGCGGCGACTGTGAGGAGAGCGGTCTGGTCGACAACACCGGTCATGTGTCGACGACGAACGACGGCTCCGACGAGTCCTCGGCCGAGATCTGTGTGGCGGGGCCGGCGATTCACATCCTGAAGACGCCGGACGCCGCGCAGGTGAGCGCGGGCGACCAGATCGGGTTCACGATGACGGTCTGGAACTCGGGCGTCGGTGACGCGAAGGGTGTGACCTTGTCGGACACGTTGCCGACGAACGCGGGCCTGGACTGGTCGATCGAGTCGCAGGGTGCGGGCTGGAACGGCACCTGCGCGATCGCTCAGGGTGTGCTGTCTTGCGGCCCGGTGACGGTGCCGGCGGGCACGACCCAGGCGGCGAGCACCTTCACGGTGCACATCGTCTCGGACACGACGGCGGCGACCGGCGGCGACTGCGTGGAGAGCGGTCTGGTCGACAACACCGGTTCGGTGACGACCACGAACGACGGCTCCGACGAGTCGAGCGCCGAGATCTGCGTGGCGGCCCCGGCGATTCACATCGTGAAGACGGCGGACGCTGCGAAGGTGGAAGTGGGCGATTCGATCGGCTTCACGATGACGGTCTGGAACGACGGCATCGGGGATGCCCACGGCGTGACGCTGCACGATGTCCTGCCGACCAATCCGGGTCTGTCCTGGTCGATCGATGCGCAGGGTGCGGGCTGGAACAGCACCTGCGCGATCACGGCTGGTGTCCTGTCCTGCGGCCCGGTGACGGTGCCCGCCGGCACGACCCAGGCGGCGTCGACGTTCACGGTGCACATCACGTCCGCGACGACCGGTGCAACCGGTGGCGACTGCCCCGAGACCGGTGTGGTCGACAACACGGGCAGCGTGACGACGAGCAACGACGGCTCGGACGAGTCGAGCGCTTCCACCTGTGTCCAGGCTCTCGTCGACCTCACGGTCACGAAGAGCGGTTCGCCGGCCAGCCAGGAGCTGAACGACGGCAGCCTGATCACCTGGACGATGGTGGTGACCAACAACGGGCCCAGCGACGCCACTGGAGTCGTCGTATCCGACCCGATGCCCGGCGGCAACACGTTCGTGTCGGCGACGATCACGAAGGGCAGCTGCACCGGCGGCGCGATCCTCAACTGCACGATCGGCCCGATGGCCGTCGGGGAGTCGGTGACGATCACCCTGGTCACCAAGCCGAGCACGATCGGGCTGCAGACGAACACGGTCACCGTCGGCGGCGACAGGCCGGAGACGAACACGGGCAACAACAGTGCGACCGCTACGGTCGAGGTCGTCGGCACGCCGACGCCGCCCACGCCCTGCGTCGCGGTCAGCAAGGTGACCCCGAAGCAGCTGTTCGTCGGCCGCAAGACCGCGCTCAAGATCCACGTGACCCAGGGCGGCAAGGCCGTCAAGGGGATCCACGTGCGGATCAAGGGCGCGAAGATCAACGTCCGCACCAAGGCCTCGAACGCCAACGGTCTGATCAAGCAGACGCTGAAGATGAAGAAGGCCGGAATCCTGGTCTTCACCCCGATTGCCAGCAAGGCCTGCAACACCAAGCGGGTGGGCGTGACCAACGTCTTCACCCCACCGGTAACCGGGTGACCAACTCGCCGGAGGGGTGCGGGAACGCTCCGCACCCCTCCGAACCTCCACCAGAGAAGGTCGGATGAGAGCTAGCTCAGCGGTCGTCGATCGGGCTCTCGACGAGCCCGTTCTGGTACGCGAGGCGAGCAGCCTCGGTGCGGTTCGAGACGCCGAGCTTGCGATAGATGTTCGTGAGGTGGAACTTGACCGTCTGTTCCGCCACCCACAGCTCCTTGCCGATCGCCTCGTTCGAGAGGCCACGCGCGAGGGCCGCGAGGATCGCAGTCTCGCGCTCGGTGAGGCCGGCGGCGCGCGCCGCGCTCTCGCCGGGATCGGGCAGGCCGATCGCGCTGTAGACGGTTCCGTCGACCGCCTGGCGCAGAGCGGAGGGCAGGTCGATCGGGTTGATGCTCTTCACGATGAAGGCGCTCGCGCCGCGCTTGAGCACGGTCTGGATCACGTTCTCGTCGGTGGAGACCGAGAGGACGACGACCTTCACCTCCGGATGCTGTTTGCGGATCCGGCTCAGGCAGGCGAGCCCGTCGGCGCCCGGCATGCGCAGGTCGAGCAGGACGATGTCGGGATTCGTGCGTCCCACCATCGGCAGCACCTGCGAGCCGGAGTTGCACTCGCCGACCACCTCGAAGTCGGGCGCCTCCTCGAGGGCTCGCTTTACGCCCTCGACAATGAGACGATGGTCGTCGGCGATGAGCACGCGCACGGGGAAATCGTAGTCGGTAGATCGGCGGATTCCGAATTGGCTCCGGCATGAGCGATAGGACGGCGACTCGGCGGGCACATGTGCTCATCGCGGCTGAGCGGCTGCCCACGCGTGTCGGACTTCGTCTGGCGCTCGAGCCGGAGGCACGCTGCACCGAGGTGGCCGACGCGCAGTCGGCAGTGGACGCGGCTGTGCGGGACCATCCTGACGTCTGCCTTCTTGGCCTCGATCGCGACGGCCAAGGGCTCCGGGTGGTGAACGAGATCGCCTCGCGGGTCCCGTCGGCCGCCGTGATCCTGCTGACGAGCCGGCTCGACGAGGAGGAGTTCATGGCAGCCGTGCGCGCAGGCGCGAGCGGCTACCTGACGCAGAGCCTCGATCCCGCACGGCTGCCGCACGTCGTCAGGGGCGCTCTTCGTGGCGAGCCGGCCGTGCCGCGCAAGTTCGTGTCGAGGCTGCTCGACGAGCTGAGGACGCGCGAGCACAGACGCACCCTGGTCCTGGCCGAGAAGGGCCGCGTATCGCTCACGACGCGTGAGTGGGAGGTCGTGGAGTTGCTGCTGCGCTCCGCGAGCACTTCGGAGATCGCAACTGAGCTCGGGGTCGCGCCCGTCACGGTCCGCCGTCATGTCGGCTCCGTCGAACGCAAGCTCGGGGTGGCGACGCGCGCCGAGGTCGTCGCGCTCCTCACGGCGGAGACCGGCGCCGCCGCTCCGGCCTAGTTCTTCCCGCGATCGACGACCACGCCCTCCGGCTCCCACTTTGCATGGTGCTTCATTGCCCATTCGACGCGAACGTCGCCGAGCGTCATGCCGCGCAGCGAGTGCCGGGTCGCCGGGTGGATGAGCGCGAGGTAGAGGTGGCCGACGAGGAGGGCGAGGGAGACGTACATAAGGCCGTCGTGGAGGATCACGGTGCTCGCGAAGCGGAAGCGCGTGTCCTGCTCGCCGAACCAGAGCAAAAAGCCGGACACGCCGAACAGGATGGTGAAGGCGGCGGTGAGCGCCGCGTTGATCTTCTGGCCGGCGTTGAACCTTCCCTGTGGTGCCTTGCGGCGCCGCAGCCAGCGGAGGTCGTCGCCGTCGAACTGCTCGAGCTCGCGCGCGGTCGCGAGCAGGCGGCGACCGCCGAGCAACACGACTGCGATTAGCGCGCCGAGCCAGGCGACGCCTCCCCAGAAATGGATGCTCTGGATGAACTGCCGGCGCGAGACCAGCTCCGACAGCCTCGGCAGGTAGAGGATCAGCCCCGTCACGAGCAGGAAGAAGAAGCCGATCGCGTTCACCCAGTGGAGTAGCCGCTCCACCGGCGAGAAGCGTTTGACGTAACCGGCCTTCACGTCCCGTATCCGTTCGAGCGGCCGACCCAGGCGTTCTGGTCGTAGCCCAGCTTCTCCCAGTACCCCAGCTGCTCGCCCGGAACGAGGTTGATCTGCTGCAGCCACTTGACGTTCTTGTAGCCGTACATCTCCGGAATGACCAGCCGCACGGGAGCGCCGTGCTCGCGCCGCAGCGGCTTCCCGTCCATCTCGTAGGCGAGCATCACGTTGGGCAGGGACGCCTGCTGCCGCGAGAGGTAGTCGATGTACGGCACCTCCATCGAGACGAACTCGAGGGCGTGTGCCGTGGACTGTGGCTTCGCGGCGGCGAGGACGTCGTGGATCCGGACGCCGCCCCAGCGGACGTTCTCCACCGACCAGCCCGTGACGCAGTGGAAGGTCGAGACCTGTTCGACCTTGGGCAGAGCGCGAAGCTCGTCGTACGTGAGCGAGACCGGGTGCTCGACGTGGCCACCGATCTTCAACCGCCACGTCTTGGGGTCGAAGACCGGCATTTGACCGGAGATCGTGTAGATGCGCCAGCCTCCGCTCGGGAGGATCGGCGCGATCGCGCTGGCGACGGGGGAGACCACGCCGGTGACGTGATCCCAGGCGGCCTTGCCCCAGTAGAGGGACGTGAGGCCCCCTGCGAGGGTGACGAGGAAGAGCCTCCGCCCGTAGCGCCGCGGCTCGGGTTCCTCGGTGTGGGTGGGCGTCTCCATCTGGACCTCTTTCAGCCCCCTGCAGCAGTGTCACGGTACCTGTGGGTCTGACGTTAGTTCGGATCTCCGGCCGAGCCGGTTTGATCCTGCAGCGCTATTCGGGCGTCACGTAGGCGGCGCTGAGGCCGCCGTCGACGACGAAGGTCGCCGCGTTCACGTAGCTCGACTCGTCGCTCGCGAGGAAGAGGGCCGCGTTGACGATCTCGCGCGGCTGCGCCATCCGGCCCATCGGCAGGTGGACGAGCCGGCGCTCGGCCGCGCCGGGCGTCTCGCCCCAGATCCGCAGCAGGAGCGGCGTCTCGACCGGCCCCGGACAGAGCGCGTTGACGCGGATCCCCTGCCGCGCGAACTGGACGCCGAGTTCCTTGCTCAGCGAGAGGACGGCACCTTTCGAGGCGGTGTACGAGATCTGCGAGGTGGCAGCGCCGACGAGGGCGACGAAGGAGGCGACGTTGATCACCGAGCCGCCGCCTTGCTCGAGCAGGTGGGGGATGCCGTGCTTGCAGCAGAGATAGACGCCGCGCGTGTTCACCGCCTGCACGCGCTCCCACGCGTCGAGGCCGGTCTCGAGGATCGAGTCGTCGTCGGCGGGGGAGATGCCGGCGTTGTTGTAGAGGACGTCGATGCCGCCGAAGCGTTCGGCCGCGGCCGTGTACATCGCCTCGACCGACGCCTCGTCTGAGACGTCCACCTGCACGGCCAGACCGCCGATCTGGCCGGCAACCCCCTCTGCCGCCGCCCCGTCGATGTCGGCGACCACGACCTGCGCACCCTCCTCTGTGAAGCGGACCGCGGCGTCGGCGCCCATCCCGCCGCCCGCGCCCGTGATCACGCAGACTTTGCCCTCGAGCCGTCCCGCCATCAGTCCTCGGTGGAGTAGTAGACGTTCTTGATCTCGCTGTAGCCGGCGAGGCCGTGCATGCCGAGCTCGCGGCCGAAACCGCTCCGCTTGAAGCCGCCGAACGGCGTGGAGACGCGCACCGACGAGTTCGAGTTGATCGAGAGCACGCCGGTCTCGATCGCTCTGGCGACGCGCAGCGCCCGGCTGCCGTTCTCGGTCCAGATCGAGCCCGAGAGGCCGTAGTCGGAGTCGTTCGCGATCCTGATTGCTTCGGCCTCGTCGGCGAACGGGATCAGGGCGGCGACCGGGCCGAAGACCTCCTCGCGCGCGACCCGATCCTCCGGCCGAGCCTCGACAAGCGTGGCCGGATACCAGAACCCTTTGCCGTCGGGTGCGTCGCCGCGGAAGAGCGGCTCGCCGTCGAGGAAGCTCGCCACCGTCTCGCGGTGCGCTGCGGAGACGAGCGGCCCCATCTCGGTGGCGTCCTCCTCGGGATCCCCGACCCTGACGCCGCGGGTCGCCTCGACGAGCAGCTCCGCGAAGCGGTCGTAGACGCTTCTCTCGACGAGTATCCGCGAGCGCGCGCAGCAGTCCTGGCCGGCGTTGTCGAAGACCGCGTACGGCGCGGCGGCCGCCGCGCGTTCGAGGCCGGCGTCGGCGAAGACGACGTTCGCGGACTTGCCGCCGAGCTCGAGGGTGACGCGCTTGATGGTGCCCGCGGCGCCGCGCATCACCTCCTGCCCGACCTCCGTCGAGCCGGTGAAGCCGATCTTCGCCACGTCCGGGTGCTCGACGAGCCGCGTACCGACGATCGAGCCTTTGCCGGGCAGGACGTTCAGGACCCCATCGGGGATGCCCGCCTCCAGCGCGAGCTCGCCGAGCCGCAGCGCCGTGAGCGGCGTCAGCTCCGCGGGCTTGAGCACGACGGTGTTGCCGCAGGCGAGCGCCGGCCCGAGCTTCCAGGACGCGATGTTGAGCGGGAAATTCCAGGGGACGATCAGTCCCACCACGCCGAGCGGCTCCCGGAGCGTCAGGTCGACGCCGCCCGCGACCGGAATCGTCTCGCCGAAGTGCTTGTCGACGGCGCCGGCGTAGTAGTGAAAGACCTCCGCGACCATTCCAACCTCGCCACGCGCTCCGGCAATCGGCTTGCCGACATTGCGCGACTCGAGGCGCGCGAGCTCCTCGCCGTGCTCCTCCACCAGGGTCGCAAGCCGTCGCAGCAGCCGGGCCCTGTCGGCCGGGGCGACGGCTCGCCAGTCTGTGAACGCCTCCTTCGCGCGCGCTACGGCCGCGTCGGTTTCCTCGACGCCGGCCGCCTCGACCTCGGCGATCGTCTCCTCGGTTGCCGGATTGAGGATCGAGGTCACTGACGCGCTGCCTCGACGAGCTGCTCGAAGAGTCGGAGGTCTTCTCCTGCTTCGGGATGCCAGAGCACGCCGACGACGTACGGCTTGCTTGGATCCTCGAGACCTTCGACGGTTCCATCCTCGGCCCACGCGACCTCGCGCAGGCCTTCTCCGATCCTGCCCAGCGCCTGGTGGTGATGCGACTTGACGGGGCCGTGTGCCTCAGGGATCCGCGATGACGGGTCGACCCGCACCGCGTGCTCCGAGAACTCACCCTTGACCTCGCGGTGCTCCTCGTGGCCAACGACGTCAGGAAGATGCTGGACGATGTCGCCGCCCCGGGCGACATTCAGCACCTGAAAGCCGCGACAGATCGCCAGCACGGGCAGATCGCGCGCGAGCGCCGCCTCCAGGAGCGTGAGCTCGCCTCGGTCGCGTTCGGGGTTCGTGCCGACCGTCGCAGGATCGGCGTCGGCTCCGTACTCCTCCGGCTCCATGTCGTTGCCGCCCGAGAGGATCAGCCCGTCCAGCGCCTCGAGCACCTCCTCCACACCCTCGTCGTCCGGCGGGACGAGCACCGCCCGCCCGCCGGCCCGCTCGACAGCCCGCACGTAGTCGTAGGGGACGAGCGCCGCCTCGACCTGCCCCCAGTGCCCCCAGGACGCGGGCTCGACGTACGTCGTGATGCCGATCAGAGGCTTAGCCACGCTAGCCACGCTCGAACATGCGCTCGCGCTCGTAGCCCGTCACCGTCTTGTCGAAGAGTTCCTGCTCCGTACGCGCGTAGTTGAGGTAGTGGTCGATCACGTCGTCGCCGAGGAGCCGGCGCGCCACCCCGCTCGACTCGAGCCGGGCGATCGCCTCGCGCAGCGCGTGCGGGAATCGCTCCACATCCGACTCGTACGCGTTCCCCTCAAACGCCGGTTCCAGCTCGAGCTTCTCCTCGATCCCGTACAGCCCGGCGGCCAGCAGAGCGGCGAACGCGAGATAGGGGTTCGCGTCGGCGCCCGGGATCCGGGTCTCGGGTCGCACCGAAGAGCCGTGGCCGACCACGCGGAAGCCGCACGTGCGGTTGTCGTAACCCCAGGCGAGCGTCGTGGGAGCCCAACTCCCGGCCGCGAAGCGCTTGTACGAGTTGACGACCGGCGCGACGAAGATCGCTAGGTCCCCCAGGCACGCGATCTGCCCGGCGAGGTAGTGGCGGAAGAGCTCGGTCTCGCCGGCGAACGCGTTCTCCCCGTCGCGCCAGAGAGAGGAGTGGATGTGGCACGAGGAGCCGACCCAGTCGTGGTGGGGCTTCGCCATAAAGGTGACCGAGCAGCCGCGCTGGTGCGCAATCTCCTTGAGGCCGGTCTTGTAGACGACGTGGTCGTCGGCGGTGCGCAGCGCGTCCTGGAACCGGAAGTTGATCTCGTGCTGCCCGGCCCAGGCTTCGCCTTTCGATGACTCGACGATCATCCCGGCCGCCTTCATCGACGTCCGTACCTCCCGCAGGAACGGCTCGTCGAAGCTCGCCGCGAGGATGTGGTAGTCGAGGATGTAGGGCACCGACGGGGTCAGGTCGTGGTAGTGCTTCGCGTGCGCCTCGAGGTAGCTCTCGCGGAAGAGGAAGAACTCGAGCTCCGAGCCGAACATGGCGTCGAAGCCCAGCTCCCGCGTCTTCTCCACCTGCGCCCTCAGCACCTGGCGGGGCGATGGGGCGACCGGCGCCCCGTCGTGCCACTCGACGTCGCACTGCACCATCACCGTGGCTTCGTGCCAGGGAATGCGGCGTAGCGTGGACAGGTCGGGACTGAGTCCGAAGTCGCCGTAGCCGCGCTCCCAGCTCGCCATCGCGTACCCGGGGACGGGATCCATCTCCATCTCGAGCGCGAGCAAGTAGTTGCAGCCCTCGCCGCTGTGGCCGGCCTCGTTCTCGGACAGGAAGAACTCGGCGTCGAGCCGCTTTCCCATCAGGCGCCCCTGCATGTCGGTGAAGCACGCGATGACGGTGTCGACCGTGCCGGCGGCGACGTCTTCCCGCAGCTCCTCGAGCGTCGGCATCCCCGCCGACACTACACCGGCCGCCGAGGTTGCAACGTCCGGCACATCGCGTTAGCGTCGCCCGAACCAGGTCAATCCAGGGGAGGCGATCACGTGAGTTCCGAAGTACCTGCGGCAAACCTCGACGACCGCGCGACTCTTCACCGGCTCGGCTACGCACAGGAGCTGTACCGCTCGATGGGCGGCTTCCAGAACTTCGCGATCTCGTTCACGATCATCTCGATCCTCGCCGGCTGCCTGACGTCGTACTACATCGGGTACAGCCAGGGCGGGCCGGTCGCGATCACGTGGGGCTGGCTGATCGTCGGACTCGCCTGCACATTTGTCGCAATGGCGATGGGCGAGATCGCTTCGACCTACCCGACGGCAGGGGGGCTGTACTTCTGGGCGTCGAAGCTCGGGGGACCCGGGTGGGGTTGGTTCACCGGCTGGTTCAACCTGGTCGGCCAGATTGCCGTAACCGCCTCGATCGGCTTCGGCTGCGCCATCTTCATGACCTCCCTGTTCAACCTGTGGTGGAGCTACCCGAACTCATTCGGATGGATCTACTTCCTCTACGGGATGATCATGCTCGGCGCCGGCCTGATCAACATGTTCAAGGTCTCGATCACAGCGGCGCTCAACGCCTTCTCGGCCTGGTGGCACATGATCGGCGTGCTCGCGCTGGTCGCGATCATGATCATCGTTCCGGACCATCACCAGTCGTTCGGCTACGTCTTCGGACACACGGTCAACAACACGGGCCTGGGCGGCACGACGACGCACGGCTTCATCTACATCTATGTGTTCCTAACCGGCCTGCTGCTCGCGCAGTACACGATCACGGGCTACGACGCGTCCGCGCACATGAGTGAAGAGACGCGCAGCGCCTCGCTCGGGGCGGCGTGGGGGATGGTGATGTCGGTCGTGGTTTCGGTCGTGTTCGGCTTCATCCTGCTTGTGGCCGTCACGTTCGTGATTCCGGCAAAGGGGCCGTCGGATACGTCCGCATTCATCGTCCAGCACATCTGGACGGACGCGATGGGCACCAAATGGGCGGAGTTCCTGATCTTCGTCGCCGTCGTCGCGCAGTGCTTCTGCACGATTGCGTCGACGACGTCTGCGTCGAGGATGATGTTCGCCTTCTCGCGTGACCGCGCGGTACCCGGTCACCAACTCTGGAAGCGTGTGTCCAAGCGCGACCGCATCCCCGTCTACACGGTGTGGGCGATCTGCTGCCTCTCGTTCCTGACCCCATTGCCGGCGCTGTGGTGGGGCTTCGTCGGCTATTACGCAGCGACGGCGGTGGCCGTGATCGGGCTCTACATCGCCTTCGTGATACCGATCATCCTCCGGCTGCGCGCGGGCGAGTCGTTCGAGCGCACGGCCTGGAGCCTCGGCAAGTACTACAAGATCGTCGACTGGATCGCGATCATCTGGATCTTCGGCATCTGCCTCGTCTTCCTGCTCCCCGCCTACCAGGGAGGCATTCCATTCAAGTCGAACTTCGACTGGAACCTCTTCAATTACACCCCGCTCCCGGTCTTGGGCACGTTCCTGCTCTTCGGCGGCTGGTACGTCCTGTCGGCGCGCAAGTGGTTCAAGGGACCGGTCGCGCAGGGCGACCAGGCGGAGCTCGAGCGGATCGAGGCCGGTTTCGAGTCGCCCGCAGCTCCGGCGACCTCGCCCGCGGGCCAGCCCTAGTACTCAGTCGGATGGCGGGCGGGCTCTTGGCCCGCCCGCCTACCCCACGCGGTGCATCGGCTGACGAGAAAACAGGCGCGGCGGATCGCGGTGCGCGCCCAGTTGCTCGACGCGCCACGGCCGAAGGATCTGCTCGCCGTGATCGAGCGGCTGACGCTGCTGCAGGTCGATCCGACTGCGGCGATTGCGCCGAACGCCGACCTCGTCGCCTGGAGCCGCCTCGGCTCGTCGTACCGGCCCGAGCACCTGAAGCGGGCGCTCGAGGAGGATCGGACGCTGTTCGAGTTCAACGCGCTCATCCGGCCGATGAGCGATCTCGGCCCCCACCTCGCCGGTGCCGGCGGCCGGCGCGGCCAGGGGAGGGTGGACGTGTGGCTCCGCGACAACGAGCGCTGCCGGCGGGACATCCTCCGGCTGCTCAAGCGCTCGGGCCCGCTCACGTCCCGCGACATCCCGGACACGTGTGTCGTGCCGTGGGCGTCGAGCGGCTGGACGAACGATCGCAACGTCACCCAGATGCTCGAGTTCATGCAGGCTCGCGGTGAGGTGGCGATCTCCGGTCGGATCGGGCGGGAGCGGCTCTGGGATCTGCCCGAGCGCGTCTATCAGGCTGACTTCCAGATCTCCTCGGTCGAGGAGGCGGAGCGGATCAGGAACGAGCGCCGGCTCGCAGCTCTCGGCATCGCGCGGGCGAAGGCGCGGGCAATGCCGATGGAGCCGATCCATGTCGGCGAGGCGGGAGAGCCGGCCGTCGTCGAGGGGGTGAAAGGCGAGTGGCGCGTCGACCCTGCGTACCTGACCGGCGGCTTCAGGGGGAGGACCGCGCTGCTGTCGCCCTTCGACCGGCTCATCCACGATCGCGTCCGGACCGAGGAGCTGTTCGAGTTCGAGTACACGCTCGAGATGTACAAGCCGGCCGCGAAGCGCCGCTGGGGATACTTCGCGCTGCCGATCCTCTACGGCGACCGGCTGGTGGGCAAGCTCGACGCGATCGCCGACCGCAAAGCCTCGGTGCTTCGCGTGAACGCGATCCACGAGGACGTGAGCTTCAGTCGGGCGATGACCACGGCGGTGCGGAAGGAGATCAAGGACCTCGCAGCCTGGCTCGAGCTCGACGTGCGATGACTTCGCGCGGCCGGCGCGGTCTCAGCTCCGACGACTTCGAGCGAAAGGACAAGCGATGCAGAAGGTCACGACCTGGCTGTGGTTCGACACCGAGGCCGAAGAGGCGGCGGAGTTCTACACGTCCGTCTTTCCGGAGGCGCGCGTCACCGAGGTCACGCGCTACGGCGAGGCGGGACCGCGGCCGGAGGGGATGGTCATGACCGTCAGCTTCGAGCTGTTCGGCCGCGAGTTCTACGCACTCAACGGCGGATCGAACGCCAAGATCGAGGGTTACGGCATCTCCTTCATGGTCGAGTGCGAGTCGCAGGAAGAGGTCGACCGCTACTGGGAGAAGCTCGCCGACGGCGGGCAGGAGATTGCCTGCGGCTGGGTGACCGACCGCTACGGCCTCGCGTGGCAGATCATTCCGAAGCGGCTGATGGAGCTGCAGGCGGATCCCGATCGCGAGAAGGCGCAACGCGCCATGGCTGCGATGCTGCAGATGACGAAGATCGACATCGAGGAGCTCGAGCGAGCTGCCGCAGCTGCATAGGATGTCTCTCGTGGCCACCGTCCAGCCCGCCACGACCGACGCCCTCGAGCAGTACCGGCGCGAGCTCACCGGCTACTGCTACCGCATGCTCGGCTCGGCCTTCGACGCCGAGGACGCCGTGCAGGAGACGATGGTGCGCGCCTGGCGGTCGCTCGAGCGGTTCGAGGGCCGCTCGGCGCTCAAGTCGTGGCTGTACCGGATCGCGACGAACGTCTGCTTCGACGCGCTCGCGGGTCGCGAGCGCCGGGCGCGGCCGATGGATCTCGGCCCCGCACAGGAGCCACTGTTCGAGAACCTCGCGGAGCTGCCCGAGGTGACCTGGATCACGCCGTTGCCGACGCCGGACGAGCTCGCGGAGCAGCGCGAGTCGCTGCGGCTCGCATTCGTCGCAGCGCTACAGCACCTGCCTCCGAAGCAGCGAGCCGCGCTCATCCTTTGCGAGGTCCTGAAGTGGCAGGCGAGCGAGGCGGCGGAGCTGCTCGAGACCAGCGTCGCCTCGGTCAACAGCGCGCTGCAGCGCGCACGCGCGACGCTCGCTACCGCAGACATCGCGGCGCCGGGCGAGCTCGACGAGGAGGCCCGCGGTTTGCTCGAGCGGTACGTCTCCGCCTTCGAGGCGTACGACATCGACCGGCTCACCGAGCTTCTGCACGAAGATGCCGTCCAGTCGATGCCGCCCTACAGCCTCTGGCTACAGGGCCGCGACGACATCTTCACCTGGTGGTTCGGCCCGGGGATCGGCTGCAAGGGCTCCAGGCTCGTCCCGGTCGGTCTCGTCAACGGGATGCCGGCCTGGGGCCAGTACAAGCCCGCCCCGGAGGGCGGTTACGAGCCGTGGTCGGTCATCGTCCCCGAGGTGTCAGCAGGCCGGATCGTCGAGTTGACGTTCTTCCTCGACACGCAGCGCCTCTTCCCGTTCTTCGGGCTGCCCGACCACCTCGCGTAGGCCGCAGAGGTCGAGCAGTTCCCAGAGCTCGCGCGGCGCGCGGACGAGGCGCGCCCCCGTCTGAAGCCGGAGGCGCGCCAGGAAGTCGACCGTCCGCAGGTCGAAGGTAGTGATCAGCTCGACGGCTGGACGACGATGAGCGAGTTGCCATCCGGGTCGCGGAGCCAGAACATCGGCGGCACCGGCCCGCCGTAGCGGCTGACCTCGTCGTCGACGTCGGCTCCCGCCGCCTTCAACGTCTCGTGGGCGCCGTCGACGTCGCTCGTGTCGAGACAGATCCCCGTCTGGCTGCCGCCGGCCTCCTGGCCCGGCGGCGGCGGGGCGAGCGCGATCGTCGTCTCCGCGCCGGCGACCTGCACCTCGACCCAGCGCATGTCCGGGCCCATCGGCTCGTCGACGACCTTCTCGAACCCGAGTGTGCCGACGTAGAAGTCGAGCGCCCGGTCGGTGTCGGCGATCGTCACGCAGACGCGGCCGACCTTGCTGATGTTGAGCTTGGACGTCACGTTGGACATCTGCAGTCTCCTCGTGTCGGGGGTGTCGCAGCTACGACCGCCGCCTCGCCGGAAACTCATCGTCGCTTCCCCTTGACGAGCGGGCGCTCGATGTGCGAAGTTACGAGCGTCAAAGCCCGGGAACTGCGCAAGCGGTTTGCGGGCTTTGGCGTTTCTGGGCTGGCTCAGGCTCGCACTCGCTCGCCCGTCGGGTCGTACAACGGCTCGGAGCGCGCCTCGCCGCCGACCCACTCGCCGAAGATGTCGATCGCGACCCGCGTTCCCGGCTCGGCATGGGCAGGCGGAACATACGCGTACGCGATGCTCGCGCCGACCGCATAGCCGTACCCGCCGCTCGTCACCCGTCCTACGATTTCGTCGCGGTACCGGACGGGCTCGGAGCCGAGCGCGACCGCGCGCGGGTCGTCGAGCACGACGCACACAAGCTTCTGCCGCGGCTCTGAGCGCGCCAGCGCATCGCGGCCGATGAAGTCCCCTTTGTCCATCTTCACCGCGAAGCCGAGACCGGCCTCGAACGGTGTCGTCTCGGCCGTGAGGTCGGTCGCCCATGCCCGGTACCCCTTCTCGAGACGCAGGGCCTCGATCGCGCGATAGCCGCCCGGGGTGACGCCGTCGACGCACAATGTGTCCCATAGCGTCGCCCCGTGCTCGACCGGGCAGTACAGCTCCCAGCCGAGCTCGCCGACGTACGTCACCCGCGAGGCGA
>Ga0075424_100003804_pt1 | contig 14158 bp, 8 predicted proteins | sample SoiMethybrSBSTD3_FD_75301 | JGI IMG/M metagenome (GOLD analysis project Ga0075424, IMG submission 75301) | Bulk soil microbial communities from a Populus tree surrounding site in Tennessee, USA - Soil MetaG P. TD hybrid SBSTD3 | ecosystem: Environmental > Terrestrial > Soil > Tree plantation... | reverse complement strand
CGTCGGTGCAGCGGGGTGGGCCAATCACGTTCGACATGTTCGGTCGCGCAATCGCAGAGTTCGAGTTTACGCTCGTATTCGCCGACGCGCCCATCGACCGATTTGCCCGCGGGATGAAGAACGCGATGACCGACGCTCAGAAAGCGGGTGCGCTGTTGTTCTTCGGCGCGGCGAGATGCGCAGAGTGCCACCGCGTATCGGGCCCGTCCAACGAAATGTTCAGTGATTTTGCTGCACACGTTGTCGGCGTCCCACAGATTGCGCCACTGTCCGGCAATGTGACCTTCGACGGGCCAGGGGCCAATGAAGACTTCGGTTTGGAGCAAATCACCGGCAATCCGGACGACCGCTACAAGTTCCGAACCTCGCCCATTCGAAACGTCGCGCTTCAGCCCGCCTTCTTTCACAATGGCGCGTTTACGACACTGGAGGATGCGATCACGCATCACCTCGACGTGTTTACGTCAGCGCGTGAATACTCGCCAGAAGCGGCCGGAGTGGCCGCCGACTTGCGCGCTCGAATGGGTCCCGCCGAACCGGTGCTAGCGCGAATCGACCCGATTCTGGCAACGCCGATTCCGCTTTCGGATGATGAAGTCAGTGACCTTGTCGATTTCGTTCGTCACGGGCTCCTCGATCAGCGCGCGCGGCCGGAGAACCTGCGTAAGCTCATTCCGCGAGACCTCCCAAGCGGTTTTCCCGCGCTCGTCTTTCAGTAAGAGAGGCTACTGGAGGACGGGCGTTTACTGCTCAACCTGAAGTGTTGAGTCGACGTCACACCGGCGTACCATTTCCGCAATCGAGGAAAGCGGTGTTTTGACCAGCCAAGCCCGCGTCACCTCCGAAGTATCGGAGGTGCTCCGATTAGGCGGGGGCGCTCACCGCCCGTCGGTGATCTGAACGCGCGAAAAAACACGCCGCGTGCATGGCATTCGCCGTGCTCTGCACGAGTCGATGGTGTTGTATGCGAACTCAATCTCGATCTCCATCGGGCGGCTCGGACTCGGCTCTCTCGCCCTCGTGCTCTGTTTAATGGCGCCGGTTGGCGCGCAGTCGAACGCTTCTCCGACCGACACATCCCCGTCAGCTCAAGCCGCATCGCAAACAGCCGTAGTGGTGTGCGCGTCGACAAACGACGGGCACACGCATTGTCCGGCCAATACGGCAACTACTACTGGTTCAACAGCCGCAACGTTCGCACCAACGTGCAGATCATGAACATCGATCGCTCGCCGGTGAGCAGCGTCTTCGGTTTCTACGTCGGTGGCAGAAGGGCATCACCGTTTCGGCGGCGACCTCGTTCTATAATAACTTCAGCAATCCGGTCACGCCTGTTCTCGGTGAAGCGGTTCCAATCATTGGCGTCGTCGCTTTCCTCGATCACACCTGGAATCCGAGGTTCAGCACCGCCGTCGGCTATTCACTTCAGGACAACGACAACACGGAAGGCCAGACGCCGAATGCGTTCAAGACCGGTCACTACGCGCTGGGCAACCTGCTTTATACCCCCGTGCCGAACGTCATGATGGGTGGTGAACTCCAGTGGGGACGTCGCGAGAACTTCTCCGATGGCTTCCACAGCGATGGGCTGAAGCTGCAGTTTTCATTCAAGTACAACTTTTCGTACAAGCTCGGAGGGTAGTGCCCGTTCGCGGCGTCTGAGCGCGCTGCGATCACATCGTCGCGACGCCGAAATATCGGAGGTCCTCCACTGCCGCGGGCGTCGATTTGAGATAATCCGCCTTCGGAGGCTGGATGCGCGTTCGCAAGTTGCTCGATTGGCGCAAGCTGCTGATCTACTCACACCGCTGGCTGGGCATCGTCCTCGGTATCGTCTTCATGGCGTGGTGCGTGTCAGGCGTCGTGCTGATGTACTACGGCGTCCCGCACCTGACGGCCGGCGAACGCCTGATGCGGCTCCCGCCACTCGACCTCTCCGCGATTCGCGTCACGCCGGCCGAGGCCGCCACGCAGTTCAAGGATCCTCCGCGGCGGCTGCGGATCTCGATGCACGGTGATCGGCCTGTCTACCGCTTCAATACAGGCCGCGTCTTTGGCCGCTGGACGCTCATCTACGCTGACACCGGTGAGGCTGTTGACCCTCTCGATCGAGAGGGCGCGCTCACGTGGTTGCAAGGCTACCTCCCCGAACAGCAGACGCTGCGCTACGACGCATATCTCCAGCGCCCCGACACCTACACCCGGCTGCCGGCGATGCAGACGCACTTCCCGCTGCACCGCGTGGCGCTCGATGATGCCGCCGCAACTGAGTATTACGTGTCCGAGCGATCGGGCGAAGCCGTGATGAAGAGCGATCGGCGGACGCGTCTGCTTGGTTTATTTGGATACATCACGCACACGTTCTTCTTCTTCCGGCAGCAGTCGTGGTGGAGCGCGTTGTTGCAGTGGGTCTCGTGGATCGGGCTGGCGATGTGCGTGACCGGCGCCGTCGTGGGCGTCTGGCGCTACGGCCTGTCAGCGCGATTCCGTCACAAGGGTGTCCGGTCGCATTCGCCGTACGTCGGATGGATGAAGTGGCATCACTACGCGGGGCTGCTGTTCGGAGTGCTCACGATTTCGTGGGTGTTCAGCGGCCTCGTGTCGCTCGATGTGATTCCTGGCATCCGGGAAACACGGTACTCGCCGCAGCAGGTTGCCGAGGGCGCTCGTTCCGTACAGGGTGAAGGCGCCGTGATCGATCTCTCATCGCTCTCACTCGAGAATCTGCGGACCGCGACTGCAACCGTATCCCGTTCATTCCCGGCCAAGGAGTTCGAGCTCCTGCAGTTTGGCGGTGAGACGTACCTGATTGCGTATCGCGCGCCGACCGCTGATGAAGTTAACGCATGGGAGAGCCGCAGCGGCATGGACTTCATCACGCCGACGCCGGAAGGCGAACACGTCCTCGTCTCTCCGCGCCAACCGGATCGAACGTTCGCGCGCTTCGACGATGAGGCGATGATGTGTGTGGCACGGGCAGCGATGCCGGGTTCGGCGATTCGCGACGCCGTTTGGCTCCACGAGTACGACGATTACTACTACAAGACCGTGTCGTCGTTCGATCTCGGCCTTCCGCGAATGGCGAAGCCGCTGCCGGTCTTGCGGGTGCGATATGACGATGCGGCAGAGACGTGGCTTTACTTGACGTACTCGCCCGGGCAGATTCTGAAGGTGGAACGGCTCGACCGCGCGAACCGGTGGGGCTACTACGGTCTGCACGGCCTGGATTTCGCCTTTCTATATCGCAATCGGCCGGTGTGGGACATCGTTGCCGTCGCGCTGCTGATCGGCGTCGGCGTCTCGACGGTGACGAGCCTGGTGCCAGCCTGCCGGCGTCTGGCGCGTCACGCGCGCGCGGTGGCGCGACCCGCTGCGAAGGTAGAGGCGGGCCTTCAGGCCCGTCTGCGTCACCAGACCAGGGGCGCCGAAGGTTCCGCTATTGACTGAAATTGAACCGCGACAACGGCATTCCGATCGCGCCGGCTGGCGATCGGAATCAGTCCTGCGCTCGCGAGCTGCCGCATCTCGCCTTCGCTGAGGAAGCGCTCTCCACACGCCTGCATCTCTCGCTCACCATTGCGTGTGAAGGTATACGCCGGCAGATCGTCGATTTCACGCTCCTCACCGAGCTGCATGTCCCAACCGCGCTCGGTGAAGCCACGACCGATGAGCATCGCCAGGCCTATCGACGAATACCCCCATAGAAACTCATCGTGGACCGGCGGCCCGACGAACTCTTCGAATGTGAACGACTCAATCGGATCGCTCCGGCCGCCGTATGGCGCCCGCAACAAAATGCGCGGTGCCGCCAGCGCAATCCACGGCGCAGCTTCGCTGTGGCGGAGCGCCCGCCAGCCCTCCAGGGCCGCGTCATCCCGGTCGGCGAGTTGAAGGTCTGCATCACCGAGCAGCGGACATCCGGCTTGCGATGCGACGAGGCCGAGTGCGGCGAGGAGACCGATATCGGTGGCCGACCGGCCGAAACGATCCAGCACGACGAACGCCGCCCAACCATGTTCGCCCGGCACGTTGCGCCAGCGATCGACGAGTGCTCGATAGAGTCCTGTCTTCGAGATCTCGGCTTTCGCTTCTGCGATATCGGTCAACAGTTCCGTTCGCGACACGTCGAACAGGTGCAACTGGAGATTTTCATCGAGCTCGAGTCGCGAGACCAGCCAGTGAACGCCGCGCCATGTCGCTTCGAGCGACTGGAACGCCGCATAGTGAAGGAACGAGCGCATCTGCTCTGCGATCGCGGAATCTACCGCCGCCACGTACGCCTGCGCCTGTGCGGAGGTGTCCTTCACGATATGCGGGGCGATGGCCTCACGGATGAAGGCGTCGAGCCCGCCCGTCGCTGCGGGGGCCACGTCACCGACAGGTGTCGTCGCCCGTGGCTCGGGAGCTTTTCCGAGCAGCCGGTCTACGTCTTCATCGGCGCCCGGCGGAATCGCGCGCTTCTCCCGGAGGGCTTTGAAGACGTCGAGCCGCCCGTACAACCGATCCGGGTGGAAGTCGTCGATTTCATCGAAGCGGATCTCGCCGGCCGGTAATGTCAATGCGGGCCGGAGCCGGCGCATGACGGCCTCGAGGGAGTCAACGTCGACCCGCAGCGTCGGCCGGTTTGCCAACGGCGGTCGATCTGCCACTGCGTCACCGCGAAAGTCACCGAGCACCAGCAGTCGCATTGGTTCGTCGCCGTCGCGGCGACGACGGGCACGTCCAAACCCGACGTCAAAGGTCAAACGCTCAGGCATCGATCGCTCCTGACCGGGGCAGTGGCAACAGCTTATCTTGCGATGGTGAAGCTTTGTGACGTTTCGATTCGCGCCGACGGCGCTTTGGTCGAGTTCGGCGAGGCAAACAGCGTCCAGATCATCACGCCAACGCCCGCGGTCAGGGTGACGCCGACGACAGTGAAGCCGTAGGCCCATAACACCCGCGTCCACGGCCATCTGAGCGGGTTGCGCCAGTTGCTGCCAAACGAGTTGTCGAGCAGCCGGAGAAAGTCGTCCGTGATTGGCTTCGGCTCGACGGCGTTCCACAACTCCCACAACAACCAGACCGCGACACCGATCAGCATCAGGCCGCAGAGCGCCATGAAGGCCGCATCCAGCGCCCCGCCGCGATATAGGATGCGCTCACACGGTAAGGTGACCGGGGGCGGTGCGTAGCAGTTGGTGAGATCCGACACGGCGACGATGCGTTTCGGAGAGGTCATGATGAGGGCTATGCCGACACTCGTGGTAATGCACACGAGCATCCCCATCCAGAGCTCCCATGCGGCGAGCCGGATCCATGCCTGCCTCGAGTTTGGCGGAATCGTCAGCGACCATGGCTTCCACGGGCTCATTTCCGGCAAGGGCAGTTGCGGCACGCGTTCCTCAGTCTTCGATTGTAATCACCTTGTTGGCTCCTTGCTCGCCCCACGGCGGCGGGTCACCATCGCCGACGCGAATCGTAATCACTGGAAATGGAGGGGTTTCCTCGGGCCACGGCGTCTGACAATCGGTCACGATGACGAGGAGATCGATGGGGCCACGTTTTCGATCGATGAACCAGCGCAGACCGGCGCCGATGTCGGTGCCACCGCCGCCGTACATCTCCAACTGCGCGGCATTGAACACCTTCTTCACATCGTGCACCACGACATCGCAGCAGGCGACGACGACCTCCGTGCTGTAACCGAGCTGCCGTGTCAGTCCGCCGAGCTCGGCGACGGCTCTCGCCAATTGCGTGTCCTCCATGGATCCCGAGGTATCGATCAGAAAACCAGGTCGTGGCCGAGGCTGGTGAAACGACGGCATCAGGAACTCGCCATAGCACGCCTGCCGACGATGGGGTCGCTTGTACGTGCGGTCGTAGCGGCCAAGTGTGCTGTCGCGCAGCGCCTTGCGGACGGCGTGCCGGATGGTCGCCATGTAGTCCACCTTCGGCGCGAGAACCATGGTCGCCCATCGTCGCCAGCCCAGGGGAGCGTCGCCAGCATCGCCCGATCGATCGAGCAGGCGTTGGGCGACGTCGCGACGTACGAGCTGCGCCTTGACCGGGTCTACCCCGGGCACACCACCTGGACTGCCGTCGTCATCAGGCAGCTCCCAGGGACGTGGCTCGCCGTGAGCGCCCGAGCCGCAGTCGATGCCCGCGCCCGCGCGCGTGTGCAATTCGGTGGTGGGGTCCGACCCCTGCACATATAGCTGACGGTAGTAGGTCTCGGCGTTCTCGCCGGTGAGCAGTCCGTATTTGCCTGGCAGCGGAGGATCGTCGGGGAGGGGCAACCCCTCCGCGGTGAGGTCGTCGTTGATCTCGCAGTCGGTGGCGGTGTTCCAGAGCGTCGGGTTCTTCACTGCCGTCGCCTGCTTGCGCGCTTCGTGCTCGCGCAAGAGATGACTGACTTCGTGGATCAGCACGGCCGCGTTTTCTTCCACCGAGTGCGCTGCCACCCACTCGTCGTTGTAGTAGAGCCGCCAGCGCGTGTCGACGGCCATGCTGGCGATCTGGTCGGTCTTGACCGGGATGAGAGTGAACAGCGCGGGCGCGAAGTACGCACGCTGATACGATGCGCGAACCCGCGCCGCCTGGAGTGCGCGCGAGTACCCGCCGCCACGACGATCAAGTCCTCGAATCAGTTCAGTGAGTCTGCTCAGCATGTGTCAGGTCCGGCTAACGCCGGAGCTACGTACGTCATGAACTAATCGCGGGGCAGTACTTTGGCCAACTGCATCAGCTCGTAGAACGGCCGGCACTCGTCGGGCAGCTTGATCGTTCCTTCGGGTCGATTCCTTCGGTCGCACAGCGTGCGCGCGGCCGCGGTCGGGATGTCGGCGTTCTTGCGGCACGCGACACCGAGCGCGATCATCGCGGCCTGCCACCGCTCCGGCGTCTTGTTGTTCAGGACCGCGCCGACGAGCGACGAGCACACGGCGTAGGCGCGATCGATCCGATCGGGCAGCACGAGACTGCGCGGATCTTTCAGGATGTCTTCCGGATCGGGCAGGTTCAATGTCTCGCGGTACTCGAGGAAGGGGAGCGCCTGATCGCCGACCAGACCGGCAAGCGCCGCATTCTGCAGCAGTCGATTCGCAGGTGACACGGCTTCGACCGCAGCCAGGAGGCGTGAAGCAAGATACCAGGTCCGGCCCGACGGCCACGGGCCGCTGCGCCTTGCCGGATCGTCGGGCGGCGCCAGCCAGGCGCCGCGCCCTGCTGCTTTCACGTACGCCGCAATCGTTGTCCGCTGCCGATGGTGATGCGTGCGCAGGTAATCGGCCGGCAGCACCGGGAGATCACTGGGAGCGGGGAAGTCGCTGACCATCATCTCGCACCACGTCTCATGATCCATGGGGAAGTCGCCGTGCCACAGGCGATTCGCCATCGGTGCCTGGATCTCCTGTCCACCCGCCGCCCACTCAACGGCGTTACTCGCACATAGATAGACGACGCCTCCCTTGCCCGGTTCGTAATCCGGCAACTGCAATTCCCCGCAGACATTCTCGGTGAGAAGACGCAGCATCGCCGCTTGCGTCGTTGGTGGCACGGTCGTCAGTTCGTCGAGAAAAATGACGACCATGTAGCCCTCGTCGGCGAGGCGCTTGGCATCGCGCGCCCACGCCATTGGCAGGAGTCGGACGCCATCCGGCGTGGATACCGGAAAGCCGCCGAAGTCCTGCGGCTCACGAATGGACCCGATGAGGATGATGACCTTGCACTTGACGCCCGCGCGTGTGAATCCTGTCTCCAGGCTCTTGGTGAACTCGGTCTTGCCGACACCTGGGAAGCCGGTCATGTGCATCGGGATGCGCGCTTGCAAACCGATGGCAATCAACTGGACGAAGTGGCTGAACTGCATATGGTCGTGGCTGACACCTTCGTCGGTTAGACACCGCGAAATCGAAAACGGTCCAGCAGCGTGCCCAAAAATGCGTCAACGCCCAACCTCCAACTCCCAACTCCCAAAACAGCCCCGGTTCCCTGGGAGTTGGAAATTGGAAGTTGGGAGTTGACAGCCGTCGCTCACCAGGGGGAAAAGAGTCGAACTACCGCAGAATCTGGGTGCTGCGATCGAACTGTGTGATCTGAGTGCTGATGCGATAGTTCTCCGCCAGGTCCCAGTTGTGGAAGATACGGCCGTCAGGGGAGTTCTCGAACTGCATGAATGGCTTGAACAGCCGATCGAGCGTGGCATCGCCGGCAGGGCAGTTCGCCACGCCAACGAACTCGTGCAGCGTCGCCGGTGTGCCATTGGCAAGCGTCGCGCCACCGGCGGGCCGCAGCGCACCGGTGGTGATGAAACGGCCTGAGTTTTCCGGGGCGAGATTGCCGTTGGCCGCCTGCGTGCTCCAGAAGCCGATGCCGGTGGAATCGGCAAGCCCGCCGTTTCTGCTGACAGTCGTGACACGCAGCAAGGCGCAACCGGCAACATTCTGATCGCGCGCCATGACGACGCGATGAAACGCCGGCAGGTTGGATGATTGCGTGAGTTGCTCGGTGCAGTCGACGGAGGTGTCGTCAATCGGCGTGCACTGCGCGACGTTCAGCGTCAACGGTGATGTGGCTGCCTTGAGCACGGTGACGTCATCACGATCCTGGTCCACGACAGGACGCGCCGGCATCGCTGCGATCCGTCCATACACAGCTACGTAGTATGCCGACGGAAACGCGTTCGGCCTCGCGCCGCCGCCGTACTGGCGCAGCGGCTCGGTGTTGCCGTATGTGGGGACGAAGACCTTGCCATTGGCGACGAGCGGCGGGTTGAACTTGGCGAAGAGGCCGACGCGATCGCGTTGAACGAACTGTTCGCTCGTCCACAGCGTCCGCGAGACGTCTTGCGCGTCGAGCGCAAGCAGGATCGCGAACACGCCGCGCTGCTGGTTGGCGTCGCCGTTCAACGGCACGAGTGCCCACAGGATTCCGGTCCCTGCCTTGTTTCCGTTGGCCGACAACGTGAGCATGCCGCCGGGCATGCCGTCAGGCGGGCGGAATGCGCTCCGCTTTGGATTGGCCACGTTCTGCAGTCTCCCCTGACTGAACGTGTACGCCTTCAACTGACTGTTTTCGCCCCACGCGTAGATACGTCCGTTATCCGGTCCCTGCCAGAAGACCGGCGAGCCATGAATGTTGCCGTAATGATTCTGGCCGTCATGGAAGGCAACGTCGAAGGCCTTCACCTGCTGCACGATGTTCGTGTTCTGGCAATTGGCGCCGGCCGCGCCCGTGTGCTTTCCCATGTTCGTGCGTGACAGCACATAGAGCACGCCTTCTTTGCCGCCGCCGACGATGCGCGAGGGAGTTCCGGGAAGGAGTACTGGACCTCCGGAGCCGAGGTCGAGATCGAGCTGGTTGAGGAACTGGAAATTGCACGGCGTGAAGAAGTCCTTCACGACGATCTGATTGCCTTCGAGTGCGAGCTTGACGACGCTGTTGCCGTAGTTCCCATTCGCGGCGTCGAAACTGCCGTTGCCGGTCATGAGGTAGACGTTGCCCGCGGCGTCTGCCGCGGGGCCCTGGCCCGACTGCCAGATCCCGCCGTCGCCACCCGATGGCGTCGAACTCCAGAACGCGCGCTGATCCAGCGTCTTCGCGTCGATCGCGAAGAGCGCCCCGCGATTGCCGTCGCCGCCGAACCCGACGTACAGAACGTCGTTGGACAGGAGTAGCGCGGCGCGCTGTTTGTGGACGCACGGATTGAACGCGCTCTGGTTGCGGCACGGGTTCGAGGGATCGGTCGATCCCACGCCAACGAGCTTTGGCGGCAGGCGGTGCGCGCCGTTCTGCATGTTCAGCGCGTGCACCATGTAACGCAGACCGGGCGCGTCGCCGTGCCAAGCGACGACGTACAGCGTGCTCTTATCGGCGGAGACGACCGGTGTCCCGAGAATGCCCCATTCGGGATCGTTCGTGCTCCACATGTCGATGTCTTTGCCGCCCTTGCGCGGCTCGCCAAGCCACGTCGCCCAGAGGGGTACCGTGCGGCCTTGGGGTCCGGGCTTTTCGCTGTCGGCGTCGTACAGGTACACCGTGTTGTGCATCGTCGCGATGACGACGGCGTTGAACGTCCCTTGCACGAGTGGCGCCTGTGGATTGCCGGACGTGTCGATCTTGAGGCCCGATACATACAACGGCTGCGCGACGATCTGCCCGTCGGCGTAGAGCGTCCACAGCTTCCCGAATCCGGCCGTGTTGACGTTGCTCGTCGTGAGCCGGGTTTCGTCGAGCACGGCGCCGGTGCGCGCGTTGTTGTAGTGCTGGGTCAAGGCGTCCGCGGCGATCAAATCGTGCGCGCCGAGTAGCGCAAGAAAGACTGCGACGCATGCTCTCGCGACCGTTCGAGGAGAGCAGCAGAGGCGATGAATCACGGGAGCCTCCCTGGGACCGATGGGGCAGGCCGTTGGAGAGCGCGTCGTGCTGACTACGGAGTGCCCGAGGATGTTCTCACGATTCTCAGATGAGTCGGTGCGCTTGGCAAGGCCCGGGTGGGCAGTACGAAGAGCGTGATGCTCAGCACGGCAGTGTCGTACAAAAACAGTCGTCACGACATTAATGTCTGACAAGCGTGTGATGGCGTCGGTGCGCGCGAGGACGAGACCGTGGAGCAGTCGCAAACATTTTTCGACGTCACTACTCAGGTCACGCTGGCGGCGAGCCTCCTCGTGAGTGCAGCCGCGTACGTCGTGATGCGCGTGTACCTGCGAAAGATCTTTCGTGAGAGCCAACGCCCGTCGCCGGTGACAGATCCGACGCTGGTCGGACGCGGCGGGTCTACAAAGCAAGACCCGCCCTACGGTGCGGAAGTTGCCAGCCATGCTCCCGAGATCGTCGTCGAGCGGCCGGAACAGACTGCCCGTCCGCGTCGCGCCCGATCGCAGACCTTCCGACATGCACGCGCGTCGTTTCATCGCGCCGCGTTCATCTATCTTCTTGGCGGTTCGATTCACGCCGCGACATCGGTGGCGTTGCTATCGACACTCTCGCCGCCGCCATTCGAGTCATGGTCGACACTGCTGGCGTGCTATGCAGGCCGGTTCTGGGCTTGGTCGTTCTTCACCATGATCACGCTTGCGCTGTTTTACGGGCCCGACCGACGCGTGCGTAGATTTCTCGTCGCGGCGTACATCCTCGCACTTCCGGTGCTGGGCATTGTGTTGCAGCTTGCCGGCGCTCCGTCGCTCTCCTTTACGGAGCTCGCCGAAGCCGAACCGGCACTGAAAGAGGAAGCCGGCCTGCTCCTTCCGATGACGTCAGCGGTGTTGGGGACGCCTGTGTCACCCGACTCGATTCTGATCTCGCCGTCATCGCAGCCGGTGTACTTCTGGGCTTTGACGGGTGCTCCGCTGATGATCCCGCTGCTGACATTCAATCGGTTCGTGCGGGGAACCGTGGGGCCACTGTTCACGATGACGGCGCTGATCGTGCTGGTGACGATCCTGGTCATCAACGATTTGTGGCTCGACACGCCCTGGGGTGTCGCGCTTGCCACTCAACTCAAACAGGTTGCCGGTAACTCGACATTCGCTGTGATCATGGCGATCAGCGGCGCGCTATCCCTCGTGATGGCGGTGTCGGGATTACGGTGGATGGCAGGTCGCTACCGCCGTCGTCAGCTGAGCGATCAGATGTTTCTCTTCGACGCGCTCTGGCTCGCGGCGTCTCTCTGGGTCACCGTGTACTTGATGGGCGATCGCAGACCTTTTTACTACCTGCTCGGATTGGTTCCCTTTGCGCTCTACTGGATCACTGTGAGATATGGCCTGAGGCCGATGAAGACAACCTCCGACACCCTGCCGGAGGCATCTCTCTTGTACCTTCGGGTGTTCGGGTCTGCGCGTCGGGCTGAAAAGCTCTTTGAGGTTCTTGCGGCGCGCTGGCGGCATGCGGGCAGCATTCAACTGGTGAGCGCAACGGACGTGGCCCGCGGCCGATTCGAGCCCGACGAGTTCCTTGATTTCGTGAGTGGGAAATTAGCGGGCACGTACATCAGCTCAGACCGCGATCTTGCGCAGCGTCTCGCCGTGTTGCCGCGACAGTGCGATCCCGACGGGCGTTATCGCGTCAACGAGTTCTTTTGCCGGACGGACACCTGGCAGGGCACCGTTTCAAGGCTGGCGGCCGAGAGCAGCCTCGTCGTCATGGACCTGCGAGCATTCACGGCCAGGAACCAGGGCTGTATTTTCGAGTTGTCCGTTCTCGTCGATGAAGTGCCGTTCCACCACGTCGCGCTGCTGATCGACCGGACGACAGACGAGCCGCTGTTGAGAAAAACACTGACGAAGCTGTGGGAACGGATGCATCCACGGTCGCCGAACGCCGGGCATCCTGCACAAATCAGATTCGTCGATCTCGCTCAGGACTATCCCGCGGCGGTGCGGCACCTCGTCCGGCTTGGTGACGAGGTCATTGCCGCTGGCTGAGCGTCACGGACGACCCCGGTCGGCCAAGGCGATGGCACGACGTTGCATGCAGATTTGCCGCTCAGCGGCATTCGAGCAGCCCGACTGGCGCACATTCCTTGACTTTTCGAATATTGAGTGCATATTCTGCCAAGCCCTTGCATGCAGTTCACTGGATTTGGTGTACTGCCGTTTCACTTGCGGTGAGGGGACCGCACCACGTTTGTGCCGTCTTTTTGAAGGGAAAAACGCTAGGTATGCGAACTGCGCTGAAGTGTCTGACGTTACTCGTTGTTTTACTGCTACCGGCATCTGTATTTGCCCAGGCGTCCCTCACGGGAACCGTTCGCGACGCGTCCGGCGGCGTGCTGCCAGGCGTGACCGTCGAAGCCTCGAGCCCCGCTCTGATTGAGAAAGTCAGGTCGGCAATCACTGATGAAACTGGCCAGTACCGCATCATCGACCTGCGGCCGGGCACCTACTCGCTGACTGTGACGCTGCCCGGCTTCAACACGGTCAAGCGGGAGGGCATCGAGTTGATCGGTTCGCAGACGCTGACCATTCCCATCGAGTTGCGGGTTGGCGGTGTGGAAGAAACGATCACCGTCACCGGCGAGTCGCCGGTGGTGGACGTCACGAATCCTCATCGTGAAATCGTTCTCAACAACGAGACCATCCAGGCGATCCCGGCAACGCGCGCTGCCGGCGCGCTGCTCAACGCAGTGCCCGGCGTGAACGTCGGCGAAGCGGCCTTGGCAACATCGCCGACGATGACGTCCTTCAACGCGCGCTCGAGCACGATCAACTCGACATCCGTAGCCGGTGAAGGCCGTTACGCAATCAACGGGTTTCCGTTGACTGCGGCGCGCAGCGGCGGGTTCTCCTCATATGTCTATGACACGGTGAACGCCGAGGAAATCGCTATCAACGTCGGCGGCGGGCTCGGCGAGAGCGACATCGGCGGGCCGATCATGAACATCATCCCGCGCTCGGGCAGCAACATCTTCTCCGGGAATGCGTTCTACAGCAATGCCGGGGATTGGTCGAGCGGCGAGAACCTGACCGACGAGATTCGCGCGCTCAATCCGAACCTCAAGGAAGCGCCCGGCGTCATCACCGCGTACGACTGGAGCGCATCGTTCGGCGGTCCGATCATGAAGGACCGGCTCTGGTTCTTTGGCAGCTACCGCGATCTCAGCTCGCAGGTCGTGATGGAAGGGATCCAGGCGAACGCCAATGCCGGCAACGCGGCGCGTTGGGACTGGATTGGCTCGCCGATCCAGGCGCGCCTTGTGCAGGACCGCACCATGGCGATTGGGCGCATGACGGGTCAATTTGGAAAGAACCGCATCCGCTTCAATTCAGAGTACCAGCATCGCTGCGAAGGCACGCCGCTGAAAGTCGAGACCAACGGCTGCCACAACCGCGGTCAGGACTGGATCGGTCTTGGCAACAATCAGAATCCAATTCAGATGTCGCCGGAAGCCACGCAGACGGCAGCGCGCGGTTACTTCGACGTGCCGTTCTACGTGAACCAGGGGACGTGGACGATGCCGGTGAACAACCAGCTCCTGCTCGAGGCCGGCTACAACGCATTCCGCTATCAGCCGATCTTCGGTCACCCGGCGCCTGATGCCGATACCAGCCTGACATCGATCACGGAACAGTCGAACGCCATCAATCCAGCCACCGGCCTGCCGTATGCGCCCGTCGCGAATTATCGTTATCGTGACGTGGAGACGTGGGGGCCGGCCACTGGCAAAACCGATGAC
>Ga0075424_100003801_pt1 | contig 14161 bp, 13 predicted proteins | sample SoiMethybrSBSTD3_FD_75301 | JGI IMG/M metagenome (GOLD analysis project Ga0075424, IMG submission 75301) | Bulk soil microbial communities from a Populus tree surrounding site in Tennessee, USA - Soil MetaG P. TD hybrid SBSTD3 | ecosystem: Environmental > Terrestrial > Soil > Tree plantation... | reverse complement strand
TCCGCCGCCGCGCCGCCGAGGCCGTACATCTCGACGTCCAGGCCGGACCCGCGCGTAATGTCCGTGAAGGTTCCGTCGTGGTTGTTGCGGTAGAGCGCGGAGAGCGATCGGCCCGTCTTGTGCCCCGGCCACGACGCCGAGTTGATCAGGAACAGATCCTGCCAGCCGTCACCGTCCGCGTCGAAGAACACGCAGCCGGATCCGAGCGTCTCGGGCAGGAGCTTCTTCCCGAATGCGCCGCTCGTGTGCGTGAACTTGATGCCGGCACGGGACGTGACGTCAACGAAACTCACCCCGGACGCGACCGCGCCGAGGGTAAGCACGTTGGCGATTGCGCTAATAACGAAGAGTGGCGTTCGCACGATGTTCGTGAATCTGCTGGCGTTCGTTGTTGTCTTCCGGTGATTTTAGACGGTACGGGCCGGTTATCGACTGCGCCGATTCATCAGCCTTGAACCGCATGTACAACTTCTGCTCGCGCGACGCGAGCTCACCGTTGCCAAGGCCCTGATAACACAGCATCAGGTTGTAGTGCGCCTGGAGATCTTCGGGGTCCACGAGCAGCACTCGCTGGAACGTCGCAACCGCATCGTCGAACCGCCGCTGCAGGAACTGCACCCGCCCCATCTGGTTGAGGACCACACGGTCGCGGGGATATTTCGCCGCGGCCGCGCGCAGGTGCGTCAACGCCTCGTCGTACTTGCCGAGCGTCTTCAGCGCGGTGCCCATGAAGAAGTGCGTCTTCGCAAGCTCCGGATCGATTTTCAGCGCCTTCTCGAGCATGTCGATCGCGGCTTCGACATTTCCCTCCTGGATTCGCGCCCGCGCGACGTTTACCGGCCCGTCGGCATACTGCGGATCCATGTCGATCACCTTGAGGAACGCCGCCTCGGCGCCTTTCAGATCGCCCTGCAGCAGGAGGCCGATGCCGTAGTCGTTCCACCGCTCGCGCACCGACTTGTCGAGAAACGGCTTTGCGTCGACGGATGCGCTCTCGGGCACGACCGTCAGCGTGGCCTGCGCCCGCGCCATGACCGTCGTCGGGATGTCCGGAATCGCCTTGATCTGCCCCGATACCTTCGAGGTATCGCCTGTGAACAACCATCGGCCGTCGTCGTACGAGCGCGCGACCGCCGGGCGCGGGTCCTGCGGGTCGCGAATGCCGCCAAACGCCCATTGCGTGTTCCACCACGCAAACTTGCGATAGTTGATTTTTGCTTTCAGGTAAATTCGGTCGCCGGCGTCCCTGGGCACGTCGAGGCGGTAGTGAATCGTGTCGGCGGCGCCGGGAGGCACCAGCCGCACGTATGCCACGGATCGCGCCATCCACGCGTTGCGCTTGTTGATCGGGTTGCCGTGCTCGTCGAGCTGCAGGCTTCGATAGAAGTGGGCGCCAGGATCAACCGGGCCCTTGCCGTCATCACGCACCCCGCCACTGTGGAGCAGGACCCGCCCGCGATCGTCGGTCGCTTCGAACTCGACCCACACGTCGAACGCGTCGACCGTACCGCCGGGAAAGAAGTGTCCGACCTTGCGCGTCCGGAGGACCACCTCGACGCGAACCGACTCGCCGCGGCGGACCGAAACGGGAACCTTGTCGAGTGGCGCAATCACTTCCACGGGCGGAGCGTTGCTGACGCCCGTGGCGCCGAACTGTGCGGACTCTTCACCGACGGCAAACGTGCTGGCGATTCTGGGCTCAGATCCCTTTTTCGCGCTGGTGTCCTCTTCGGTCGCGACAGGCGCGGCGCCACGAGCAATGCCGAACACGTCGATCGAGACCGCGCCGTCGCGCAAGAAGTCCTGCACCGCCTTGAGCTGGGCCGGATCGTGGTTCACGTAGGGCAGCGCGGTGTTCGCGGCGGGAAAGCGGTGGGATCGAACCATGCCGTTCTTAGCCGCCGGATCGTTCGAGGCGACGAGCGGCATGTGGCAGTCGGCGCAGCGCATCGATTTGGGCGGGTAATAGAAGGAGCGCGCCCCCTGACCCGAGATGCCCGAGGCCTGCCAGTTGTCGTAATCGTTGAAGCCGCGTATCCAGCGGTAGCCGTTCACGGGCACGTCGAGGTGGACTTTGTGGCACGACGAGCAGAAATCCGCCGTCTGGTCTCGGTGGAATGGCTTCATGAACGTGTTGCGATGCGGCTCGGGGGACCAGTAAGTCAACGTGTCGTGCGCAAACTTCAAGAACCGGTTGTCGCTGGCCGCCAGATCGTGCATAGGCGGATATTCGATCGTGAAGTCACCCTGCCCCATCGTGCTTCCGACGTGGACGATGGAGTGGCACGACGTGCACGAGAGGCCGGCTTGCGCTTCGGGCGTCTGGATCTGCTCCTTGATCGGGCGATCGAACCGGCCGTTGAAGAAGACGGCGTGATCGTGGCAACCCGCGCACCATTTCGAGGGTTCCGTGCCGATGACGTCCTGCATGTATTCGATCGACTTCCGGTACCACTGGTTGTTGAACGACGAGAAGTGGTGCGCCGATGCGTTCCACTGGTCGTAGATGTCCTTGTGGCACCGCTCGCACGTCCTGGCCGTCATGAAGAAGTTCGACGGGATCGTCCGGCCGACGTTGGTGTTCGCCGACGACGGAAAGAAAGGAGAGCCGCGGCCGGGCCCTTCGTTCTCCATCGCGAGCGGAGGAACGATCGGATTGACGATGCGGTATTTTTCAGGCCACTGGCGTTTCGCCACGACCTTTATGACGACCGGGAGTGCAACGGCAAGCACGATGAGCACCGCCCCGGCGGCAGCCTGACGGTGACCGCGCGCCGTCACCGACCGCTCTCCGTACCGGACGGCCCAGATGGCGAGTGCGAGCGCGGCCGCGACTGCGAAGCCCCGGTGCACATCGATCACGCGCTGATGCAGCCGCGTCGCGCCGATCGCCGCAAGCCAGACACCCGCGGCGACCGTGGCGATGAACAGCAGGACCACGACGAGGTTGAAGCCGGACACCCGGGGCCGCGCGCGCATCCAGTAGATCAGCGCGCCGACCGCCACGGCGACCCCGAGCAGCACGTGCACCGCGACGTTCGAATAGAAGAACAGCGAAGGCGGCGCGGACGCGGCGATGTAGGCGCTGTTCAGGAGCAGGATGACGAATCCCGCAGACAGCACTCGGAAAAAGCTCTGTGAGCCCATCGAAAGGCGGATTATCCCTGCCTTTCCGACGACTGGGCATAACCTAAATGTATTAGCGGGTGTGCGGCTCGACGAATGGGAGCGAGGCTACGATCGCCGGCAATCCGGCCGCAATCACCGGCGTACCGGCCTGCGTGAAATCGCGATGGACGTAGCCGAGAGCGATCGCGCGGCCGACCGCCGGGGATTCCACGGCGCTCGTTATCATTCCGATTTCACGGTCGGCTGACAGCACTTTCCCACCGCGGGCAGGAGTCGGCGCAGCCGCCTCAAAGACGAAGCCGACGAGCTTCCGCGCGACCCGCCCGTGGCCGCGATGCAGCACGCGAATGATGATCTCCTGGCCCACGTAGCAGCCTTTGGTCAGGCTAATCGCGCGGTCTTCGATGCCCGCTTCGAGCGGAATTGTGTCTTCATCCATGTCGACGCGGAATCGAGGGCGGCCGGCCTCGACACGGCAAATCTCCGCCGCGTCGTCCGATACGACGGACGCGCCTGAAGCGATCAGCAGGTCTACAAGCGCGGACTTCCGATCGACGGGTGCGACCACATCGAAGCCGTCAACGCCGATGTCGTCGCTGCGAATCACGACGGCTGGAGCGCCCTGAAAGTCCCAGCGCCGACTTCCGAGCATCGGAATGCCTTCGGCGCCGGCAAACGCGGAAGCGATCACCGCTGCGGCGCCCGGCCCGTATACGCCGATCTCCGCAGTCGACTGCGTCAACGGTTCGATCTTCACGTCCTCGCTGAAGATGAACTGCTCCCACCGCGACCGAACGGTCTCGAGCACGCCGCTCTCCAGATCGACGAGCATGTCGTCGCCGAGCTCGAAGACGCGCATGTCTGCAATCATCCGCCCCTGCGCCGTCAGGTAGGCCGAGTAGCACCCGGTCCCCGACGTCAGCGCGGCGATGTCGTTCGTCAGAAGACCCTGCAGATAGCTGCGGCGATCGGACCCCGAAACACGGAGCCGTCCACGCGACGCGGAGCGATCGAGAAGGCCGACCGCGTCTCGAAGCGCGCGGTAACCGTCGAGGGAAGACATTCAGGTTGCTGATATCCTCATCCGATGCATCCTGTCCGTCATTGTACTGCTGCGCTGCTGGCCGCCGTGCTTGCTGTACCGCTTGCCGCGCAGTCCACGCAGGCCCCGGCGCAGGCTCCGGCAGAAGGGGACGTCGAGTTTGCGGTGTTTATAGGGAGCACGCGCGTCGGCGTGGAACAGGTGCGGCTCGCGCGCAGCGGGTCCAGTTGGATCATCTCGTCGACGGCGCAGTTCGCCCAGCCGTTGAACCTCACCGTCAACCGCGCCGAAGTGAGGTACACGGCCGACTGGCAGCCCACCGAGCTTCGCATCGAAGCGACGCAGGGCGGCCGGCCGATCGTGCTGGCGACGTCCTTCGGCGTGACGACCGCGATCAACGAGATCACGCAGAACGGGACGACGACGTCGAAGAACGATCAGATTTCCGCGCGGACCATCGTGCTGTCGAACACCTTCTTCGCGGGTTACGAAGCGCTCGCGGCGCGGCTCGCCGCGCTCGACCCGCCCGCGGAGCTGCACGCGTACGTCCCGCCGCAGGCGGAGGTTTCCATCACCGTCAACAGCGTCACGCGCGAGCAGCTGCCGTCGCCCGCCGGCCCGATTGCCACGCGGAAGTACGACGTCGTCTTTCAGAATCCCGGCGGGCCGCTGGCGGGAACGGTGACGATCGACTCGCGTGCGCGGCTCGTCCGCGTCGAACTGCCCTCCGCGGGGCTGCGGATCGTCCGTTCGGATCTCGCCAGCGTCGCGACGCGGCCGCAGCCGGTGCGCAATCCGACGGACACGAACGTCATCATCCCCGCCCTCGGCTTCTCGCTCTCCGGAACGCTCACCATGCCGCCGCAAATGGGGCGGCTGCGCCATCCCTGCATCGTCCTCGTTGCCGGCTCCGGCGCCGTGGATCGCGACGAAATCGTCGCGGGCATCCCGATCTTCGCGCAGGTCGCCGGGGCCCTCGCGAAGGATGGATTCATCGTGCTGCGGTACGACAAGCGAGGCGTCGGACAGAGCGGCGGCCGCAGCGAGCGCGCGACCCTGGATGACTACGCCGACGACCTGCGCACGGTCGTGAACTGGCTTTCGAAGCGGCAGGACATCGACGGCCAGCGGATTGCGGTGGCAGGCCACAGCGAGGGCGGCGCGATCGCGCTGCTCGCCGCGGCGCACGAGAAAAAGATTTCGTCGCTCGTGCTCATCGCGGCGCCCGGCGTCCGCGGCTCCGAGCTGATTCTCGAACAACAGCAGCGGATGCTCGACCTCATGAAGACGCCGCCCGAGGAACGCCAGGCGAAGATCGAGCTCCAGAAGCGAATCCAGGATGCCGTCATCAACGACAAGGGATGGGAGGGGATTCCGGAGGAACTGCGAAAGCAGGCTGATTCAGCATGGTTCCGGAGCCTGTTGATGTTCGATCCGGCCGCGGTCATGGCGAAAGTGAAGCAGCCTATCCTGATCGTCCAGGGAGATCTGGATCAGCAGGTCTTTCCGCACAACGCCGATAACCTCGGCGAGCTCGCGCGGAAGCGCAAGAAGTCTGGACCGGTGGAAGTGCTGCACCTTCCAGGCATCAATCATCTCCTGGTCCCCGCAAAGACTGGAGACGTTTCGGAGTACGCCTCGCTCGCCGACAAGAACGTGACGCCCGCGGTGCCGAAGGCGATCGCCGACTGGCTGCGGCGGTGAATTCGCACTACACTCTGAGCGAGAACCCGTTCGCCTGCGAGTTCGCCTGCAAAACGGAGGCGGTTCGAAGAAAGACGCGAGCGAGCGAGCGAAGCGAAGCGAGCCACGCGAACGGAGCGAGCCGGCGAAGCGGCGAGCGAGTGAGCGTGCAGGGGAGTCCGAGGGGCAAAGCCCCTCGGGTGAAAAATAGATGAGAGTCGGCATCCCCAAAGAGACGTTCCCCGGCGAAACGCGAGTCGCGCTCATTCCGGCAGCCGTTCCACCGCTCATCAAATCGGGCCTCGAGGTCATCGTCGAATCCGGCGCAGGCGAGGCCGCCGGCTTTCCCGACGCGATGTACCGCGCCCAGGGCGCGACGGTCGGGTCGAGGCAGGAAGTCTTCGGGACCGCCAACATCATTCTGCAGGTGCGCGCGCTGCCCGCCGACGCCGCGTTGCTGCGCGGCGGACAGACGGTGATCGGTTTCGCCGATCCGCTCGGCGGGCCTCAGGCGATTCGCGACCTCGCGCCATCCGGCGTGAATCTCTTTTCGATGGAGCTGATGCCGCGCATCACGCGCGCGCAGAGTATGGACGCGCTGTCCTCGATGGCGACGATCGCCGGCTACAAGGGCGTGCTGCTGGCGGCGACAGCGCTGCCGCGCATGTTCCCGATGCTGATGACAGCGGCCGGCACGATCTCGCCGGCCCGCGTCTTCATCATGGGCGCCGGCGTCGCGGGGCTGCAGGCGATTTCCACTGCACGACGGCTCGGCGCGAAGGTCGAAGCGTACGACGTCCGGCCGGCCGTGAAGGAACAGGTGCAGAGCCTCGGGGCAAAATTCGTCGAGCTGCCGCTCGAATCGGCGGACTCCGAAGACAAGGGCGGCTACGCGAAGGCACAGGATGAGTCGTTCTACAGGCGCCAGCGGGAGATGATGCTGAAGGTCGTCGCCGCGAGCGACGTCGTGATCACGACAGCGCTCGTGCCCGGCAAGCCCGCACCGATTCTGCTCACGACCGAGATGGTCGAAGCGATGGCGCCGGGATCCGTGGTTGTCGATCTCGCCGCCGAGCGCGGCGGCAACTGCGAGCTCACCAGAGCGGACCAGGTCGTCACGCACAACGGGGTCACGATTCTCGGGCCCTCGAATCCACCCGCGCTCGCGCCGTACCATGCGAGCCAGATGTACTCGAAGAACATCACCACGTTCCTCACGCACCTGCTCGGCAAGGAGGGCGCCAGCCAGCCGGAATTTCCAATCAGTCCCGACGACGAGATCACGCGTGAGACGCTGCTGACACGCGGCGGCGAGGTCGTGCACGCGCGCGTGAAGGCCGCGTAGCCGTCGATGTGGGTGCTGAAGACGCCGGAAGGCGCCGATCCCGAGTACACGTTCCGCCTGACCCCAGGCAGCATCAAGACCATCGGCCGATCGTCGGGCGCGGAGTTCATGGTCGATGCCGCGCTCGTCTCGCGGCTGCACTGCCAGCTCACCGCCGGCGCGACCGAGCTTCAGGTCAAAGATCTCGAGAGCACGAACGGCACGTTCGTGAACGGCAGGCGGGTCAGTGACCTGACGACGCTCATGGAAGGCGACAGGCTCGGTATCGGACGCGTCGAGCTCATCGTCGGGAAAAGCTAGTCGACAAGGAACGGATTGGAGCGGCGTTCGCGGCCGATCGTCGTCGGGTCGCCGTGCCCTGAGTAGACGACCGTATCGTCGGGAAACTTGAACAACACGTTCCTGATCGACGACAGCAGCGTGTGCATGTCACCGCCGGGCAGATCCGTGCGGCCTATCGATCCCGCAAACAGCGTGTCGCCCACAAACAGCGTCCGTTCCTGTTCTCCCTCGCGCCCCACGGCCAGACACACCCCGCCGGGACAATGGCCGGGCGTGTGGTGCACCCACGCGCCGTAGTTTCCGAAACGCCACGGACCCTCGCCGTCGTAGAAGAAGTCCACCTTCGGCTGCGGGTCGACACGCAACCCGAACATCTGACCCTGCTGCACGACGGCTTCGTAGAGAAAGTTGTCCGCCCGGTGCAGACCAACGGGAACCGCAAGCGCCTTCTTGGCCACGCCGACGCCGGTGATGTGATCGAGGTGCGCGTGCGTGAGGAGGATGTAGCGGATGTTCAGCACGTGCTTCTTGGCGGCCTCGAGCAGCAGCGGCGCCTCGTCGCCGGGGTCGATGATGACGCCTTCGCGCGTCTCCTCGCAGCCCAGAACGTAGCCGTTTTTGAAGAAGGGTTCGACGGAGCGCGTTTCCAGAATCATGGTGAGCCGTTCCTTCCCCCATTTTCACATTCCGGAATGACATGACTGACCGCAATTACACCGAGGCCAAACGCGTCCAGGAGAGCCTGCTGGCGGGCATCGAGAAACGATGCCTGATCTGGATGGCCGAACGGATGCCCCGGCCCATCAACTCGGACCATCTGACGCTGCTGGCGGGCCTGTCGATGCTGGCCGCCGGCCTGTGCTACTGGCAGGGCTCGCCCGCCGCGCTCGCGGCGGCCATCGGATGCCTCGTCCTGAACTGGTTTGGCGACAGCCTCGACGGGACGCTGGCGCGCGTGCGCCATCACGAACGCCCGCGCTATGGGTTCTACGTCGATCACGTGCTCGACGTGCTGTGCATCCTGTTCATTTTTTCGGGACTCCTTCTCGGCGGCCACATCAGTCCGGCTCTTGGCGGCGGGTTTCTCCTTGCGTACTACCTGCTGATGATCGAGATCGCGCTCGCGACCCATGCCGTTGGAACGTTCCGGATCTCCTTCTTCAAGTTCGGACCGACGGAGCTTCGCCTCCTGCTCGCGCTCGGCACGCTGCGGCTCATGCACTCCGACTACGTCGTCATTGCCGGATCCCGCTATCTGCTGTTCGACATCGGAGGCGGCGTGGCGATCGCGGGACTCGTGTTCACGTTCCTCGTTGCGGCGATTGCAAACACCCGCAGGCTGTATCGAGCGGAGCCGCTGCCGCCGCGAGCCCCGGGGTCTGAAAGGTCGGCGGGGTCTGAAGACCCCGCCCTACAGCGAGCGTGCGGGAGGTGCATGTAGGGCGGGGTCTTCAGACCCCGCCCTGGTCCCTATCCCGCCACCACCGCGGTATCATCGCGGGATGATCCTCGCCGCCGTCGACGACCTCCTCTTCAGCTCGAAGATTCGCACGACAGCGAAACAAGCGGGGGTGAATCTCGTCTTCGCGCGGACGCCCGCGGAGATCCTGGAACAGTCGCGTACTCAGAAGCCAAATCTCGTCATCTTCGACTTGAACAGCGCAAAGGCGGCGCCGATCGAGACCATCGCCGCGATGAAACACGACCCGGAGCTCGCCACGGTGCGGACGCTCGGCTTCGTTTCACACGTGCACACCGGGCTCATCGAGGCGGCGCGCGCCGCAGGCATCGACGAAGTGATGGCGCGATCGGCATTCGCGGGGAACCTGGCGCAGATTCTTACTCAGCACAGCTGAGGAACTCCCCAATCCCCGATCGTGAATCCCCAATCGCGAATCGTGAATCCCCATTCCAGAATCCCCCATCCTGAATCCTGATCCTGAATCGCGAATCGCGAGCCGCGACCTAGAGCAAAACCCTCAACTTCTCGGCGTCGATGTTCGCGCCGGAGACGATTACTGCGACGCGATGCGCTGACGCGCTCCCCGCGAGCAGCGAAGCGGTCGCGGCCGCTCCCGCGCCTTCGACAATCGCCTTCTCCTCCTTTGCGAGCCCGGAGATCGCCTGAACGAGCTGCGGCTCGGTGACGATGTCGATGCGGTCGACGAGCGAGCGCACGATGTCGAAGGTGACGGTGTCCGGGTCGAGATTGCCGCTCAGGCCATCTGCGAGAGTCTCACGGACTTCGATAGGCACGATACGGCCGGCAGCCAGCGCGTGTGTGAACGGAGTGGACGCTTCCACTTCGACTCCGTGCACCTTGCAGTTTACGGACTCCTTGACAGCAATGGCGATCCCACTAATCAGTCCGCCGCCGCCAATCGGCACGACGATGATGTCGATGTGCGGCTGGTCGGCGAGTATCTCCAGTCCGATCGTGCCAGCGCCCGCGATTACGTCGGGATGTGAGTACGGAGATATGAAGGCACTCTGTGTGCGTGCGGCGTGTTCCTTCGCTCGGACTTCAGCCTCGTCATAATCGCCGCAGGTCTCCAGCACCGCTCCCGCACTTCGTATCGCCTTCAGCTTGGTGAGCGGAGCATTTCGAGGCGCGTAGACGGTCAGCGGCAGTTTCACCGCCCTCGCGGCATACGCGAGCGCGCGGCCGTGATTGCCGGCCGATGCGGTCACGAGCGGCGGCGCATCATCGCCGTGCCGCTCGCAGAGCGAGAGCACCGCATTGAACGCGCCGCGAACCTTGTAGGAGAAGGTGGGCTGGATCGTCTCGAGCTTCAGGAACACGTCGCCGCCTGTGCGCTCGGACAACCATGAGGAGTATCGAAGCGGCGTCCGGAGCACGCGATCGTGTATGCGTCGCGCCGCCGCCCGAATGTCATCGACTGTTACACAAGGGTTCACGGATTCAAGGATTCAGTGATGCACGGATTAGAGGACTCACGATCAGCAATTCCCGATTGGGGATTGGTCATTGGTGATTGAGGCTTCATCGCGCAAAGTACCACCAAGCTGCGACCGCGATGACGAGCAGAATGAGGAGCGGGACCCACCATCGGCTCGTCGGCTCGTCGTCGATCGGCAGCAGCTCCGTCCGCGGCGCCTCGCCGGCGCGCACGTCCAGGATCGTGCCGATCGCCCGAAGCGACGCCGAGAACGCTGCGGCACTCTGCGGCCGCGCCTCGGGATCCTTCGACATCGCCGCGCGTACGAGCGACGAGAGCTCGCCGGATCCGCCCTCGGCAACCGGCCTTCGCGGCACGGCGTTTCGGACGTTCTCGACCGTTGCCGCCGCCGTCTGACCGGCAAAGGGGTTCGCGCCAGTGAGGAGCTCGTACACCACGACGGCGAGCGAATAGATGTCCGTCCGCGGATCGATGGCGGCGCCGCGCGTCTGCTCCGGCGACATGTAGCTCACCACGGACACGCAGTCGGTGCCGAGCGTCGCAGGCGCCGCCGCGGCCCGCTCACGAATCCGCCCACCTGTCGTCCAGTGCGCCATGCCGAACTCGAGCAGCTTCGCGCTGCCCTTGTGGGTGACGAATATCGTCTCGGGACGGATGTCGCCGTGCACGAGACCCTGCGCGTGCCCTTCGGCGAGCGCGTCCGCGATGTGTACTGCCAGTTCGATCGCACGCCGAGGATTCATGGGCCTCCCCGCGCTCTCGCGCCGCAGGTTCACGCCCGCGGCGAACTCGTACGCGAGATAGCAGCCGCCTTCGTATTCTCCGACGTCGAAGAGCGTGGTGATATTCGGGTGGGAGAGCTGCGCGGCGGCGCGCGCGTCCCGGAGGAACGCGTCCCGCATGTGATCGACGCTGAACGCCTCGTCGCGAATCATCCGCAGCGCGACGGTGCGCCCGAATTTCGTGTCCCGCGCGCGGTAGATCTCGCTGAAGGCGCCCTCGCCGAGGCGCTCGAGAAGGTTGTAATGAGCGACGGCAGTCACTTCAGCGCTTTGCCGGCCGCGACGGCCGCAGCTCGACGCGGCTGGGCAGGCTCCTCGCCGGATGCGCAATCAGATCGACGACGACCTGCGCGACGTCCTCAGGAGCGAGCTTCCAGTCGTCGGCGGGCCCGCTCGGGGACGTGCCCCGCGCAAACCCCGTCGAGACGGATCCCGGCATGACGTAGCTGACGCGGATGTTGTCGTAGCGGACTTCCTGCATGAGCGCTTCGCTGAACGCGTTCAATCCGGCTTTCGACGCGCAGTACGCCGCGCCCGAGGTGAACGCGTTCTTGCCTGCGAGGCTGCTGATGTTGATGATCCACCCGCCGCCGCGTTCGCGCATGTGGGGGATCGCCGCGTGGCAGCAGAAGAACACACCGCTGAGGTTCGTCTCGATGACATCGTGCCACTGCGTCACATCCATCTCCGCGACGGGCGCGAACACACCAACGCCGGCATTGTTCACGAGGATGTCCACGCCGCCGAACCGTTCGACCGCTGCATTCACCGCCTGAGCTGCATCGTCCGGATCCCGGACGTCGGCCCGCACCGTGTGAAGGCGGTCTGCGCGGTCCCTGGACAACCGCTTTCGCGCCGCTTCGAGGTGCGAGGTGTCACGTCCGGTGACGATGACCGAAGCCTCGCGGGAGAGCAGCGCCTCGGCAATTGACAGTCCAATGCCGCGCGTGCCGCCGGTGACGACGGCGATCTTGCCGGTCAACGTTTGAGCGCCTGAACTCATGACCATAGAATACAAGCGCTCATGTCATTCGTCGCGATCATCGGCGCGGGGCCGCTCGGCGGCGCGGTCGCGCATACGCTCGCCTGTCGCGATCGCGTACGCGAGGTCCGCTTGATCGATACGGAAGAGCGGATTGCGGCCGGAAAGGCGCTGGATATCCTTCAATCGTCGCCCGTGGAGAACTTCGGCACGCGCGTCATCGCCTCGGGCGCTCTCGCTGCGGCTGCCGGTGCTGCGGCGATCGCGATCGCGGATCACGCGACAGGGCAGGGTGAGCATTCAGGGGAAGACGGGCTGGCGCTGCTGCGCCGGCTGATGCCGATCGAGGATCGCGCGCCCATCGTCTGCGCCGGCGGGAGCCAGCGTGAGCTGATCGCGCGAGCCGTCGGCGAACTGCATGTCGCACGCTCGCGCATCGTCGGCTCGGCGCCTTCCGCGCTCGAGTCCGCCGTCCGCGCGCTCGCGGGTCTCGCGGTTGACGCGTCCGGCGTCGAGATCGCGTTGCGGGTTGTCGGCGTGCCTCCTCATGCAGCGGTCGTCGCGTGGGAAGAAGCGTCCGCGTTCGGCCAGCCGATCACGGCGCACCTGCCGCCTCACGAGATCGCCGCGCTGAACGCGCGGCTGCCCGGGCTGTGGCCCCCGGCGCCGTACGCGCTCGCGTCGGCGGCGACTCGCGTGATCGAAGCAATCGTGCGCGGCTCGCGCCGGCGCTTCTCGTGCTTCGTGTCGCTGCCGCGACAGAACGTCGTCGCGATGCCGGTGGAACTGGGAGAGGATGGCGTTCGGCGCGTCCTCGAGCCGTCGCTCACACGGCAGGAGCGAACGAAACTCGAGAACGCGCTGGGGAGTTAGCTACGCCGCTTCGCGGGCATGCAAGGCGATGCCGCCCGCGAACTCGCCGAGGTGCTGCCGAAGGATCAGACGGCCGCGGTGCAGCCGTGACTTCAACGTCTGCGGCTTCACACGAAGGATTGCGCTCGCCTCCTCGGTCGAGAGCCCGTTTATGTCGCGAAGAATGACCGGCACGCGATAGACCTGCGGCAGGTGCGTCAGGGCGCCGATCAGCCGGTTGCGCATCTCGGCGCGCATGACCTGGTCGTCGGCCAGCGACGACCAGTCAGCAGGCTCGAGCACGCTGTGGGTCTCCGGGTCCTCGGGATTCGAGACTTCGTGCGGACGGCTGAAGCGGCCGTTCCGAAGCCGCGACATCGCCGTGTTGAAAGTGATTCGATAGATCCAGGAAGAGAGCGCCGAGTCACCTCGGAACGCATCGATCTTCCGATGAACCTTCATAAGAACGTCCTGGGTCACCTCTTCGGCATCTTCCCAGTTCTTGAGATACCGGAACGCAAGCTGGTGGATCCGCGGTCCGTAGGTCGAGGCGAGTTCGGTAACGGCCGTGTTGTCCCCCGCCTGCATCCGGCTGATCAGTTGCTGTTCGGCCGGCTGACGCATCTGGGGCCTCCGTAGCAAGAGAACACCCATCGGCCGCGCATTATTCCCATGCTGATAGAAAGTCGTAAGGGACTTATTTTAAGTGAGTTGCGAGCAGCCGGCGCTCGAACACATCACAGAACGCGTCGGCAACGGCGGCCTCGACGTCACCCATGGGAACGGCGTGACCCAGCAGCTTTTCGAGAGAAGTGACACCTTTGTCGGTGATGCCGCACGGGACGATCAGTCCAAAGTGGGAAAGGTCCGTACTCACGTTCAGCGCGAAGCCGTGGCTCGTGATCCATCGCGCAATACGGACGCCAATCGCCGCGAGCTTCTCGTCGCCTACCCACGCACCCGTGAGTCCCGGACACCGGCCGGCGGCGATGCCGAACGCCGCCGCAGACCGAATAAGTACTTCCTCGAGGTCGCGCACGTACCGATGAACGTCGCAACGGTCCGGACGGAGATCGAGAATCGGATATCCGACGAGTTGACCCGGGCCGTGGTACGTGACGTCGCCGCCGCGGCCGCTTTCAA
>Ga0075424_100003799_pt1 | contig 14164 bp, 10 predicted proteins | sample SoiMethybrSBSTD3_FD_75301 | JGI IMG/M metagenome (GOLD analysis project Ga0075424, IMG submission 75301) | Bulk soil microbial communities from a Populus tree surrounding site in Tennessee, USA - Soil MetaG P. TD hybrid SBSTD3 | ecosystem: Environmental > Terrestrial > Soil > Tree plantation... | reverse complement strand
TGTGGTTCGGCACCCCTGCCGGCATTCTCGATGACGAGCGAACATTGGCCGTTCTCGACACGGTCCGGACGCGCGAGCTCCGCACGGTTGTCACAACGCTCGCCGGCGTTAAAGGCGCGAAGCCGGTTGTGTTCAAGGGTGCGGCGCTTGCTCACTCGCACTATGCGGCGCCATGGTTGCGGCCCCGGCTTGACACGGACGTGCTGATCTCGCCGTCGTCTGTCGGGCTGGCATTCGGCGCGCTCGAGGCGATCGGCTACCAGCGCGCCGTCAGCACCTCCGGTGAACTGGTATTGTCACAGGCGCCCTTGACGCGCACGGACAGCTTTGGGGTCGAGCACGCGCTCGATCTCCACTGGAGAATCGCCAACTGGCAGGTGATTGCAGCCGTCCTCTCCCACGACGACATCGCCAGCCGCGCGGTCACCTTGGCGGCCGCCGGTGCCGACGGCCGTGCCGCTTCGAATCCCGACGCTCTGCTGATCGCATGCCTGCATCGCGCCGCCCACCATCAAGATTCCGGCGAGCTGCTCTGGCTCTACGACATCCATCTCCTGGCGGAGCAGATGTCCGACAGCGATTGGTCCGCTGTTGTAGCCGTCGCAGAACGCGGCGCCGTTAAAGCTCTCGTACGACGTGGCCTGTCCCTCGCTCTCGATCGATTCCAGACGCGCATTCCCAATCGCGTACTGCAGGAGCTCGACACAACTGCAGACGCTGCGCCAGAACCCTCCACCGTTTACTTGTCTGGCGATCTGCGGCTTGTCGATGGGCTGCTGTCGGATCTCCGCTCATTGCCAGCACGCAAACGCGCGCGCCTGCTTGCGGAACATCTATTTCCTCCCGCAACGTACATTCGCCAGCGATACCGGGCAACCACGCGTGCGTCGATGGCGTTCTATTACGTCCGCCGAATCGCCTCTGGCCTTCCCCGCTGGTTTGCGGCGCGAAGGAACTCGTGAGCGGCATCGTCGTGGCGCTGCGGAGCGACGACGGTCCCATTGAGCGGCGCGTCATCGAACATCTGACCGCGCCCCTCACCGTGTGTGGGCCTGATGCACAGGAAACGTGGTGCGATGGAAGCGTCGGACTCGGCTATGCACGGCTGCGGGTTGGAACGCGGATCGATGCGCAACCGCTGACGCTCGACGGTGACGCCTGGATCGTCGCGGACGCACGAATCGACGACCGTCACACGCTCGCGGCTGCACTGGGAATCCGACACGACGCGACGCGCTCTGACGCGGAGATGATTCTCCGCGCGTATGCGAAATGGGGCGAGGCGTGTGTCAACTGTTTGATCGGCGACTTTGCGTTCGCAATTTGGGATCGGCGCACACGTCGCTTGTTCTGTGCGCGCGATCATCTCGGCGTCAGGCCGTTGTATTACGTCGACACTCGCTGTTGGCTGCTCGTCAGCAGCAGCGTGATGAGCCTTCGCGCTCATCCAGCCGTATCGGATGCGCTGAATGACAGCGGCGTAGCGGATTTCCTGCTCTTCGGCCACAACGCCGACCCTTCGTCGACAACGTTTCGAGACATCCGCCAGCTGAAGGCGGCTCATACACTGAATTGGTCGGCCGACGAAGGATGTCGGGTACGGCGTTACTGGGAGTTGCCGACCGAGGAACCGCGATATCAGACAGACGAAGAGTGTGCGGCCGAGTGTCGCGAGCTGCTGGATACCGCGATTGCCGATCGGGTACGGGGTGAGCGCGTCGCAGTGATGTTCAGCGGAGGTGTCGACTCGGTCACCGTCGCAGCCCGAGCCCGGCGCTACTGCGCGTCGCACGGCGACAATGGCGTCAGGGCGTTCTCGTTCACCCACGAATCAATGCTGCCTGATTGCGAGCGTCGATACGCGGCAGATGCGGCAGCGCATCTGCGTATCACCTGCGATTTCTACGAGGCCGGTAGTGGCGAGGGATGGGCCTTTCTTGGATCCCGATTCACTCCGGAGCCGCTCGTGCAGCTGCTCGATTCGAGCGCTCTGGTCGACTGTCTTGGCGACATCGCTGACCACAGTCGCGTCGTCCTGTCCGGTGAAGGTCCTGATAATGCCCTCGTTTACGAATGGCGCAGCTATATCGACTATCTGTGTCGCCGGCGGGCGTTCGGTCGGCTCGCATCTGATGCACTGAGCTTTTTGCGTCATCACCGGCGGCTGCCGCTCTGGTCGACGATGAGACGACCCAACGCGGCATCAGAGGCTGACGGTCGCTCTCCGATTCCGCCGTGGATGTCACCCGATCTGGTGAAACGGCTTCAACTCGAGGATCGCTGGTGCGATGTAATGCGGCCGGCGGATTCGCGGCATCCCGTCCGACCCGTCGCCTGGTTCTCACTGCAGATCCCGCTCTGGCAGACGATGCACAACGAGTGGGATCCGTGTTACACCGGTGTTGCACTCGAGTTTTGCTACCCGTTTCTCGACGTGCGGGTGCTTCGCTTTCTGCTGAGAGTACCCGTTATCCCGTGGTGCCGCGGGAAACACCTGCTGCGCTACGCGTTCCGCGAAAATCTGCCATCCGCCGTCCGACTTCGACCGAAAACGCCGCTGCCGGAGTCAATCGAGGTAGCGAGAATCCGCCGCGACGGAGTCCCGCCGATTGCGCTATCTCACCGTCTCGAGGCGTACGCGTCGCTGGACGCAAACACGTCGGTGATAGTCGATGATGCGTGGAGCGCTGAGGGCGCAGTGCGCCTGGCTACGTTCAGTCAGTGGCTCGCGCATCTTGATGCGCAGAGCGCGGCAGCTGTACTGGATTGAAACCCTCCAGCGGATCAGTCAGTACGTTGCCGTTACCGTCTTCCACCCACGCGTGGGCGGCGAAGATGCCGTCGCTCTTCTGAACGCCGAGGCGAAGTTCCGCGGGTAGACCCCACCGTCGCCGCATTCGACAGAACACGAGTGATTGTTTGAGGCAGGTGCTTTGGACAGGCAACAGGCGATACACCATCCTGATGGCTCGTTCGAGCGTGACGGGATGAATGTTGGGCGGCTGGAGGTAGCGGCGCGGCATCTCGGAAGTCGCTTTGAGGATGTCGTCAAACCCTCTACGTCGAAGCGCGACTTCGACGCCGATGGCGACTGCAAGGACTTCCGCACCAAGTCTCACCGCGCGCACGCCTCGACTGTGGATCACAATGCACCGAAGTTTATCGCCTCGAGCGACCAACCCTGTTTTTCGAGACAAAAAAAAGGGCGGGCCGACTGGCCCGCCCTCTGGTACGGTCGTTTCCCGCTACAGGATCAGTGCCGCATCATCGAAACGCTCCGGCGCACACCGCGATGAGCGAGTCCTCGCATGTGAGGTCGGTGCACGGCGCAACAACAGGACGCCAGGTCTCGTCGTCACGAAGCCGCTGTGCCTGCTTGCCAAGGGCGGGGATGGTGAACAACTGCACGTCGCGGTAGAACGCACGCAGCACCCACAGAAACTCGCCCGCGTTCCATTCACGCACATGCTCGCTGTAAGCGGGCGTCCTGTCCACGCTGGTGAATGCGGACCGCTGCCGGTTTGGCGTCGAGATGATTAATTCATCTGCAACGCGGGCACATCCCCGCAGCACAGCGCCGTAATCGTCGATGTGTTCGATCACTTCGATGGCCACTATCAGCTCGAACTCGCCATCGGCACATTCGTCAAGACGACGGGCGCTGAATTCGACGTTCCCGCGGCCGCGATGCGCCGCCGCCCAGGCGCGCGTCTCCTCGTCGAATTCACTGGCGACAATGGAGCGCGCAGGTTCGGCCGACGCAGCCCACGCGAATCGCCCGGTTCCCGCACCGATCTCGAGAATGCGGCGGTGACGCGGTTGAAGCAGCGCCGCGGCGGCGTGGCTGACAATGGCGATCGTCGGCGGCTCGAACGGGCCGCCAGCGGCCTGCCGCGCCAGCTTTACTGCAATATTCAGCGGACCCGTCTCGGAACGCTCCCGGTATGGACCGTCATAGAGACGCCGGCTGTATCGATCCATCCAGTACGCGAGCCGGCGTACCGACGCACGGTACCCGTATGCATGTCTGATTCGTTCCTGCATGCGTTCGACGGACCTGCGCCACCCCAACTCCCGAGCGCGCGTGATTTTCTGGTTGATGTGGGGCAAAGTGAATTCACACGCGCCGTGCGCGTGCAACCTGCTAGTTGATTAAGCGACGGAACAGTACCCGCCGGGCGGGCGCGTGCTTGAACAGCTCGAGAATCAATCCGCGATGCCGGTTGAACTGTGCTGTCCGCCGGACGATCGGCATGACGCCGTCGGTCAACGCAAGATCGAATAGCGAGTCAATCTCGATGTCCGTCATTCGCTGGGCCAGCATGCGCAGCGCAAGCTGCGCCTGCAGCTCTGCTCCAAGCCGCTGACGCCATCGCTGCTGGTAGATCGCAAGGTCGGCGGCATCGAGCCGATCGCTGTGAAGGGCCGCCGTCAACGTTTCTGCGGCAAGCTCGGCGCTGACAAGACTGTAGTAGATGCCGCCGCCTGTGGTCGGCTTCACCAGACCCGCGGCATCACCCACCGCCAGCAGCCGCGACGCGTAGGTGCGCGTCAGCGTGGAAAGCGGGAGAAAACGACGCCGCGGTTCGCCGGCAAGCTCTGGTGGGATTCCCCACGACGGAGCGACGCGCGTGACGAACTGCCTGAAGAACGTCGACGGATCGCCTTCGCACATCAGGCCGATGCGCACGAACGAACCCGACGAACGCGTCACAGGCACGGCCCACGCGAATCCGCGCGGTGCGGTATCGCTGCCGAAATGCACCTCCACGTCGCCTCCGCGGAGCGCGGGCAATTCGAGCTGCGCCGAGTTCAGCGCGACAGCCGGGATGCCGAGGCCGAATCTTCGCTGCAGACCGTAATTTGCGCCGCACGCCAGCACCACGGCCCGCGCAGATACGGTGGTGCCGCCGTCCACCTCGATGCGCATCCCGCCGTCGATCTCTTCTACGTTGCGCACGCGGTGCCCGGCCTGCACGCGCACTCCCGCGTGCGCCGCCTCCGCCGCCACAGTCTGGTCAAGACGGCGCCGGTCGATGACATGCGCTTCGGCAGACGGCGTGGTGTAGGAAATCTGAAATCCGCCAGGCGATGTGAATGTCGCCCTCGACAGCGTGTTCAGGATTAACGCCCGCGGCAGGTTGAATTCGTCGAAGGCATCGTCAGCAAGAACGCCCGTGCAGTGGACTGGCTGGCCAATCTCGTCGTGCTCCTCGAAGAGCACTACGTCGAATCCGGCCTTCGCGAGGAGAGCTGCCGTACGGAGACCACCTGGCCCGCCTCCAATGACCGCAACGTCGAGCATGTGGTGTGTGAACGGCATTATAGAAGATTAGAACTTCCGTACTCGCACTTCCCATCGGCCGCGGAATGTGATCCAGAACGATATGGCGACGAGAAAGAGATCCAGACAGAAGGTGGCGTTGCGTACGTAGATTGCGTCGAGGCGGAACTTGCGTGCGCGCGGCGTATCGCGTGGCGCGTAGACCTGTGAAAGACCGGTGAGTCCGGGCCGAACTGAATGCCGCGCTTCGTAACCGGCAATCGAATCGAGCCGCACGAGCGCTCCGCTGCCGCGGACTTCGATTTCCCCCGGCATCAAAGGTCGCGGTCCGACGAAGCTCATGTCACCGACGAAGATGTTGTACAGCTGCGGCAGTTCGTCCACGGCGGTGGCGCGCAGCAGACGCCCGACGCGCGTGACGCGCTGATCACGCTCGCCCGCCTGGCGCGGAGGGAGAGCCGATGCGTGCGGCACCATCGAACGGAACTTGAGCGCGCGAAACGTCACGCCGCCTTTTCCAACGCGTTCCTGCGGAAACAACACGGGGCCACCGTCCTCGATTTTGATCGCGGCCGCAATCAGCAGCCACAGCGGGAAGGACAGCAGCAGTCCGGCGCCCGCGAGCGCCACGTCAAAGGCGCGTTTCAACATCCGGTAGTTATTTCACGGAGCAGCGCGTCGTAGGCCGCAACCTGGCGCGGACGATCGAATTCGAGCGCGGCCTGCCGCGCGCGAGTGCCGAAGTCCGCCGCTTTCCCGCGATCCTTGGCGAGGTCGAGAACCCGCGCGGCGAGGGCCGCTGCGTCGCCCGGCGCGACAACATAGCCGCACCCGTGTGTACGAATGATGTCGGCGACTTCACAGTCGTCTTCCACGGCGGCGATGCACGGCCGGCCTGATGCCAGCACGTTGTACACCTTGCTAGGGACAATGACGCCGGCAAGGCCTCGCTTGAGCGAGATGAGCGCGACATCCGCGGTCGCGTACGACTGATCCATCACTTCGCGCGGTTGAAACGGAAGAAACGTCACGTTGCGGAGGTCCCGGCGGTGCGCCAGCTCCTGCAGATCCTTCTTCTTCGCTCCTTCGCCGACGAACACGAACGCGATGTCAGTGCGGTCGCGCAACGGGTCGGCCGCATGCAGAACGATCTCCAGGTCTTGCGAGAGGCCGATGTTGCCCGCATGCAGGACGACGAACTTCTCGACAAGACCATGCCGGCGGGCGAACGGGTTGTCTCGCGGACCCGGCGCGACGGCGCTGCAATCGGCCCAGTTATGAATGACAGCGACCTTCGATGGTTCGGCGCCTTTTCCCTCTACGAGTCGCCGCCTCATGGTGTCGCCTAGGGCAACAATCCGCGTCGCCTTCCGCACCAGGAACCGGTTGACTTTGGTAAGCGCGTCGTTCACCGCCGTACTATGAAAGTCCTCGAGCAGCGTCGCCACCTCGGGAAAGATGTCTTCACAGAGAAACACGAACGGCGCGCGCGCACGGCGGGCGGCCGCAAGCGCTGCAAGGCCGATGATGGGCGGATCGGTCAGCGCGACGATGACGTCCGGCTTGCGCATGCGCAGACCCTTGACGGCCGCCGACGTGAAATAGGTCACATAGTTCGCCGCACGGCCGACGAACTGCTTCGGCTCGAACGTTGATCCCACTGCGCGAACGATGTGCACACCGTTCCGCCACTCACATGCCGGCAGCTCGGCATCCGATCGCAGCGGGTAGCCGCAGACAACGGTCACGTCCCAACCGTGAACGCGGACCAGGTCCTCAGCCAGCTCGGTCAGGAGCTGACCTGTCGCTGTGAGATCCGGCCAGTAGGATCGATTGAAGAAGCAGACGTGCTTCAGGCGGACCTTCCGGTTTTCTCGAGCACGTGCGAGCCCATGACGAGCACGTCCATGTCCGTACGAAGGAAGCAATCGAGGGCTTCGCCGGGTGTGAGCACGATCGGCTCATTCTCGTTGAACGACGTGTTCAACAGAATGGGTACGCCGGTCAGTTTGCCGAACGCCTGAATCAATGCCCAGTAGCGGGGATTGCTTTCGCGGCTGACGGTCTGCAGCCGTCCGGAGCCATCGACGTGTGTGACCGCCGGAATCACGTCACGTTTGTCGGGCCGGACGGGATAGACCTGAATCATGAACGGGTCCGCCACGGCACCGACGAAGAAGTCGTCGAGCGCTTCGATTGCGACCGAAGGCGCAAACGGACGGAACTTCTCACGGAATTTGATGCGGACGTTGATGATGTCGCGCATGTCTCGCCGGCGCGGGTCGGCGACAATGCTGCGGTTGCCGAGCGCCCGGGCGCCCCACTCCATTCGTCCCTGAAACCATCCGACGACCAGGCCGTCGGCGATGCGCGAGGCAGTCCAATCACAGAGGTGCTGCTCGCTAGAAATTCGTGACCGATTGCAACACCGCGCCACCTCGGCGTTGCGCGCGTCGATTGCTGCTGCGATGGCCTCGTTGTCAAATTGCGGACCCCAGTATCCATGGCGCATCTCGAATCGGCGCGAGCCGCCGGCACGATGCCACACATGAAGCGCCGCGCCCAACGCAGTGCCGTTATCACCAGCGGCGGGCTGGATGTAGACATCAGTGAACGGCGTCTCCGAACGGATCTTGCCGTTTGCCACGCTGTTCATCGCGCATCCACCGGCCAGACACAGTCTCGGGTTGCGAACGCGGGCGTGCAGTGCACGCAGGACTGTGAATGCGGATTCCTCGTAGACGCGCTGGAGCGACGCGGCGATCGCCTCATGCCGCGAATCGAGTGGGTCCTGCGGCTGCCGCGCCGGACCGAGCAACTCCTCAAGCTTCGGCGTGAACACGCGGCCGATCTCCGGCTCGCCGTCTTCCCACGTCATCGTCATGCCCCCCGACCAGTGGTTGAAGTACGACAGATCGAGGGACAGCTCGCCGTCGCCGCCGACATGAACCAGTTGCCGAATCTTTTCGACGAAAGACGGTTCACCGTACGGCGCAAGGCCCATCACTTTGAATTCGTCGCCGTACTTCGGAAAGCCGAGGAACTGTGTCAGCGCCAGGTACAGAACGCCGAGAGAATGGGGAAAGAAAACGCGGTTCTCGATGGCGAGGCATAGTCCTCGACCGATCCCCGTCGACGTGCTGACGAAATCGCCGAAGCCGTCGATAGCGCAAAGCGCAGCGTCATCAAACGGACTCGCGAAGAAACTGCTCGCCAGATGCGCGGCATGATGCTCGACGTAATGCATCCGCGCGGCAACCTCGGTCTCGTCCAAGCCCAGGGACTGCGCACACGCCTGCGCAAGGTTCCGAACCGACAGTGCGTTGACCGCCCGATCGCGGATGAGCGCCATGCCGGGTCGGTTTTTTATCGCGAACAGCCCCTTACGCCACAAGTGCGCTTTCGGGTCACGCGACACGGCAAACGCATCGATATCGCCAGCCTCGGCGCCTGCAATCTCGAGGCATGAGCGAATCGCGTCGCGCGGGAATCCAGCGTAATGCTTGATGCGGCGGAAGCGTTCCTCCTCCACCGCGGCAATGAGGTCGCCATCGCGCAGGATGGCAGCCGCGACATCGCCGTGATACGCGTTGATTCCCAGAATGAGCACTACGCGTCTCCGAGCTCGAGGACCGTGCAGATTCGCCGTTCAACGGCGATAGGACCGAACTCACGTTCGACGCGCTGCGCCGCTGCCGTGCCCATTTGCTGGCGCCCCTGACGATCGAGGAACAACCTCACGATCGCGGCAACGAGGGCGTCTCGATTTTCGGCATCGACGATGAGGCCATCGCGGCCGTCGGTGATGATCTCTTCGGCGGCGCCGCGCGCGGCGATGCACGGAGTCGACGCGCGCATCGCTTCGAGATAGACCAGCCCAAAGCCCTCGTCCGTGCTCGGCATGACGAAAAAGGCAGCGTCGCGGTACAAGCCGGCAAGCTTCGCCTCATCCACGCGGCCCGTAAACTCGATCCCTGCGCCAGCCTTTCCACGTAGACGTGCCGTGTCGTCGCCGTCGCCTGCGATGACGAGACGGGCGCCGGGAACGACTTCTCGGACGAGCGGCCACACATCGATCAGCGCGTCGTGGCCCTTATATCGCTCACGTGAGCACATGCGACCGACGATCAGCGCGAAGTCGTCTGTGCGGGCATCTGCGGCCGGCTGCGGGAGCAGCGGCAGGCCTGGCCGACAGACTGTTATGGGCATGTCGACGAGCAGCGGATTGGCCGTCCGAAACCGCGTGACGGTGTGATTCGAAATGGCCGCAACCTTCCACGATCGCTGTATTGCCATCGTCACCAGCGATGGCAGTGGGGTCCATGCCTCAATGCCCATGAGAACGGGTATCAGCCGGGCGCCTCTCCAGACCAGCGGCAGCGCCACGGGCAGGAGCTGCAGATGCATGGCGATGACAACCGTGTTCGGTGCTGAAGCGAAACCGTCGAGGAATCCAAACGACACGAATCGGCTGCGGTTGCCGCTTGCGGTTCGGAATGTCGTCGACGGAGTGGAAGCAGGCAACCGTTCATCATCGAGCGACCACACGTGCAAGGAGCCGAAGTCGCGTCCGGCTTTCGGCTGGAGGACATGCACCCATTGACGCGTCATCTCCGAGATGCCGTCGGCGCCGCCCATTTTCGGCGTCAGCACGATAACGCGGTCAGCGCGCAATGGTGTGGTATTCACGAATGAGAGCGGCAGCCGCACGCGGCCAGCTGTAATTGGCCGCGATGAGCTCTCTGCCGCGTCGTCCCATCTCCAGGGCCGCCGCTGGATTCGAAAGGATCGCGTCGACGGCGTCCGCAATCGCGCCGGCGGTCTGTTCCACCCAGTAGCCGGTGTTATGCGTGTCGACATCAGGCCACGGGCAGGTTCGCGTCACCACGACTGGCGTACCTGCGGCCATTGCTTCAGCGGCACTCATGCCGAAGCTCTCGGAATTCGAGCACATGACGAGAACCGACGCGGCGCCCAAGAGCTGGTGCTTCCTTTCGTCGTCGACACCGCCAACCCACCTCACCGAATCGCCGAATGGCGCAAAGAGGGGTGCGACCGTTGCGCGATGTCCTCCCTCGTCGGGTCCTGCGATTACGAGCTGCGCGCGGGGATGATTCGCGAGCACCTGCTCGAAGGCCGCTGCGAGCAGGTCAAGCCGCTTGATTGGATGAATGCGTCCGAGGAACAGGACAATCGGCGCGCGGCAGCCATTCGTTGCGGGCGGCAGGTCAACGCCGTTGGGCACGTAGACACTGCGGCCTGCGGCCGTGATGCGATTCAGCTCCTCGAACTCGTCACGAGATGTGGCGTGCAGACGAGCGGCGCCGCGAATGACGCGGGCGTCCGCGAAGGGGTACACCAACTTCTTGCGCAGCGCATGGTGTGCGCGCGCCGCAGCAGTAAGCATCCCTCGAGGGGACAGGACGTATGGTTTTCGAGCGACCGCCGCCGCGGCAGCCGCAGTCCAGACCGTTGCGTTCCAAAGACCGTGAATGTGAAGGACGTCGGCGTTGGCAAGCTCCGATGCCAGAACGTTCCGAAGTGAAGGCGCGTAGAAGATTGAGCGGGGCCATGCTCGTTCGCAGTAGCGGACCGGAATTCCATCATACTGGCCGCGAGCCACGATCGCGTCATCCAGTTCAGCGTCGCCGTTCGCAGTGGTCGTCACGACGCACACATCGATGCCCGCGTCCTGTTGTGCGCGGCTCAGACCAACGACGCTCCGCGGCGGTCCTCCGTAGACGAACGCGGGCGCGAAGTACGCGCAAACGTGAACAACGCGTAGAGTCAATCAGCTCGAGGAAGTAGAGGCATCGATTACGTAATCCATCTCGCCAGTGCTCATCATCTTCCAACGACGCATCAGCAGCCACTGATCGAGCAGGTAGACGAGTCCACCGAGATACACCATCAACGTAATGGTCAGTCCGAGCATCTTCGCCCACGAGCGCTCAAAGAGATACAGGGCAAGCCAGTAGATGACGGTGGTGAGTGCGACGGCGAGATCGCGATGCTGAATGATGCTTATCCACAGCTGATAGGTGATTCCGACGAGAAGCCCGAAGATCACCACGGGCACGAACATCAAGGGCAGTCCGTAGTCAACGTACGATTCCGCGACATACCCGAACGCGATACTGGTATTCGATTCAGAGCCGGCAACGTTCGCGCCCGCATACTTCCGTACGAGCTCGCTGTCGGACACCAGCTCCGGCTTCTCCGGAAATAGGAACCGCGGCGTCACGATGTGCGTCAGCGCGTCTTGAGTGATCTGGCCGCGTGTGTACGGAATGACCGCCGGGACGCGGTCCATCGCCATCGCCGGATATTTGATGGCCCAGAGTCGATCCACAAGGATGTTGGTGGCGTCCATGTAATCGGAGACATCGCGCGTGAGCAGGCCCGACGAGAGGGAACGCACGCGGTCAAACCGTTCGACCCGAGAGGTTGAGACGAGGTCTTCGTCGATGTCCTGCCGCATCTGGTCGCGCACCGAAATCCAGACGAGACTCGAGATTCCGAGAATTGCCGCCAGCGCGGCCGCAAATGCCCAGTGCCGCACATCGCGCCGGTTGAATACCTCGAACACCGCGATGGCGCCCATGATGAGCGGCTCGCGGAAGCCTGCGAAGTAGCCCGTAAATCCGATGGCTACTTCGAGCGCCATCAGGGCGGCCAGTTTCTGCCATTGAAAAACGGGGTGGCTAAAGCGGCGGGTCATCACGAACAGCAGTCCAAGGTGCACGTAGGTGATGGCAAGGATCGCCTGGGTAAACGCGGAATAGTTCCAGGCGATTTCCTGGATGATGCCGGTCATGAACAACGAGGCCGCGTAGGCGACGTACAGGATCTTGTTGTTCACCGCGTTGGCCGGGGCGTCCTGCGACGGCGTCACCCGGCGCCGGGTTAACACCATCCCATAGAAAATTGATACGGCCAGCAACGTGATCCAGCCAAGACCGACGAGCACCATCCGCTGCCAGTCAGTAGCGTAAAACGCCTCCAGTTCAACGCCAGTCGCCGATGAGTAAAAGATGCCGATCGTCACCTGCATCCACTGATACGTGAGCGCGATGGCGAGCACCGGCGGACCTTCGCTGCGTCCGAGAAGCGCCCACACCAGCAGGATGACTGCCACGGCAAGGCCCGCAATCCAGTAGCCGGTGTAATAGACGGCGAACAGAACGAGGAAACCCCGGATCAACATGCGAATTCGGTTACCTCACTGCGTGCGCTGCCCAGTGAACGCGCCAGATCCTGGTGGTAACGTTCAAACACGTACAGCGCGCCGATCACCTGAACAGGGCTCGCCGCACGTTCGAAAAAATCGCGGACGGTCTGCGCAACACGCGCTCGTCCAAATAGTTCGCAGCTGATCGAGCCAGGTCGCAGGATGGTGGATTCGATCTGTGAGCGTTCGGAAGGTTGCGACCAGAATCGTTCATCGGGATGGTAAGAGCGCTCGGGGACGGTGATGGGAAGGCCCGCTGCCGCTGCTCGCCGGGCAATCCGACGTGACGCATGCCGGATGGCACGGGTGATATCGCGACGCATCCGCGATGACTGTGGCGGAACGCCGGTTTGCTGGTTCGGAATCGATGTGAACAACTGCGGATACGCCGACACGAGCCACCGCTCGCGCCACTGATGTCCCGTTCGCCAGGCTTTCGGCAAACGCTGACAAAGCTCGAAGAACCGATACGCGACAAACGGCCGCCGAACGACGACGTGCGGCCGCGCGGCAGCGGTGATGCGGTTGATTGATTGCGACGCTTTGTGCTCGTAGATCGCGAATCGCGGTGCCCCCGGCGTCGATCGAATCATTTCCTCTGCGAGCTCGAGTGCCTTTTCATATGGAACACCGAGGGCGCCGCCGTAGTACGGCAGCTTTGAAAGCAGATCGCGCGGCGACTCTTCGAAAAACCACGTCGACCCGGCGACAACGTCGCCGATGTATCCGCTCAAGTACAGATCGAACACACCGTCGATCGTTTCAAACGGCTCGGTGTGCATCAGATCGACGAGATCTATCAAGCCATCCGTCTCGGAGATTCGGCTGGCACGGCGCTCGAGCCATCCCGTGGCGTAGAGAGGGAACAACCGCCAATCAGCGCCGGCAACGCCAGCTGCACGACGGGCAATCTTCACGTCGTCCGAGCTCGGCACACCGTAGGTAACGGCTCGCACCCCCTGCCGTTGGCGTGTTGCCTCGGCGAGAATGGCGCGGCTATCGAGGCCGCCGCTGAGCATCAGCCCCGGGCGGTGAGATCCAGCGATCCTCCTCGCGATCGCATCGCGCCAGAGCTCCTGAGCCTCCGCGATCACCGCGCGCTCGTCGGTCGCGTTGCTGTCGGGCAACTGCGACCATGTCCAATAACGAACGGTCGATGTCCGCTCTGGTGAGACCGTGACGACCGATGCGGACGGCACCATGCGGACGTCGCGAACATTCGTACGTCCGCCGAGTCGATAGCCACCGAAGCTGACCGCTTCTCGGATAGCCTCCACATCCGGCTCCGTCGATACGCCAGGAGCCATCAAGACTCCGCGGACGCCGCCACCAAATGCACACCCCTCCGGAGACGATGCGACATACAACGGCAGCGCGCCGAAACGATCGTTGAACAACTGCAACGTCCTCGTGCACCGGTTCCAAAGCGCGATCTGGTACTCGCCGTCGAGATCGGCAATCGCGGCGCCCCCTCGCTCGACAAGCGCGTCGAGCAGCCGCGAACGAAACGTTGCGGTGCGACTTTCGGCGGCACTTCGCAATTCGCTCGACGGCCACTCGAAGGCCTCGCCCGTCATCCACAGCATGTAGCCGTCGGGCCGCAACACAGGTTCGGGAAGGGACTTCTCGTCGGTAAACGGCCGCTCCAA
>Ga0075424_100003798_pt1 | contig 14165 bp, 10 predicted proteins | sample SoiMethybrSBSTD3_FD_75301 | JGI IMG/M metagenome (GOLD analysis project Ga0075424, IMG submission 75301) | Bulk soil microbial communities from a Populus tree surrounding site in Tennessee, USA - Soil MetaG P. TD hybrid SBSTD3 | ecosystem: Environmental > Terrestrial > Soil > Tree plantation... | reverse complement strand
GATAGTCGACGAGCACGGGCCACACGCGATCCGGAGCGGCCCGGACGAGGGCGACCGCGGTGCCTCCACGGGCAGATTCGCTCGCGCCGGGCGGCAGGGCGTCGAGTACGACCACCTCGCCGGCGGCGAGGCGGTGTTGCTGGTCTGCGGACAGGCCGAGAGGTGTCGCGCCCGGTGCAGCAGCGAGGCCGAGGGCCAGAGAGACCAGCGCGAGGGGCATCGCAGGCCTCACCCTTCAGCGCGGATTTCTTCCACCATCTTGTGGGCGATGTACCGACCCACTACGCCCACAGCCTGCACGGGGTCAAGGGCATCCGCTGTGGGCAATGCCGTACGAGCACGGCCCACGTCAGCCGGCTCATGCCGAACGTCGATTCACGGTCTGGTCCGTGGTGGCCTTCACGAAGGCGAGGATCGCCTGCTCGGCGGCGCCGTCGTTCCAGGAGGGCAGCGGGTCGCTGTGCGCGTGGGCGTCGACGGCAACGCGCAGCAGCGCGGCCAGCACCACCAGCGAAACCGAGGCGAGCATGTGCCGGCCACCGAATTCATTTGCAAGGTGCGCATGATCTACGCCGAGCATTGTGTCAAACGCGGAGACCACGATCCATGGGACCAAGGTCGAAGTCCGAGTCGGCGCGTTCTCGATCGCGGTTCTTGGGTCGCGGCGGACGGTCTGCCGTCAGCCGCCCGCCGCTGGTTCCACGCTGGTTCCATCTCCCCCGGCTCCACCGCCGTTTACGCGCATCGATCCGCCGACCGCACAGCCGATGTCACGGGCCGATCGCGCTGCATGAATCGCTGTGGATCGCCCCGGGTCCAACTGTTAATCAGGAAGTCGCTGGTTCGAGACCAGCCCGGGGAGCCAACCTTGAGCCCGTCGCCTAGGTAGGCAGCCAGCCGTTGACTAGCCTCGCGTCGGTCGGCCTCGGACACGATGTGGTGGCGGTCGAAGACACTTCGAGACAGAGCTGCGACGCGCCGAGATGCCAGGTCCGCCAGGCCCCAGAGCACAGGCAAGCGATGGCGGTCAGGGTAACAGCCCTCATGGCCTGAACCTCGCCGTGAGGTCGCGGCGGCGCCGGTGGACACGGCGGAGTTCATCACTATTCGATCACCTGGTCCGCCCGCGCCAGCAGCGACGGAGGGACTGTCAGGCCGAGGGTCTTGGCGGTCTTGAGGTTGACGACGAAATAGAATTTGTCCGGCTGTTCGATCGGCAAGTCACTGGGCTTCGTGCCACTGACGATGCGATCGACGTAGTGCGCGCCGCGCCGATAGACGTGTTCGAGATCCGGCCCGTATGCGAACAGGCCGCCAGCCTGCGCAAAGTCTTTGTAGATTGAGACCACTGGCAGGGAGCGACGGGCGGCCTGCTTCAAAAGCGGACCGCGCAGTTTCGTCATCGCTCCGTCATCCATGACGAAGAGTCCCTGAGCACCAGCACGGGCGGCCGCCGTAAACGCACCTGAGAAATCACTCTCATCTCGGATAGGGAGACGCTCGAATGACACCCCGAGTTTGGCGCTTCGCCGTTCGGTCTCAGTGACGACGAGGAGAGCTCCTGGATTGTCGGCTTTGTAGAACGCGGCGACGCGAGACATCGTGGGCACGGTCTGACACAGCGCCTCGATCGCTTTGGCTCCGAGTACGTCGGGCAGGAAGCTCACTCCCGTCACATTCCCACCGGGATGCGCGAGACTGCGAACGAGACCCGCCTTCACCGGATCCGCGACTCGCATGATGACGATCGGGATGGTTCTGGTCGCGTTCTTGGCCGCCGCGGCGGCCGGTGTGTTGACCGCGACGAGTACTTCGCTTTTGAGGCGCAGAAGATCGTCGACCAGCGCCGGGAGACGATCGCTCCGGCCTTCTGCGTTCCGGACATGAATGATGAGATTCTTCCCCTCAACGTAACCACGCCGCTGCAGTTCGTCCCTAAATGTCTCGAGCAGACCGGGCTGTATGTCCTGGGCGAGAACGCCGACGCGAACCGGCACCTCCGGCCCAGCTCCGGCTTCGGCCAGTGCGATGAAAAGCCCACCGCTCGCTGTCATGAGAAAGCTGCGCCGAGTGATCACTGAATCACCTGATCCGCCTGTCGCAGCTTCATCGAAGTCGGCCGGATCTCGTATCTCCACAACGCCGGCGTTATCGCGGTGAGGCCGATTCCGCGCCAGGAGATACCCGTCACGTTATCCCCAGGCCTCGCACGGCTTGCCACGAGCCCGATTGCAACCGAGTCGATGATAGCGGCCATGACGACATCCATCTTCAGCTCGATCAGCTCGCTCACGAGGGTGGGAAAGCGCTCAGCGTTGCCTTCCGGTTCTGGCCTTGAAGCCAGCCCAGCGGCCGTAGCCCCTCGGTGGGGCCCGCAAGAACGTGCGATGCGGGCGTCGTCCCGCGCAAGGCAATGCGGGCGATTCTGCTGGCTCGCCCGGCCCCGGACCCGGGCGGTGTGACAGCGCCCGCCGTGAGCTGCGGGTCATGTTCCGCAACCGTGCGCATCACCTTCGATCGACGATCCGATAAGCGGAAACACTGGCCGCGGCAGACAGCCGCGACGCGGTCGCGGCGACGGTGTCCAGCACGGCCTGGAGGCCTATCGATGAGGCGCTGATCGCCCAAGGATCTCGGCCGAGGCCGTCTGTTGTTCCGACATTTCGGCCAGTGAGCGTCCGGGACGTTCGTTCTGGGCCTGAAGCTCCGCATAAGGCCTGTCACTGGTGGCGACAGCGCCTAACTTGGCCCGCGAAGGATTGTTCTGCTGGCTCCGAGGAGACTTCATGCCGGCTACCTCCGGCCGCGCACGATTAGAGCAAGCCGACGGTAGCCCAGCGCTGGTGACCACGTCAACGACCATGAGCAACAGAATGCGAAGTGGTGCAGAAGGCCGATTGTCGGTCGCCGGTTAATGAATAGAAGGTCATCGGCTAGCAGCGGCGCTACACTGCCGGCAGTGTCCGGGTACTGTCCGGGACGGCGGCTTAACGGAGAAGCGCCGCTCTAGGGACTCCGCAGAGCATCGGCCGTCGTCGCGATTAGGGGAGACTGTTAATCAGGAAGTCGCTGGTTCGAGACCAGCCCGGGGAGCCAAATCTTTCGGAGCTTGCGGATCACCGATGACACGAGCCACGCATTCCATTGCTGACGGTCCGCGTGCGCAAATCGACTAGATCCACGACATTCCTTTTGGCGTTCGGGATGCCTAGGGACGCTGCGGGATACGAAGCCTAGCTGAGTGTTCGTCAGTAGCCGGCCCTCCGGCCCCTCGACGGGATGCGGGAGGCCGATTCTGGGGGCCCGTACGGCCACCTGTTCGGACCGATGCCGGGCGATCCGTTGGCGCCGGCGGCGCGACACTGCTCGAGGGCGCCCCACTCGCGAGCCCGTGCTCAATCGCGTGCATCGCGGTCGCCGGCGATGTGATGGAGCGCCGACCTGAGGCGCTGAGCGTCACGGCCAACAATGAGCTCGACGCGCCGAGGCGCTGCCTGACCCAGTTGACCCGGCGCCTTCACCGCGTCTTCGCTCCAGATCGCTCGGTCATCTTCGATCCGCGCTCCTGGCCTCGATCCGCCTCTCGTGGCTTCGCCCGGAACGTCATGCCCGTTTTCGCCGGCAGCTCCCAGTAGGAATCCGGTACCGGTCCACGAACGACCGTATGCGCCAGCTCCGGCTTCACACGCATGATCTGGGGCAGCTCGTACATCGCGACGGGGATGTCCTGGCCGCGGAACGTGACGGAGTCGACCGTGACGCTGAGCCGCGGTTGCGCGAGCATGGCACCCGTGAGCCTGAGCCCGAGCCGTACGTCCACGTCGTCCATTACCGATCGCAGGCGATCGGCGTCCGCCGGCTGCAACACTCGTAGCTGGGGCGTGACGTCGACCTTGGCGCGCAGGCCTTGACCGGCCTTGATCCCAGGCAGATCGATGGGCTCGGAGGTCACGAGCATCAGGGCGAACCCGCTCAGCTGCGAGCGGACGATCTGCTCGTCGGTCATGCTGGAGATGGCCGTCGGCTGTGGCGCCGCACGCTGCGCCAGATCGACGGAGGCCAGGGGCGGGGAGGACGGCGCGACCGCCGCGGTGGCCGAAGCGGAGCGCGCCGCGGGGCGCGTTCGCGTTCCCTCGAACGATTCCAGCCACCGGTCCTGAACCATGGTTCGCCCGTTGCACACGGAATCGGTCCGGTGCCGCACCACGCCTCCGGGAACGTCGTCGTTGCTCCAGGTCGTCTCGGTGATGGTGCAGCCTCGAGAGTCCTTCTGCGTCTGCTCCCACTGCGTCAGCAGCGGCTGCCCCTTGATGGTCAATGCTTCGGAGCCTGTCCTCGCCGGCGACGCCGCGCGCGCGGCCTTGGCCGGATACGCCTCCTCCGAATCCCTGGGCGGATGCGCCTTGCCGGTGCGGTCGTAGACGATCTGCGTGACCCACACCTGTACGTCGGTGGCGCTGGTCGACCGGAGCCGGTACGTCTGCCGATCGAGAACGTTGTTCGGCGTCGGTTCCGTCGCGCCCGGTTTGAGATCCACGTACGTCGCCTTCGCTCCCGGAGCGAAGTCACGCCAGGCGAGGTACACGGGCGAGTCCGCTGTCGCGGCGGGAGGGGTGGCCGCGGTCGCCGTGGGCTGCACGAGCTCTTTTTCGAGTCGCGCCGCTTCTCCGCTGAAGAAGAGATACGGCTTGGCCGCCGCCATGCGCTTTGCCGTCGCGAGAACGTTCGCCTCGCCGTGGTCGGCGAGGTACTTGCGGTAGGCCGTGTCGACGGCTGCCGGCGAGTCGAGCTTGCCACCGAAGATCAGCGCGCACTTGACGTACCCGGCGGGATCCGTGCGCGCGAGGATGTCCTGCAGCGCCTCGACCGGCACGTTGCGGGTGGCGCCGATGGCGCCTTGATCCATCACCGTGTTGCTGGTCATGCGCTTCCTCGCCGTGCGGACGCGCTCAGCCGCCTCGAGGATCGCCGGTTCGCCGAAGGCGAGCTTCAGGCGGTTGTACGCGGTCTCCGCGAACGTCCACTGCGTGGTGCGGTCGACGCGAGTTCCGCTCTCGTTCTGTTCTCTCAGCAGGAAGAGCAGGTACGTGCGCGCGTTCCCGCGCGTGGCGAGGATCTCCATCGCCGTGACGGGACTCGCCCACGTGCCGATCACCGCGTCCGGCATGGGCACGTCGTAGTCCGGTACCTGCGATCCGCCGGGGCCGATCTTCACCGGCGGCTTCGCCGTCACGACGAGCTGCCCCACCGCGTCCTTGGGCGCGTCGTGAACCGCCCTGGCCGCGGCTCGCGCGGCGTCGGGTCCGACGAGCCGGGCGAATGTCTGGTAGACACCGGGCGCCTGCGCCATCGGGACCTTTTCCCACCGGTGGTACAGAAGCGCACCGTAGGCGTCGGGCGAATCGTATCCGGCGGGCACGCGCTGCACGTGATCGAATTCCCACCAGTCCCGCGCCATCACGTACGCCTGATACTCCTTGTCGGCCGAGGCGACGGCCTTCCAGAAGGACGGGCCCATCCAGGCGGACAGGAAGCCTTGCATGAAGGCGTCGTCGGTCGAGTTCGACGTGTGTCCCTCGAAGACCTTCTTGCGCACGGCGTTCACCCACGCCTCGAACTCCGGCGTCGCCGCCTGCGGAATCCCGTCATCGATCGGGACGCTGAACATGGTCTCCAGCGCCTTCATGCCCGCGGTCGAGCTGCTCCGTCCGGTCGCGTCCTTGAACACGGGCGACTGTAGATTCTGCCGCAAGTAGATGATGTCCTTCGTCCACAGCCAGCGCGCGAACTCGGCCTGGGCCTTGTCGGCTCCGGGCTTGTCGGGATAGGTGGTCCAGAAGCGGGCGCGCGCGTTGCCGATGTTCTGCGAGACCTGGATGCGGAGCCGGTTGAGTTCCTGCTGTGCCTCCGCCGCGCGTCGCCATTCGTCCTGCTGCTGGGCGAGCCGCCGCGCGTTGCACTGGACCGGCGGCTCGAAGAGATCGCACATGGCCATCGCCGCGGACGGTACGAGGAGCACCGGGAAAAGCACGGCGATCGCGAGAGACCGCGGTCGGATCATGACGCCACTCCTCCATCGACCAGCCGGATCGACCCGGGCGCGATGATACTGCACCTCGTGCTGGCTGTTCACCCCTCCGGCGGCGGGGAGGGCCCGAGAGGCTTCATCAGAATCTCTTGAGTCGCGTCTTGCGCATCCTGCGGGTGACCGAGCATCCGCACGCCGATGTTGTAGATCCACGCTCATGTCGCTGAATCAGGTTGCAGTTTGACCGAAGGACCGTCGCCTCCCATCGAGTCGATTGACCGCCGCTGGTATCGCAGCTCAGGCAAGTGGCGCGGGAGACAGCGCGACGCTCCGAGGAGTGACCGGCTGACGTCACGCTGACGGTTCCCCGGGGAGGCGGCGGGAAGTTCCGGGATCCGACGGCCGGGGCAACGCTTCGTAAACGGCGGATTTTAGAACACCGACGACGACGCGGGATATGACGCTGGCGCGCCTGTTAATCAGGAAGTCGCTGGTTCGAGACCAGCCCGGGGAGCCAATCGTTGAGGTCACTGAGCCCGCACGCGAGCACCCGCGGCCCGAGCGAGGCGCCGTACCCCCCAGGTCCTCACTTGAGGCGCTCGTGCCCCGGCGCCGCGACGACGGCGCACCCGTAAGATCCCGAATCCGCTGAAGTGCTGCCGTGGCATCACCTCTGCTTGTCAGCGGGTGGCTTTGCTCGCGGATCGTGGTGCACCACGAAGAAGAGAGGAGGGGCTATGAATCGTCGAACCTTCGCGATTGTCGGGATCATGGGGCTTGCCGGCCTCGCCACTCGTGCCGCTGCCCAGGGAGGTCCGCCGCCAGGACGGGGCCCGCGGTGGGGTCAGGACGCGGAAAAGGAGTTTCGGCTTGGCCGTGGCGTGGGGCCGAAGCTAATGACTGAAGACGAGTGGAAGGAGCACCAGGAGAAAATGCGTACGCTGAAAGGGCCGGAGCTCGATGCCTATCGGCGTGAGATGCACGAGAAGATGGTCGCCCGGGCGACGGAGCGCGGGATCGAGATGGGGCCCGGCCGCGGCCCGGCACGGTGACATGAGCTGGATCCTGCGCGAGGAGTGGCCCTGGTGGAAGGCCGGGCTGCTCCTCCGCCCGTACTACGAGGTCATGCCGGTCGTGGACAAACCTCGGGCCACGGCCTCAGTGGAGGCGGTCAACTCGCGCTCAGCGGGTGGATCTTTCTCGGGGCGATGATGCTGGCAGGGATCGTCGCAGCGCGCTTCATCTTCCGGAGACCATGACATGGGACCGGTCGACGTCTCCGGTCTCCCACGCCTCCAGAAGAGAGCCTCGTAGAGCGACGGGGGTCCCAGCCGATGGCGATGCGAGACGACTCGAGCGCTGGCGCCCCTCATGTTGTCTTCGTCATCGCTGACCTGGCCGGGTATACCGCCCTCACGGAGGCGCACGGCGCGAACGAGGCCGCCACGACGATCACGCGGTTCCGCCGGCTCGCAGAAGAGGTTGTGTCGGACGAAATACACATCGTCGAGCAGGTCGGGGATCAATTGTTGATGGTGGCGAGCAATGCACGGGCGGCCATCAGCACCGCCGTGCGCCTCCGCTCCGCCGTCATGGAAGAGCCGCACTTCCTTGCCGTGCGCGTCGGCATCGCAGAAGGCCCTGTGGTGCAACGCGACGGCCGGTACTTTAGTGCGGCGCTCAATCTGACGGCCCGTCTGGCCGCCCGCGCCGCCTGCGATGAGATCTTGTGCACGGCGGCGGTCGCGCGGGCGTGCGGGCAGGTCGAGGGTCTGATCTTCAGAGATCTCGGGGCGCAGCGCTTTAGGAATGTTCCGGAACCGGTGGCGGTCACCGCGGTGATATCGGAGGGGAATGGCCAGCATGGTGTCGCGGTGGATCCTGTTTGTTGGATGCATCTAGAGCCTGATACGGCGCCTGCGCGTCTGCCCTTCGGGGACACGACGTACTACTTCTGCTCGCTGGCGTGCGCGCGCACGTTTGCCCAGAACCCCGAAAACTATCAGTCAGAGTCCTGACCGGATCGCGCGGCTTTCGTCGCGCCGTGAGGGAATGACCCCCGACATCTCCTAGTGCATCCTGCCATGACTCCGAGCCGGGTTTCGTGGTCGAGACATGCCCGGCACACGAAGCCGATGAGACACGGGAAAACAGCGCCTGCAGGCCGAAGAGATCTACGGAGACGATGAAGCACCGCGGACGTCACGATGTTGCGACAACGACACGGTGTCGCAGTGCTGCCGGTGCGTTCCTTCTGTGTGGGACAGCGCCCGCCGCGGGCTGCCGATGCACGAACCGAAGGTATCGAGTGCCTCGCCACAAAACGAAGCGGCCATTTTCATCACCGCTTCGATGGTCTTGTTTTGGCCCCTCAGAAAACCACAGGCGATAATGCCCGCGCGCTCTGAGCGCAACAGACTCTGCATCGGTACCCCGAGCAGTCGTTGCCTCGACCTGGTCTCGAACTGATTCCACGCCACTGCGCTCTGTGCACATCGATGGCGGCACGTGAGACACGAGAACTCGATACCTAACGACTGGATCGGCTTTCGTCCTTGTCCGAGGCCACACCGGCGCGGGACTGTTAAGCAGGAAGTCGCTGGTCGAGACCAGCCCGGGGAGCCAACCCTTCCAACAACTTCCTGCTTCCGGCCGTCTTCCGGTCGAGTACCTCCCTCCAGCGCTTCCCTCGCTCGGACTCAGCGGATCCCAAAGGGTATCGCCACGAAATCGCTCGAGCGTCTGAGCCGGCATTTCAACGCGGGCTCCCAGGTGCTCACCGATGCCCGCGCGAGCTACCCACTCGGCCCGCTCGATTTACACGCGCGACGATCGTTGGCCGACGTTTTCACTGAGCGGTCCGCACATCACCGCGAAGCCAATACCGGTCGTTTGGGTTCTAAGCAACCCGGGCTGGCGCGCGATGCGGCAGCGGTGCCTCAGCTCCGGGACGGCACCGCCCCAGGTCAATGCTCGTGCGGTGGGCTAACGACCAGGATTTCAACGCGTCTGGCTTGGCGGACTTGATGCACTATAAAGACGGCATGGATTCGACTGTCGAGCGAGGGGCCATGGTAACCTTACCCACCATGAGGGTGTCCTCGCGGCCGCTGCTGGCGATCGTACTGGTCGCCATTGCCTTCCTCGGCCCCGTGGCACTGGCGTTCGACGCGTGCGCGGCCATGTCTCTGTGCGAGGCGCCGTGTGCTCTCTCGTTCGGAGTCGTGTTCGCGATGCCGGTCGTGTCCCCGCCAGTCGCCGTCTCCGATGCCGTCGTCGATTGCGTCGGCTCGCTGCCGGCCGCGCCCTGCACGGTTCTGAAGCCCCCGCCGAAGTTCGCCGCTCTCTCCCTGTAGTCGCCGTTCGTTAGCTCGTAATCGCTGAGACCGAGTCCACTCGCGGTCCGTTCGCGGACCACGCGCTCGACTCGTGTCGGGAGAGTTCGTGGCCATGACTCTGCGTGGGCAGCAGCGATGGTCAATGCACTGATCGACCTGTCGCTCAGGAATCGATTCCTGGTTGTCGGCTTCTTCCTGCTCGTCGGGGCCTGGGGGTACTGGGCACTGCTCACGACCCCCATCGATGCCATCCCCGACCTGTCCGACAACCAGGTGATCGTGTTCGCTGACTGGGCCGGCCGCTCTCCGCAGGAGATCGAGGATCAGGTCACGTACCCACTGACCGTCAGCCTCCAGGGCCTGCCCGGCGTGCGCGTCGTGCGGTCCGCGTCGGCCTTCGGCTTCTCGATGATCAACGTGATCTTCGAGGACGCGGTCGATCTCTACTTCGCACGCTCCCGAGTGCTGGAGCGCCTGCAGCTGCTGACGAAGTCCCTGCCGGCCGGCGTGGTGCCGACGCTGGGGCCCGACGCAACGGGGGTCGGGCACGTCTTCTGGTACACCGTCGAGGGCGCCGGGCATTCGTTGCGGGATCTGCGCTCCATCCAGGACTGGTTCATTCGCTATCAGCTCAACGCTGTGCCCGGCGTCGCCGAGGTCGCCAGCGTGGGCGGCACCGTGCGGCAGTACCAGATCGACGTCGACCCCAACCGACTCCGCGGCTATCGCATTCCGATCTCCGCCGTGGTCGATGCCGTCATGCGTAGCAACCGCAACGTGGGCGGCAACGTCGTCGAGGCCAATGGCACCTGGACCGTCGTGCGCGGGCTTGGGCTGGTCGAGAGCGTGCGGGACGTCGAGCAGATCGTCATCGGTGCCGAAGGCGGTGTGCCGATCTACGTGAGCCAGGTTGCCAGCGTGAAGATCGGCGACGCCTTCCGCGCAGCCGCGCTGGTGAAGGGGAGCGAGGAGGCGGTGGGGGGTGTGATCGTCGCGCGGTATGGCGTCAGCACCGTCGACGTCATCCGTGGCGTGAAGGACAAGATCGCGGCGCTCCAGGCCGGCCTGCCGGCCGGCGTCCGCATCGTGCCCTTCTATGACCGATCGGCGCTCATCGAGCGGGCCGTCGGGACACTGCGCCGCTCGCTGATCGAGGAAACGGTCGTGGTCACCGTCGTCAATATCATCTTCCTGCTCAACGTGCGCTCGGTCCTCATCGTCACCATCCCGTTGCCGCTCGCCGTGCTCACGTCCTTCCTGTTCATGCGGTACCTCGGCATCTCGTCGAACATCATGTCGCTGGCCGGGATCGCCATCGCCATCGGCGTGCTGGTGGACGCCGCCATCGTCGTCACGGAGAACGCCTTTCGCTACCTGGAGCGTCATGGCGTGAACACGCGTGATCGTGCGCGCGTGCCGGAGGCGGTGGCAGCGGCGACGCGGGTGGTGGGGCGCCCGATCTTCTTCTCGATGACGATCATCATCCTGGCCTTCGTGCCGGTCTTCGCGCTCACCGGGCAGGAGGGCAAGTTGTTCCGGCCGCTGGCCTTCACCAAGACGTTCTCGATGGTGGGCGCCACCTTGCTGTCGGTGACGCTGGTGCCCGTGCTCTGTAGCCTCATCATCGGCGGTCGCATCCGGGGTGAGGAATCGAACCCGATCATGCGGCCGCTGATGTGGCTCTACCGGCCAGTACTTGGCTGGGCGCTGCGCCATCGCGTCGTGACGCTGGCGGCGGCCGTGCTGGTGTTCGCGGGGGCCGTGGCGGTGATGCCGAGGATCGGCCGCGAGTTCATGCCGCCGCTGAACGAAGGCGACCTGATGTTCATGCCGGTGACCGACCCGGCCATCGGGCTCCCGCAGGCAATCGAGATCATCAAGAAGCAGAACGCCGCCATCGCCCGCGTGCCCGAAGTGGCCGGCGTCGTCGCGAAGATCGCCCGGGCCGAGACATCCACCGACCCGGCTCCCGTGAACATGGTCGAGGCCGTCGTGAACCTCAAGCCGGAGCGCGAATGGCGGCCGGGGATGACGCGGGAAAAGATCATCGCGGAGGCCGATCAGGCCGCGTCGATGCCGGGCGTGGCGAACATCTGGACGCAGCCGATCATCAACCGCATCAACATGCTGACGACGGGCATCCGCTCCGAGGTCGGGGTGAAAGTGTACGGCGCCGATCTCGGAACCTTACAGGAGCGGGCGCGAGCCGTCGCCGAGGTGCTGCAAACCATTCCCGGCGCGGCCGACGTATACCCCGAACAGGTCACCGGGGCGCCCTATCTCGACATCAAGGTGAACCGCGAGGCGGCCGCCCGGTACGGCATCAGCGTAGGTGCGATCCAGGACGTCATCGAGACGGCCGTCGGTGAGACGAACCTGACGACGACCATCGAAGGCCGCCAGCGCTTTCCCGTTCGCGTCCGCTACGCAGAGCAGTACCGCACCAGCCCACAGGCGCTCGGCAGCGTTCTCGTGGGTGCCCCCAACGGGACCCAGGTGCCGCTGGCACAGCTCGCAACACTGCGGCAGGTGGAAGGGCCCTCGATGATCTCGAGTGAGAACGGCCTGCTCGTCGTGAGCGTCTTGCTGAACGTCCGGGGCCGCGACGTTGGCGGTTTCGTCGAGGAGGCGCGTCACCACGTGGCGCAGCGGGTCAGGCTGCCGGCCGGCTACTACATCGGATGGAGCGGACAGTACGAGAACGAGGTTCGCGCGCGCGCCCGGATGCTTGTCGTGATCCCGATCGTCATCCTCGTGATCTACGTCCTCCTCTACCTGACGTACCACTCGTTCCTCGAAGCCGCTCACGTCCTGCTGGCCGTGCCGTTCGCGCTGTCCGGCGGCATCTACCTGCTCTGGGGGCTCGGGTACAATTTCTCCGTTGCGGTGTGGGTCGGCTTCATCGCGCTCTTCGGCACCGCCGTGCAGACGGCCGTCGTGATGGTGATCTATCTGGAGGAGGCCGTGCAGCGGAAGCGCGAAACCCTTGGCGGCCGCCTCACGCGGCCGGCGCTGCTGGAGGCCATCACGGAGGGCGCCCTGCTCCGCCTGCGACCGAAGGTCATGACGGTCTCGACCGTGGTCGCCAGCCTGCTGCCCATCATGTGGAGCGCGTCGACGGGTGCCGAGGTCATGAAGCCGCTCGCCACGCCGGTGCTCGGGGGCATGGTCAGCTCACTCGCGCACGTGCTGCTCGTCACTCCCGTCATCTTCTACTGGCTCCGCGAGCGAGAGCTGCGGCGTGAGGAGCAAGCCGCCCCGCAGCCCGAATTGCGGCCCGCGCTCGAACACGACTGAGGAAGGACAAGGTGCATGACGCGTCGAACGTTCGCGATCGCAGTGGTGGCGATGGCCGTGCCCGCCTTGGCCTGGGCGGCCGATCTCAAACCCATCAAGAGCCAGAAGGCCAGGGACGTAACCGTCACGCTCTTGAACCAGAGCGGGCAGTGGAAGCCCGGGCGTAACACCGTCGTCCTGGAATTCGCGTCGGCTGAGAAGAAGCCGGTGGACGTTGGCACGGTGGCGCTGAGCACGAGTATGCCAATGCCCGGGATGGCGCCCATGATCGCGGGCGCGACGGTCGAGCCCCAAGGGCCAGGGCGGTATCGCGGCACGATCAGCTTTCCGGACGCGGGGGATCGGCAAGTCACCGTGAGTTGGGACGGGCCCGCCGGCAAAGGGTCGACGCGGTTCACGGTCCCGGTGCGCTAGGAGGCGGCCATGAGACCAGGGACGATACTCGCCAGCGCACTGATGGCCCTGCTCGTGGCGACTGCGGCGCGTGCTCAATCGCCCTCGGAGAGGATGACGGTGGACGAGTTGATCACTCGTGCGCTGGCCGCGCACCCCGATCTCGAAGCGACACGCCTGGAGGTCGATGCCGCCTCCGCCCGCGTGCGACAGGCCGGCTTGCGGCCTAATCCCATGCTGGACGTGGCGGGCCAGAAGGCGCTAGGACCCGACAATAACCTCGTGGTGGGCGTGACGGTCCCTCTGGATCTCAACGGCCGGAAGGCGGGACGCGTCGGTGTCGCCGAGCGTGAGGTCGACGTGCGGCGCGCCCAGCTCGCCGAGCGCGCACGGCGGCTGCGCGCCGATGTCCGGATGAAGGCCGCCGAGGTCCTCGCGGCCCGGCGCAACCTGCGCACGACGCGCGAGCTGCTCGACGCAAACCGGCGCGCCGTGGACCTCGTTCGTGCGCGCGTGCGCGAGGGCGCGGCTCCGGCGCTCGACGAGAGCCTGCAAGCCGTCGAGACGAACCGGCTCGAAACGAACGAGACGACGCTCGGGAGCCGGCTCGACGTCCTCCTCTTGCAGCTCAAGACGCTTGCGGGGCTGCCGCCTGAAGCGCCCCTCGACCTCGTGGGCGACCTCGCGTCGCCCGAGGCGCTTCCCGATCAGGCCGATGCGGCGCGGCGAGCGGCTCAGGATCGGCCGGACCTGGCGGTGGCTCGCGGGGAAGCCGCGACCGCGGCGGCGCGCATCCGTAAGGAGGAGGCAGACGGCCGATGGGATGCCAGCGTCAACGTGGGCTACCAGAGGCAGCAGATGGGCTTCGGCGTCATGGGCATCACGAAGACCGGCGGCATGCGCGAAGTGGAGGACACGTTTCATTACTTCGGCGGCGGCTTCACGATTACCTTGCCGGTGCGCAACCGCAATGAAGGCAATATCGCAGCCGCGCGGGCCGAGGCGACGGCCGCCGAGCGGCGGCGCGAGTTGCTGGATCTCACCGTCCGTCAAGAGATCGCCGCTGCCTACGCGCAGCACGCTGGCACACGCCGCGGCGTCGATCTCTA
>Ga0075424_100003796_pt1 | contig 14168 bp, 7 predicted proteins | sample SoiMethybrSBSTD3_FD_75301 | JGI IMG/M metagenome (GOLD analysis project Ga0075424, IMG submission 75301) | Bulk soil microbial communities from a Populus tree surrounding site in Tennessee, USA - Soil MetaG P. TD hybrid SBSTD3 | ecosystem: Environmental > Terrestrial > Soil > Tree plantation... | reverse complement strand
CCGCAGATCCGCTGTTGGTATCTGTGCGCTCAGGGGCCCGGGCTTCTATGCCTGGCATGATGGATACAATCCTTAATTTGGGATTAAGCGATATCACTATTCAGGGCTTGATTCGCAAGACTGGAAATGAGCGCTTCGCGTGGGACTCCTACCGCCGGTTTGTCCAGATGTATGGCGATGTCGTCTTGGGACTAAAACCTCAACACAAGCATGAAACCGATCCGTTCGAACACATCATCGAAGAAGTCAAGAAAGTCCGCAAAGTGGAGCTTGACACGGAGCTTACGACCGCCGACCTCCAGGATTTAGTGACCCGTTTCAAGCAGGCCATCAAGTCGAAACTGGGGATTGATTTTCCTTCAGACCCTGAGGAACAGCTATGGGGAGCAGTCGGGGCCGTATTTGGGTCCTGGATGAATGACAGAGCTATTGCTTATCGAAAGATGAATGATATCCCAGCCAGTTGGGGAACGGCGGTCAACGTTCAGGCGATGGTCTTCGGGAACATGGGTTCGGATTCTGGATCGGGCGTGGCCTTTACGCGTGATGCGGCCACCGGCGAGAATATTTTTTACGGAGAATATCTCATTAATGCGCAAGGTGAGGATGTCGTCTCGGGAGCCCGTACTCCTCAGCCAATCTCTGCGCTGGCCAAAGAAAATCCCAAAATCTATGCGCAGCTCGAGAAGGTCCGTAAGATTCTGGAAAAGCATTACCGCGAGATGTTGGATATTGAGTTTACCATCCAGCAAGGCAAGCTCTATATGCTGCAGTGCCGTGTCGGGAAACGGACGGCATTTGCGGCCATTAAGATTGCTGTGGACATGGTGCAGGAAAAGCTGATCTCGGAGAAAGAAGCTCTTCTCCGGATTGAACCGGACCAGCTCAATCAGCTCCTTCGGCCGATCTTCGATTCGACCCAAAAGAAGAAGGCCATCGAGGCCGGTAACCTCCTGGCCAAGGGTTTGAATGCCGGGCCTGGGGCGGCTTGTGGCCGGGTCGTGTTTAACGCCCCTGACGCGGAAGAGTGGAAGCGGCGGGGAGAACGGGTGATTCTGACGCGGATTGAAACTTCGCCGGAAGACATTAGAGGAATGGATGCGTCAGAAGGAATTCTGACCGGTCGCGGAGGAATGACCTCCCATGCCGCTCTCGTAGCGCGCCAGATGGGGAAAGTCTGTGTGGCAGGATGTAGTGCGCTGGGCATTGATTACGTCAAGAGAGAGATTCGCGTCAAGGACAAGGTGGTGAAGGAGGGAGATTACATTTCCATCGACGGGTCCACGGGCGAGGTCATCGCTGGAGAAGTGCAGACTCGCCCCTCTGAGGTTTTGCAGGTACTCATCGACCGGACGCTCGATCCAAAGGCTGCGCCGGTCTATCGGGAGTATGACAAGGTCATGAAGTGGGCCGATAAATATCGCCGCCTCAAGATTCGAACCAACGCCGATCAACCGGATCAGGCCAGCTCAGCGGTTGCTTTTGGCGCAGAAGGTATCGGATTGTGTCGGACGGAGCACATGTTCTTTGGCGAGGGAAAAATCGGTCCAATGCGCGAGATGATTCTCGCCGACACTGTCGAAGAACGAAAGAAAGCGCTGGAGAAGTTGCTTCCGTTGCAGCGCCGCGACTTCGAGGGAATCTTTCAGGCGATGGACGGAAGGCCCGTGACCATCCGGACGATCGACCCGCCGCTGCACGAGTTTGTTCCTCACGACGAGGCTGCCCAGCGTGAACTGGCTTCCGAGATGGGGATTTCCTATGAAAAGGTCCACGAACGAGTCGAGTCTCTGCACGAATTCAATCCAATGTTGGGTTTTCGCGGCTGCCGCCTCGGCATCATTTATCCCGAGATCACCGAAATGCAATCTCGGGCTATCTTCGAAGCGGCCGCGAATGTGCGGCGTCGCGGAACCAAAGTAGAGCCGGAGGTTATGATTCCTTTGGTAGGGAATTTTAAGGAGTTGGAACATCAGGCGGCCATCGTTCGAAGGGTTGCAGAAGAAGTGATCCGGAATCAAAAGGTCAAGTTCAACTACTTGGTAGGAACGATGATTGAGGTTCCGCGTGGCGCCCTGACGGCGGCTGAAATTGCCAAGACGGCAGAATTCTTCAGTTTCGGAACCAATGATTTGACTCAGACAACCCTGGGCGTCAGCCGGGACGATGCCGCTCGATTTCTCGTTCCCTATGTCCAGATGGAGATCTACGGCAAAGACCCATTTGAAGCTTTGGACCGCGATGGGGTGGGCCAGTTGATGAAAATTGCGGTCAAGGAAGGCCGATCGACACGCGACAAGTTAAAGGTCGGAATCTGTGGCGAACATGGAGGAGAACCTTCGAGTGTGGAGTTCTGTGACAAGATCGCACTCGACTACGTGAGTTGTTCGCCATTCCGAGTTCCGATCGCGCGCTTGGCGGCCGCGCGCGCGGTTTTGAAAGCCAATCCTGAATCTTCGGAAAAAAACTCTAAGAGGCTCGGCAAAAAGAAGGACAAAAAGCCTAAGAAATAGCCCTTTCGTTAAGACACAGTCTCCCGTCCTACTTTCCCAAGAAGGTCAAGTGCTCAGGGCACGAGCTGAAATTTCGTCTTCGACAGCCACGAACGAATCTGCCTCTCACCCACGCTTGTGGCCTCTACCAATCGGCTCGGTTCTGCGGGATAAATCGAGCGCTAGGGGTGGGTATATGGTTGTTGGTTCCTAAACCGCTGGCCAGTGCATTCCCAAGATTCTCTGTTCAAACCACTCCGGTATTCCTAAGCGTTTCTGTTCTCGTCGTTTCCGGATCGGCACGTTCCTGCCAGGCGCGCGTCGAAGTCCGATCCGATGGTGGTGCTGCGCTATGAATAGGTGTTTGGGTGTCAGGTCCAGACTGTCGGGGCAGTGATTGGTGAGGAGTGACAGGATCCGCTTTCAACCACCACCAGTCGGCCATTAGCTACAACGAGGCTTGATACTTTACTAGATACCGAGAGCTGACCGCCGATGGTGCTGATCGCTCCTTTCATCGCTCGATGATGTCGACGGTGTGTTTCTTGAAGATGGTCATGTTCTCCAGCAGAAAAAGTCCCGACTTGCCGCCCACAACGATGTCCTGATCGCCGTCGTTGTCAATATCAATAACATTAATATTCATGCCGGTCCCAGCCATTGAGTTGTAAGTAATCACGTGTTTCGTGAAGCTGCTGTCCTTTGGATTGATGTCGTACCAATAGAGCCCGAGGGGCTCAAAGGATCCTGGATCTTTTTCTTCATGACCGCGCAATCGTTTCCCAGTCACTAGATCAAGACGCCCGTCTCCGTTGATATCGGCCAGCGTCAACGTGTGAGCTTGAGACCAGGTGTCTTCTACTGTGTGTCTCAGCCAGGAACGCTTCCCGCCTTCCACTTTCTGTTCCATCCAATATAGTCCGTAGTGATGAGCCATGCCAAAGATGATGTCATTCTTCCCATCCCCATTCACGTCGTAGGTCAGCATTCTAATCCCGCCTAACCCCTGGATGTCGTACTCCGGGTACCATTCCCAGGTTCCCTTCCTGGGATCCACCGGGGCGCGATACCATCCAACCGGGGTGATGATGTCCTTGCGGCCATCACCATCCACATCTCCCAGTCCCACGCCGTGCTGATCGCCCTCTGGCCCGACGCCATGGCGGATGAAAGTCCCTTTGTCTTGTTCGATCCAGGAGACTTCGTGGTGCCTGGGTCGCGAAGGATCAACATAGTGGTCAGGGATAATATCGGGGTCGCCATCGCCGTCCACATCTTCGAATACTAACCCTTCGGTCTGAGTTGAATCGCCGATTTTATGCTTAGTCCAGAGGCTGGAAGCGCCGTGGTTGTTTTCATACCAATAGATGCCATCTTCCATCCACCCAGCCGACACGATGTCCGTCCATCCATCTCCATTCACATCGTAGGCGAATTCACCGCAATTGTTGACGAACTCTCCGTGGGGTGTCGCTTCGCGTAGAGGATGCTTGATGAACTTGGGTCCTTCGTACCAATTGGCTCCGGCAGTGATATCCAGGATGCCGTCGTTGTTGACATCGAACACTGCGGCGCCTTCAGAAAATGGCCCGTACCAGTTTGGTGATGGCCCATCGATTTTCTGAGACAAGAAAAGCGGCGTCCGCGATTCAGTTGCAAAGAAGAACACAGCAGACGCCAAAATTAAGAGAACGAGAAAAGTCCTTTGCATTCGAAGCCTCCTTAGGGAGCCCTGCCTTACGGGAAAGTAGTAGAGGGGTTGAGGAGTCTTGTTGACCTGCTAGGCCTCATCGAGGGGTCCAAACTAGGTTCAAACCTGTTGCCGCTTCGTTGTAACGAGGCACGTTTCTACCTCCGACACAATTCGAGGTCCTGCTGCCGACCTGTGCTCCGCGGCCTAGATAATTATTGAATTCTACTGGTTTTGCAATCCGAAAGGGGCGAATAACTTTGGATTTTGGCGCTTGAAGTGATTTATCATGCGCAATGTGGTTCCAAGCAATTCTAACGGAGCTTATTTCAATCCAAAGGAGCTTTTCTCAGAATGAATTCAAAAATTAAAGTCGGTCTGGTAGGGGCCAAGTTCGCCGCACGATTCCATTTCGAGGGATACCAGCGGGTTTACGGTGTTCCCCTGGAAGTGGTGGGATTGACGTCCAAGTCAAAAGAGAGCAGGGAAGCATTCGCAGCCAAACATCAGTTGAAGGCGTTTGACTCGCTTCAAGCAATGTTGCGCGAGGTGGATGTCGTGGACATCTGCGCCCCGGGATACGTACACGAGCCAGCCGCTGTCGAGGCCTTCAAGGCTGGCAAAGACGTTATCTTGGAGAAGCCCTTCACCGGGTACTACGGACCCGGAACCGCAGATTTCAAAGGAAACCAGTTTTCCAAAGAAATCATGCTGAAGGAGGCTGTGGCCAGCTCGCGACGGATTCTCGAGGCGGCGGACCGCAGTGGAAAAAAGCTGATGTATGCAGAGGACTGGGTCTATGCGCCGGTCATTCAGCGTGAGCGCGAGATTCTCGTTGCCACCAAAGGACAAATTTTATGGATGCTTGGCGAAGAATCACACAGCGGCTCGCATTCCCCCAGTTACGGCATCTGGAGCCAGTCCGGCGGAGGCTCCATTGTGGGCAAAGGCTGTCATCCCTTGACCGCAGCCATGTATCTGAAGCAGGAGGAGGGCTTGTCCACCAGGGGGACAGCCATCCGTCCCAAGACTGTCAGCGCACGAGTGCATGAGGTCACCCGTAACTCGCAATATCGAGATCTCGGCTATCTTCGCACTGACTACCAGGATGTTGAAGACTACAGCCAGGTACATGTGGTTTTCGACGACAGCATGATCGCCGATATTTTTTCTACTGAGATCGTGATGGGTGGGGTTCACAACTGGGTGGAAGTGATGGCTAACAACCATCGAACTCGCTGCAACATCAATCCGATCGATGCGATCACAACCTATAATCCCAAGGAAGAGCAACTCAAAGATGTATACGTCGTCGAAAAGATCGGGACCAAGCAAGGCTGGAGTCATCCGGCACCCGACGAGGATTGGATGGATGGATACCCACAGGAATTACAAGATTTTATGGAATGCGTGTATCACAAGCGTGAGCCGAAATGCGGTGCCACTCTTGCTCATGACACCGTCGGAGTGATGTATGCGGCCTATCTGTCTGCGGAGCGCCATGGCACCGAGGTTGAGATTCCCAGATGACTAGAAGCCATATACACAGTGGCGCAAGCGCGGAACATCAGGGTACTCAGAATTGTGTCCAAACTCGTTGGATTCCTTTCACCCTGGCCTTTTTCTAATCGGGGCGAAAGGCGCCCCCACAGGTTCAACGAGCAACAGAGCCCGCCGGACTCATTGATGTTCTCGCTTCAGTTGGAGGATAAAGAGTGGAGTCTTGAGGAGCTTTTGGAAAGCCGAGTGAGGGAGCGCCGCGTCTAGCATTCCCAGTCCTAAAGAACGTCGCAGGTGCCCTGCAGTTTGTCCTGATCAGAAAGTAACCCCAATGCTCAAATGTGTCCTGCGGTCGAGCACGTATTGGCTGATTTGGCTAACACTCATCGACCCTCTACCGGGGCAAACACCAACCCACCGCCGAAGGCTGACGACCGATATCAAAGAGATCGTTCTGGAAAACCGCCTCGTCTCGCGAAAGTTCGGGATCGATAATGGCTGGTTGAGGACTTCTCAACTTGTCAACCTGCTGACTGGTGAAAGCGTCGTGGTCAGCTCTCCCGAATTTGAAATCCAGCTTGAAAATGAGCGCGTCCTTAGCAGTCAAGACTTCGTAGCAGAGTACTATACTCACTTGCTTCTGACAGGTGAGGTCAAGAGGACGCTTTTCACGTTTACTGAGAGACGCCAGCGACTACGCTTGGAGCTGGAATACACGTTGGGCCCCAATGATTTTTTTGTGCGCAAGCGAGCTCGACTCTATCCACTGCAAAAAAACCTACCACGCCTTCTTTCTCTCGCCGTCGAAGCACTCAAAGTAGGAAACGTCCATAGCGCGTTTCCTTCCGCCTCGCCGGATGGCGGGGTACAAGAGCTGGGCCCCAAAGGTGGAGTGATTCCCCACCAACCTTCCGGGCAGCCTGTGTTCCTTAACGACAGCTTCTTTTGGGGAACGGAGCATCCTGCCGGACGCAATCTTGTTCAGGATGGAATCGTACGTTGTACTCAGTACCCAGGAAACCGGATTTCACCATCTGGATTTGAGTCGCATTCTGTTATTGCAGGCATCAGCCCGCGAGGTGAGGTTGCTGAGTGGTTTTTGAGGTATGTTGATACGTTCCGATTGCCAGCACGTCCTTTGACGATTTTGCGAATTCCAAGCGACCACAGCGGTATCGTGCCCCCGACAGACCTGCTGACGCGCAAGGCGGAAGCTATACCGAAGAGTTCTGGCCGGTCCAGCGAGCGGCTTGTGGATATCCTGGTTCTGGACGCGGGATGGTGGCCCAAGGATTCTTCGCTGCCACTCGATGCATCGCTCTTCTCTCAAGGGCTGGGCACTGCAGGCCAAGCTCTAAGGTCGCGAGGCGTGGGCCTGGGGCTTTATTTTCCTTTGTCCAACCTGGAATTCACAAACCCGGCATCTCCGATCGAGAGCATGGACTCCGCTATCGATGGTTCGAGCGGCAAAAATATTCCAGGAACGGCCTGCCTTTCGGATCCCACCTATAAGGAGGCGTTGAAGAGTCGCTTGAAAGAGCTGCACCAGGGCAATGCCTTCGGCTTTGTCAGGCACGAGTGGCGCAGGCCACTATGTCAATCTACTCTCAACGCTCCCGCATGGGAAGCAGACGTTTCATACCAGGCAGCAAGTGAAGCGTTGATCGACGTGCTGCGATACGAGCGATCCCTGGACTCTAACCTCTATATCAGTTTGGAGGGAAGAGAATTACCGAGCCCCTGGTGGCTCCAATACGCAAACGATGTGGGACCGGTAGACCTTGGCGGAAGCCGGTTTCGGATGGACTTTTCACCTCGTCCTCGGGACTGGCAGATGTTACGCGAAGGCATCCTTCTCCGGAAGTATTTCGGCCGCGAGTCATTTCAGTTCCCCCTCTCCAGATTGGCTGCGAGCGGTCTGCAACCTGCAATTGAGGGAGCGATTGCGTTCAAAGAGCCCGAGGAATCTTGGGCAGATGCCGTGGCGGAATATTTGGGTCGGGGCCAAGATCTGACCGAGCTTCGCTTTGATCCCGAACAATTGGACACTGCGGCCTGGGAAGTTCTGCGCCGCGGATTGGAATGGAAGGCCAGCCGCCAGGTTGTTTTCCGCCATGCGTCAACCATAGGTGAAGCCATCGAAAAGGCAGAACCTTACGGGTATCTACACTGGAATGCAAATCGAGCGATTGCGGTGTTACACAACCCATCTCCTTCTCCACGCGAAACCGGCTTTCGCCTGCCGAGATCCTTGAGAGGTCCCTTGCGGATCGTTCAAACATACCCTCGTTGTCGTGTCGAAAGCCAAGTCCTGAAAGCTGGCGATGTCGTGAGCACCTCGCTCGAAGGGCTGGAAACTCGAGTGTTCGAAGTCAATCCCGAAGAGACTTGGGGAATTCCCCTCCCTCAGGACACGGACTTCATGCTTTCGCCGAGTCCCCTTGGTGACGCTGACGACAAGCCGATCACCGTGAGGACGTTTCCAGAAACTTCGGAGGTCCGTTTTTCTCAGCCCCAGTCGATAACTGGGCTGCAGCTCGGCGAACGGCCGATTACTCTGGACTCATCTGGAAAGGCAGTGCTGCCGGACGACGCCCAAACGAACAGTAAAATCGTGGGGCTGAAGTCATTCACGGAAAAAAAAGCTGAAGTTGGAGTCTATGCCAAAAGGGGCGCTCAATTGACTCTGCCTGAGTGGTCCGGAGTCAAATCGAATCTCGCTATTTGGCTTCTACAGCCAGAGGAGCAGCGAAGAAACTTTCCCCTCTATGTGACTCTAGATCGAAAGCAAGCGGACCTGACTAACAAGCAGAGCTTCACCCCTTCCGGAGAGACTCGAACCTGGAACTTCTACTCCCTTCCACTAAAATTTGAACATCAGGTGTTGCTGGACTGGGCCATCAAAGATGTTAAGGATGCCTCTCTCTATCTATGGTGGGAGATTGCAGCTTCCAGGCCTGCTCTGGAGTTCACTTATCGCTGGCCCTCCGGAAGAATCAAGGGAGCCCTTCCGCCGCTCCTGTCCTCTCCCCGAGGAAGCGAGTACGTCGTTCGCATTCCACTCGAAGTCGACAAGTCTCAGCAATCCGCTGATACGCCATGATGCAACAGTGACCACTTCCTCCTATTTTTTTCAGGGCATCAATTTCAAGAAGCTGCTAAGTATCGCGCTCGTCATGGGGTTTGCCGCAGCGGCCATCAATGCTATGGCGGACATTAACATGAACCGCAGCCGATCCTATGACTGGCTAGAATTTGTGAAGAACTTGTCTCTCTACGCCTCGTGTTCTCTGATGGGGCTTATCTTTGCGGAAAAGACCTCGCTCGAGGTGTTTTTGCTGAAACGGCGAGGAAGCCGTCGGATAAAGGGACTTATGCTCCTCCTATTCGGGGTGATTCCAGGTGTCATCGTTGGTCTCACCTATCACCACCTCTTCTTCCAATACCGCTTCAGCCTTCGGGTGCCACTTCGGATTAGGGCTATTCACACTCATTATGATTCCTTTATCCTCTCTCTCCGTGCCGGAGTTACGGAGGAACTCGTCTTTCGATTTCTTCTGTTGACGGCTTTTTTCTATATCCTCAGAAGAGTTTTCCTGCCCCTGGCCGGACAAGGTTTCAAAACGGCGCGATGGATACCGTTTTTGTTCTCTCTTCTCGGGTCTTCTCTACTGTTTGGACTTGTCCATGGAGCCTACGGTTTCATGATTGCGTTTTTGGCAGGGCTGGTCCTTGGAATGGTCTATTTCCGAGCCGGCTTGGAAGCCGCGATCCTGGCCCATTTTGCTGCCGACCTGGTTTTTTTCAACCTGACCTATTTGTGAAGCTAGTATCTTGGTACACCATTTCTTGCGACAGCAAGTGGCACCCATCGGGGCGACAAATTTGATGAGGGTTTTAAGAAAGATTTTTCAAACTAGTAGATTTGAACCAACCTCGCGCTCCAACTCTACCTTTCCAGACTCTCTGTTTGTCGGCTCAACTCGCAACCCACTGACACTCGGTGACCCCCACTGAATTGACATCGAATTTGACGTAAGCTACACTCGCCGCCAGTTTTGCAGGTTCGCCCATGGCCTCGCTTGTCTGTCGAAGCGAGAAGCGGCGAAACGGCTTGCACTTTGGAGTTTTGGTCTGAGGCCTCAGCCAATTCTTCGCTGAGATGATCAAGCGCAAATACCGCATCGCTTATTTGACTTATAGCATTGTCGAATCTTGCATTACCTTTCTTTCCTTTGTGATCGCCTATCTAATACGAGGGCATCTCCCATCTCCTTGGTTTGGCCCACTTTTTCCGTTTTCAGATTACATTGGGCTCCTGCTCGTCACACTCGTGCTGTGGAACCTTCTCTTTGCTTTAGGGCGTCCGGCTCGAACAGGAATAACCGATCCGCTGGACGTAATCAAGGAAGTTGCACTCACAGTGCTGGCGGGAAGCGTTCTAATTGGCGCGGCGATCTTCATTCTGAAGTACGACTTTATTAGCCGCCCGTTCATCGTGATTTTTGCTGTCATCAACTTTGGGTTTCTTTGCACTTTTCGGATGTACGCAAAGGCTGGGGTTAGCCAGTTTCGGAATTTTTTCGACGGAGACCAGAATGTTCTCATTGTTGGAACTGACGAAAAGGCAGCTCAAGTCGCTCAAGTCCTCGAAGGAGCACGGGAGTGGGGTTACCGGCTGGTCGGAGTTGTCCGTGAATCTCAAACTAGCCGCGTCGATGACCGGTTAAGGCAGCATTCAGTCATTGACTTGGGACAGATCGGTGAGGTTCTCAGAAATCACGTCATTGATGAAGTCATTTTCGTGGTTTCCAAGGAGACGCTGGCTCGGCTTGAGGAGGTCTTTCTGGTGTGCGAGGAAGAAGGAATCAAAACAAGGGTCATGCTCAGCTTTTTTCCTCATGTAACTTCAAAAGTCTATTTGGAGGCATTACATGACTTGCCCTTGCTGACTTTCACCACAACTCCGCAAAATGAATATCTACTTTTTGTTAAGAATGCAGTGGATATCATATTGGCTGTCTTACTCTTACTGATTCTGGCCCCGGTACTGCTCTTGGTGGCATTGTTGATTAAACTAACATCCGACGGGCCGGTGATTTTTAGGCAGACTCGGTGCGGCCTGGGTGGCAGGAAGTTCCTTCTCTATAAGTTTCGTTCCATGGTTCTCGATGCGGAAGGAAAGAAACATTATCTCGAACATCTCAACGAAATGTCGGGTCCGGTTTTCAAGCTGAGCAACGACCCCAGGTGCACGCCGCTAGGCAGATTTTTGCGAAAGTTCAGCATTGACGAACTTCCCCAGCTTGTCAATGTCCTCAAGGGAGACATGTCCTTTGTGGGTCCGCGGCCGCCCATTCCCGAGGAGGTGGAGAAGTACGAGCGTTGGCAGCGGCGCCGTCTGCGCATGAAGCCCGGCTTGACCTGCCTTTGGCAAGTGAGTGGACGCAATGAAATCGATTTTTCCGAGTGGATGAGGATGGATCTAGACTACATCGATTCCTGGTCGCTTCTGTTAGACCTGAAGATTTTCTTGAAGACAATTCCCATCGTTCTTTTGGGAAAAGGGGCGTGACTCCATCGCTCCCCACCTGTCATCGCTGTGCTTTGAGCACAATCAATGTGAAGTCATCTTGAATTGTGCGGTCCGCCGCAAACTCCAGAATTTTCTCCTGAGCTAATGTGGTGAGGTCCCTGGCTGTCAATCGACCATGGTCCTTGACCAGTTTGAGCAAGCGCTCCGTTCCAAACTCCTCCTCGGCTTCATTGTAGATCTCGGTCACGCCGTCGGTGTAGAGCAGCAAGATGTCCAGAGGTTCGATTTCGATGCGGCCCTCCTGATATACGGAATCTTCAAACGCTCCGAGCACCAGGCCTCCAGTCTCTAACTTCACGACATTTCCGGCTCGAATCAAGAAGACGGGGTTGTGGCCGGCATTGCAATAGGTAAGGACGCGACGGCGCTCGTCCAGCACGCCATAGAACGCCGTCACAAACTGATCGCTGTCTGTGCTTTCCCATAGAAGCTTGTTGACCTTCGACATGATCGTGCCAATGGCGTAGTTGTTTCGAATTTCCGCCAGAAGGCTTGCGCGAAAGCTCGCCATGATCAGTGAAGCAGGGATTCCTTTACCCGAAACGTCTCCAATGACAATCCCCCATTGGCCTTCAACAATCTTGATAAAGTCATAGTAGTCTCCGCTGACTCGCCGAGAGGGAATATTCAGACCGGCCAGATCAAAACCAGGAATTACAGGTTCTTGACTCGGAAGAAAACTCATCTGAATCTGCCGTGCAATGGAGAGCTCTTTGTCTAACTTGTTCTTTTCCAAAAGTACCTGGTGAAGCTGCGCCTTCTCAATGGAGAGTGCCGCCTGGTGGGTGAACTTTTCGAATAAGACTAGATCATTTCCCGTGTAAACATTCTGCTCGTCGCTTTCAAGAGTGAACACGCCAATTAGACGATTGTTACTGAGAATGGGAGCAACCATAGCGGACCGGGCTGTGCTTCTGGCTGTTACATACCATGGAAACCGCGAGAGATCTTTGAGGATTGCGGCAGCCTGGCTCTCTTGGACCAGTTGCCGTGCTCTCCGTCCCACTTCAAGAATACCTTCCTGATTTGCGTTCGATCGATATCCGTAAACAACCATGCGTTGAATCTCGTGGGAGCGTTTTTCCAGCAGATAGATCCCGGCTGCATCGTATGGAATGAGCGAGCGAAGGGCGTCGATAACGATGTCCAGTAACTCATCCATGTCCAACGAAGCGCTGATGCGCTGGCTGACCTGAGCCAGCTTTTCTTCTTCAAGGCTCTTGCGCTCGAGCTGTTCCGAGCGCTTGAAGTAATTCAGAGCGATTGCCATCTGGTGTGACAACCCATCCAGATATTCCAGCGCTTCCTGGGCAAGGGCCGGTCGGCGTGGAGGGAAGAAAACTTCAACCACACCCAGGAGGGCTTTGCGCCGTGACAAAGGAATTGCCAGGACGCGCTGAGATTGGATGCCCAGCGTCTCAAAAATCAACTTCGATAGCCCGAAGTCACCTAGAGTCTCGACGTACAGAGAACTCTGGGTTGCTCCCACTCTGCCGGCGAGTCCTTCTCCGAGCTTAAGCTTGAAATCGGTTGCTATGAACCCGGACTTGGGAGAGTGATAGACCAGCTCTTCGCGATATGGGTCGTAGGTAGAAATCAAAACGGCTAGACACTTCGACTCTTCTCGAATAATCCGATCGATGTTGCTGAGCAACTCATGCAAATTCGAAGCGTTATGCAAGTCGTCAAAGATCTTGGACAGAACGGCAGTCTTGACTGCCTTCGGAATGGAGATGTAGCTCAAGGTTTTTACAGGTTTGGGCTCCGGCTTTTCCATGAGGATCCGATTTTGCAGATTACAAAGGAGGGAGCGAATGGTATCGCGTCAGGTCCTCGATACCTGCCAGAATAAAGGATCTGCGTCTTTCGGCACACTTGTTGCATGCACCGCAGTGCTGCCGACGAACGGGCCGCGCACAGGAGAATGTGAGATAAAGGGGCAGGTCTCGGCCTAACCGCACCACCTTCGTCTTGGAAAAGGAGGAAAACGGAGCGATGATTTTGAGCTCATAGGTCAATGCCTGGCTGGCTAGCTCTTGAAATCCGGCAAAGAAGCCAGCTGTGCTGTCTGGAAAGGGGTTCGCTTTCAGTGGACCTAATGCAATCACAGAGAGCTGATTGAGAGCGCAATAAAGCGAGGTCTTGGCCAGAAGAATCAGGTTTCGTCCTGGTAAGTACATCTCCTGATCATCGGAAAGGTGGTCGGGAACATTGTCTCCAGTCAGGCTCCAATGCGAATCATAGACATCAGCCAACGGAAGCTGAATTTCCTTGAGAGGCGCCAGCCTGGAGGAGGCAATCGCAGCCAGAAACCGCTTGACCCAATATAGTTCGGCGTTCTCCCAGACAAGGCCAGTGCGGACATAGATGGGATGGACCTGCTTAACCCTTTGGGTGAATACAGCGGTCAGGACAGAACTGTCCAGTCCGCCACTGAGTAGGACACAAACCTTTGCAGCTTTCGATCGCTCCAGCCTTCCAATGGAGACCTCAGTTCTTTTCACAGTTACCCCTCTTGATTGCAAACACGAAATTCTAGCTTCGAAAGCCAGTGCGCGCAAGGCAAATGCTCCCAGGGATTTGCTCAAGGTATCCAACAAAAATCTGTAGACAAATTTCTCGGTGCTGGACATAATTTGGCCCTTCTAGCATTCGAGGAGTTTATTCTCTCATTTGAATTGGAAAGCCATGCCCGAGTGGGGGCGGTCCTCCCAGGCAACGGCGCCTGCGAGTTTTGTCTTAGTCAACCTGTGGTTCGGTCAAGCTCTCGCTCAGGTCGGCTACAGTAAAGAAAACACCCGGCGTTGCCCAAAGATGGGCAACCAACCGTGGCGTCGAAGCAGGTGATAGCAGTGATGCAATGACGCATGCAACCATGAGGAAACTCATG
>Ga0075424_100003793_pt1 | contig 14171 bp, 16 predicted proteins | sample SoiMethybrSBSTD3_FD_75301 | JGI IMG/M metagenome (GOLD analysis project Ga0075424, IMG submission 75301) | Bulk soil microbial communities from a Populus tree surrounding site in Tennessee, USA - Soil MetaG P. TD hybrid SBSTD3 | ecosystem: Environmental > Terrestrial > Soil > Tree plantation... | reverse complement strand
TTGGCGTCCTCATCGTCGCGGCGCTGTCGCTGCTCGGCTCCGTCTTCCTCGGCTCGACGGCGAACGGCATCGCGATCTTCATGGTCTTCGGCGCCGGCCTCGTCGCCGGGCTCCTCGGCAACATCGGGCACGCACTCAACGCCGCGAAGCTGATCCACGTCTCCAGGATCGTGGCCTGGGCGATTCCGTTCGAGGCGCTGTACGAGGACAGCCTGCGCCTGATTACGCAGAACACGAGCGGCCTGACGGGCTTCCTGCTCCGCCTCGGTCCCTTCGGCGGGGCCGAGAGCGGCGGCTGGGGGCTCCGCGTCTGGTCGCTTGCGTATCTGGTCGGCGTTCTGCTCCTGGCGGCGGTCGTGTTCGCGCGCCGGGATCTGTAGCCCGGCTCGTCGGCCTCGCGGTCAGGCCGCGTCGCGCCAGGGCAGCGCAGTCCCGCGCCGACGAATGAGCCGAGGTTCGGGCTGCGGTGCTGCCCGCTCCATCCCCGTGCTGAACCGTCCCTCGTTGGGGCCGGCTCCGAGAACCGCAATGCCGTCGTCAAAGTGTCCGGCACGAGCTCGAGCTCGAGTCGTTGCGGTCAAGCGGTCGGAGTACCGTCCGATGGGTCGATCCACGGCTGTACCTCCTGAATCTATCGCAGTACGATTATATCGTAAGGCGATTATTCGTGCGCGACGGCAGCCAGCACCGCGTCCCAGGCGAGCTCGGAGGCGACGACGCCGAGTCCGATGCTGTCGAGGAGCTGGCTCTCGACCTGATTCGACGTGACCGCGTAGAGGACGTCGCCGTCGACGAGCGTGTGGAACGGCTGGATTGCGCGGGCCATGGAGGTGTGGACCTGCCGCCCGAGCGTCCGCAGCAGGCGCTGGTCCAGCCGCTCGTTCGTGGCGACGACAGTCAGCGTCGTGCTGCCCGGCGGCGGCCGCACGGGGAGGCCGGCCGCCAGGCGCTCCTCGACGCCGTGGACGAGGTGACGGCGAGCGCCGGTGCCGCGGTCGAGATGGCCACGGACGACGTTGCCGGCGCGGTCGACCACGGCGCCGACGGCGTTGACAACGGTGAACACCGCCACCCGCGTCGGTCCGACCTGCCGGAACGCTGCGCCCTGGCCGGAGGGCTCGCCCTCGGTGTACTCGAACGTCTTGCCGACGGTTGCCGACCGCCCGGCGCCGCGCCGCCCGAGCGGAAAGCGGCCTTGCCGGGCTGCGCGAAGCGCGGCACGCCCCAGCGCCTTGTCCGGGTACACGGCGTTGTCGCGCGGGCCCCAGTCGAAGATGATCGCGCCCGCGACGAGCGGAATGTCGAGCCAGCCTGTGCGGAAGTCGCGCCTGGCGAGCAGCTCGGCGGCGACGCCCGACGACGCCTCGAGCCCGTAGAGCGACCCTCCCGCGAGACAGATCGCATGCACCCATTCATACGCTGCTCCCGTGGTGCCCGGTGAGCCTCCCCTGACGTCGACCGAGCACGCTGCGCCTTCGGGGAAGTGGAAGACGGTGCAGCCGGTTGGTCCCTCGTCGTACTCGGCGATGCCGATCTCGACGCCCGGCAGGTCGACGTGGAGCGCCGGGCCCGGCGGGTCGGTGCTCGGGTGCAGGTCGACCGTGTCGTTCGAGGGTCGCGTCAACGGAGGCGAGCGTATGCGACCGCGACCTCGGCCGCGACTGCGGCGTTGTCGGCCACGAGCCGGGCGTTCGCCTCGAGGGTTCGGCCGCCGCTTCGTTCGTGGAGGAACGAGAGCACGAACGGCGTCACCGCCTGGCCGGCGATTCCCCGCCGCTCCGCCTCGGCGAGGCCGTCGGCGATGAGCGGCTCGACGTCGTCGAGGCTCTCCGCGGGCGGGTTGGCGACGAGCAGGCCGCGGCCGCCGAGCTCCCAGTGGCGTGCCGCGATGCCGGCGGCCTCCGTCGCGGACTCGACGCGTGCGGAGACCGGCGGCCCGCCGCGCGCGGCATAGAAGAGCGGCAGCTCGTCGGTTCCGAGCCCGAGCACCGGGATGCCGAGACTCTCCAGCACCTCGGCCGTCGTCCGCACGTCGAGCAGCGATTTCGCTCCGGAGGAGACGACGACTGCCTGGGTCGACGCAAGGGCGCGCAGGTCGGGCGAAACGTCGGGGTTCTCCTGCCAGCCGCGGTGGACGCCGCCCAGGCCCCCTGTGCCGAGCGCGCGGATCCCGACGGCGGCGCACACGGCCAGCGTGCCTCCCACGGTGGTCGCTCCCACCGCTCCCTGCGAGGCGCAGGCGGCGAGATCCCGCGGCCCGACCTTCCGCGCGTCGGGGGTAAAGCGTTCGAGCTCGCGCCGCCCGACGCCCACCCGTACCGCCCCGTCGAGGACGCCGATCGTCGACGGCACGGCGCCCGAGTCGCGCACACGTCTCTCCGAGGTCAGTCCGACCTCGACCCCCCGGCCGGCAGGGAATCCGTGCGCCACGAGCGTCGTCTCCAGCGCGACGACTGGCCGGCCCGCCGCGAGCGCCTCGCGGACCTCGTCCGCGACGTCGAGGATGCCGTTCACCGCTCTTCCTCCATCTCCAGAAACTCGACGTCGCCCCAGCGCGAGAACGTCCGAACGTGCTTCCCCGTCAGCCGGAAGCCGGCGCGCTCGTAGACGATGCGCGCGCGGTCATTGAAGGCGGCAACGTTGAGGACGATCCGCTCGGGGGCGAAGCGACGCCGCGCGAACTCGAGCCCGACCCGGACGAACTCGAGCCCCAGCCCGCGGCCGGTGAGATCGGGCCGCATGCCGAGCCCGTACTCGAGTGCGTCCGCCCGCTGTTCGAAGTAGTAGAAGCCGACCAGGACGCCCTGCTCGTCGCGGACCTCGAAGAAGCGTTCCGGGTTCTTCACCGGTTCCTCGTCCCCGTCGTAGAAGTCGTACGGCGGGTCGTAGCGCCAGATCGCCATGGCGGCGAGCGTCTCGAGAGAGGCCTGCCTGATGACGAGATTCACGGCCAGACCAGGAGGTCTATAGTCGGCGGACCGACTCTCGGTCGGCGATTGGTTGACGGGTGTTCGTATGGAGGGGGAGCGATGTCCAATCCAGGCCAGCCCACGATTCACTCCGGCTCGACGGGTGCTGTCGTCCGTCGAGCGCAACGCGCATTGCGGCGTACACCGAATCTCGGCCTCGTGGTCGACGGCATCTTCGGCCCTGCAACCGAGAACGCGGTGAAGGAATTCCAGCAGAGCGAGGGTCTCGCCGTCGACGGCATCGTCGGGCCGGCGACCTGGAACGCCCTTCCGGACGGAGGCCCGATGCCGCTCCTGCAGCAGGGATCGACCGGGCAGGTCGTTCACAGGTTGCAGGAGGTGCTCACCAACGGCGCTCCGGGTCAATGGGGCACGACGCCTGGCCCGATCGACGGGGTCTTCGGCCCGCAGACGCGCGCCTCGCTGCAAGCGTTCCAGACCTGGGGCGGCGTCCCGGCCGACGGCATCGTCGGTGACCAGACCTGGTCGGTTTCGCTCCACGCGGCGAGCGCGACGCTCGAGACGCAGGTCGGGCTCCAATTCGTGATCGGCTAGGCAGGGTGGGGGCCGCCACCCCCGCTTAGACTCGCCGCGCCGTGGGATTCTTTCGCCGCCGCTCCAAGACGACGACACCGGACGGGCCGTCCCCGGCGGAGATGTGGGGACGCGCCGCGGAGATCAGCGACCCCGGGGCGCTCGGCTGGGAGGTTGTGTGGGAGGCGCTGAAGACCGAGCCGCCGGACCAGGCCGCGGACACGCTCACGGGGGAGCTCGGGCTCGACCAGGAGAACCAGGTCATCCAGCAGTACGGCGACATGCCGGCGACCGAGTTCAGCGGAACGCGCCACGGTCGCCCCGTTGCCCTCCGCATCGGCCTCGTTCCGAGCGCTCGGGGGAGAGGCGTGAACGAGGTGCAGGTCACGGCTTCCGTGGCGCCGTTTCACGTGCGCGAAGACGGCGGGCGACCGGTCACCGATCCGGGCGCGATGCCCGAGCTCGACGGGGTGCTCGGCGAGCTGGCGCCCTCGGACGTCTGGCGCAAGCTCGACGTGGAGGGGGGTCCGCACGGGATCACCGCCCGGCGGCCGGTGACCGCGCACTCGCAGGGCTATGTTTACGACCTGTGGCTCGTGGAGCGCCTGGCCGACCGGCTCGGCGCGTAGCGTCACTCGTTCTCGAGCGCCAGGCTGCGGACGACCCGCCGGACGTCGAGCGGCGCCGTCCCGGACACGGTGACGACGGTCTCCTCGTCTCCCTCGTCGATGCTGATCGCGACCTGCGAACGGTCCTCGTGGAGCAGCGCGGCGGCGCCGAGCGGGAAGGCGAGCACGGCGACCGCGACCGTCCATCCCGGGCGATGCTTCCGTCGAGCGACTAGCAGGGTCGCGTCGTTCGTCTCCAGCTGATAGCCCTCGGCGATCAGCCGCGGGACGACCGTGCGCATCGCCTCGGCCTTGACCTCGGTGGCGCTCGCCCGCGTCCAGATGCGCGTGAGAAACGGGAGGTTGCCCGGCCACAACGGCCGCCTCGCCGATCGCTCGGGTGGCCCCGCGTCGTCGTCCGGGAGGTCGGCGGTCAGCCTCTGCAGCTCGCCCACCGTGACGGCCTGGTAGGCGAGGCCGACCCGTGTCGAGAACTCGTCCAGCGTCAGCCGGCCGGCCGCGAGGTGGTCGCGAAACGAGCGGGCGACTTGCTCGCGCTCGGCGTCGGACGCGCGGATCGTCGGCTTCGACTCTGACGTCACGGTCAGAGTATGGAACCCAGAGAGCCCGCCCGGAGCCGACCCGCTCTCGCGTGCCTCTCAGCCGTGTCAGAGTCCTCTTCCCGGTTCCCCGAGGAGGGAGGCAGACGTGGCAGATACCGACCGGCCCAACATTCTCGTGATCTGGGGCGACGACATCGGGATCACGAATCTGAGCTGTTACAGCGACGGGTTGATGGGCTACCGCACGCAGAACATCGACAGGATCGCCGACGAGGGGATGCGGTTCACCGATTCCTACGGCGAGCAGAGCTGTACCGCAGGACGCTCGTCGTTCATCACCGGCCAGAGTGTCTTCCGCACCGGGCTGAGCAAGGTCGGCGTGCCCGCGGCGCCGCTCGGACTGCGAGCGGAAGATCCGACGATTGCCGAGTTGCTGAGGCCGCTCGGGTACTCAACGGGCCAGTTCGGCAAGAACCACCTGGGCGATCGGAACGAGTTCCTGCCCACGGTGCACGGGTTCGACGAGTTCTTCGGCAACCTCTACCACCTGAACGCCGAGGAGGATCCGGAGTCGCCGAACTACCCGCCCGAGCAGGACTTCCCGCACTTTCGCGAGCGGTTCGGTCCCCGCGGCGTGCTGCAGTGCCGGGCAGCCGGGAAGGACGACCCGAGGGAGCACCCGCGCTGGGGTCGTGTCGGGAAGCAGCGGATCAAGGACACCGGCCCGCTGACGAGGAAGCGGATGGAGACCTGCGACGACGAGTTCGTGGACGCCGCCTGCGACTTCATCAGGCGGCAGAACAACCGGCGCAGACCGTTCTTCTGCTGGGTGAACACCACGCACATGCACTTCCGGACGCACACCAAGCGGAGAAGCCGGGGACAGGCGGGTCGCTGGCAGTCGCCCTATCACGACACGATGATCGACCACGACAAGCATGTCGGGAGGGTGCTCAACCTCCTTGACGAGCTCGGCATCGCGGACAACACGATCGTCGTCTACTCGACCGACAACGGTCCGCATATGAACACCTGGCCGGACGGCGGGATGACGCCGTTCCGCAACGAGAAGAACTCGAACTGGGAAGGGGCGTTCCGCGTGCCGGCGCTGATCCGCTGGCCAGGCAAGATCCCGGCGGGTGTCGTCTCGAACGAGATCATCCAGCACCACGACTGGCTGCCGACGTTCCTCGCGGCCGCCGGCGACTCCGACATCGTCGAGAAGTTGAAGGCTGGCCACACGGCCGGCGATCGCACGTACAAGGTGCACATCGACGGCTACAACCTGCTGCCGTATCTGATGGGCGAGGTCGACCGGAGCCCTCGCCAGCTGTTCTTGTACTTCTCCGACGACGGCGACGTCCTCGGGCTTCGCTTCGACAACTGGAAGGTCGTCTTCATGGAGCAGCGCGCGCAGGGAACGCTGCAGGTGTGGACCGAGCCGTTCGTGCCGTTGCGCGTCCCGAAGCTGTTCAACCTGCGCACCGACCCGTTCGAGCGCGCCGACATCACCTCGAACACCTACTACGACTGGGTGCTGGACAACGCCGTCCTCGTCCTGGCGGCTTCAGCGCTGGTCGGCCAGTTCCTCGAGACCTTCAGGGAGTTCCCGCCGCGTCAGAAGGCGGCCAGCTTCACGATCGATCAGGCAGTCGCAAAGCTCGAGGCCTCGCTCACCGAAGGTCAGTAATGGGCATGGACGAGATGGCCTGGATCCCGGCGGGCACCTTCCGGATGGGCTCTGGCGCCCATTACCCGGAGGAGGCTCCTGTCCGCACCGTGACGGTTGACGGCTTCTGGATCGACCACGGCCAGGTCACAAACCGTCGGTTCGCCGCCTTCGTCGAGGAGACGGGGTACGTCACGGTGGCGGAGCGGCCGCTCGATCCCGCCGACTTTCCCGGCGCACCTCCGGAGAACCTCGTGCCCGGATCGCTCGTGTTCACGATGACGGCGGGGCCGGTTGACCTGCGCCACCTGAGCCAGTGGTGGACGTGGACGCCTGGCGCGTGCTGGCGCACCCCGGACGGGCCGAGCAGCACGCTCGAGGGGCGTGAGGACGAGCCCGTCGTCCACGTCGCGCTGGAGGACGCAGAGGCGTACGCCGCCTGGGCCGGGAAGGTTCTGCCGACCGAAGCCGAGTGGGAGCGGGCAGCCCGCGGCGGGATCGACGATGCGACCTACGTGTGGGGCGACGAGCCCGAGCAGTCCGGTGAACGCCGTGCGAACTACTGGCACGGCGACTTCCCCTGGCGGCACGACGAGGGCTACGGCGCGAGGACTCCGGTCGGCTCCTACCCCGCCAACGGCTTCGGGCTGCACGACATGGCCGGGAACGTCTGGGAGTGGACGAGCGACTGGTACAGCGAGCGCCGCCCGTCGAAGGAGGACGATCCGTGCTGCGTGCCCCTCAACCCGCGCGGCGGCGAGCTCGAGCAAAGCTTCGACCCCGGCCAACCCCAGTTCCGGATTCCGCGGAAGGTGATCAAGGGCGGCTCGTACCTCTGTGCGGACACGTACTGCCTCCGCTACCGGCCGGCGGCCCGCCGCCCGCAGATGATCGACACCGGCATGAGTCACATCGGCTTTCGCTGCGTCGCTCGCCGCGCGTCGCCGCCGAGCTGATCGCCCTCAGGGCATCGATCCCACCTGCGCGACACAGCGTGCCGCGGCTCCGATGGCCCGCGCCGCGGCCTCCTCGAGCGTCCCGCCGAGCAGGAAGCCGGCCGCGAGCGCGTCGCCGGCGCCCGTCGTGTCGACGACCGGGCCCGGCTCCACCGGCAGATCGAGCGTGACGTCCTCCCTCGAGAAGGTGCAGCCGCGTTGGCCGCGCTTCAGAACCCACGCCGGCGCGCCCAGCTCGCCGCCGAGCGCTGCACGCTCCTCCTCGGTCGCGAACAGCAGGTCGGGTCGAAGACGGTCGAGCCGGTCCCGGAACGCAGCGTCGACGAGCGTCGCTGCGGAGACATCCGCGCTGACGGTGATGGCACCTGTCCGCGCCAGCTCGGCCAGGCGCTCGGCGGCGTCCGCTACCGGCGTGCGCGCCAGTGCGTAGCCGGACACGTGGAGGACGTCGCCGCCGTCGAGCCAGCCGGCGTCGATCTCCTCCGGCCTGAGCTCTGCGGCCGCCCCGCGATCCGAGGCCATCGAGCGCTCCCCTGCCGCGTCGACGAGCGAGACGACCACGCCGGTGCGACCGCCGACGAGCGGGCCGACGAGCGCAACGCCGTGGCTCTCCAGCTCCGCTGCGACCAGCGCTCCGGCTGCGTCGCCGGCCCGCTTCCCCAGGTAGCGGCCGCGCCCTCCGAGCGCGGCGGCCCAGGCGGCCACGTTCGCCGCCTGCCCGCCGGCACCGACGTGCGTGCGCGCGACGACGTCGCCGCCGTGCACGAGCGGTTGCGTCGGTCGGACGACGAGGTCGAGCAGGAGGTCGCCGACCGCGCAGACGAGCGGGCTGGGCTTGCTGCCGGCCACGGGTTCGGTTCCTACAATCGTCGCATGCAGCATGGATCGGCGAAGGCGCGTGTCCGGTCGTTTGCCATCGGTGGGCTCGTCGCCGCGTCGGCGGCTCTAGCCGCCGCGCGTCGCCGGCGCCTGCGCCGCGCGCCGCGCCTGACGCCGCCCGGCCTGGCCGCGTTCGAAGAGGCGCCGTGCTACCGCGAGCTGCTGGAGAAAGAGGCCGAGCAGAAGCAGCCCTGACGCCGTGTCACAGGCGCGCGAGCGCCTTCCGCACGGTGACGAAGTTCAGGTCCGCATCGCCGATCCGGAGATCCTTGCCGAGGATCATCACCTGCGATGCCATGAGCAGGTAGCGGCGGATCGTGCGGACAGGCTGGGCCGTGCGCACGATCAGGTAGGGGCCGAAGACCTTCGCCTCGAAGTCCCGTCCTGGCCACGGCCGCCGGTCGGCAATCGTCAGCCGCTGGTCGTGGTTCCTGAGGCTGCTCGCGTCGAAGACCCAGACGCCGCGCCCGAGCGGCTTCGGCGCCGAGCGGAGGACGCGGAGCGCGAGCCTCGGGTCCGCGCGCGGGATCACCGTCGTCGGGCCTCCCCGGGTGCGCTCCCACGCTCGCAGGTAGAGCGGGTCGTAGCCGAAGAGGAGGTCGGTGGGGCGCTCGGTCGTCGCCAACCATGCCGCCGCCTGACGCCGCGCCTTCACGGCGGCGCCCGGCTGCCCGACGAACAGGTCCGGCGTCCGCTCGCGCGCCCAGCCGACCTCGGAGCCGACGAGCAGCGCGAGCACGACGACGGCGAAGGCGGGGCCGAGCCGGGGCTGCAGGCGGGGCGCGGCGAAGACGCCCGCCGCGACGAGCGTGCTGAAGAAGGGCAGCGCGAAGATCAGGTGGCGCGATTCCGGCGTCGCCGAGTTTCCGAGACGAGCGAGCGTCAGGGCGACCGCCGGAATCACGACCACGCAAGCGGTGAGCACGACCGTCGCTCGTTGCTCGCGCCACAACGCGCGGGCGCCGAGGAGCGCGAGCACGAGGACGAGTGCGAGCACGAACCACCACCCGGCGCTGAAATCGCCCGCGACGCGCCACAGATACTCGAGCACCTGCCACGGCGCGCCGACGCCTCCGCTCCCGCTCGCGACGCCGACGTCGAATCGGTGCGCCAGGATGAGGTCGGTGCGCCAGAACGGGATCGCGAGCACGAGGACGATCCCGATGGCAATCGCCGCCTCGCGCAGCCGCTCCCGGCGCAGGAGCGCGTACGCGCCCTGGCTCGCCAGCACGAGCACGCCGTACGGATGCGTGGCGATCGTGAGCAGGATCGCGACCGCCCACAGCGCCCAGTCGCGCCGACGTCCCCGCTCGAGCGCGACGAGGAACGCGAGGTAGGAGCACGCGCTCGTGAGCAGGAAGAGGCTGTACATCCGCGCGTAGACGCCGTGGAAGAGCAGGATCCAGCTCCCGCTGACGAGCACCGTCGCGGCCAGGGCGATCGTCCGGCCCGCCAGCCGGCGGGAGAGCAGCGCGCAGACCGGAATGCTCGCGACGGCGAGGAGCGCCGAGACGACGCGGAGCTCCGTCAGCCCTCCGCCGGAGTGTGTCACCACCCAGGCCAGCAGGAAATGGAGGGGTGCCCCTCCTCGCTGGGTCAGCACGGTATGGAGCGTGTGACCAATCGAGCCGCGGGCGACGAAGAGCGCGAGCGTCTCGTCCTCGTGCGGCGGCCAGGCGGTCAGCTGCGCGAGGAGGAACGACGCCACGGCCGCGGCACAGGCCGCGACACCGGCGGCGAACGTACGGGGGCCTAGCTCGCGCATCCGGAGAAGCCTAGGCGACGGGCCAGGTTGCTAGCCTCTTTTCTGTGCCCATCTATGAATACCGTTGCCCCAATGGGCACGTCTTCGAACGCTTCCAGCGGATTACGGACCCGAGGCCGGACGCGTGCGACATCTGCGGAGAGGGCCCGATCGAGGTCGTGCTCTATCCGGTGCCGGTGCACTTCAAGGGCTCCGGTTTTTACTCGACCGACTACGGGCGAGGGTCGCGTCGTCGAGACGGCAGCGAGGGCGGCGAGGGAGGAGAGGGCACGAAGAAGGACGAGAAGAAGAGCGACAAGAAGGACGAGAAGAAGGCCGCTGCCGCCGACTGAGCGGTCGGACCGGCACGGCTAGATCGGCCGCGTATAGCGAACCTCGGTCGCCCCGCCGGGCGGAGCGGCTTCGCGCTCGACACCGTCGGCGAGCCAACCCTGGCGTTCGTAGAAGCGGCGGGCGAGCTTGTTTCCCTGCAGCAGCCAGAGGCGGACGCCCGAGAAACCGCCCCGCCGTAGCCGTCGCAGCGCAGCGTCGTGGAGGTCGAAGCCGATTCCGCGTCGGCGGAGCACGGGAGTGACGTGCATCGCGAAGAGCTCGCCTTCCCCGGGCTCCTCCGTCGGGCCGGCGTGGACGAACCCGGCGAGGGAGTCGCCCTCGTCGGCCACGAGGACGTTTTCTCGCTCGCCGAGGCCGGCGAGCGTCCTCAGCCAGTATCGCGTCCGCTCGTCCTCGTCTAGCTCCTCGTCGAGGTACTCGTCGGGGAGAAGCCCGCGGAAGGCGTCGCGCCAGCTCTCGACCTGGATGTGCGCGATCGCAGCGGCATCGTCGGAGTTCGCCTCGCGGATCCGCATGTCGCGTTAGCCGAGCACCTTGTTGCTGCAGCCGGAGCCGAAGAGGCTTCCGGCCGCCGGTGGTTGCGGCGCCGATTTCCCTTCGACCATCAGCAGGACGTTGGCGGCCTCCGCGTCACGGAGGATGTAGCCGCCGTCCGCGGTGCCGCCGAGCCGGCAGTGAACCGTCGATCCGGCGCGGAACTTGACCCAGCCGAGCTGCAGGAGCTGCCACGCCGACAGGTCGGTCGCGACCGGCCTCATCAGGTTGTCGCCGACGAAGGGCATCTTGATCAGCGTTCCGGGGCCCGAGGCCTTGCTCATGATCGCCTGCACCACCTGCTGCTGACGTCCGGCGCGGCTCGCGTCGCTGTCGCGCGGATTGAGGAGGTTCTCGCGGATACGCGAATAGACGAGCGCCCGCTGCCCGTTCATGTGCTGCGATCCCTTGTGGAACCGCCATCCCGGCCAGCTCGCGCACCGGCTCGGCTTGTACGGGCAGTCGAACTTGTTCGAACGGATCGCCTCCGGCACGTTGACGGTGATGCCGCCGAGGTCGTCGATCAGCTTGCGGAAGTCCGCGAAGTCGACGAGGACGACGTGGTTGATCGGCAGGCCCGTGACCGAGCGCACCGTGCGGATCGCGAGCGGAGCGCCCCCGAACTGGTACGCGGCGTTGATCTTCTGCGTCCCGTAGCCGGGAATCTCGACTCGTAGGTCGCGCAGGATCGAAAGGTAGTACAGGCGGTGGTGCTTCGGATCGGTGCGGACGACCATCATCGAATCGGAGTGGCGCAAACCGCTACGCGCGTTCGTGTGGGCGTGGTCGGTGCCCATGACGAGGATGTACGTCGACTTCGAGAGCAGCAGGCCGTCCTGCTTGACCAGCGCCGCCCGCACACCCTTCGGCAGGCGTTCGTTCGCCGCGTGGACGCCCTTCGCGAACGCGACGTAGCTCAGCGCGCCCCACAGGGCGATGAGCACGAGCAAGACGATCACGCCGACGAGGACGATCCGGCCCCATCCCCAGCGGCGCGTCTTCCGGCGCGGCCCCGGGCCGCGGTAGCGAGCGCGGCCGTCCGGCCGGCGCTCCGGCGTCCTCGTCGGCCTTGTCTCGAGCGGAACGCGCCCCTTTACCCGACCGCCGCGGTAGACGCGGTACGGCTTCTCTCCGCGAGGCATCGGACGGGTTATGGTAGCTATCGCGGCTGTCGGAGCTGCGGTAGCTACCGGCCCGCATGGTTGCGCGGAATCCGGTTGCTCATGCGGGTTCGCGGGCGTGGCCGGGCTCCGGTGTTGTTCCGTTCAAGACCGCTCTAGACCGCTGGAAACTGGCGCTGACTGGCGCGCAAATGGCGCGCACTCGGGGCGCTCAACCCGCGGGCGTCGTCGCCGTCGCGACTCCGTTCGCGCGAGCGACGTACAGGAGAAGCCGCTCCTCCCGCTCGGCCATGTACACCTGATGCCCGATCGCCCGCTCCACCTGCGCAAGCTCCTCCTCGGAGAGCAGCGACGAGACCGGGACATGGGTCGCGGTGTTCCGGTCGGGCTCGGGCTCGCGTCGGGCTCGCACCGCGGGCGAGCGTAGCGGCATCAGCGGGTCAAAGTTGGAATCTTGGGAGGACGTGTTGCCGCGTCCGTACTCGCGCTACAATCCGCACATGCGCTGGGCGATCGCGCTTGCGGTCAGTGTTGGGTTACTCGCGATTCCAACCGCCTCGGCGAAGGGGCAGCTCACAAAAGTCGTCGGCGTTGGTAGAGGCGGAGTGTCGGTCACCGTACGAGGAGTTGATTGGAGCGCCTTGCGCGTGGCTCCTGTTACGGCCGTGCCGGACGGCCGATACGTGCTGCTCTACCCGCTCATGGAGAGCGGCGTTCCAGCGGAGCCGGCCCGTTATTACCCCACTGAGCAGGTCGCCTGCTACTCGTGGGATCGAACCGTGGCGGGAGAGTGCTGGCACGTGGCGGACAGCCTCGGTACAGGACTTTCCAGCCTGCCGCTGCTTGACGGGCGGCCGACGATCCTCACGAGGCTCGTCGTCGTTCACCGGAGCCGCAAGCTGGAATCAAGTGGCGCCGTCGCAATCGAGCTTGCGTTCGCCCGTCGGGACCATGCACGAGCCGCCAAAAAACGCCCAAAGGCCTGCATCCAGATGCGCGCAACGTGGACTGGTGCCGATGCGGATCGACGGCCGACGCGCTTCTGGTCGTGTTCGGCGGGATTGTGGGCTGGGAAGAAGCTGTATCCCGTCACCGCCTCCCTTCTCTCGGCCATCTGAAATCCCAGCGCGCCTCGCGTCGCGCGAAGCCGGCCGTCCTACTCGTCTGCGATCTCGCCTGCGCGTAAGGTGATCCTGTCCGATGCCGCGTGTGGGCAGCCGGTACCACCGCTCCGCCGAGCGGCCGGGAAACGTCCGTGTCAGCCTCTGCACCGGCAGGTGAGCGGCCCGCAACTCCTCGACGACCTCTAGGGGCAACGGGGCGGTCGACCGCCCGTGGTCTCGATCTCGCGTTTCCTCGGCGTCACGTCGTAGATCGTGCCGGCGATGTAGAGCACGCACCGTGCCGCCAATTCCGCCGGGGTCGGCGGCAAAACAAACTTGATGTTGACGATTCTGCAGCGGTAAGCATCGTGCAATTTCCCAGCGAACTTCATCTGGCCGATGATCGTGCAGGCGACGTCACTGGCCTTGTAATCGCCCCGGGTGCCCACGTCGGCCCTGTACTCGGCGCTGACCTCGTCGGCGAAAGCCGCGCGCGTCTGAGCCACCGCGTCGAGGTGCGGCTTCGTTTCGACACTCCCGCGCCCTCCGCCATCGCAGCCAGTGAGAGGCAGGAGGACTCCCAAACCTGCCAGCAGCACGGCTGCCGATCCCATCCAGCGCGAAGTGTAGGCCTCGTCGGTTCCGATGCTAGGTCGGGCTTGCTGCAGCGGCCGCGATCGTGCCCTCGTTCGTTGCGAACGGCCGGAGTGGCAGCGGCGGCGAGCCGTGAAGCCCGCCGCCGCGCCTTCCACGAACCGCTGACGGATCGGATTACGCGCCGGAAACGCGCACGGGGCCGTGCCAGGTGCGGGTCCCGTCCACGGCCACGTCCTGCAGCCAGTAGCGAAGCGCCCGGTGACGGGGTGCGTGGCGGTCGCGGTACGAGTACGACGAACCTGCAACCGCGCCGAGCGCCGGGAGCAGCCGGCGGTTCACGCGCACCCGCCGTGTGCCTTGCTGCCGGTAGACGTTGAAGCCGAGTTCGTTCGCCTCAGTCCCCGTCCGCCAGCGCACGAGCACAGCCCTTCCCGTCCGGCGGGCGGAGAACGAGGAGACGGTGACGGCGAGCCCGGTAGGACAGGTGACGTCGCCGATCGTGTCCCTCAGCGTGTACCCGACGCCGTCCGCCTGCTGCAC
>Ga0075424_100003789_pt1 | contig 14176 bp, 13 predicted proteins | sample SoiMethybrSBSTD3_FD_75301 | JGI IMG/M metagenome (GOLD analysis project Ga0075424, IMG submission 75301) | Bulk soil microbial communities from a Populus tree surrounding site in Tennessee, USA - Soil MetaG P. TD hybrid SBSTD3 | ecosystem: Environmental > Terrestrial > Soil > Tree plantation... | reverse complement strand
TTTTTTGAATCGCTCGGCCACCCCTCCTTGCGGTGATGCAAGGAGGGGACTATTGGCTCGATTCCAATTTGTTCACACGGTCATAGACCGCCGCGACAGTTGCGCGACTTCTTACTTCGTCACCCCGTTGCTTGGATTCCGAATCTTCTCGTTGAAGTCCTGCTCATCGAGCGGGATGAAAATGACTTCAAGCATTTCCGCATCGGGCATGCCCTTCTTCTGAAGACGAAATCTCTTCACATCGCTCGTCCACGGCTTTGTGAATGTCTGCGGATCGGTGAACGTCAGCGTCATTTCCAAGTTGTCTTCATCGAGACGATGCCAGCGCTCGCTCAAACGCAGGTTGTCAGTGAATGGCAATCCCCATTCATCGCCCCATAATCTCGGATCGAGTCCATAGGTATCGACGACAAACGTGTCGCCTTCCCAGTGTGCGACGGAATATCCGTACAGTCTCGGTCCCGGATCGTCGGGCATCTTCCTGCCGTCGGTCCAGATTTCGCGCCAGATGCGGAACCATTCAAAGAGTTGAACCACCTTGTCCTGGGACGTGATGAACTGAAACGGCCTGCCGTAAACCAGGGACCGCAATAAACCTGGCACGTTCGCTCCGCCGAGTGGATCATTTCCGTTTGCCGGAAGCCCGGCTCTCGGCCCCTTGCCGGGTTTATTCGCGAGGAATTTCGCCTGGCCGGCAGGAGTGAATGGAATTTTCTGAGCGCTCCATTCGCTTTCCGGATACCGATTGACTCCACCTCCGCGCTGCAGCCACACGCCGTTGAGATCATGTGGATCATGCGGCGGACCGGGAGGAGGAGTCGCATTGCCTCTGCCGGCGCCCGCAGCCGCGCCACGCTCACCGCCTCCGCGCTGCGGTGCTTGCGCCATTCCGACAATCGAGAAAGTGAGTGTTGCCACGAGTACAAGAACTATGAATGAAGCGGTAAAACGATATCGCATTGTTCGAGCTCCTTGTTCGTGTTGTTAGAACTGTTCTCCGGGCGCGGGTGGTTGCGCCGTAACGTCTTTCCCGTTGATGATGGCTTTGCACTGTCCGATGCACGAACCTACGAGCGTGCCGGCCTTGGACGGGTAAACAGTGATCTGGACCTCGTCTCCCGGCTTGAATTCCTTCTTGGTCCAGCCCTGTCGTGTCATAACGCCGGGACTGTTCATCTCCACGGCCCACTTGGTGATGTTTCCGTTTGCGTCCTTCACATCAAGGAACAACTGCGCGTGCGGATTTTTCCAGCCGAACTCCGTCACTGTGCCTTTGAGCACAGTCGGTTTAGTGTTGTCGTAAGCGACTCCTGTACCATGATGGGCGAAGGCCTGAATTGAAAACATGGCGACACTGATCGCGACGAGCGACGAGATGAGTTTTTTCATTTCTAAACACCTCCGGATGTTTGTACCAGCATTACTCAATTGCCAGCAGTCTTTGCTGGAGGATTCTTGAGGCTGTTGTAAACCGCCTCGATGAACATGGCTGTCGTCCACGAACCGGAATTTGAACCGAACTCGGGATCATAGTCCGCAGATACTCTTGCAGCCTGAACCTGCTGCAGGGTTGCACCCTTGTTGATCATCGCCTGAACGCGATCGCGAACAAGCACCATCATGTCGCGGTACAGGGTGATCTCCCACTCATTCGAGAGACGGCCGTGGCCGGGTATGATCAGCGTTCCACCTTCCTGACGGAATGATACCGTTCTATCGAGAAGGTCATTTAACGCTTTGATCTCGCCCTGAACGCTGCCGCCGTTCTTCACATCGATGAATGGATATTGTGTTGTATTGAAAATGTCACCGGTCACGATGACATCCGCTCGCCGAAAATGAACGATGGCGTCGCCGTCGGTTGCTGCGTTAGGCTCCCAGAACAACTCCACTCCTTCGCCGTTGTGAAGTTTTCTTCGCCGGGTCTCTGCAAATGTGTCGGTCGGCCAGGCATTGGCCGGAACATCCTGTAGTGCTTCCAACCTCGCAACCGTGTTTACATGCGAGAGAATTGTTGCCGTCGATCCGGCGCCTGCGGTCGCGCGGAGATTGCCACCGTTGGCTTCCGGATCCCGTCCAGCTAGCTTCACCTTGACGTTTCCACCGACATGGTCGGCATGGAAGCTGGTGTTGTAGATGAATTGGATCGGCATTTTGCTGAGCTTTTTGACTTCGGCAATCACTTTGTCGGCAAGTGCTCCCGTTCCTGTATCCACAACAATGGCGCCTTCAGTACCGACCTGCACCACGATATTTGCGCCATCGCCCACCAGCATGTACACGCCATCGCGAACGGGCAGTACGTGGATCTGGCTATCGTGCGGGGTGCTGTCGGGAACTTTTCTCGCGATCGGTTGTCCGGGAACCGGAGCGACCAGTGCCTTTTCCGTCGCGGCGACAAAATTCGGATCTTTCGCCTTTGCGGCGAATTCCGGATACATGGTTGCCGGTCCGCCCAGCTCGCCCACGAGTGGGACTTGAACTTTGTCTGCTGTCTCGCGAAGGAACGGGTGTGCTCCCCAGTCGTAGTGAGCAACGTGATCTTTCGGCAGATCCCCGCTCAGTTCGGCGTCGTCGCAAGGCATCGTCCAGCTGTTGGGATCATTCGGAACGTTGAACAGGGAGAGGCTTCTCGGGAAAGGTTCATCAAGGTACACGGGATCGTAGATCACCGAGAAATACGTGATGCGGTCCCCGTGACGGATGAAATGCTCGGAAACCTCCGCCTCGGAACTTTGATCCATGCCGTTCGCGCGAATATGACCTTCTTTAATATGCGTCGTGTAAACGCTGAGCCTATTACCTTCGTACTTCGCCTTCGAAAATCCAGTCCAGGTATGCTGGTCATACGCCGGAGGCTCCGGACGATCATCCATCCAGAAATACCGATCAGGCATCGCTGCATAGGGCCGCATATGTACGGCAGTCAGTTCCTGCGTGTATGGATCACGAATTTCTCCGATTCGAAAATATCCCGGAGCATAAAAAACATACGGCGGGATGTACCCGATACATTGATGTTGCGGCAGCAAGAGACGTGACGCGCTCCACGCGAGTGCGCTCAGGCGTCCGGCCTCGCTGAGCGGCACGCCGCCGAAATCAACGAGGTCACCGGCGGCAGTGCCTAAGGCCGCATCCTGCTGCCGGCCCAGTTGGATCCAGTAGCCCGTGAGGTTGATTCCTAACGGAGAATACGCTTGTCCCTGACCAAAGACGAGTCCACCGGCCAGCGCAACGATGACGAGAATTAATGCAATGTTCGATCTTTTCATAGCCTCCGCTCCTCTTCTACCTTGACGCACACGGCGAGGGGTTCCAACCGGTCGCGTTCGCTAGTTTGCGGAAATTCGAACTGGTGTAATACGGCATGGTGAAATAGGTCGGATCTTCAACCGTGGTGGTGATGATCAAATACGTATCGCCATTACGTTCCTTAACCTGATCGAAATACTCTGTCACTACCGCATTCGCGCTATATGGCACACCGTTTCTGCGGATATAGCCCGGCTTCAGTTTTGTGGTAACGATCTTCATGCTTGAAGCCTTGGGGCGGCCCCCGACCGACCCGAAAGCCCGGTCGAAGAGTTCGTTCTTCACGCCGAATCCGGCATCGTCATCCCATGAGGCCTTTGACACGCCCTGCCACGTTCCGCCCTGGCCTTCGGGATTCCCGAAGTACAACAAACGGGTTTGCATTCCGGCGTCGGTTTCGATCTTCATCGTCTGATCGTCTTGCCAGGTAATGTGGATGCGCTCCGGAACTCTCATGATGTTTGCCGCCCCGTAGCTTTTGCATTGGTCGCCGGCGGTCTCATCTTTCGCTGGATCCCAAGCATCAGCGATCTGTCTCGCAGCCTGATTTAATGGCAGTCCCTGGTAATCGCCCTTTCTGGGGGTAAACATCCGATACCGCCAGTCTTCGGTCACCACCGATACCCAGTAGCCGGTCAGATCGATGGGAGCGCCGGCCTTCGCAGTCGCCGGCGGTTGTGGAGCACCTCCGCGTCCTCCGCCTCGCTGCTGAGCGTCCGTTTTGAACGGCGTCAGGGAAATTGTCAGTCCGAAGATTATAAAAAACGCGACTCTTCTCATCGTTACACCTCTTTGCGTCACCCGCATATACCGATCGGTATGGATAATGTCAATGTCGATTTCGGCTACGGTGAAATCGTTAAACCGCGGCCAGTCCCCTCCTCCGGAGGAGAGGTGGACGCGACCTCAAAAAAATATCGCCGAAGGCATCCTTAAGATTAGGAGCGGACGGGGTGGTCAGAAAAGTTTTTGACCACCCCGCCTGCGAGTCAAAGGTCGCTTCGCAGCTTTTCTTGATCGCGCAGCGTCCCCTCCTCTGGAGGAGGGGACTAGCCAGCATCCCTGGCGGCTTTATTTCGTTTCGGTAAGAAAGCATGACGCCTACCGCGGCACCTTACAGGTAAAGTTCGCAGCATCGTTGGGACTGCCCGTTCCCTTATAGACGGCAATCTGGGGGTACGCACACACGAGACGCTTTCCGACTTCTTTGCCGTTCTGGTAATGGGTCGCGATGATCTGTTCCGGAGCTTTTCCGCCCTCTCTCCAGTTTTGAAGAACCTTGAGGCTGTCAAAGTCGAATGCATCCGCTCCCGTTGTGCCAAGGCAATGTCCCATGCCTGGGATCATGAACAACCGGATAGAATCGCGAACTTTGTCTGCGCCCATCTTCGCAACTACCGCCTTGTAGTAGTCAACACTGGCTCCCGGAGCAATTGCCGCATCGGCCCAACCGCTGACGATGAGCATTTTGCCACCCCGATTCAGGAATCCGGTGATATCGGGATTCACTGCGCCTAGCGCGCTGAGTGCAGGTCCCTGAGCGATGGCCACGTCGCTGTCGAAGTTCACCGGTCTTGTTTTGTAATCCCAATTGGGATCCGCAAACACTACCCACTTGAAAAATTCGATAGCGTTGGGAAAGGGGTTTGGGCCCGCGGCGGCGGTCCATCCCAACTCGCTGCCTTTGAAAACCTGTGAGTTCACCTTTGCCTTGGTTCTCGGATTGGTAACGGGCGAATAGATTGTGCGAACGGCTTCTACCTGGGCCGGTGTCAAGCAATTCGGGCCATCGCCTTCCTTGCATTGAATCTCCTTAGGATCCCACGGACAGGCTTCCGGGTTGTCGATGAGCCCATCTTTCACTCCGTCGGCCAGGGCGTCGCATTTGTTGAGTACTGCCTGATGAATGATCGGATATTTTTCCGGAGGAACATAACTTTCCGGTTCTTTGTGAGTGGCCTGATAAAGCCAGATCTGTCCGAAATGCAGCGACGTCTTGTGGCCATCGAAGCCGATCACGCCGGCAGCATCGTAGTCTGCGGGAAAGCGTTGAACAGAAGCGAGAGCTTCTCGGCTGCCGCCTCCGCATTGATTGATCAGCGAAAACTTTGGAGCGCTGGCGTAATAAGCGGAGACCATCGCTTTGGCGGCGATTGTCATTTCGTGGAATGCACGGTAGCCGAAATCGACAAGCTTTTCAGGATGACCATATGCGAAATTCGCAACGCTCCCTATGTGCCCGGTATCCGTGCCGGCTGTTGCAAAGCCGCTGCGAAGAATATTCGCCATCTCGGCAAAATTGATAGACCCACCCCAGTTTCCATTACCGGCCGGCTGAAAATTGCCGTTCCAGCCGCTAGCCGGCAGCCACACTTCAATATTGATGTCGGAGTCGCTCGATGGTTTCAGTTTGGCGACCACCCGGCAAAACGCAGGGAGATCCTGAAAACCGGCTCCACGCCCGGCTTCTGCCGGTGGAGTGAATTGGCCTGGTGCGACTGTTTGGGCCACTGAGATCGTCGTATTCGGCAACGCGACGGAAGCCAGTGTTTCGCAGGTTGCAGCCATTGCAGGCAGTGTGTAGAGGGCAAGCAATGCCGTCAAAATCGCCTTTAGTGACATGAAATTGGTCCTCCTGCGGGGTTATTTCGCGGAGTAATAGTACGCCTATCCGCGTACGGATGAAACCTCCGGAAGTTCTCGCGTTTTCCTCATTGACTCGAAACACCGTGCATCGTAGATTTGCCGCCACTTCACCCTATGAAGCTTCTCACCCGAATTCTGATGATCTGTGTCTGCGCGAGTCCGCTCGCGTATTCGCAACAGCGTGGCCGCGCGAATGTGGCCTCGCCGATTGATTACGAGACAGCGTGGCGAGACAAGAATGTAACTGCGGTCCGGATCACGGAGAAGATCACGCTGGATGGTCATCTGGAGGAACCCGTCTGGCAGCAGGCGATTCCCGCGACGAACTTTACCCAATGGGCACGGCCCGGCGTAGCGGCCACGAATAAGACCGAAGTCCGGTTTTTGTATGACAACGACAATCTGTACGTGGGAGTGGATTGCTGGGACAAGGATATCGAGCATCGCGTCGTCAATTCATTGAAGGAAGATTTCGGCTTTCGCGATACCGATGGAATAAGCGTCATTATCGACAGCCTGCATGACCGGCGCTCCGGGTTTTTGTTCGGCACCAATCCCGCGGGCGCGCGCCGCGACCAGCAGCTTACGAACGATGGCAATAATTTGAACAGCGACTGGGATGGAGTTTGGGAAGTGAGAACCAGTGTCGACGACCGCGGTTGGATCGCCGAGTTTCGGATTCCCTTCAAGACCCTCAGATTCTCCAACGCGCGGGTCCAGGAATGGGGAGTCAACATCAGTCGGAGAGTTCTCTCGCTTTCCGAGGAAAACATGTGGTCGCCGGTACCGCTTCGATTTCCCTGCTGCCCAAGGCCCTCGATGATGGGAACTCTGAAGGGTCTCGAGGACATTCATCCGGGACAAAATCTCGGTGTGAAACCGTTCTTTACTGCCGGAATCACGGATGTGCGAAACGGCGCCGAGATGCAACGAATTCGTGGCCTCGGTGAAATCCGGGATTACCACGGCGGCGTCGATGCGAAATATGGCGTTACCAAATCACTAACTCTCGACACGACGTATCACACCGATTTCGCGCAGGTCGAGTCCGATACGCAGCAGGTGAATCTCACGCGATTCAATCTTTTCTTCCCGGAAAAGCGCGAGTTCTTTCTGGAAAATGCGGGCAACTTCAATGTCGGACCGGGAAACAACAGCAATCTCCTGCCTTTCTTCAGCCGCCGAATCGGACTGAGCGCCACCGGGACACCTATTCCGATTCTGGGAGGAGCGCGGCTAACCGGAAAAGCAGGTCCATACGATGTCGGAATCATTGCCATGAAAACGGAAAGCCAGACATCGGGCGCTTCAAGCACACCGTCGAACAATTATTTTGTCAGCCGGCTGAAACGCAATGTCTTCTCCCGCTCGTATGTAGGCGCTCTGATGACCAATCGCGATTCCACCGTTGCGGGAGACTACAACCGCGTTTACGGGCCGGACGCGCACTTTCTGCTAAACGGCAAGTGGGAGATCGACGCGTATCTTCTGCGAAGCGATACCCCCGGCAAAACCGGAAAGAACCAGGCCCGGCGATTCCAGTCCGCCTGGAGAGATGACGAGTGGTCCATCAACGGCGAGTACAATGCCGTTCAAGCGAACTTCAACCCGGAAATGGGATTCATCCGGCGGAGAAACAACTCACAATACAGCAGCGATGCGACATGGAAACCGCTGATCCGAAGTAGCGACACCATCCGTGACGTTTTCTTCACCAACTCCGAGGATTACTACAAGGGCGGCAATGGAAGAGTTGAAACGCGGAGTCATGCCGGGGTTATGGGAATCGACTTTCGCAATGCCGCGCTGGCGAGTTTTACCGTGACGCACACCTTCGATCGGCTTGTAAATCCGACGACGATTCAGGGTCTGTTGCTGCCGCGCGGCGATTATCACTACCTTGCGTACAGCGGGAAATTCAACTCCAACTTGGCGAAAAAAATCGCCGGCTCGGGCGAGATCGACTGGGGTGAATTCTGGAACGGGCGGAGCAGGTCATTGATCGGAACCCTGCTCCTCAAGCCGAACTTCCGGTTCAACGTGGAGCTGGATTACACGCGAAATAACATTCGATTGCCTACCGGAAAGAATACGTCCGATCTCGTAGCCGCCCGATTTATTTACGGATTCAGCCCGAAATCATTCATCAATGCTTATTTCCAGTACAACAGCACAACGCACGAGGTCAGCACGAATATTCGATATAACATCACGTACCGCCCCCTCAGCGACGTCTATGTTGTTTACAACGATCGGCGCAGCGCTCTCGGAAATCTGCCACTGGAGCGCGAGTTTGTTATCAAGGTGACAAATCTCATCAATTTCTGAAAAAAATTCCTAGTCAGACCGGGAATTTCACTTTGCCGAGCACGGAGTCGGATTCCATTTGGAGCCATCGGCCTCCTTCTTGAAATTCGTGCTTACGACAAACGGTGGATTGAGATAGAGCGGATCTTCGACAATCGCAGTCAAGATGATCCATTCTGCGCCATCGGGCGTTCTGATCCGATCGTAGTATTCGGTCAGGACCGCGTTCTCGCTGAACGGCACACCGTTCTTACGAAGGTATCCGCCCTTGAGCTGATTCGTAACGACTTTCAAACTACCCTTGCGTACGCCCGGCACAACGCGGCCCTCTCCGTCGAGGGCAGTTGCGAATTCCCAGTCCGCTCTCGAATATCCTTGCAAGGATTTCCCAGCCGCCGGCGTGGGGACTTCAGGACCCACGAAATGAAAGATGCGGGACTGCGTTCCGGCGTCAGTATCGAGGCGAAGAGTGTTGTCGTCCTGCCAGGTGATGTGCAGACGTCCTGGAATGCGCATGAGGCCGGGCGCGGCATAAGCGTTGCACTGGTTGCCCGTGGATTCGTCCTTCGCCGGATCCCACGTATCGGCAACTCGGCGGCCGGCAGGGGTGAGCGGCACAGACTCGTAGTTGCCTTTCTTCGGCGTGACCATACGGACGCGCCAATCCTCAGTGATTACGGATACCCAGTAACCGCTGAGATCGATCGGCGCAGCCGCTTTCGGTGCCTGCTGAGGCTGTCCGCGACGGCCCTGCGCATGGACGCCGGGCTGTAGCCCCACAACCAAAAGGACTACAAAAAGCCAGAGCATTCTGGGCTTCATTGTTCCTCCTGCGAACTTCTAGTCGACGACTTCGCCCGGACGAGTTCCCCAACCGAAACCGTCGCTCTCGCGCTTGATCGTTAGCATATGCATCCTGTGATCGACAGCCGTACGCGACGGGTTTCCGGTAATCGTCACGACGTCGCCGATTTTAAATGAATCTCTCGTGACGCCCTGGCCGCCCAGTTGAGCCGCGCCGGCCCACTCGACGGACCACCGCTGCGGCTGGCCATTCTCATCGGGAGCTTCCACTGTTACGAATGCATGCGGATTGCGAAACATGAACTGAACCAGCTTGCCCTTGACCTCGATCTTTTTGTTGAGGTCGTATGTCGCCTGCTGGGAATGATGCGCATAAGCGCTGATAGAAATAACAAGCATTGCTGCAAGAATCAGCGTCACTTTCGCTTTCATGTGCTCTCTCCTTCCGCCGGGCTGAAGCTCGGCGGCTACTTTTGAGTAAGACTTCGGTAAACCAGTTCTACAAACTGACTGCTGTTCCCGTAGATTCCGTCGTAATCGAGGGTCGGCCGCGCCGCCTTCACCTGTTCCAGGGTCTTGCCGCTCTTGATCAGATCCTGAACCCGGTCTCGAACGATCGATACCATGTTCCTGTACGCTGCGACATCGCCAAAATCGGCCAGGCGTCCATGGCCGGGTATGATCATCGTTCCGCCCTGGGCTCTGAATTCCGGAATCGCAATTTCGAGTATCTTGTTCAGGCCGTCGATCACTCCCTGGATGCTTGCGCCTTTCTTGATGTCGAACGAAGGGTACCGGTCATTGGAATACGCTTCTCCAGCACAAATCACATCCGAGTATCGGAAGAACACCAGGCTGTCGCCATCACTGTGAGCACCCGGCAGGTGAACGATCTGAACGGGCTCGGCGTTGAAGAACTGACTCAGCTTGTAGATCTCGTTGTGATAGGTGTCCGTCGGATACCCCCGCGATGGAAGATTGGCATCCGTCATCGTCTGCAGGACGGCGTCGTGCGCGACGATTGCGGCGCCTTCACCGGCATCGGCAATCGCGCCGGTGACGTTGCCGCCTACGAAGGTCATACCCGCGGTCGCAACTTTTATGTTCCCGCCGGTGTGGTCGGCATCCACGCTGGTATTGATGATGTACCGGATATTTTTAGGCGGTGTTCTCGAGACCGTGGTCGAATTGAACGCCGGACTGTTCCAGCCGTATGCGCTGAGGACGCCCATGCACGTTGGCCCAACGCAGGTCGTGCCTGCCACCGGCGCTGTCAGGACGTTGTAGGTCAACTGTTGCAACGTGGTCAGAAGCTTGTCCGCCATCTGCGCCGTTCCGGTGTCTACCAGCAAGACGCCGTCACGCCCAATCGATGCCGCGACATTTCCGCCAGCCCCGATGATCATGTAGATGTTGCCCCGAACCGGAAGCACGTTGATGTTACCCGTCGCAGACGCCGGATTTTGTTGAGCAACAGCGAGCTGCGCAAAAAGAAAAATCGCCAGTACTGCTCTCATCGCGCGCTCCTCAGTTGGACGGTGACCGTTTCATCTTGGATTGATACTCCGGATACAGCGTTTCACGCCGTCCTTCCGCAGCCTCTGCCGGTACGCCGTCTTTGGCGAGCCACTCCGTCAGGTACGGATTCTTTCCGGGCAGGTGGTGCGGAACCACACGCGTGATGTTTTCATCTTCGATCACCGTGCACGGGAAGTACGTTAATTGAGTGTGGATGTTCAACTGATAGTTCACAGAGAAAATCCATGGCTCTTCGAGGTAGACGGGATCATCGACGAATCCAACGACCGTCAGGTAGTCGCCATGCCGGATCAGATACTCCGTGGATTTCACTTTTTCACTGAACGCGACGCCGTTACGCCGCAGATAACCCTCTTTGATGTGGCTATTGGTCACGGTGAGAATGTTCCCGTCGAACTGCGCCGTGGAAAATCCCTCCCACGTATGCGCCGCATATTCCGGAGGATGGGGACGGCCGTCCACGTAGATCGTGCGATCCATGGTTCGAATCCTGCGAATGTGATACGCCGTCAGGCCGCGCGACACCGGATCAATTTCCTTCATGATCTGCAGATCTCCGGCAGCACGCCAGTCGTAGGGAGCGAGGTGCGGCCTGCACTGAAACTCGGGAAGCGACCATTCGCCTCCGTCCCAGGACTGCGCGCGCAAGCGTCCCGCATCGTTCAGCGCGAAACCGAGATAGTCGCCGATCGGCGGACCGCCAATGCGGTCGGTCGCATCTTCGTGATTTCGGTTAGACCATTCGCCGGAGAAGTCGGTCGTTTGAGCAAACGCGGGCAGACTGATCAGCGCTACCGCCAACAGTAGCAGACTCACTTTCCGCATCTTGGACCTCCAGAATTGTTGCGGCGAAAATATCACACGCTATCGTTCGCGGTCAATTTAAGTCATTCCCCGGCAGGGGTTTAGGCGATGGCCGTAAGCTGCCGGAACCATCCTTATATATAGGGGCGATATATAGATCCCGGTCTCTTAGTTGTGCTAGATTGCGAGCCACAAAACTCACGTGGAGACATTATGAGACCTCGATCGAGCCCCAGCATTGTTGCACTTCTATCCACGGTGATCGCGGGAACGTTGTGCGCCGCAACGGCGATGGGACAGGCTGCTGCCGCTCCGAAACCGCTCGTGTCGGACCAGGTATTCAAGAATGTTCAGGTCCTGAAAGGAATTCCTGTCGATCAGTTCATGGACACGATGGGAATGTTCTCCGCCGCCCTGACGTTGACCTGCAGCGCGTGCCATGTGCAGCAAAGCCTGGAAAGTTGGGAGAGGTATGCGGACGATACCCCGCTGAAGCAGATGGCGCGGAGAATGGTCCTCATGACGAACGCCCTCAACAAGAACAATAACTTCAGAGCAGGGCGCACTGTGACCTGCTGGACCTGCCATCGCACGGATCAAATCCCGGAGTCCACGCCAAGCCTGGCCATGCAGTATCAAACCCCGGTCGAAGATCCCAATAAGGTTTTCGATATTCCGGGCAGGCAGGCCGATCCCAAGCTTCCAACGGCCGATCAGATTTTCAACAAATACATCCAGGTTGCCGGTGGCGCACAGAAGTTTGCCACGCTCAGTACTCTTGTTGCGAAGGGAACCTACGAGGGGTATGACACGGAACACGAGATGGTGCCGTTTGAAATGTACGCGAAAGCTCCGAACCAGATGACCTCGATCGCTCATATGAATTTCGAGGGAAAAAACGACAGCGCGACCAGAACATATGACGGAACCAACGGTTGGATCGCGTCCCCGGACAAGCCGGTCGGCCTGATGGAACTCACGGCGGGAAATCTGGAAGGCGCGAAGATCGATGCGATAGTCGCATTTCCGACGCACATCAAGGAGCTTGCCGCTCAATGGCAGGTCAGTTCGACCGCAATCGATGACAAAGATGCATACATCCTTCAGGGCACCAATCCAGGCAAGCCTCCATTGAAGTTGTATTTCGACCAGGAGTCCGGCTTATTGGTCCGGCTGGTGCGCTACAACGAGACATTGGTCGGTCGCGTGCCCACTCAGATCGACTTTGTCGATTATCGTGATGTCTCCGGAATCAAGCTGCCATTTCACTGGACCACAACGTGGACTGATGGACAGACCAACGTCGACTTTACGGAGTGGCAGGTGAACGTACCGATCGACGCAGCGAAATTTGCGAAACCGGCCGCGTTGACCCCTCACCGTTAAAGTGCAAAAATGCGTAAAAAATAACTGTCCTTAAATCCGAAGGAGTTTGAGCATGCATTTCATCCGAAGCGAAGCAACGCCGCATGTGCGAAAGTGGGTCATGTTCGGCATCATGTTTCTCGGCATTGGCGTGATCGCCGGTCAGTTAGATTTGTTGGCTCAGCGACCCGAGTCGAGTTTTCCTCACGCGAAACCAGGCGTGACTTATGAAAACATCCCTCACGATCTGATCGGAAATTGGAAGCCGTTTCCAGAAAACCGCAATTGCGGTTCGCTCAAAGACGAACGCGGGACGCCGCGCGGGACATGCCAGTATCCGGTGGACCAGCTCGAGAAAATCATGAACGACCGGGCCCGCGCGTGGATCAAATTCTTTGATGAACCGATATCGCCAAAATGGTCCTGCGTTTCGGGCAATGTCACGACCGAACTGGGCGATATCTATATGTGGAACTTTTCCGCAACGGAAGAAGCCGTCACACAGGTTTTCGAGCAATCGAATTGGCCGCGCTACATCTACATCGACGGGCGTCCGCATCCACCCGCCACGCAGGTTTTCTACCAGGGTCATGCTATCGGCTGGATGGATGGAGACGACTTTATCGTTGAGACGATGAACTTCGCATTTGATCCGGATGGCATGGACGATCAATCGCACATCGCGACCTCGCACATGAAGAAACAGACGGAGCGCTACAAGCTGGTTGATAAAGACAGTATGGTGCTCACAGTGACGGTGGAGGACCCGATTTTTTTCAATGAGCCTTTCACCTGGACGATCAAGTTAAAGAAGATGACCACGCCGTTTACCGGTGAATGGTTTTGCGACCCTGACGTAGGCTTGCATCACCTCTATTCGACAGCGCCGCAAAGATACAAGGACGACAAACTGTTTGAGAAGTACAAAGACTAATAATTCAATCTGGAATACAACAGGAGACAAATATGAGACTTTTTGTTTCAGTCGCGTTGGCCGGTTTGCTTCTGCTTCTTTCAATTCCCGCTTTGGCACACCATTCGGCTGGAAACTTCTGGTACACGGATAAGAATGTCGAAGTCCAGGGCACGGTGAAGTCAGTAAAGATCATCAATCCGCATCCGGAAATGGTGATCGAAGTCACAGACGCCAACGGAACAAAGGCCGACTGGAGAATCACAGGTGGCGGTAATGCCAGCGGTATGATTCGGGCCGGCTGGAAAAATGGGACACTGCCGGTAGGCATGCTGGTGAAAGTTGTGGGACATCCTTCGCGCACGGAAGGAGCAAAGGCTCTGCTCGCAGGCAAAGTCACGACTCCGGAAGGCAAAGTTCTCGACTTCTCCGCGGGTTCCGGACCGATCGACGAATAGGCGCGACTTTGAGAGTAAAACCGGCAAC
>Ga0075424_100003787_pt1 | contig 14178 bp, 14 predicted proteins | sample SoiMethybrSBSTD3_FD_75301 | JGI IMG/M metagenome (GOLD analysis project Ga0075424, IMG submission 75301) | Bulk soil microbial communities from a Populus tree surrounding site in Tennessee, USA - Soil MetaG P. TD hybrid SBSTD3 | ecosystem: Environmental > Terrestrial > Soil > Tree plantation... | reverse complement strand
CCGATCAGGACGAGGTCGGCGCCGGCGCGCTCGATCGTCTCGCGAAGCTCCTCGATCTGCCCGTTGCCGTACCCCATCGCGGGCAGGAGCGCACCGAGGTGCGGATTGGCCTCGAACGTCTTGTGGATCGACCCGACGGCGAACGGTCGGGGATCGACGAGCTCGGCCGCGCCGCCCGCACGCGCAGCCAGAACCGCCGCGCCGTAGGGCATCTCGCCGTGCGTGACGGTTGGGCCGTCCTCGATCGCCAGCACGCGTTTCCCGGCGACCTGCGTGCCGTTCTCCTCCACGACGAAGGGCGATCCGGCAAGCACGATCGCAGCCTTCGGGTTCGCTCCTCGAATCGACTCGACGACCGCCTCCACACCTTCCGGCGACGCAGTGTCGACCTTGTTGACGACGCAGACGTCGGCCATGCGGAGGTTCGTCTCCCCCGGGTGATAGCGCAGCTCGTGGCCCGGGCGGTGTGGATCAACGACGACGATGTGGACGGTCGGCTCGATGAACGGCGTGTCGTTGTTGCCGCCGTCCCAGAGAATGACGTCGGCCTCGCGCTCCGCCTGCTCGAGGATGGCGGCGTAATCGATGCCGGCGAAGACCAGGTTCCCGTCCGCGAGGTGCGGCTCGTACTCCTCGCGCTCCTCGATCGTGGCGTCTGCCGCCGCGAGATCCTCGTAACGGGCAAAGCGCTGCACCGCTTGCCGGTTGAGATCGCCGTAGGGCATCGGATGCCGGATGACCGCGACGCGCTTGCCGTCCGCGCGGAGCAGCTGCGCCACCCGCCGCGTCGTCTGGCTTTTCCCCGACCCCGTCCGAACGGCGCAGACGGCCACGACCGGCTTCTCGCAATGGAGGAACGTCTCGTCGGGAGCGAGCAGCCTGAACGAGGCGCCGGCAGCAAGGGCACGCGATGCGACGTGCATCACGTGCTCGTGGCTGACGTCCGAGTAGGAGAAGACGACCTCGTCGACGCGCTGCTCCTGGATCAGCGCCTCGAGGCGGCTCTCGGGGACGATCGGGATCCCGTCGAGATAGAGCCTCCCGGCGAGCTCCCGCGGATAGACCCGGTCCTCGATGTTCGGGATCTGCGTCGCGGTGAACGCGAGAACGTTGCAGTCGTCCCGCTCTCGATAGGCCACGTTGAAATTGTGGAAGTCGCGCCCCGCAGCTCCCACGATCACGACACGAGTACGCCGCACGAATGAGAAGCATATGCAGGCTCGCAGGATGGAGAGCTCAGGGTCCGCGGTTCGACTCGCACCTAACTGCGGTCGAAAAGGCCCGCACCCCAAAAGACAAGCCCCGACGTCGGAGTGACCGTGACCTGCCATCCCAAGCGGCCAAGCCGCTCTTCGAGGTCTCGGGGCTGGTGGGGCACCTTCACCAGCCGGTACGCCGTACCGTCGTCGACGAAGAAGACCCGGCCGTGTGGTTCGAGGCAGTGTGCGACGAGGGGACCAGAAAGCCTCGAACCGCTCAAGCGGCACGTGAGAGGGCCAGAAGGCGAAGAAGACCACGTCGTAGCGACGGTCCGGCGTCCCGGTGAAAAGGTTCGCCTCGACAAAGCGCACCGTCGCCGTCTCCGAATCGGGCTGCGGCGACTGCCAGCATCTCCGGAGCCGCGTCGACCGCGGTGACGGTGGTCGCGTAGCGGAGCAGCCGTTGGGTCCACATGCCAGTGCCGCACGCGAGCTCAGATGATGGGATCCTCGTAATCGAGGCCGAGGGCACGGAAGTAGGCAAGCTGCTTCGCGAGCAGCGGCTCGAGTTCGCCGGATCCGGCCGGCTTCATCGGCGTTGCATCTCCATTCTCAAGCCCGTGCTCGTTCCATCCCTAGGACGGAAGCCGCTCACGAATCCGCTCCGCAATCGCGCTCAGCTCGACCGGCGCGCCCATGAGATCGCGCAAAAGCTCGTCCGCAGTCGGCTTCTGGCCGAGGGACCAGAGCTCGCGGAGCAGTGAACCGGCGACGCGGCGGCGGAACCACTCGTTCCCGAGCTCCTCGCGAAAGAACCACTGCAGTTGCGCCTCGACCGCCCACGCGCGCAGGTAGGCCGAGACGTAGAAGCCGCTGTCGACGTCGGCGAGGAAGTTCTCCGCGGGCGGCTCGATCCCGAGCGCGTCGCCGAGGAGCTCCACGTAGCGCGGCCGCAACGCCTCCACGTCCCCGCTCGTCGAATGCAGCTCGAGCTCGTAGAGGAGCTTCGCGGCGTAACGCCTGACGAAGTAGAGCAGCTCGGCGGCGCTCTCGGCTGCGTACTCGTCCGGTCTCGGAACGTCCAGCCGGCGTCGCAGCCATGCCGGCTCGGCCACGAGATGATCGAAGAGGAAAGCCCAGCCTTCTGTGACGGCGTCGTCGCCGAGGCGCCGGTGCTCGAAGCCCAGGTCGGGCGCCATGTGCGCGAAATGTTCGCTGTGCCCGGCTTCGTGGAAGAGCGAATGCCAGTCCCACGGGCCGCCTTGCGGTTGGATCATCAGCACGATGCGCCCTGGAACCTCGATCGGGAAGCAGTAGGCGCGAGGCGTCTTCGTGGGACGCTGCTCGACGTCGAGCGCGATGTTCTCCTGCCGGCCGAGCTCGATCCCGAGGTCGGTCAGTGTCGCCTCGAGTGCCGGAAGCATGCGGTCTCGCGGAAAGGAGGAGTCCCACTGAGGAGCTCGGAATGCCCGGGCCACGTCCCAGCGCTTCGCCTCCGCGAGCGCGACGCCGACCCGCGTGCGAAAGAGTCGATCGCCCGCCGTCTCCCACAACGACCGGGTCTCGTCGAGGAGCTCGCGGCATTCGTCGGCAAGCCTGTCGAGCGCGAGGCCGAACGCTCGGTGAAGATCGAGATACGTCGGTGCGCCGAGTTGCGGCACGGCCTGCCGGACGAGTGCGGCCGATTCGATGTACAGCGGGTTCAGATGCTCGTCGAGCAGCGTGCGGCGCCGCTCGTCCATTCGCTCTCGAACTGCGCGGTCAGGCTCGTTCGCGATCTCGGGCTCGAGCATCCGGAAAGGGATCGTCCGGCCGTCGATCGTCGCCGTCAGCTCGGCTTCCGCGGCAGCGATCCGCTCCTCCTGTGCGCGGGTGAGCCCGCTCAGGTGCGTTTGACAGGCGAAGCGCCAAAGCTCGCGGACGCCTGGACCGTCTTCCACAGCCGCACCGATCGCGCGGACCCGCTCGAGCTCCGTCAGCTCGGCGTGTCGCTCGTAGATCGGTTCGAGCTCGAGGCGATCCTTCAGCCCGGCGTAATGCCGATATGTCTCGTCCTCGATCGCGGACAGGAAGCGGTCGGCCTCGAGCCGGTAGGCGTCGAGCTCGGACGGCGAAGCGCGCGAGGCGGACGGTGAGGAGGCGTCCATGGAGTCGGGCCGCGCCTAGGATACGGCCGTGCGGGAGCTTCGCGTCAGGACCGAGCGCCGGACGCAGCTGGTGGACATCACCCAGGACGTCGAGGGAGCGCTCGACTCCGACGAAAGCTCGGCCGCGCTCGTCTTCGTCCCGCACACGACCGCGGGTTTGACCATCAACGAGCATGCCGACCCGGCGGTCGCCCGCGACTTCGAGTCGGCGCTGGAGCGCATGGTCGGCGACGACTGGGGCTGGCAGCACATCGAGGCCGGCGAGGAGAACGCGCCGTCGCATATCCGTGCGTCGCTGATGGCACCGCAAGTCGTCGTCCCGGTCCGGGACGGCCGGCTCGCGCTTGGGACCTGGCAGGGCATCTTCTTCTGCGAGTTCGACGGGCCGCGCGAGCGCCGCGTCTACGTCACGCCGTTGAGCTGATGGCCGCGCCGGTGACGAAGGGTGAGGAGCTCGAGCTACGCGTGGATTCGCTTGCCTACGGCGGCAACGGCGTCGCACGGCTGAACGGGTTCGTGGTCTTCGTCCGGCGCGGGCTTCCAGGCGACACCGTGCGCGCGAAGGTGACGGCAGTGAAGCGGAACCACGCCGAGGCCACCGCCCTCGAAGTCGTCGAAGAAGGGGCCGAGCGCGTAGAAGCACCTTGTGCGCACTACCCGGCCTGCGGCGGCTGCCGGTTCCAGGATCTTGCGTACCCGGCGCAGATCGCCGCGAAGGAGCAGCAGGTGCTGGATGCGCTCCGCCGCATCGGCGGCATCGCCGAACCACCGCTCGACCCGATCCTGCCCGCGGAGGAGGTCTTTCACTACCGCAACAAGCTCGAATACTCGTTCACGGCGAGCGCGCGCGGCCCTGCGCTGGGTTTCCACCGCGCCGGGCGGTGGGACGAGGTGCTCGAGATCGAGCAGTGCTGGCTGACGACCGATCTCGGAAACGTGCTCCGGCACGTCGTGCGCGACTGGGCGCGCGCGCACCGGCTCGAGCCGTACGACCAGAAGCAGCAGTCGGGCTATCTCCGCCACCTGGTCGTCCGCGAGGGCCGCAACACGGGGCAGGTGCTCGTCCAGCTTGTCACCGCCGTAGGCCGCGAGCTCCGTTTCGGCGACGACCTGGTCGACCGCCTGCGTGCCTTCCCCGAGGTGCGGTCGATCCACTGGTCGGTGAACGAGACGCCGGCCGAGATCACGAATCTTCCCACGGAACTCGTCTGGGGCGAGGACGCGATCGAGGAAGAGCTGTGCGGGCTGCGCTTCCGCGTCCGGCCAAACGCGTTCCTGCAGACGAACACCCGGATGGCCGAGCGGCTGTACGAGCTTGCCCAGGAGTACGCCGGGCTAACGGGCGGGGAGACCGTGTACGACCTGTTCTGCGGGATCGGCACCATCGGCCTGACGCTGGCGAGCTCGGCGCTGACGGTCTGGGGCGTCGACATCTCGGAGGAGTCGATCGCCTGCGCGCTCGAGAACGCCGAGCTGAACGGCGTCACGAACACGGCGTTCTTCGCAGGCGAGGTCGGGCGCTCGCTCGAGGAGCTCGCCGATCGCGCCGGCCGTCCCGACCTGGTCGTCGTCGACCCGCCGCGGTCAGGTCTGTCCGGGAAGGCGGTGCGGCGCCTCGGGCGGCTGGAAGCGCCGCGGGTCGTCTACGTCTCCTGCAATCCGACGACGCTCGCCGGCAACCTGAAGGAGCTGCACCGCGACTTCGGCTACCGGCTTGTCCGCGCGCGCCCCGTCGACATGTTCCCGCACACGCCCCACGTCGAGACGGTTGCGTTGCTGGAGCGGGAGCCAGAGGCTTAGACCCGGCTTACTGGCTTGGCGGGATCCACCCGGTGGGCGGCGGGTCGCGGTCCTTCTCGGCCTCATCCCGGATCTCCTCCCGCCGCTGGCGGCGGCGGTACCACTCGTCGGGATCGCGCTTGAGCCACGCCCAGAGGCGGCGGAGGTATGTCACGGCGAAAGGTTATCGGCACGACCGCGCAAGAAATCCGCCCTAGGATCGCACTAGATAGGCATGGAAGAGACATCGGTCGCCGTGCAGGTCGAAGCGGCGCTGGCGGGCGATGCGGCTGCCACCGAGGTTCTCGTGCGCCGCGTCGGCCGCATCACGCTGCCGCTCGCCGTAGCGGTGCTCGGCGATCGTGACGAAGCCGGCGATGTGGCCCAGGACGTCGCCGTCGAGGCTCTGCGTAGTCTCGGGCGGCTTCGCGAACCAGCTCGGTTCGACCCGTGGGTACGAACCATGGCGGCGCGGATGACCCTCCGCGCCGCGGAGTCCCGCCGGCGCCGCTCGCGGACAGAGGTTTCGCTCGAAGAAGCCGAGCCGACTCAGTCCGCCGATCCGACCGATGCGATCGCGGCCCGCGAGGCGCTTCGAATCGCGCTCGCGCCGCTCTCCGCCCGACAGAGGATCGCGCTCGTGCTCCGCTACGTGCATGGTCTCTCCGAGCGCGAGATCGCAACAGCGCTCGGATGCCGCGCTGGAACTGTCGGGTCGCTGCTCTCTCGCGCGCGCGATGTGCTCCGGCAGGACGAGTCGCTGTTGGAGCTGGCGGCAACTCCCGCACCGGGAGGCGGGTCGTGACGGTCATCTCCGCTCTCGCGGCACTCCGTGATCTCGAGTTCACGGATGGCGAAGTCGGCGCGGTCCTGGCGCGCGCACGGCGACCAAGCCACTCCGCCCGTCGGCGAGCGGCCCTGGCTCTGGCAGCCGTCGCCGCGGTAGCGGCCGGGACGATCGCGGCGGTGCCGGCGGGGCGGGCCGGCCTCTCCGACGCGGTCGAGCGCTTCTTTGCAGGCGGCCCGACGCCGGGGGCACGGCTCCAGCGTGGCGAGGAGCCTCGCTGGCTCACCAGGGCCGGCTACGACGCGGAGCCGCGCGTCCTGGCGAGCTCGGGCCAGGAGCGACTCATCGCGTATCGGCAGCCGAGCGGTGGCGTGTGCTTCACGTTCGGAGGCGACGTCGGGATCTGTACGGACAGTACGGATCCTCGCTCGCTCCTCGGGAACCAGCCGGTCCTGCCCTTCGGCCCGACCGAGCGGGACGGTGACGGTCGGTGGATCCTCTGGGGTGTCGCGCTCGACGCCGTCAAGCGTGTGGAGCTTCGATACTCGAACGCGCCACCGACCGACGCCCGTGTGACGAACGGGTTCGTCCTTCGGGCCGACGTGGACGCCAAGGAGACGGCGAGGACGCTAGTTGCGTTCGATGCGGCCGGTCGAGAGCTCGCCCGCATCGACGTCCGCAGGCGATTCGAGCTCGCGCCCGTCGGTGGCTAGTCGATCAACGGCTCGAGGCGGAGCGGGGTGTGGCGGGCGAGCACCTCGAAGTCGCGGTCGGCACTCAGCAAGCTCGCACCCGCTCCGATCGTCGGAACTGCGATCAGGCAGTCGGTGAGTTCGCGCACCGTCTCTCCTGCCGCTCGGCAATCGCGGAAGAGCTGAGCAGCCTGTTCGAAACCGGTGAGCCCGCCCAGCTCGAGCACCGGGAAGCTGAGGAGCCGCCCGCGCAGGCCAAGCAGTTCGTACGGTGAGAGATTGCCGGCGAGAAGTTCCATGACGACGACCTCGGTAACCGCGAGTTCGGCACGCGTTTCGAGCAGCGCACGGAGCCTTCGGTGCGTGGCGCTTCCGGATCGGCGGAAAAACTCGATCCAGGCGGACGTGTCAACGACAATCACCAGTCGGGAAATCGAGTCTTGCGCATCTCGTCGAGGTCGCCCTCCCAGCCCATTCCCTCGAGGTCGAGCATGTCCCGTTGGGTGTAGTTACCGACCAAACGCCGCAGCGCGAAATCGATCGCCTCGCGCTTCGTGCGCAGACCGTAGAGCTGCATCACCCGCCCGATCAGCTCGTCGTCGACGACCACGTTCGTCCGGCCCATGTCACCATCCTACACATGAATACACCTAGAGGTGTAGGACGGGTCACTCATCCGCCGTCGCCCGCGCCTCGGCCCGATCCGCCCGCACCTGGCGCCAGATGAGGTCGACGTTCGGCCCGAGGAAGCCGAGGGCGAGGAACGGCAGTGCGGGCAGCCCAATGGACTCGAAGGCTGTCGCGAGCGCGAGGGTGGCGCCGAAGGACAGCGTCATCGCGAGCCAGGTCCAGCCGACGCGGAGGCCGAACCGGTCGGCGCTGGCGAGGAAGAGGGCGAAGAAGAGCAGGTCGGGGATCCCGAGGCGAGCGGCGCCGCCTCCCGGCACCGGGAAGGCGAACGAGAGCGCGGTGAAGACGCCCTCCTTGTGGTGGATGATCTGCTTCGTCGGCCCGCGGAAGACGGAGAAGATGTCGACCCACGGCACCAGAAGCGCGACGAGCACGATCCAGGACAACCGCTCGAAGTAGGCCGCGAACAGGAAGCCGATAAAGGTCGCCGCTGCGAGCTTGGCAAAGTTGGCGGCGGCGCCGAGATCGGCGATCTCCAGCAAGACGGCCGCGGCCACCGCGCCGAGCGCCAGCACGGGCAACGCTCGGGCGGACCGGAGCGGAAGCGCCAGGTACACGAGCGCGAAGACCGTCGGAAGCAGCCCGAACGCGAGCAAGGCGACCGTCCACCAGGTCGGGATCGGCTCGAGATGGCCCGCGATGCCGTAGTAGACGCCGAGCGCGATCGAGAGCGGGACGACCGCCAGCGCGCGGACTGCGGTTTCGCGCGACCTCAGTACGGTGGCAGTTCCGCCCACCACGGCCCCAGCGCCTTGAACGCCCGCCAGAATCGCGTCTTGGCAGCCTGCTCGTCGAGGGACTCGTCGATGTCGGGCACGACGATCGCCTGCACGGTCGGCGTCAGCTCCTGCAGCTCGCCGAGCGTCGGTTCCAGCCGGCGGGAGAGCGGAAACTCGAGATCGTTCAGGAACGCCATCGCATCGTCTCCCATGAGAACGACCAACTTCGGCTGGACGATGTGCAGCTCGCGAAAGAGGAACGATCGGGCCTCTTCGGCCGGCTCGCCGTCGTACTTCAGGCAGTTCGTGCCGTAGACCTCCATGGGATCGATTCGCAAGCGCTGCAGGGACTTGAGCAGCGCGTCGCCGACGCGTCCGTAGAACGCGACGCCCTCCTGCACCTCGGAGGGCTTCGGCGTGTGCTTCAGCAGGAAGATGTCGGCGAGGGGGTGACCGGATCCGAGCACCGGGACAGCGCCTCGCGAGACGGCGTGCGCGATCTCGTCCCCGAGCTCGTTGATCTCGGCGATTGCCTTCTCGAGGTACTTCTCGTAAATCTCGTCGGTCGGCACGGAGCGCACGGACACGGGGTTGGTTGGACTTCTCCCCTAGCGGACGCGTTCCTTTGCCTGCGCCACCCACTTCAGCGACTGCAGGTACATCAGCGACTTCGGCCGGCGGATGATCTCCCCGGAGCGCAGGCTGATCAGGAACTCCTCCGGCGTCTCGAACCTCCGCATGCGGACGAGCCCGGTGCCGAGCCCCTGGAGGACGTGTGCGTCGGAGCCGGCACCGGTCACGAGGTCGTACTTGCGGGCGAAGCGGACGGCCTCGTCGTTGTCGGCATCGAAGAGCAAGCGCGCGTTGTAGGTCTCGAGGATGTCGATGTCAGCGAGGTGCTTGTGGAGCGTGCCCGGGTCCGCGACCGTGTGCATGCGGTCGAAGGGATGGGGGACGTAGACGAGGCCGCCCTGCTCCCGGATCGCCGTGATCGTGTCCTCGAAGCTCAGCCCGCGAGGGATCTCCTCCCTCAGGAAGAGGCCGATCACCTCGCCCTGACCATCCGTCTTCACCTCCTCGCCTGGGATCACGGTGAGCGGCCGTTGCTCCGCAAGCCTTGCTGCCTCCTGCGCGCCGCCGAACACATTGTGGTCGGTGACGGCAATCGCGCCGAGCCCGATGGCCTCGGCGTGATCCAGCAGGTCGACGACGTCGATCGAGCAGTCGTGCGACCAGGAGGTGTGGAGGTGGAGGTCGCAAACGATCCACTCGCGGCCCGAAAGCGGGTCGGCAAGCGGTGCCTGCTGGCGACGGCGTCGCGCGAGCCCCGCGTACACGCCGTCGAGCTCCTCGGCGACGGCGGAGAAGCTCTCCAGCTCGGCCTTCGCGCGGCACTTCGCCGCGACGTCGGCGCGGACGTCCGCGTCCTCGGCGAGACGCGCCAGCGCCGCGCCGGCCAGTTCCGGCTGCGCCGCGACCCCGGCTGGTCGGGCGATCGCGGTGCCTGCGGCCTCGGCCTCGAGGGCCGCGCGCTGCAGGCCGCGGAGCGCTGGAACGAAGATCGCGGCCTCGTTCAGGAGCGGCGCCCGGGCGGGCCCGGATCGCAGCGTCCGGACGTGGATACGGTCGCGGAGCGAGAGCGGAACCGTCGGCCGTCCGGCGAGCGGCTTCGTCCGCAGGAAGACGAGCTCCCACCCGTCCAGCTCGCGGAGCGCCCGGAGCACGGATCGCGTCAGCGGGCGTTCCCCGGGCCGCCACTCGAGCACGATCAGGTTGCGCTTCTCGCCGGGGTGGAAGAGCTCTGTGTCGACGCCCGGCGAGATCAGCCGGTAGTCGCCGGGCAGGCGCTCCCTCCCTGCCGAGAGCGCCTCCGGGCTCGTGGCCAGCAGGGCATCAATCCGCGTGCGGATTCGCGTCCGCTGCGCGCGCCCCGGTGGATACGCGAGGCGGTCCGGCGAGAAGACGGTGGCCACCGCGAGTGCGCGGGTGTCGCGCAGCGCGAGGTACGACAGGCTCGGGAGGCCCGGCTCCATCCCGTGGACGAGGTCGTACTGTCCGCGGGCGAGGGCGAGCGCAAGGTTCGCGCGGACACCGACGGGGACGCCCATGCTGCTCCGCCTCGAGATGGGGAATGCCGGACCGACCGCGACGACGCCGCTGCCGGCGCCGGCCATCAGTGCGCGACGCCCGTCGAGCAGGTCACGCGCTCGCCCGGAGGGGGCGAGCACCGTTATGTCGTGTCCGAGCGCGCGCAGGCTCGTCGCGACGCCGGCGACGTGCTCGTTGACATCGTGAGGCTGCGACCAGGAGAAGGGCGTGACGAGGCAGACGCGAAGCGGCATCTTCCGCCGAGTGTAGTGCGCGTCCTGATTCCGGAGTAGAGTCGACCCTGGTGGAGAGCTATGACCGCGGGCAGCTGCTTGGCCACGCCGGCAAGCTGGCGGTCGCGCTCGGCGGCGGCGGCATCCTGGCGGCGTGCTCGTCCGGCTCGAAGCAGTCGGCGACGACGCAGAGGCGAACGCCTACCCGTGCGACGACCACGGCGCACCTGCCGAACGCGCCGCTTCGCGGGCCGACCTCCGCGGAGCTCCGCCAGCTTCGGCGCGAGCTGGGCGGACGGGTGGTCGCGCGAGGGCAGCCGGGCTACAACAAGTCGCGGCTCATCTACGACACGACCTTCGACAACATCAAGCCCCAGGCCATCGCGTACTGCCGGTCGCTCGCTGACGTCGAGAAGACGATCCGCTGGGCCCGCAAGCACGGCATTCGCATCGTGCCTCGCTGCGGCGGCCACAGCTACGGCGGCTACTCGACCACGGCGCAGGGCGTGGTCGTCGACGTCACCCGCATCAAGCAGATCAACGTCAGAAGCGGCTCGGCGACGGTCGGCGCGGGCGTTCCCCTTATCAGCCTCTACGCCGCCCTCTGGAAGCATCGCGTCACGGTTCCGGGGGGCTCGTGTCCGACCGTCGGAATCTCGGGCCTGGCGCTCGGTGGCGGCGTCGGCCTGTCGGGGCGGAAGATGGGCACGACCGCCGACAACATCCGGCAGGTGACGATCGTGACGCCGACGGGCAAGGCGCTCGTCTGCAACGCGAATCAGAACTCAGACCTGTACTGGGCCTGCCGGGGAGGAGGAGGCGGCAACTTCGGGATCGTCACGAGCTTCGTGTTCGACACACACCCGGTCGGCGAGGTGACGACGTTCTTCATCGAATGGCCGTGGGGTGACGCCGCCGAGGTCATCCGGAAGTGGCAGGAAGTCGTCCCGCACGGGCCGGACGCGCTGTTCGGGCTCTGTAGCCTGGCCTCGACCGGGAACCCGCAGGGGTCGCCGAGCGTCTCATCGGGCGGCCAATTCTTCGGCTCGGAAAGCGAGCTCCGCTCGGTTCTCCGGCCGCTCCTCCAGATCGGCGCGGCGCGTCCGACCTTCGTCCGCAGGAACTATCTGGACGCCGCCCTCTACTTTGCCGGCTGCTCGGGAAAAACGGTGCCCGAGTGCCTCCAGTCCGGTCGCTCGACCTTCAAGGCGAAGTCCAGCTACGTGCTCGAGCCGACGAAGAAGGCCGGCATCGAGGCGCTCATTCGCGGCGTCGAGGAACGGCAGCGCAACGCGCACCTGGGCGGCGGCGGCGTGATCCTCGACTCGTACGGCGGCGCGATCAACAAGGTCCCGGCGGCGGCGACCGCGTTCGTCCACCGGAACGCGATCTGCTCGCTGCAGTTCTACGCCGGCTGGGAGCAGAGCGCGCCGGCCTCGGTCGTCCAGGCCAACCTGCGCTGGATCACGACCTACTACGCCTCGGTGCGACCGCACGTGTCGAAGTTCGCATACCAGAACTACATCGATCCGAGCCTCGCGGACTGGCAGCAGGCGTACTACGGCTCGAACCTCGCGCGGCTCGTCTCGATCAAGCGCAAGTACGACCCCTCGAACTTGTTCCACTTCCACCAGAGCATCCCGACACACCTCTAGCGCCGGGAGTGGATCGACGCGAGTTCCTCCGCCGCTCGGCCGCCGTCGCTCTCGTGGGCATAGGCGTCGAGTCCGCGCTCGCGGCAAACCGGCCCTCGAGCCGAGCCCTCCGCGAGCTCGCCCGCGACCTGCGCGGACCGGTGGTGACGCCGGGCGCTGCCGGCTACGCCGCCGGCCGGTTGCTGTACAACCCGCGGTTCGACGGCTTCCACCCACGCGCGATCGCCTACGCCGCGTCGACCGAGGACGTCGAGCGCGCAATTCACTGGGCGCGGAAGCACGAGTTCCGGCTGACCCCGCGCTCCGGCGGCCACAGCTACGGCGGCTACTCGACGTCCGAAGGGATCGTCCTCGACGTCACGCGCCTGCGGCGCGTTCGCGCGCAGGGCGGGACGGCCTCGATCGATGCCGGGGCGCTTCTGATCGATGCTTACTCCAGCCTCGCGGCGAGCGGCGTCACGATTCCGGCGGGGACGTGCCCCAGCGTCGGGATCGCCGGTCTCGCGCTCGGCGGCGGCCACGGCTATGCGGCGCGCAAGCTGGGCCTGACGTGCGACGCGATCGAGAGCCTCACGATCGTCACCGCCAACGGTCACAGGCTCGTCTGTAGCGGACGACAGCACGCCGATCTGTTCTGGGCCTGCCGCGGCGGCGGCGGCGGAAACTTCGGCGTCGTCACGGGGTTCCGGTTCCGGACGACCCCGGTCCAGGACGTCTCGTACTACTCGATTCAGTGGCCGTGGCGAGACGCCGCCGCCGCGTTCGACGCCTGGCAGCGGTTCGCGCCGCACGCCCCGGACGAGCTCTCGTCCACGCTCTTCCTCGCGGCGACGAAGACCGCGACGGCCACGCCCGCGATCACATCGGGCGGACAGTTCTTCGGCTCCGCGTCGCAGCTGCAGACGTTGATCGCCCCGCTCGCCGCGGCGGGCGATCCGATCCGCGTCCAGGTGGGGACGCTCGGCTACCTCGACGCGGTCAAGCGGTGGGCCGGCTGCGCGAGCGACACCATTGCGGAATGCCATGTGGCGGGCAAGTCGCCCCACGGCATCCTCCCGCGGCTCACGTTCAAGGGCGCGTCCCAGTACGCCGACGCTCCGCTACCGGCCGAGGGGATCGGGCGGATCCTGACGGCGCTCGAGACGAGGCAGGCCGATCCACGGCTCGGCCGAGCGGAGGTGATCCTGGACGCCTACGGCGGTGCGATCTCGCGCGTCGGCAAGGAGGCGACGGCGTTCGTCCACCGCGACGCGCTGTGCTCGATCCAGTACGTGGCGATCTGGAAGCAATCGGATCCGGCGTCCGTCGTCCGAGCGAACCTGCGCTGGATCGAGTCGCTGACGGCCGCCGTTCGGCCTTTCGTCTCGCGCTTCAGCTACCAGAACTACATCGATCCGAGCCTTGGGGACTGGCAGCAGGCGTACTACGGCTCGAACCTCGCGCGGCTCGTCTCGATCAAGCGCAAGTACGACCCGTCGAACTTCTTCCGGTTCCGTCAGAGCATTCCGACGCGGCTCTAACGCGACGGAGCCCGACCCCGAGCGCCGCCAGAACGAATCCAACCGGCGCGAGGAGCGCGAGCGTGAACCACGTCGGAAGCGGCTCGCCGCGTCCGTCCGCGGGATAGCCCGCCGGCACTGCGATCAGCACCGCGAGCACCGGAAGCAGCAGGGCCCACCAGCGCCCGAGGAGGAACGCCGAGACCAGCTGGACGATGCCGAGGGTAAACAGCACGGCGATCGACGCGACGTCGTTGCCGTACGTCAGCTGGTGCTCGGCGATCCCGTACACGAATCCGACCACGCCCGCCACGAAGAGGGCGAGGCCGGCGAGCTCGGAACGAGCGTCAGGCGGGGGCACCCTCACGCGTTCGCACCTTGCGCCGGTGCTGCTTGATGAAGCGCTCGACGAGTTCGTACGCCTCGTCGTCGACGATCTGCTTCGCCGGCGACTTCATCAGGTAGGCGCTCGGCCCCTCGAGCGCGCCGCCGACGCCGTTGTTGAGCGCGAGCTTGGCGAGGCGGACGGCGTCGATGACGATGCCGGCCGAGTTCGGCGAGTCCCAGACCTCGAGCTTGAGTTCGACGTTCAGCGGCACGTTGCCGAACGACGTGCCCTCCATGCGGATGTACGCCCACTTGCGGTCGGTCAGCCACGGCACGTAGTCGGACGGGCCGACGTGGACGTTC
>Ga0075424_100003786_pt1 | contig 14179 bp, 13 predicted proteins | sample SoiMethybrSBSTD3_FD_75301 | JGI IMG/M metagenome (GOLD analysis project Ga0075424, IMG submission 75301) | Bulk soil microbial communities from a Populus tree surrounding site in Tennessee, USA - Soil MetaG P. TD hybrid SBSTD3 | ecosystem: Environmental > Terrestrial > Soil > Tree plantation... | reverse complement strand
AGGGCTGAACGACATGGTCTACAACCGCTGCGTCGGCACGCGGTATTGCTCGAACAACTGCCCGTACAAGGTGCGGCGCTTCAACTTCCTGCTGTATCAGGACTGGGACACGCAGAGCCTCTATCCGATGCGCAATCCGGACGTGACGGTGCGCAGCCGCGGCGTCATGGAGAAATGCACGTACTGCGTGCAGCGCATCAACCAGGCGCGGATCGACGCGAAGCGCGAGGATCGCGCCATCCGCGACGGCGAGATCGTCCCGGCCTGCGCCGCCGTCTGCCCGTCCGACGCGATCGTCTTCGGCAACCTCAACGATCCGAACAGCCAGGTCGTGAAGCTGAAGGCGCAGGAGCGGAACTACGGATTGCTGGAGGACCTGAACACGCGCCCGCGCACGACCTACCTCGCGGTGCTGCGTAACCCGAACCCGGAGCTGGCGGCGCCCGCTTCGCACACGACTGAACACTGATGGACGTACATCCCGTCTACGCACCGCCGCCAGTCATCGAGCCGGGGCATTCGTTCGGAACGGTCACCGAAAAGATCGCCGCGATCGTCCTCACGCGGCGGCATCCGTACAGCTGGTTCTTCGGCCTCTTCGTGGGCTTCATCCTCACGATGATGCTGCTCATGGCCATCACGTGGCTGCTGATCAAGGGCACGGGCATCTGGGGCGTCAATATTCCAGTCGGCTGGGGCTTTGCGATCATCAACTTCGTCTGGTGGATCGGTATCGGCCATGCTGGCACGCTGATTTCCGCGATTCTGCTTCTGCTCAAGCAGGACTGGCGCACGTCGATCAACCGCTTCGCCGAGGCGATGACGCTCTTCGCCGTCTGCTGCGCGGGCATCTTCCCGCTGATCCACACGGGGCGTCCGTGGCTCGCCGCGTACTGGCTGCTGCCGTATCCGAACACGATGGGCGTGTGGCCGCAGTTCCGCAGCCCGTTGATCTGGGACGTATTCGCGGTCTCGACGTATCTGACCGTCTCGCTGCTGTTCTGGTACGTCGGCCTCGTGCCGGACCTCGCGACGCTGCGCGACCGCGCGCGATCGATCTACATCAAGCGGCTGTTCGGCATGCTCGCGCTCGGCTGGCGGGGAGCCGCGCGGCACTGGGAGCGCTACGAAGCGGCGTATCTGCTGCTGGCGGGCCTGTCGACGCCGCTCGTGCTGTCGGTCCACACGGTCGTGAGCTTCGACTTCTCGATCGGGATCATCCCCGGGTGGCACGCGACGATCTTTCCGCCCTACTTCGTCGCGGGCGCGATCTACGCCGGGTTCGCGATGGTGCTGACGCTCGCCATTCCGCTGCGCGTGATCTACGGCCTCGAAGACTTCCTGACGATGCGGCACCTGGAGAACATGGGGAAGGTCATGCTCGTCACCGGCCTGATCGTCGGCTACGGCTACATGACCGAGGCGTTCTTCGGCTATTACAGCGCCAACCAGTACGAGAAGTACATGGTCCTGAACCGCCAGTTCGGCCCGTACTGGCCGTTCTACTGGTCGCTGATGGTGTGCAACATCATCGCGCCGCAGTTCCTCTGGATTAAGAGCGTGCGGACGACGCCGATTCTGCTGTTCGTGATCTCGCAGTTCGTGAACGTCGGGATGTGGCTCGAGCGCTTCGAGATTGTCGTCACGAGCCTGCACCGCGATTTCCTCCCGTCGTCGTGGGGCTGGTACTGGCCGACGCGCTGGGACATCATGACGTTCTTCGGCACGATTGGCCTTTTCGTCACGCTGTTCTTCCTGTTCATCCGCGTGCTGCCGATGATCTCGATCTTCGAGATGCGGACGATCGTTCCGGAAGCGCGGGTCAAGGGAGCGAAAGCGCACTGAGCGCGCCGACGCCATGAACCACACACCACCTGTTCCGTCGCTCTACGGCGTGATGGCCGAGTTCGCGGATCCGACGTCGCTCGTCAACGCGGCACGGCGCACCTACGACGAAGGCTACCGCCAGTTCGAGGCGTACTCGCCGTTTCCGATCCACGAGACGTTCGAGGCGATGCACCTTCACGACAAGCGCGTGCCGCTGCTCGTGCTCGGCGGCGGCATCGCGGGCCTGGTGGCGGGGCTTGGGCTGCAGGCGTGGGTCTCGGCGGTGGCCTATCCCCTCAACATCGGCGGCCGTCCGTATCTGAGCTGGCCGATGTTCATCCCGGTGACCTTCGAGCTGACGATTCTCTTCGCCGCGTTTGCCGCGGTGTTCGGGATGTTCGGACTGAATGGCCTTCCGATGCCGTATCACCCCGTCTTCAACGTGGAGCGCTTCGCCGTCCACGCGAGCCAGGACCGGTTCTTCCTCGCGATCGAGGCGAAGGACGCGAAGTTCGATCTCGAGCGGACCCGCGCGTTTCTGAGGGGCCTGGGTGCCACGGAGGTAAACGATGTCCCGGAGTAGGCGCGGCTCGCGGCTCGCGGCTCGCGGTTCGCACGAAGCGCGAATCGCGAATCGCGAATCGCGGCTGGCGCCGAGAGCCGCGCTCGTCCTCGTCATGTGCGCTCTGCTCGGCGGATGTCGTCAAGACATGCACAACCAGCCGAAGTACCGCGGGCTGCGAGCGAGCGCGTTCTTCGCCGACGGCTCCAGCGCGCGGCCACTGGTCGAAGGCACCGTCGCGCGCGGCACGCTCCAGGAAGACGAGGCGTTCTTCACGGGCAAGGTCGACAAGGTGACCGTGAAGGAGTTCCCGTTTCCGATCGACGAGGCGGTCGTGAACCGCGGGCAGGAGCGCTACAACATTTATTGCACCCCTTGCCACGATCGCACCGGGACCGGCAACGGCATGGTCGTGCAGCGCGGCTACAAGCAGCCGCCGTCCTATCACAGCGATCGCCTTCGGAGCGCGGACGTCGGGTACTTCTTCGACGTGATCACCAACGGCTTTGGCGCGATGCCCGACTACCGCGCGCAGATTCCGCCGCGAGATCGGTGGGCGATCGTCGCCTATATCCGCGCGCTGCAGTACAGCCAGCACGCGCCAGCCGCGGACGTGCCGGGCGGCGACCCGACGAAGGTCCCGCAGCCGCCAGGCGGCGCCGAACGCGAGCCAGGGAAGCATTGATCGCATGGATACACACGCAGTGATCGCAGACGTTCCGGCGCTGGCGCGCCTTCAGCGATACGGCCTGGTCGCCGCGTTCTGGGGGATCCTCGCGGGTGTGGTGGGCGCGTTCATCGATCTGGATCAGTTTTTTCGGTCGTGGCTGATCGGCTTTCTGTTCTGCCTCGGCCTCAGCCTCGGTTCGCTCGCGCTGTTGATGATGCAGCATCTCTCCGGCGGACATTGGGGTCTGGCGGGGCGGCGCGTATTCGAGGCGGCGAGCCGCAACCTCCCGTTCGCGACCCTGTTGTTCGTCCCGCTGCTGTTCGGCCTGCCGCGCCTCTACACCTGGGCGCAGCCGGACGCGGTTCGCGCCGATCGCATCCTCCAGGACAAGGCGCTGTACCTCAACGTGCAATTCTTCCTGATCCGTGCGGTGGTCTACTTCGCGATCTGGAACCTGTGCTCGTGGTTCCTCAACGCGTGGTCCGCGGGTCAGGATCGCGGCGAAGTGGCCGTGCATCCGTCGGACACACGCCGGTTTCGCACGATCAGCGCTCCGGGACTCCTGATCTACGTGATCACGATGACGTTCGCGTCGATCGACTGGATCATGTCGCTCGATCCGCACTGGTATTCGACGATCTTCGGGCTGATCTTCGTCGTGTCGCAGGGGCTCGCCGCGTTCGCCTTCGTGATCAGCGTGCTTGCGATGTTGTCCAACGTCGAGCCGTACGCGACGTATGTCAGGCCCGGCCTGCATTTTCTCGACCTGGGGAAGCTGCTCCTCGCGTTCGTGATGCTCTGGGCCTACCTGTCGTTCTCGCAGCTGCTGATCATCTGGTCGGGAAATCTCCCCGAAGAGATTACGTTCTACGCGAACAGGTTCCGCGGCGGCTGGCAGTACGTCTCGACTCTAATCCTGCTCGGACACTTCGCGCTGCCATTCGTGCTGCTTCTCTCCCGCGATCTGAAGCGGCGGCCGCATCTGCTCGCCAAGGTGGCCATCTGGATCCTCGCGATGCGCGTCATCGATCTGATTTGGTACGTCGAGCCGTCGTTCCCGCACGGGCGCTTCCCGATCCACTGGATGGACATCGCGCTCCCCGTCGGACTCACGGGCGCCTGGCTGTTCCTCTTCGCCCGCAACCTGCGCAGCCGTGCGCTGCTGCCTCTCAACGATCCGTTCTTCAAGGAGGCGTTCGCGCATGACCTCCACTAACCCGCCGCCCGCCGCCCATCACTACACCGATGAGGAGATGCACAACGAGGCGGTTGCGCACGAGTACACCGACGCCAACATCCGTGCGCTGCTCGCATTCGGCGCGGCCATGCTTGCCGTCGTGGGCGTCACCGCCGCGCTGATGTACGCGCTCTTCGTGGTGTTCGAGAAGCAGGCAGAGGCGCGCGATCCACAGATCACGCCGCTCGCGCTGCCGCCGGGACAGGCGCCGCGCGGGCCGCGCCTGCTGACCAACGAGCCAGCGAACCTGCGGCAGTTCAGGCAGGAGGAGCAAGGGAAGCTCGATTCGTACGGCTGGATGAGTCAAGGGCAAGGGATCGCGCACGTCCCGATCGACGCCGCCAAGAAGCTGGTGGTCCAGCACGGGCTCCCGGTTCGCGCCGACGCCACGCAGGACGCAACGGTCGGCACGCACGCACCTGCCTACGGCGAATCATCGGGCGGCCGGACGATTACGGAAAAGCACGGAGGGGGAGGCGACGGGGGTCATCGCGCCGAACCCGCGCCGCAGGAGATCAAGAAATGAAGCGGCTCCTCCTCTCGCTCGCGCTGCTCGCGCTCGCACGTCCGGTGTACGCGCAGGGGCTCGCGCCGGATGACGCGGGAGATCCGGCAAAGGCGAAGCCCGGCCTCCTGAATCAGGTGGGGATCGATCAGCACCTGAATCATCAGGTCCCGCTGAATCTCGTGTTCAACGACGAGACCGGGCGCGAAGTGCAGCTCGGCGAGTTCTTCGGCAAGCGTCCGGTGATCCTCGCGATGGTCTACTACGAGTGCCCGATGCTGTGCACGCAGGTGCTCAACGGGCTCGTGAGCGCGCTCGGCGTGATGAACTTCGACGTCGGCCGCGAGTTCGACGTCGTCGCCGTGAGCATCAACCCGAAGGAGACGCCGGCGCTCGCCGCCGAGAAGAAGAAGGTGTACCTCGATCGCTACAAGCGGCCGCAGAGCGCGGCGGGCTGGCATTTCCTGACCGGCAAGGAAGAGAACATCAGGCAGCTCGCGGCGGCCGTCGGGTTCCGCTACGCGTTCGATCCAAACATCCAGCAGTACGCGCACGGCGCGGGCGTCGAGATCCTCACGCGGAAAGGCGTTCTCTCGAAGTACTTCTACGGGATCGAGTTCTCGGCGCGCGACATCAGATTCGGGCTGATCGAGGCGTCAGACGAGCGCATCGGGACGCCGATCGACGACGTGCTGCTGCTCTGCTACCACTACGATCCGTCGACCGGGAAGTACGGCGCGACCGCGATCGGCGCCATTCGCATCGGCGCCGTGGCGACGATGCTCGGCCTTGGGACGTTCGTCTTCGTCAGCCTGCGCAAGGAGCGGGCAGCCCACTAGCGATGTTCACGAATTTTCCGCTGTTTCCGCAGGAGGCTTCTACCCAGGCCGCGCAGGTCGACGGCATCTATTTCTTCATGGTGGCCGTCGCGGCGTTCTTCTCGCTGCTGATCGCCGGCGTGCTGGTGATCACCGCCATCAGATTCCGCCGGCGTCACGAGGACGAAGTCGGCGTCCAGATCCACGGATCCCTCGCGCTGGAGCTGCTGTGGACGGTCATCCCGTTCTTCATCACGATGGTGATGTTCGGCTGGGGCGCGAAAGTGTTCTTCGACGCGTATCGGCCGCCCAAAGGGGCGATGGAAATCTACATCGTCGGGAAGCAGTGGATGTGGAAGGCGCAGCACATGGACGGGCAGCGTGAGATCAACGAGCTGCACGTCCCGGTCGGCCGTGCAGTGAAGCTGACGATGGGATCGGAGGACGTGCTCCACAGCTTCTACATTCCGGCCTTCCGCGTGAAGGCGGACGTCATCCCAGGCCGCTACAACGTGCTCTGGTTCACGCCGACCAAGCCTGGCCGCTACCACCTGTTCTGCGCGGAATACTGCGGCACGAGGCACTCGGGAATGATCGGGTGGGTCGAGGTCATGGAGCAGAACGACTTCCAGGCGTGGCTCTCCGGCGGACGCGCGGCCGATTCACCGGCCGCCGCGGGCGAAAAGCTGTTCCAGGATCTCGTCTGCATCAGCTGCCACCGGGACGACGCGCAGGCGCGCGCGCCGCAGCTGAAGGGTCTGTTCGGCCACACCGTGCAGCTGCAGGGGGGCGCGACCGTCGTCGCCGACGAGGCCTACGTTCGCGAGTCTATCGTGAATCCGCAGGCGAAGGTCGTCGCCGGCTTCCAGCCGATCATGCCGACCTTCCAGGGGCTCGTGACCGAGGAACAGCTGCTGCAGCTCATCGCCTACGTGCGTTCCCTCGGTGAAGTGGCGCCGCCCGCGCCGGCCGGAGCGGCGGCGCCGCAGGGCCCGGGCAAGGACTGATCATGGAAACCTTGAACTATCTCAACAACGGCCACGGACTCAAATCGTGGTTGTTGACGAAAGACCATAAGCGCATCGCGGTCCTGTACCTGGTGTCGATCACGCTGTTCTTCGTGATCGGCGGCTTCTTCGCGATGCTGGTGCGGCTCGAGCTCCTGACGCCCGCCGGCGACCTGCTCACGTCCGAGACCTACAACAAGATGTTCACCATGCACGGCGTGGTGATGGTCTTCTTCTTCCTGATTCCCTCGATCCCGGCGACGCTCGGCAACTTCCTGATCCCGATCATGGTCGGCGCGAAGGACCTCGCGTTCCCGCGCATCAACCTGCTGTCGTGGTACATCTACGTCCTCGGCGGCATCTTCACGCTCGTCGCGGCGTTGAGCGGCGGCGTCGATACGGGGTGGACGTTCTACACGCCCTACAGCACCGCGGCCGCCAACGGGCACGTCATCACCGCCGCGCTCGGGGTGTTCATCACGGGCTTCTCGTCGATCCTCACGGGACTCAACTTCATCGTCACCATCCACCGCATGCGCGCGCCCGGACTGACGTGGTTCCGTCTGCCGCTCTTCGTGTGGTCGCACTATGCGACGAGCCTGATCATGGTGCTCGGCACGCCCGTCATCGCGATCACCGTGCTGCTGGTTGCGGCCGAGCGCGCCCTGCACCTGGGGATCTTCGACCCGTCGCTCGGCGGCGATCCGGTGCTCTTCCAGCACCTCTTCTGGTTCTACTCGCATCCGGCGGTCTACATCATGATCCTGCCGGCGATGGGCGTCATCAGCGAGATCGTCCAGGCGTTCGCGCGCAAGAACATCTTCGGCTACTCGTTCGTCGCGTTCTCGTCGCTCGCGATCGCGATCATCGGGTTCCTCGTCTGGGGACACCACATCTTCGTCGCGGGCCAGTCGGTCTACGCGGGGATGGTCTTCTCGTTCCTCAGCTTCGTCGTCGCGATTCCGTCGGCGATCAAGGTGTTCAACTGGACGGCGACGATCTACAAGGGCTCGGTCAGCTTCGACTCGCCGATGCTGTATGCGTTCGGCTTCATCGGATTGTTCACGATCGGCGGCCTGACGGGGTTGTTCCTCGCCGCGATGGGGCTCGACATCCACGTCCACGACACGTACTTCGTCGTCGCGCACTTCCACTACATCATGGTGGGCGGCGCCATCATGGGATACCTCGGCGGGCTGCACTACTGGTGGCCGAAGATCAGCGGCAGGATCTATTCCGAGCCGTGGGCCAAGTTCTCCGCGCTGCTCGTGTTCACGGGGTTCAACCTGACGTTCTTTCCTCAGTTCATTGCCGGCTATCTCGGGATGCCGCGGCGCTACCATGCGTATCCGCCGGAATTCCAGGTGCTGAACGTCGCGTCGACGCTCGGCGCGTCGATCCTCGCCGTCGGCTACGTGATCCCGCTGATCTATTTCACCTACTCGCTGGTGGCCGGGGAGAAGTCCGTCAACGATCCGTGGGGGGCTCGGGGACTCGAATGGGAGATTCCGTCGCCGCCGCCCACAGAGAACTTCACGGTGAGCCCGGTCGTGACGGAGGGCACCCACCAGTACGTGCACCCGAGCCAGGAGGTCGGCCTTGCCTGACCCTCACGCCGAGCATTTTCCAGGTCGGATCCACCAGCCGCCGCTCGTCGCGAATCTGGAGGCGATCCAGCCCCACGACCAGATAGAGCTTCCGCATCACCCGAAGCTGCAGCACCACTTCGACGACATGGCGCAGCAGATCGAGGCGTCCACGCTCGGCATGTGGGTGTTCCTGGTGACGGAAATCATGTTCTTCGGCGGCCTGTTCGCCGCGTATCTCGTCTACCGTCACGCGAACCCCGAAGGGTTCGCCGAAGCCAGCCATCATCTGAACGTCACGTGGGGCGCGGTGAACACGATCGTGCTCATCGTCAGCTCGCTGACGATGGCGCTCGCGGTGCGGTCCGCGCAGATCAGCGCGCCGCCGAAAACGCAGGTCGCGTGGATTGGCGCGACGATGCTCCTCGGCGCAACGTTCCTCGGCGTCAAGGCGATCGAGTACGCCGACAAGTTCGCGCATCATCTGGTCCCCGGCCCGAACTTCCGCTGGGAAGGCAAGCATCCGGCGCCGGCGGAAATCTTCTACTCGCTCTACTTCTGCATGACCGGGCTTCACGCGCTGCACATGATCATCGGGCTCGGGATCATGACCGTCATCGGGATCATGGCGTTGCGCCGGACCTTCGATGCTGACTACTACACGCCCGTGGAGATCGCGGGGCTGTACTGGCACTTCGTCGACATCGTCTGGATTTTCCTGTTCCCGCTGCTCTACCTCATCGGCGGCCACTTCACGGAATGAGGCTCGCATAATGTCGGACGGTCAGGGGCACTTCGGTCACGCGCACATTGCGCCGGCGAGCATGTACTACAAAGTGTTCGGCGCGCTGATCGTCGGCACGATCCTCACGGTCTTCGCCGCCAAGGTCGACATGGGAGCGCTCAACAACGTCGTGATGCTGTTGATCGCGGGCACCAAGGCGACGCTGGTGATCCTCTTCTTCATGCACGTCCGCTGGAGCACGCGCCTCACGTGGGTGGTCGCGGCGGCGGGGTTCTTCTGGCTGCTGCTGCTCTTCAGCGTCATCGGCGACTACATCAGCCGCGGCTGGGTACCCGGGACCCTCCGCTGAGCGCCGGGGCTAAAGCCCCGGCCTGCGCGCACACACTCTGACGCACAGATTCGCGCACACTTCGGCGTCGTCACCTCACAGTGACAGGCGTCCTCATCGCTGCACGGTTTTCCGACACATCAGACGCACGCACGTCTCGGATCTCTGAGAGTTTCCGCGGTCGTTCTCGGAATAGCTCTTGCTCAGCCGCGACGTAACTTTCGCGCGCTCGCGCGGTCTAATCCTTCGTGCTTCGCACGCGACAGTCACCGCGCAAGACGGGCACATCGTTCCCCCAGGGTCTCGAACGATCTCGAAGGCAGAGCTGGTTTCCGATGACCAGACGCTTCTCTCATCGCGGGGCGACGACGCAGAGGCTGCAGACGGTTTTTTGCGCAGCATTGCACATTGTCATTGCCATCCCCGCGGCAGCACAGAGCGCGCAGCACACTCGCGAAGAGGGCACTACTGAGGTGCAGAAGGACGAAGGGCGGAAATGGTTCGTGATGGAAGAACGTCCTTCCATCCGTTTCGGCGACGCGGTCCGTGTCGATTTTACAGGGAAGCTCGACCTTGCGGTGCGCACCTTCGGGGACTCCGACACGGACACGCAGATGGACCAGCGGCGCATCGGTATCGACGGGCGGCTGTTCGACGTTCTGGGATTCCAGGTCGAACGCGATCTCGGAGACGACAAACAACCGTGGCGGGACGTCTTCGTCGAACTACGGAAGTGGCGCGCGATGCGCGCCAAGGCCGGCCGCTTCAAGGTGCCATTCGGGCAGGAACGCCTTACATCCGTCAGCGACCTCGATTTCGCGGGTCGATCGATAGCCTCCGAAGCCCTGACGTCGGGGCGCGATACAGGTCTCGAGCTCAGCGGCCGCGTCTTTGGGCGCGTGCTGACGTACATGGCGGGTGTGTTTCAGCACGATGGCGATGTGTCGCGCGGCGGGACAGATGCGCCAGGCGACCGCACGGTCGCCGCGCGCGTTGTGACCACGCCCCTTCTCTGGACGTCGTCGCGCGCTCTCCGGAGACTCGAGGTAGGCCTCGGGATGACCGCGGGAGATGTGCCCGAAGGGCTGAACGGTCTCCGGGCGCGCACGTCGAGCGGGTACGTGGCCGTGGCGCCCGTCTACGTCGCCGGCCGCCGTCTGCGCTTCGGCGTCGACGCGTCGTTCGTGAACGGGCCCGTGTCCATCAAAGGGGAGGTTCTCGAAGCTCGCGACCAGCGCCGGCGGCAGGGACTTCGCGATGAAGACCTGCCCGAGGTCGTCGCACGCGGATGGTACCTGAGCGGTACGTCGTTCGTGGTGGGACGGCTGAAGTCGAGCGGCGCTCCGCGAACGCCGCTCGGGCGCCATGGCATCGGAGCCCTTCAGCTCGCGGCCCGCGTCGAGTCGCTCGCGTTCGGCAGCGATGCGGCTGGCGAGCCGCCGTTTCGCAATCCGCGCGCCGCGAACGTCCTGTCCAATGACATTCGCGGCGCTACGTTCGGCGTGAACTGGTTTCCCGTCCGCTTCGTCAAGACGCAGTGGAACGTCATCCGCGAGCATCTGCAGGATCCGGAGCGTCGTCCCGATCCGGCACGGCCCTGGAGCACAGGGACGGTGTTCCGCGTGCAGTTCGCCATGTGACGCGGGAGGTTGGGATGAAATCCTTCGCAGGTGCGCTTTCCATATTCGCCGTCGCACTCGGCCTCGTTTCGTTGCGCGCGCAGACGATCCAGCCCGCGCTCACGCCCGACGATCTGTTCGACACGAGCACGGTGCAGGACATCCAGTTGACGGTGAACACCAGGGACTGGGCCGAGTTGAGGGATCGCTACCAAGAGAATGTGTACTACCTCGCGGACTTCCGCTGGCGGGGACAGGTCGTCCGCAACGTCGGGATCCGCTCACGTGGATCAGGCAGCCGCAGCGCGGTGAAGCCCGGCCTCCGGCTCGATTTCAACCGCTACTCCTCCGGCCAGCATTTCCTCGGACTGAAATCGCTCGTGCTCGACAACCTGACGCAGGATCCATCGATGATCAAAGAGCGCGTGGTCATGCAGCTCTACAACGAGATGGGCATTCCAGCGCCGCGCGAGGTTCACGCACGGCTGTTCGTCAACAACGCGTTCGTCGGGCTGTACGCGATCGTCGAATCAATCGACAAGGATTTCCTCAAGCGAACGATCGGCGAAAACGACGGGTACCTGTACGAATTCAAGCACACCGATCCCTACGGATTCGAGTACCTCGGGTCGGACCTCGAGAAGTATGCGGAGTTCTTCGAGCCGAAGACGCACGAGAACGACTCGATGATGTCGCTCTACCGGCCAATCCGCGAGCTCGCCTGGGCGGTCAACGAATCACCGGACAGCATGTTCGTGTCCTCGACGGACGAGTACCTCGATATCCGAAAGTTCCTGACGTACGTCGCGGTGGAAAACTTCGTCGCCGACCACGATGGCGTGCTGGGCGATTGGGGAATGAACAACTTCTATCTCTATCGCTTCGAGGGGAGCATGCTGTCGCAGCTGCTGCCGTGGGACAAGGACAGCAGCTTCTGGGCGTGGGACTACGGCATCTGGACGAATATGGAGGCGAACGCGCTCACGAGGCGCGCGCTGAACGAACCAACGCTGCAGCTCGCGTATATCGAGGCGCTCAGGCGGTGCGCGAACCTGGCGCTTCGTGTTCCCGAGCCGGTTCTCGTGCCCGCCCCGGAGGCCAGTCGTCGACGATCGATCAATGAAGACGCGCCGCAAGGCGGCTGGCTCGAGCGGCAGATCAGCTTCGCCTACTCGCAGATTCGCGAGATCGCGCTATCGGACACCGTGAAACCGTTCTCCAACGAGCGATTCGAGGACGAGGTCACGAAAATGCTGGAATTCTCCCGGAGTCGCCCCCGATACGTGCTGCACGAGACCGAGCACCCGTAAGGCGGTTATCAGCGCGTGCGATCCGTGGGCGCGGCACCGAGGGCCGCGTGGCACCCGGCGCTCCCGAAATCGGTGAACGACTTGCCCGCAATCGGAACGAACTGCCAGTCGTAGCTCCCCGCCTTGAGCGTCAACTTCAGCACACCGTGCGCGTCGCCGATTACTTCGCTGTTTGGCTTGATCGCCTTCGGACTATAGAGGTGCCCGCCTCCGGTGCCCGCCACGAATTCCCGCAGGCCGTGCGCTCGATCGACGTGGCCGGTCGCGTCCTGGGGCGCGAATCGTTCGTATATATGATCGTGTGCCGTAATCACGACGTCGGCCCCGCCATCCTGCAGGATTCGCCAGATGTCCCGCATGACCGCGTTGTCCCCGTTCGGCCCGGAGCTGAAGAGCGGATGGTGCCAGTACGCGAGCGTGCACGACGACGGATTCGACGCGAGCGTCTCACGGACCCACATCGCCTGCGGCGAATCGGCTGACGCGGGAATGTTGCTGTTGAGCGAGAGGACCAACCAGGCGCCCGCGCGGTAGCTGTAGTAGCCCAGGCCGCTCGGGCCGGCGTTGTCCCCGAAGTACGAGAAGTACGGCGCAGCCTGTTGTGTCTCGTAGTCGTGATTCCCGGGTGCCGGACGCGTACGCGCTTTGACGCGTCCCCACGTCGGGTCATAACACGCGGCGTAGTCGTGGGACGATCCCGACGGATACGCGAGGTCGCCGAGCGCCATGACGGTTCCGGGAACGCTCTCCAGCAGCCTCGCGGTCGCTTCCACTTCCGGCACTCCGCACAGGCCGACATCGCCTGCGCCGACGAGGACGGCATCCGGCACGATTACCGGCGCCGGCGCAGGCGGCGACGGTGATTCCAGCGTAGAAGGCGGCTGAGCTGGCGGCGTGGGCCGCAAAGGAGAGTTATCGCCGCATCCGGCTGCAAAGACGGCAATGAACGGAACGAGTGTCAGAGGAACCAAATTGCGCAAAGACTCTCCTCATTCCGCAGTCGGACACGCAGGGCTTCCCTCTGTCGCACGTCTCGACAGTCAAAACCGCTGAGGTTCTGCGGGCGATATGGATTTGTGAGCGAGGAGAGGATTATACCCTGAAGCGAGTCAACGCGCATGTCTGTCGCGCGCTTGACCGTGTCGCAAATTCGTGGATAAGATGGCGCCCTCAATCGACGAGTTCGGCGTTCCCCCCTGCGGCGAATTGTTGGAGTCGACGGATGCGGCGTCACAGAGCCATCGCGGACTCACGGCCTGGGGAACTCTCCAGCGCGCGGGAGTCCTAGCCATTGGCCCAGAACTTTTCCAATAAGCTACTCGTCCTCGGCGGTCTCATCGCAGCGTTCGTGATTTTCGCGGCGGCGTTGACGATTGCCTCGCCGCGCATCAGCGGCGAATCCGCGGACGCTCCCCAGGCTGCGAATGCGACCGCTCCAACCCAGAGTGCGGCGAAGCCCGATGCGAACGACCAGTCGAAGCCTTACCAGGAAGCGGAGTACCGGACGTTCCCCGTCGTCGGCAGCCGCGTCGCCATCTGGGCGGTCGCGCAGCTTCATCTCCTGTTTGCGGCGTTCGTCCTCGCCGTTCCCATCTTCGCGTTCATCGTCGAGGTGATCGGCTACAAGACGGGAGATCTGCGATACGACCGGCTCGCCTACGAGTTCACGAAGCTGCTCTCGGTGTCGTTTTCGTTGACGGCGACGTTCGGCGCGTTCCTGACGTTCATGCTCATCATCCTGTACCCGAAGTTCACGAACTACCTGATGAGCGTGTTCTCGCCGACGTTTCTTCCGTACGTGCTGCTGTTCTTCTTCGAGGCGTTCTTCCTCTACACGTATTACTACGGCTGGGGGAAATTCCACCCGCTCGTGCATCTCGGCCTCGGGCTCGGCCTGAACCTCGTCGGCACGGGCATCATGCTGATCGCCAATGCGTGGCTCACCTTCATGATGTCGCCGCGCGG
>Ga0075424_100003784_pt1 | contig 14182 bp, 13 predicted proteins | sample SoiMethybrSBSTD3_FD_75301 | JGI IMG/M metagenome (GOLD analysis project Ga0075424, IMG submission 75301) | Bulk soil microbial communities from a Populus tree surrounding site in Tennessee, USA - Soil MetaG P. TD hybrid SBSTD3 | ecosystem: Environmental > Terrestrial > Soil > Tree plantation... | reverse complement strand
TGGGTGAAGATCGAGGATGTGGGCGACACCGAGTTCCTCATCGACGAGCAAGTGGACAAGTTCCGCTTCCTCGAGGAGAACGAGCGCGTCATCAGCAGTGGCGGCCGTCCGGCGACGGCGCAGCCGCTGCTCCTCGGCATCACCAAGGCGTCGCTCTCGACCGACTCGTTCATCTCCGCAGCGTCCTTCCAGGAGACGACGCGCGTGCTGACCGAGGCGTCAATCAGCGGCAAGATCGATCACCTACGCGGGCTGAAGGAGAACGTGACGATGGGACGCCTGATTCCCGCCGGCACGGGCTTCGAGTGGTATCGCCACGTGCGGATTCCGGCGGACGAGCCGCCGCCGCCGCCGGCGCCGCCGCAGCCGAGCGACGAGGACATGGATCTCGATCGGGAAATCGAATACGCGTTCGAGACCGAGGAGCCGATGTCCGCGCGGCCGCCAGCCGGAGATATCGAGTAATACGTAAGGGCGGTTTCAGCCCGCCGACGTCTTAACCACGAAGAATGCGAAGGGCACGGAGATTAGGTCTCCGTGCCCTTCGTTTGTACGCAGGAGTGAGATCGTCCGTTGGAACGCTGCTGCTTGCCCGCCGTTTACTTCGTCGAGTTGGTGTGCTCTGAAGCCACACCGATGACGATCAGGACCGCGTAGTCCTGTTTGTTGCACCCCTCGACGGGAGGCATCGGGCGTCCTGGTGCCACGCGAAATTCCGACTTGGGCGCATTCGCCGGTGAGCATGCATTCGGGCTCGTCGCCGGCGTGTAGCGCGCCGACCGACACGCCAGATGCGTCACGTCATAGAGCTTTGCCCCGTCACTGAGCTCCCACCGCTGATTGCCGTCTTTGTCCGGACGATAGACGGTTAATACGGCAGTGACCTCGCGGTCTCCGGTGACCAGGTATTTTCCGGCAGCAAGCGGGAACGTCGGCTTCTCCATGATGAGGCCGTGCTCCTCCAGCCACCAGTCGCGGCTGTCGAACCTCCAGTTGGACGGCGCGACGCCTCCCACCTCGATCAATCGCTGATAGCGCGTCAGCGGCACGCCTCTGGGACCGGGATCGACGCGCCATACCCCCCACGTTTGGGCATTGTTTCCGGATTTCGCCGCCGGATCGCCCAACGCGGCGATGTACTGTGGCGCAACCCGCGTGAACGTCGACTGGTCTACGCCGGCACCGTGGACCGGTGATGCAAAGACGCTCATCGTTGCCACCACTGCTGTCGCCCGCAATAGGTCGCGCATGAGACTCACCTTTCCGCACGTGTGTACCGGCGCCTGAGATCGGAAGGGCCGGTCACATCGTATGGAGTATAGCGCCGGCATTCGAAAGGAGTACACCGCCGACGAACCGGAGGAGAATCGATGAATGGCGTCTCACGAGCTGTCCATCGTGATTCCGGTACTCAACGATACCGAGGCGCTGCGGCGGCTGCTGGCGACCATTTCCAGCGACCCGCAGGTCGACATCGTCGTCGTCAATGGCGGTGCTTCGGACGATCAGCTGACCGCAATCTGCCGTCGGCCAGACGTCCGGTTGTTGACGTCGGCCCCAGGCCGCGCATGTCAGATGAACGCGGGAGCGTCGGCTGCGGCCGGCCGATGGATTGTGTTTCTGCATGCGGATACGCGGTTGCCGCTCGACTGGTCCGATGAAATTCGCCGGGCGAGTGCCGATCCGGCGGTGGTTGGCGGCAGCTTTCGATTCACACTCGATTCGACCGCGTGGCAGGCCCGGCTTATCGAGCGTGTCGTGGAGAGGCGTGTCCGGCGGCTCGATCTCGCGTACGGGGATCAGGCGTTATTTGTTCGTCGCGACGTATTCGACACGATCGGCGGCTACCCCGACTGGCCTTTGATGGAGGACGTCGCGTTCGTGCGTCGGCTTCATCGCGCCGGCAGGCTGTATCACTCGCCGCAACCGGTGCTTACGTCGGCGCGGCGGTGGGAGCGCGACGGCTGGTGGCGGCGGAGCGCGAAGAATGTGATGCTGCAGGCTCTCTTCTTCGCTGGAGTCGCGCCGGAGCGGCTGGCGCAGTGGTATTCGCATCCGGCGCCGCGCTCCACACGCGAGGCGCTTGTCGTCATGGCACGCGTCCCCTCCGACAGCCGCGGTAAGTCTCGATTGATCCGCGATCTCGGCGGCGACCATGTCGAGCTGAGAAGAGCGCTTCTGCAGGACACGCTCGATGCCGTCCGCGGTGTTCCCGACGTAAATCTGTTCGTCGCGTTCGAGCCCTCTGATTCAATTGCGGAAATGCGTGAGCTTGTTGGCGACGGAGCCCGGTTGATTCCGCAGCATGGCGAGACCCTGGGCGACCGTATGCGCAATGCATTCGCCGATGTGTTCGCGGCCGGGTACTCGCCCGTCGTGCTTATCGGGTCGGATCTGCCGTCCCTCCCCTCGTCTCACCTTACGCAGGCGTTCGACCGGCTGCGCGATGGGCTGGATGCTGTGATTGGGCCGGCTGTCGACGGCGGTTATTACCTGATCGGATTGTGCCGCCCATGCCCCGCGTTATTCGCGTCTATGGCATGGAGCACGCCGGACGTGCTCGCGACCACAATGAGCGCTGCGCAGAGGTGCGGTCTGACAGTCTCATTGCTGTTCCCGTGGCACGATGTCGACACGGTAGACGACCTTCGGCGGGTGTTGCGCGATGCGCAAGGCGCGACACGAATACGCGCCTGGATGGCCGCCCACGGGGAAATCGGCTGTGTCTCGCGGCGTTCTTGAGGCCCTATCCTACGGCGCTAATTCGCCTGTCGGGAGTGTCTGTCTGTGCGTCTCCGGCTCTCCGTCGCCCGGAAACATCCGCCACGGGCGCTGCGCGCCGAACGGCAGTGTAAAGCTGTTCGCGAGCGTCACGTCCGCTGGCGCAGGGTATGCGGGCACGCCGATCGTAATCGCGTGTTGCGGTACGTCGAGGCGCAGCGTGCCATGAAGGTAATCCCACACGGTCAAACCGCTGGACCAGTTCGAGTCCGTTTCCTCGGGGACGATGGAATGGTGAATGCCGTGCAGACGCGGCGTGACGACGAAATGAGCCACGACTCGCTCGACGCTGATGGGCAGTTCGACATTCGAGTGATGAAACAGGATCGAGAGCAGGAGGATGTTCTGCCATAGCCAGAGGGCGTCGAGCGGGACCCCGATTGCGGCAATCTGCATCGCGCGCCATGGGATCGAGAGCGCGAGCTCGCCGGCGTGGAACCGCAGTGCGGTCGAAGCGTCGAGATCGTGATCGACATGATGAACCAGATGGAACCGCCACAGCCACGACACGCGGTGCGTGAGCACGTGCCACAAGTACAGGGTGTAGTCGAGGAGGACGATCGCCAAAATCAGATGCAGCCGCGGCGGCAGGCGACACACGTACAGGAGTCCATAGCGACGCCGTTGGAACACCTTAGCCAGCGGCTCAACGACAGGTCGTTCGAGCAGATTGACCGTCGCCGCCGCGGCGCCGGCGAATACGATATTGCGCGACACGTGGCGCCATTTCGCCTCGCGGACGCGCCGCAACGGACGCCGCCGTTCGAGTGCGGTGAGCACGAGGAATGCGCCTCCCACGAGGAGGGGCGCCAGCACTCGCCACGACGGCGTGTGTTTCATGAAGCGTTTCTAACATGGACCTGACAACATAGACACGGTATTTCAGGTGGACACAGTCATCGCTGCGGCGGCCATCGACTTGCGTCACCTCGACAACCTCTGGATCCAGGTCAGCGGGACGCGCTGCAACATCCAATGCCATCACTGCTTCAACAGCAGCGGCCCGTACCAGACGTCCTTCGATCTCATGACACTGGATGCAGTGAGGCAGGCGATCGCCTCCGCCGCGGCACTCGGAGTGCGCGACATCTATTTCACCGGCGGCGAGCCGTTCCTGCATCCGCAGTTGGTAGAAATGGTGGCGTACGCATTAACCGTCGCACCGACCACCGTGTTGACCAATGGCATGCTGATCAGCGATCGCATCGCCGATATGCTTGCGACGCTTGCCGCCGCCGCGCGGTACTCGCTGGAGGTGCGAGTCAGTCTCGATGGGCACACGGAGGAGATGAACGATGCCATCCGCGGACGTGGCGTGTTCCGGCTGGCCCTCGCCGGTGCGGTCAGGCTTGCGCGGCGCAACCTGCTGCCGCTGATTACCATCGTTCGAACCTGGGACGACGGCGACGAGCTCGCGACGCTCGCCGCCTTCACGCGCGTGTTGAAGGACGCAGGCTGCGATCGACCGCGCCTGAAGCTGCTGCCGGCGTTGCCGCTCGGACGCGAGTTGACTCGCCTCGGCCGCGTGCAGCGAGACGAGTGCGTCACGACCGCGATGCTCGAAGACTTCGACCGTGATCTGCTGATGTGCGCCAATTCACGTCTGGTCACCGACCGCGGCGTATGGGTGTGCCCGTTACTCGTCGAGCAGCGGAATGCGCGTCTGGGCACGACGCTCGAGGACGCCGCTAGGTCGTACACGCTGCGACACGAGGCGTGCGTCACCTGCTGGCGGTACGGGACGATCTGCGGAAATGTCAGCGCCACAATCGAAGGTCCTGTCATCTCGGCTGCGCCGGAGGTGCGGTGACGCGGTTCGCGCTGCTCGGCGGCATCTACAGTAACTGGCGCGCGCTGGAGACGGCGCTTTCGGACATCGCGCAGCGGCAGGTCGACGCCATATTCTGCCTCGGTGATCTCGGCGCTTTCGGACCGTATCCGGACCGGGTGTTTCCGCTGCTGCAACAGGCGGGCGTGCTCTGCCTGCAGGGCAACTATGACAATTCGCTGGCCGGCGGCCTCGCCGATTGCCAGTGCGGCTATACCGATCCGCGTGACAACCACTTCGCGCGTCTGAGCTACCACTACACGTTCCACAACACGTCGGCGGCACACAAAGCGTGGCTCCGCACGTTGCCGATGTCGCGGCGGCTTGACGTGGGCGGGACGCGGCTGCTCCTGTGCCATGGATCTCCGCGGAAGATCAACGAGTTTCTGTGGGAATCGACCAGTCCTGACGGGTTCCTCGGGTATCTGCTCGATGCTGCCGGCGCCGACGTGTTGTGCGTCACGCACACAGGCGTCAAGTGGCATCGCGATCTCGGCGGCGGGCGGCACGTGGTGAATGTCGGAGCGCTCGGTCGACCGGAAAACGACGGAACGCCCCGGGTGTGGTACACGCTGCTCACCATCGATGGCACCATCCACGTGGAATTCATTCCGATCCACTACGACCACGAGGCGCTCGCGGCGGATATGCACGCCGAGCGGCTGCCCGGTGAGTTCATTGAGACGATTCTCTCCGGCTGGTGGACCACGTGTCTCGAGGTGCTGCCTCAGAACGAGCGCAGGCGGGGGCGTTTCTAAACGCGTCGCCGACGCGGATCGAACCGAGTCACACACGCGGAAGGCAAATCCACGGCAGACGCCTCTCAATCAGATCACGTGTAGTCGGCATCGCGCTCATTGCGTGCGCCACGCTCAGTTGCGGGTGCGCGGCACATCCAGTTCAGCCAACCGTTCCTCTGCAGCAACATTTCGATCTGCGCGTTGGCGCATCGGCGACGCTGCCCGACGGCGTGAAGGTGAGGTTCGACGGTGTCACATCCGACTCGCGGTGTCCGCTGGACGTGGTTTGTGTGTGGGCGGGAGAAGGCGTGGTTGCCGTGTCGCTGTCACAAACGCCTGCGATGCCAGTTCAGCGCGAACTGCGTACGACGCCTGACGGGTCGGAAGCGACCTACGCTTCGCACACAATCAAGCTCGTGGCGCTTGCACCATACCCGAAGTCCGCGCAGCCGATCCGACCGGCGGAGTGTCGCCACACTCAGCGTCGACGCTCGCTGACGCGGCCGCCGCAGCCGACCGACGAGGACGTGGCTCTCGATTTGTGACCTACGAAAGAACAAAACCAGAAAGGCCGCATTCGACCTTTCCGGTTCTGACGAGACAGGGTGCGTGAGGTTGCGGTCCTAGCTCTGCCGACGCCGGAGGCGGCGAGCCGCGGCGAACAGGCCCGTTCCGAACAGCAGCATCGAGCTGGGCTCAGGCACCAGTGGAGTCGTTGTCTGTGTAGCAGTTCCAGAGTACGTGGCGACCGTACCGTTAGACATGACCATGACCTCGCGACCTGTGAGAGCGAAAGGCGCCGTGGGGTTGTCGGCCACATTCAGAGTCTCTGAGGAGCACGATTGAGAGAGACCGCCTGGACTGACGCAGGTCGGAGAAATTGCTGTCGCTGTGCCACCTGGGACGACGAGGTCATTCGTGTTGCGCAGCCAGGCCTGGAAACTTTGCGAGTCACCGGCTGACGACAAGGTCCAGTTGGCCGTCTGGGAAGCGTTCAGGAAGCCAGGGCCAATAGGCGAAGTGAAGTTGTTCTGCCCGAAATCCACCGTAACGGTGTGGGTCACGCCGCTCGTATTCGAGATGTTGAACTTGCTGTCCAGGACAAACGCGACGGAAGCCGAACCTGGCGAGTTGCCTGCCAGTTGGACGCTCGCAAAATTGACGCCGTTGATGACCCCGGTGAAGGTGATGTTGTTGGATCCAAGCGCAGTGGTGAAACCTGCTCCGCAAAGCGCCGCGCTGTTGTCACACGTGACAATCACTCCATCCACGTTGATTCTCAGGAAGGACGAAGCTTCCGCGGGAGTGACGCCCGCCAGAGCCACGCCCAAGGCCACCGCCACTATCCCGACATATTTGCGCATATCAACTCCGCTCGCGGCTACGTTGCTGTTTCCCACTATGGGCACGTCTATTCGTGGCCGTCGTGAGGCACGGGGCGTGCCACACAATCTCGCCCGGAACCCATTGAGAATCAGTTGGTAACTGCTGACTCCCACAACAAAGTCACACGGGACGGCGGCTTTTTTCGCTCGTGCCGGCCACGGGGCTGCCTTTCGGGCTGCCTCGTCCGCCGCCCAAACCCGATTACGAAGGTGTGATTTTCTAACTTAGACTCCTCACGCCGCCGTTCGGCGAGGAGGCTTCGTGCTGACGAAGTGCGCGGCTGATTCGTTGCGGCACCCGATTCGTCGGGATTGATAACGCGAGGACGGCTGATCACCCAGATATGATCGTTGCGATCGGTCACCATCACCGTCACGCCCCGGATGATCCAGGCGCCGACGGCGCGGCCCATGAACAACCAGCACACCGACATTCAGATGCCGGTCGAGCTCTTCGATCTCGACGAAGACGCGCGCGAAATGTACGTCGTCGATCAACGGCGGGTGGCGTCGTCCACTTCGCGCCAGACGGTCTCGTCTACGTGTGCGAGCGCGGCAGCGATTGCATTCAGGTCTTCACGAAACAGGGAAAGTTCGTCAACAGCTTCTTCGTCCACCCAAGCACGCCGTCGCGTGGCACCGAGTGCGGCGGGCCCGGCAGCATGACGTACGGGATCTGTGGCACCACGTACAACCTCACGTTCTCGCATGACGCGAACGGACAGCATGGATCGATGCCATCGCCATGGGTCGACGGGCAACCTGTACACCGGCGAGGTGGATTCTGGTAAACGCATTCAGAAGTTCATCCTCACCAACGGCGATGGCGTGAAGCGGCCACGACCGCACGAATCGCCAGCGCCGTTGCAGCGCACTTTTGGCGCTTTCCCAAACGATTTCGAAGCCCGCATTTCGCTACGGCGGTCGAACCGGTTAACGCAAATCCATGGAGGGCAACGCCTTACCCTTTGGCGTTGGATTGGATCGAGGTTTGCCCTTGGTCCGCGTCGATTCCTGGTCATTTTCTCGCCGTCGCCACCACAGAGGTGATGCTATGAGACGCGCGCGCCTTTCAACGATTGCCCTTGCCGTCTGTGTTGTCGCGCTGCTTTTGACGGAAAGCTCTCGGCTTCATGCGCAGGGCGCGAAGACCTCCGACAACGGATCGCGGCCGCCGACCGTTACATATCCACTGGAGTTCGCCGTTACCCCGCCCGTGCGCGAACTGCCGTCGCGCGTTTACGAAGCGAAGGAAGAGAAGGAGATGCCGCTCCATCGGCCGTCGATGCGATCGGGAAATGGCGCGGATACCGTGGTTCAGACATCGACGCCGACCTTCGCCAGCGCACAGACTACGAATCAATGGGAGGGCCTCGGCGCGGGCTATCCGGGTTTCACCGTCGTCGCCGTCCCGCCGGATTCGAACATGGCCGTCGGACCGAACCACATCGTCCAGTGGGTCAACAACGCCTTCGTCGTGTTCGACAAACAGGGCAATCAGATCCAGGCTCCGATAGACGATGGAACCTTCTGGGGATCGTTGTCGACGTGCAACCAGCTGGGTGGTTTCAGCGACCCAATCGTGCAGTACGACCGCATGGCCAATCGGTGGATTGTCGGTGAGGTGGCGATCCCGCTGCTTCCGGGCCTGTTCGGCCAATTCGCGCAGTGTTTCGCGGTTTCAACGACGCCGGACCCGACTGGCTCGTACTCCACATGGGCCTACGGCTTCGGTAGCAACATCAATGACTATCCAAAGATCGGTGTATGGCCTGACGGCTACTACGTAACCTTCAATATCTTTCAGATCGCCGGCCCCTTCGTTGGACCCGAGAGTTGTGCGTGGGACCGCAATGCGATGCTGCAGGGTGCACACGCTCCGGCTTTCGTGTGCTTTCAACTGAACGGCACGTTCTACGCCAGCCTGTTGCCGTCCGACCTCGACGGGGCGACGCTGCCGCCCGCCGGTTCGCCGAACTTCTTCATGAATATGGATCCAGCGTCAAGCGGCTTGAACATGTGGTCCTTCCATGCTGATTTTGCGAACCCGCAGAATTCGACCTTTGCCGGGCCGGTGTCGGTCCCAGGCGTCGCGCCGTTCACGTCGCCGTGTCTCGACACACAGGACTGCATTCCACAGCCTGGCACGACGACGAAGCTCGATGCGGTCGGTGATCGTTTGATGTACCGCTTGGCCTATCGCAATTTCGGCGACCATGCGTCAATCGTCGCCAACCACACAGTCCTGACCCCCGGCGGAAATACGGCCGTCCGCTGGTACGAGGTGCGCAACCCGGGCCCCACCCCCACGCTCTTTCAACAAGGAACGTACGCGCCCGACACCGAGAATCGCTGGATGGGCAGCATCTCCATGGACAAGTCCGGAAATATCGGCATCGGCTACAGCGTGGCCAGCGGCCTGACCTATCCGTCGATTCGAGTCACCGGCAGGGAAGCGGGTGACGCACCCGGCGAATTGCAGTCGGAGACGCTGGCGGTCGTTGGCGGTGGATCACAGACCGGGTATGACCGCTGGGGCGATTACTCCGCCATGAGAATCGATCCGAGCAACGACTGCACGTTCTGGTACACGCAGGAGTACCAGGCCTCGACGGCGTCGGCCAACTGGAACACGCGCATCATCTCCTTCCAGTTCCCATCGTGCGGCCAGTCGCTGACGCCGACGACAACGACGATCGCATCGTCCGTGAATCCATCCACATCCGGACAAACGGTTATGTTCACGGCGACGGTGTCGCCCGCAGCAGCGACCGGAACCGTACAGTTCTTCGACGGCGCCGCCTCTATCGGCACGGCTGCGCTCAGTGGTGGCACCGCGTCGTTCTCGACCTCGACACTCGGTCCGGGAAGCCATTCCATCACTGCTGCCTTCAGCGGCGACAGCACCTATGCCGCCAGCACCTCCTCTGCCCTTACCCAGATGGTGACCGCTGCGTCGGCCGCCACTTCGACGGCGCTGACGTCATCGCCGAATCCATCAACGTACGGGCAGAGCGTCGGGTTCACGGCCTTTGTGTCCAGTTCATCGGGAACGCCGACAGGCACCGTCACATTCCTCGACGGCGCGACGAACCTCGGATCATCGACGATCGACGCGAGCGGATTCGCGGCGCTCTCGGTATCCACTCTGTCGGCCGGCACGCACAACGTTACCGCCCAGTACAACGGCAGCAGCACGTTCTCCGGCAGCACATCGTCTGTTCGCGTGCAGACGGTCAGCAAGGCCAGCACCACGACTACGTTGACGTCCAATCACAACCCGGCCAACAACCAGCAGCCGGTGACATTCACGGCCAGGGTTTCGTCCTCGACAGCAACGGGCAGCGTACAGTTCTTCGATGGTGCGACATCACTGGGTAGCGCTCCACTGAGCGGCGGCGTCGCATCGCTGACGACGTCGAATCTGTCGGCAGGGTCTCATTCCGTCACCGCCAACTATGGTGGTGACGCGAACTACAACGGCAGCACATCGGCGGTGCTGACGCAGACCGTGCGCGGCAAGAAGTAACGTCCCGAGCAGCTCACTTGTGAAGGGCACGGAGATTCACCTCTCCGTGCCTTTTTTCTTTTCTGCGGCAACGGGCCCGGTCGGGAGATGATACGGTCGGCTCCGCGATGGATCCCAAAGACATAGCTTCTCTCATCACAGCGCTCGTGGCGGTCGTCGGTTCGGTGCTTGCCGTGACCAAGTACCTCTCACGGCGGGATAAGCAGCTCGCAGCGCAACAGGCGTTTCGCACCGTGCTCGATTCTCTTTCCTCGACGGTCGAGCATCAGCGTCTTGGCGGTGCGATTCTGCTCCGGCGCTTTTTCGATCCGAAGACGGAGTTGGGTGAAGGCGGCACGCCATACGCGCGTGAGGCGGTCGACGTGATCGCCGCCCTTCTGCGCGAAACGGAAACCGGAAACTTTCAAAAGCTTCTGGCCGATGGCCTGCTTTACGCTTCATCGCTCGAAGCGGCAGACCTCCAACGCACCAATCTGCAGAATGCCTACCTGGGCGCCAAGAGCGGCGTGCCCCCGAACTTGACGCGAGCAGACTTCTACAGGGCGGATCTCTCGGCGGCCTCGCTGAAAGGTGCCAACGCGGAGAACGCGGTGTTCTACCAGGCTCGCCTGCATAACACCATCTTCAAGGAGGCGAACCTGAGCGGCGCGTCATTTTTCGAGGCGGACCTGCTCGGCGCCAACTTCAGCGGCGCCACGCTGCGCAATGCGAAATTCGCGGGCGCCCGCAACGTACCAAACGACCTGCTGGCGCACATCGGTGAGGATGGAACGTACTGTGGACCCGACATCTGTCCTCGTGCGGCCGCAGCGGCGGTCGCCGAGCGGCCGAAGGTGTTTATCAGCAAACCTGGAACGCTCAACGTGCTCCAGCAGGAGCTTGTGCGTCAGGTTGTTGGCATCCTCGCGGACGAAGACATCGACGCGACGACGGTGGAGCGTGGAAACTACCCGAACGTCGGCGCGATGTCGGAAGTGCGCCGTGTTCTGAGGGGGTGTTCTGGTGCCGTGATCATCGCCTTCCGCCAACTTGAAGTCGCCAAAGGAACATGGCGCAGCGGAACGGAGGAGACCAGGAGTGTCGAAGATGTTGCTCTGCCGACCGCCTGGAACCATGTGGAGGCGGGTATGGCCGCCATGGCTGGACTTCCGATGCTATTTCTCGTCGAGCGCGGTGTAATCGGCGGACTGTTTGAACTCGGCGATGTGGGCCATTCTGTCACCGCGATAGATCTGTTGAAGCCGAGCAACGACGAAATCCGTCGATCGATCACGGCATGGGCGCACGCAGTGCGGGACGTCAAGAGGAACTAACGCATCGCGCTGGGCGTGGACACTTAGGCATTGCCCTACATCAACAGGAGGTTCTGCGAACGGTGCAGGAAGAGAGAAAGGTGGCGCTGGAAGAGAAAGATCTGTACGCGGAAGTCGGCGAGATGCTGCGCCACTACTTGAGTTGGCGAGAAAAGTTACTTGCCGGTTACGTGGCCATTATCGCCGCTCTAACCGTGGCGGTCGTGAACCTTCCGCCGCGATACACCAGTCTTGCCCCAGCGGTAGCTGTCGTGGGCATGTTGTTGACGGCGATGTTCTGGCTGCTCGAGCGCAGAAACCGAGAACTGTTTAATCGGTGCGTCACTGCGGGTGCGACACTCGAGAATGAAATTCGAATCGTCGGGACGTTTACTGAACTGAACAAAAACCCCGAAACACCCACGCACAGTACGGTACTGGATTGGTTCTTCGGTCTGGCAATGTGCTTCCTGTTCGCCGCCGCGATTGTTCTGGGCGAAGGTAACGTTGCGACCGCGGCCCGCTTGACTGCACATGACGAAGCGGCAGTTCGCCAGGGTCTCGATGCCGAGATGAAGGCGGCCAACGCGGCAGACGCGGCAGCATGGGCATCCTTGTATACGCCTGACGCCATTGTCCTGAGGCCGCATGCGACCGCCGTTCAAGGCCGCGACGCGATTCAGCAATGGCTTGCGACACTTCCTCACATCTCGAACGCGAAGGCTCAAGGTGTCGAAGTCATGGGGTATGGCGACCTCGCATATCTGCGCGGCGCGTACAGCATGACGTTTTCGATACCTGGTGTGCCGTCGCCGATCGACGAGTGGGGCAAGTTCCTGCAGATCTATCGCAAACAGAGCGACGGTTCGTGGAAGATGACGCGAGAGATCTATAACTCCGACCTGCCGGTGGCCGTTCCTGCGCAGCAACCACCGGTTAAACGAGGGGAATGACTGACGCGAGCTACACAACGGTGTAGTAGAGAAATTCAGCCGCCGCCGTTTTCGCGAGCCGTTTGCGCAGATCCAGGTGATTCGTCGGCTTCCCGTCGAGGAGTTCGCCTATGTGTACGAAGAATCCGGCGACATCCTGTAAAGGATTGCCAAGGTCGAGATCGAAATCCGCGTAGGTGTGCGGACAGTCCGCCGGCGGCACGGCAATGACGACCTGCATCGACGGCGTACCTTCGGCGCGAAAGCTCAATAGCTTCGTGAATGACGACTTCGTCTCCGGAGGCTCCGGCAGTTCGCTCAGCAACCGGCCGTGGATGGACGCGTGGGGAGGGCCTTCCGCGTAGAACGGCCGCTTCGGGTCTTTCGCAAGAATCTCCAGCACGTCGTGCAGCTGACGATCGACCTTGGCGTAGAGACGGTCGTTGGCGACCATGAATACGTTCTGGACCAGTCGTATCAGCGGCGCTCCTTTGTTGGGCCGCGTGCGCAGCGACGCCATCAGGTTCAGCAGACAGGCTTGTCTGGTAGGCCGACGTGTCGGGTCCTCCAGCCAGTCGACAGCGGGCAATCCGTTCACGCTCGAGCGCTCCAGCACCGTCATGATGTCGCCATCGGCGTCCGTGAGATCGACGTCGACGGTTCTGTCGTCCATCTGCACGTCAACCTGCACGACCGCGAACCCGTCATGGTCGACCGCCGCAGTCTGAATTTTCGGTGTATCGGCCTCCTCGATCTGCAAGCGCACCCCGTAGCGGCCCTCCGGAAGCGCATGTTCGTTCGCGCCACGGAGAAGAATGGATCCATCCTCGACCGACAGATTCAGCTTGAATTCTCCCGGTTGCCATCCCTGGATACGTCTGACGCTATCCATGCGGACGCGGGTGATGTCGTTGCGCGGCGTGAACTGGATGCCGACCGTGCGTTCGAGGGGGTCGGCTTCGTCGAATTCGATCCCGCCGGGCAGTTGACGCCTGACACGCAGGCGCTTGTCGTTTTTCCTGAACTGGACTTCGATGAATTCGTTCACGGTTGTGAATCCGATTTTTTCGCGGCGGCGGCCTCGTAACAGTTCCAGATGCTGATCGCGTAGTTGATCGGCGCGTGATCCGCGAGAAATCCGGGGAGTGGCACGTCGGGACCGGACTGCTTCAGGAGCCCGCCGACGGTGTGCGCCGCAACCGGTGACATTGCCGCGCCCGCTTCAAGCAGAAGCTGCGTGCGGCGGTCGACGTTCGCGTGCAGATGACCGCTGCCATCGATGAATTGCAGTGCACCAACGTGCTGGAAGACGAGGCCAAGCGGAACGTGCGTGACGAGATCGGAATCGTTCTGGAACCTGAACACCGTGGGCGGCTTGATCTCGGCGCCGAAGCGCCGATCGCCGACGCGGGGAGAGCCGAACGTGTACAGACCGACGAAGCCGAGCGCCGGATCGTCCGCACAGAGATTCGCTGCCACGGTCGCGAGCGCCGCCCCGAGACTGTGGCCGCAGATCCACAACGCGCGGCGGTGCTGCGCCTGCAACGTCCGGATGTGATTGGACACAGCAGGCCAGACTTCCTCGATGGCGCTCTTGAATCCGGCGTGCACCCAATCGCCGTGTGCATCGAGGACCGGCACGAAGCGGGCGTCGATCGTCCAGTCGAGGACCGACTGCCAGAAGTCGTCGACCTG
>Ga0075424_100003782_pt1 | contig 14185 bp, 13 predicted proteins | sample SoiMethybrSBSTD3_FD_75301 | JGI IMG/M metagenome (GOLD analysis project Ga0075424, IMG submission 75301) | Bulk soil microbial communities from a Populus tree surrounding site in Tennessee, USA - Soil MetaG P. TD hybrid SBSTD3 | ecosystem: Environmental > Terrestrial > Soil > Tree plantation... | reverse complement strand
GCGCTATCTGTTTTGACCGAACCAGATCACTTCGGTGGCAGCGTGGACGACCTCCAAGCGGTGCGAGAGGCGGTTACTCTGCCGGTCCTCAAGAAGGACTTCCATGTAGACCCGGTGCAACTGCTCGAGGCGAAGGCTCTCGGGGCGTCCGCCGCGCTGCTGATCGCCCGCGCCTTGGCGCCCGACGAGCTGCGGGCAATGATGCGCACCGCGGTGGAGCTCGAACTCGAGGCGCTCGTCGAAGTGCGCGACGAAGCCGAGCTCGATCTCGCGCTGTCGCTCGACGCGCTGCTGGTAGGCGTGAACAATCGCAACCTGGAGACGCTGGAGATCGACCCGTCGACGTCCGAGCGACTTCTGCCGCTCATACCCTCGTCGGTTATCGCGATCGCCGAGAGCGGGATCGCTGGTCGGCAAGACGTGGAGCGCGCCGGGCAGGTTGGCGCCGACGCCGTACTCGTGGGATCCAGCATCTCCGCGTCGGACGATCCGCGCGAGGCCGTGCGCGCGCTGACCAACGTCGACAAGGTTCACCGTGCGCGTTGACGTGAAATTCTGCGGCATGACGCGCGCCGAAGACGTGCGAGAGGCCGTGCGCCTCGGCGCGTCGTACGTCGGCGTGATCTTCGCGGGCGGTCCCCGCGAGCTGACGTCGGAACGGGCCGAATCGATCCTGCAGGGGACACCGCCAGCCGTCAGACGGGTTGGCGTCTTCGCGAATCAGACGTCGGCCGAGATCGGCGATATCGCTCGACGACTCCGCCTAACGACCGTGCAGCTCCACTCGGCCAGGGACGAGCGCAGCATCGCCGATGTCCGGAGTCACTTCGATGGCGAGGTGTGGTCCGTGGTGCGCGTCGAAGGAACGGTTCTGCCCTCGGGACTGCCCGCGCTGTTCGCCGCAGCTGACGCCGTGCTGCTCGATTCGAAGGTTGCCGGCACCTTGGGAGGCACTGGAATCAGCGTCGCTTGGAGCGGCATCGCGCCGGCGCTCGCGGCGGCCCGCGCGGGCGTGGGCCGACTGGTACTTGCTGGCGGCCTGCGCCCGGACAACGTTGCCGAGGCAATCGACGCCCTGCATCCGGACGTGGTGGACGTGTCGTCAGGCATCGAAGCATCTCCCGGCATCAAGGATCACAGCCGTATGCGCTCGTTCATGCAAGCCGTTCACGGCGCACAGGTGCCGCGATGACGGCCACGGAGACCCACGATCGATTCGGCCAGTTCGGCGGACGGTACGTGCCGGAGACGCTCGTGCCCGCGCTCGACGAGCTCGACGCGGCCTACGATGCCGCACGAGCGGACCCGGCGTATACGAAGGAGTTGAGCGATCTGCTCACGCATTACGTCGGACGTCCGTCGCCCCTCAGCGACGCACCGCGATTCTCCGAGCTCGTCGGCGCGCCAGTATGGCTCAAACGCGAAGACCTCAATCACACCGGCGCGCACAAGATCAACAACACGGTCGGCCAGGTTCTGCTGGCGCGGCGCATGGGCAAGGGGCGCATCATCGCCGAGACGGGAGCAGGACAGCACGGCGTGGCGACGGCCACCGTCTGCGCGCGATTCGGGCTCGATTGCGTCGTGTACATGGGCGAAGAAGACATGCGGCGGCAGAAGCTCAACGTCTACCGCATGGAGCTCATGGGCGCTCGAGTGGTCCCGGTCACGAGTGGAACCCGGACTCTCAAGGACGCGACGAGCGAAGCGATTCGAGATTGGGTTACCAACGTTCGCGACAGCCACTACATCATCGGCTCTGTCGTCGGTCCGGCACCGTATCCGCGGATGGTGCGCGACTTCCAGGCAGTCATTGGGGAGGAAGCCCGCGCGCAGATGCTGGAGCGCGCCGGCCGCCTGCCGAAGACCGTCGTCGCGTGTGTTGGTGGGGGTTCCAATGCAATGGGGGCGTTCCACGCGTTCATCCCCGACGCGGAGGTGGAGCTGGTGGGCGTCGAGGCGGCGGGCGAAGGTCTGAGCACTGGTCACCACTCCGCATCGCTCTCGTGTGGCCGCCCGGGCGTGCTTCATGGATCGCTGAGCTATCTGCTCCAGGACGCGTCGGGGCAGGTGCACCCCGCCCACTCCATTTCGGCGGGGCTCGATTATCCGGGCGTCGGTCCGGAGCACGCTTATCTGAAGGACACTGGGCGCGCGACCTACGTCTCGGTGACGGATCGCGACGCGCTGCGCGGCTTCCAGCTGCTGAGCAAGCTCGAGGGGATCATTCCCGCTCTGGAAACCGCGCATGCGGTCAGTTGGATCGCTGCCCAACGAGGTCGGTGGAAACGTGACGAACCCGTCCTGCTCTGCGTCAGCGGAAGAGGTGACAAGGACGTGGCACAGGTCTCCGACATGGGTATCTTGGGCTCGTGACATCCCCAACAGCCCCGGTTCCAACAAGAGAACCGGAGCGCGCAGAGCTGCCGTTTCCACCTGGTCCGATTGAGGAGCTCCTCCGGACCTTCGTGAAAGCGGCGCGAGCGCACCAGCTCTACCTGCCGAATAATCCGATCTACAAAGGCGCGATCGATTCCGTTCGCGCCGCATTTGCTCCTGTCTGGTCACAGACCGAGGAGCTGGAGCTCGCGTTTTCGGAGACCGAGATCCTCTGGAACGCGCACCCGGTGCTCTCCGAGGAAGGGAAGTCGTCGGACAGCCTGCCCTGGCTGTTCTACAAGGACGGCGTCCGCGAGCTCACGATCGTCAAGGGCTTCGAGAACGAAGAGCTGGTCAAGCTGCTCGATATCCTGCAGCGCGTGCGTAAGGCGTCGCCCGACGAGGACGATCTGCTCACGCTCCTGTGGGAAGCGGATTTTCTCACGCTGCGCTATCGCTACGTCGACCTCGCGATGGAGCCCGCCGCGCCGCTGGCTGATGGCGGCGAGATTCAGCAAGCACCTCCCTCGGAGATTCAGCAGGCGACGTCGGCCGCCGTGGAGGAATCGCGCGCCCAGGGCGTGGTGAACATCCAGGATTTCGACAGCACCCTGTACTTTCTCGACGAGCCGGAGATCGCCTATCTCCAGGAGGAGGTTCGGCGCGAGTACCTGGTGGACTTGCGCAACAATGTGCTCGCGATCCTGCTCGACATCTTCGAACAGCAGGCGGACGCGAAGGTTCGTGTGGAAGCGCTCGAGCACTTCGAGACGATGATGGTGCACATGCTCGCGGCGGGGCACTTCCGCGGCGTGGCGTATCTGCTTCGCGAAGCGCAGGTGGCCGCAGAGCGCTCGCGCGATCTTCAGCCTGAGCACCAACGGCGGCTCTCCGATCTGGCGGCGAAGGTCAGCACCCCGGAAGCTTTGGGTCAGCTTCTCCAGGCGCTCGATGAAGCCGTGGAACTGCCGCCCACAGAGGAGTTGGGCGAGCTGTTTCTACAGTTCCGTCCCACCGCGTTGGCGACCGTGTTCTCGTGGCTCACGCGGCTGCAGAACGCGCGCTTGCGTCCGTTGCTCGAGGCGGCGGCGGGGCGTCTTGCGAGTGCCAGCACCAGCGAGCTCGTTCGACTGGTGGGCGCTTCGGAGCGGGATGTCGCCACCGAGGCGATTCGGCGTTGCGGCGCACTCAAAGCGCAAGCGGCGGTGGCCGCGCTGGGAAAGGTGCTCACGAACACGAATGCTGCGCTGCGTCTGCTCGCCGTGCAGTCGCTGACAGAGATCGGCTCGCCCGGTGCGCTTCAGGCGCTCGAGCGCGCCGTCGAAGATGCGGATCGAGAAGTACGCATCGCGGCGGTTCGAGCCTTCTCGTCTCGCTCGTATCGTCCGGTGCTCGTGCGACTCGAGTCGATGGTCAAGGGCAAGTCGATTCGCGAGGCTGATCTCACCGAGAAGATGGCGTTTTTCGAAGGGTACGGCGCCCTGTGTGGCGACGCCGGCATCGAGTTCCTCGACAGCCTGCTCAACGGCAAGGGCTTCCTCGGCCGCCGTGAGGACGGCGAACTGCGTGCGTGCGCCGCGATGGCGCTCGGGCGGATCGCGACCATCAAGGCGACGGAATCGCTGCGCAAGGCGACGAGCGAGAAGGACGTGGTGGTTCGCAACGCCGTGAACAAAGCGTTGCGCGGAGTGGGCGCATGACGAGTACGCGCTCGCCGCTCGCGGCCGACCGTGGTGCGCTGAACGCGAGCGCGGCGTACCCGGACACGGCGAGCGATTCATTCATTCGTCGGGCGGGGCGCAGCTTCATCATCTCGCTGTACGGCGCGCTCCGCGCGATCAAGCTCTATCCGGTGGAGAACATCGCGGTCCAGAAGGCGCTCGAGGAGACCGCGTCGCACGGGCGGGAGCTCGTCGGCAGCGAAGGAGAGCTCGAAGTGCGCGTCTCGGGCGAATTCATCTTCCTGAACGCCACGCGGCTTCGTCTCGACCTCGACAACTACGCGAGCTTCAGCCACCTGCTGTCGATCTTCAGGGCGACTGGCGTGGGCTCGCTGCACATCGCGGCGAACGCGACGGCCAAGGACTGGCTCATTCTCCTCTCGCTCCTGCAGGCCTCCGGCACGGGGCAGGATTCGCCGGCCGCGCGCTACGACCTCCTGCTCGGCAAGCTGCAGAGCGCCGGCGTGACCAGCTTCACCCTCGGGCCGCCTAACGATGACGACGGGGCGGACCGCGAACAGGCGAAGGAGCGCGCCAAGCGGACCTACTCGCAGTCGGTGGCCGTCACGAAGGACCTCATGCACTCGGTGCGCATGGGGAAGACGCCGAGCATCAAGAAGATCAAGCGAGTGGTGCAGGGGATCGTCGACCAGATCCTGAACGAGGAGACGTCGCTGATCGGCCTGACGGCGATCCGCGATTACGACGAGTACACGTTCACCCACAGCGTGAACGTGTGCATCTTCTCCGTCGCGATCGGCAAACGTCTCGGACTCACGAAGCTTCAGCTCTACGATCTCGGCATGTCGGCGCTGTTCCACGACATCGGCAAGTCGCGCGTGCCAACGGAGGTGCTGAACAAGACGAGCAGCCTGACGGACGACGAATGGCGCCTGATCGCGGCGCATCCGTGGTTAGGCGTCCTCGCACTGTTCCAGCTGCGCGGCGCACAGGAGCTGCCGTATCGCGCGATGGTGGTGGCGCACGAGCACCACATGAAGATCGATCTCACAGGCTATCCGCGTCCGATGCGCCCGCGGCAGATGAGCATGTTCAGCAAGATCGTCGCGATCGCCGACAGCTTCGACGCCGCGACGTCCCGCCGAGTGTATCAGACGACGCCGCTCAACCCGGCGCAGGTCATGCAGGAAATGCGCGACAACGCGCGACGCGGCATGGATCCGGTGCTCGTGAAGGCGTTCGTGAACCTCACGGGCATCTATCCCGTGGGTACGCTCGTGGTGCTCGACACCTTCGAGTTCGGCATCGTGCACGCCGTGAATCCCATTCAGGACATGCTGTCACGGCCGATCGTGCGCATCGTCAGCGACACACAGGGAAACCTGCTGTACCCCGGCACGCTCGTCGACCTCGCCGATCGCAACGCCGACGGCGTATTTCAACGCACGATCATCAAGACCGAAAACCCCGATCGTTATGGCATCCGCGTCGGCGACTACTTCGTCTGAGACGCGCGACGCGATCGCGCGACGCTTCGCGACACTGCGCGCGGATCGTCGCCGTGCGCTGGTGCCGTACGTGACGGCCGGGCACCCCGATCCCGCGTCGAGCCTCGAGCTGCTTCGCGGCCTCGAAGCCGCTGGCGCCGACGTCGTGGAAGTGGGAGTCCCGTTCTCCGACCCCATGGCGGACGGTCCCGTGATTCAAGCGAGCTCGCAGCGAGCGCTCGAGCATGGCGTGACGTTCGACCGGGTGCTCGAGCTCATCGCTCGAGCGAAGCTCCGCATTCCCGTCGTGTTGTTCAGCTATCTGAACCCGCTTCTCGCGGCCGGCCCTGACGCGCTGGTGCGCGCAGCCGACGCCGGAGCACACGGCGTGCTCGTGACGGACCTTCCCGTCGGCTCGGACAGCGAGCGCGAAGCGTGGTTCGGTGACGGCCCACTCGCGTTCATCCGCTTGGTGGCCCCGACCACGCCAGCCGATCGCATGGCCGAAATCGCGAAGCACGGCAGCGGCTTCGTCTATCTCATCAGCCGACTCGGCGTCACCGGGATGCGCGATGAGCTGCCGCCGGAGCTCCCGGCCACCGTGGATCGTTTGCGTCACGCAACGACGCTGCCGATCTGTGTCGGCTTCGGCGTCTCCCACCCCGAGCACGCGCGGTCGGTCGCGACACTTGCCGACGGAGTCGTGGTCGGCAGCGCGATCGTCCGTGCAGCGGGTGAGAGCGCCTCGGCAGCCCTCTCACTGGTTACCGCACTCCGCGGAGCCATCGACACGGTGGAGGATCGATGAACCGCATTCTCGCACTCTACGGGCGCGGGATCGGCGCGTTAGGCCTGGCGGTGCTCGCCGGCGTCCTCCTCTCCGACGCGCACTGGTATTCCCAAGCCGTCGGCATTGGCCTGGTGTTCGGCACCACGGTACTGGTCCGCGTCTACCAGATTCCGCTCACGAAGTACGGAGCGCTCAATCTCATCGGTCTGCCGGCCGTCGCCGGCTCGATCGTCGTCGGAGCGCCTGCCACGCTGTTCGCGATGTACTTCGGCGTATTGCTCACCGATCGCGTCTTGCTGCGCAAGCCGCTCGAGGCGAGCTGGATCAACGCCGGGCGCGAGGCGATAGCTACAGTATCCGCCTACGGATTCTTCGCCTGGGCGACCACGCTCTCGAAGTCCGAGCACTCCGTTGGCCTCACGGCGGACGGATTGCCCGCACTGTCACTCTTCGTGTTCGCGTACTTCATCCTCAGTCGCGCGCTCCTGTACTTCACGCTGCTGTATCGCGACAAGCTGCTCGACGAGGAGAAGTCGCTCATCCTGCGCTACGAGGTCATCGGATTCGGCGCTGCGTCTATCGCCGTGGCCCTGGTTCTCGTCACCGTGACGAATCTCGGGCCGGCTGGCTGGGTTGTCGTGAGCCTCGTGCTCCTGCTCGCCGGCACGCTCGTCAAGCGCATTCTGGAAGAAGCGGTCGCCGCCGAAGAGCTGAACAAGATTCTGGCGATGGAGCAGGTGGTCTCGTCGGACATCGGCCTCGAGGATGCCTTCCGCCGCATCGAGGCGCTCGCGCATCGTATGGTGGATTGGCAAGACTTCAGGATCTGGCGCGTGGACGGCACCGGGCCTGTGCTGCTCTTCAGCCTGAAGGACGGGTTCTACGGTGGCGCCGGCCACGCGCCTCAGATGCGCGGCGAGCGCCTGCGGCGCATGGCGCTCGAGTCTGGCCAGCCGGTGATCGTTATCGATTCACTCCAGGACGTTCGCGTCGAGGGTCCGACGCCCAGCGCGCGCAGCATCGCCGTGCTTCCGCTCCGATTCGGCGACCGGAGCGTGGGGCTGCTCGAGCTCGAGCACCACAAGCGCGCGGCGTACTCGACCAAGGAAGTGGCGCTCATTCGGCGCTTCGCCAACCAGCTCGCCACCACGCTCCACATCAACGACCTGCGTCAGCCGCTGCTCGAGGCGATGCGACGCGTGAACTCGCAGCTCGAGACGCTCAACGTGTCGGCGCGCGCGCTGCGCGGTGGCGGCGAGTCGGTTGCGAAGACCATCGCCGACATCTCGCGCGGCATCATCGAGGAGAGCGAGCAGCTCGGGCGCAGCCTTCAGGCGACGGAGACACTGCACGACGCAACCGCCGAAGTGGTGCGTCACGGCAGCGGTGCAGCAGATGCGAGTCAGCGCGCCACGGAAATCGCCGCTGAACATCGAGAGACGATCGGCAACGCGATCGAGCGTCTCGTATCGGCCAAGGGATTCGTGGCCGAAAGCGCAGGTCAGATCGAACTGCTCGCCAAGACCACGAAGCGCATTACCGAATTCATCGCGGTGATTCGCGAGCTCGCCGATCAGACGAACCTGCTCGCACTCAACGCGGCCATCGAGGCCGCGCGCGCCGGCGAGCAGGGACAGGGCTTCGCCGTCGTCGCCGACGAGGTGCGCAAGCTCGCCGAGCAGAGCGCCAAGGCGTCGGACGAGGCGGGCGACATCGTCCTCGGCTTCGAGGAGCAAATGCGGCGCGTCGCGTGGCAGATGGCGCGCGGCCAGACGATCGTCAGCGACGTCGAGTCGCTCTCCGAACGCGCGCGTCAGGCGCTGGATCAGATCGTCGAAGCCACTGAAGCCGCGGCGGCGGGAGCGCAGCGGATCGCGACCACGTCGCGCGATCAGGAACTGGAATTCTCGCGCCTGCGCGAACGCGTCATGCGCGTGGCCGAGATCTCGCGCCGCAATCGCGCCGGCGCGGAGAACGTGACATCTTCAGCCAAGGATCAGGCAGTAGCCCTGCGCGAGCTCGAAGGCGCGGCGCACGAACTGCGTAGCGTAGCCGTCTACCTCACCGACCTCACACAGCGTATCACCAGCGTCGGATGACCGACTCCCACGACGCCGGGCGGCTCGATCCAACGCCGCCCGACGAGGTCACGTTGCGCGGTCTGCGCTTCCACGTTCTCGTGGGCATTCTCCCGCATGAGCGCGTCGTGCCGCAGCCGCTCGAGATCGATGTCACGGCGTGGGTCACCCATGGTGAGCTCGTGGATTATCGCGGGCTTCACGACGCCGTTCGCTCCGTAGTCGAAGGCGAAACGCTGGACTATCTCGAGCACGTCGGCGACGCCATTGCCCAGCGCGTGCTCGACGCGAAAGCGGTCGAGCGCGCTCGCGTCACCGTGCGCAAGCCACACGTCGCGCTGCCGAGTCCCCTCGCGTGCGCCGAGGTGGTCGTCACTCGAGGGCGTCGTGCCTGACGTCGCGTACATCGCGCTCGGCTCGAACCTCGGCGACCGCGAGGCGTATCTCGCGTTTGCGCGAAAGGCCCTCTCGGCCCTCGACGGTACGCGTGTCATCAACATGACGCCAATCGAAGAGACGGAGGCGTTCGGCGCGCCCGGCCAGGGACCGTACCTCAACCAGATGCTCGCGCTGGAGACCGTCCTGACACCACGCGTGCTGCTCGGCATGCTCCAGCGCATCGAACGCGTGACCGGACGTGTGCGCGAGGTGCGGTGGGGGCCACGCACCCTCGATCTCGACATCGTGGCGTTCGAGCACCAGCGGGCGAACGAACCCGATCTCCGCGTCCCGCATCCGGGCCTGGCCGACCGAGACTTCTGGAGGCGACAACTCGCTGAGCTTCGCGGCGTCCATCTGGAGCACGCGTCGTGACGCCGGCGCACGCCGAGGTGGACTCGCAAATCGAATTGCCCGATTGGGCACAGGTCACGGAGAAGCGACGCGGCCACATCGTGCGTGTCACGGCGTTGCTCGATGACTGGGCCGCCGCGATGCGAGTAGGCGACGCCGAACGGCGTGCCTGGCACGACGTGGGACTCTGGCACGATGCGCTGAAGGACGCGCCCGACGAGACGTTGCGTGCTCTCGTGGGCACGAGCGCGTACGAGCCGGCGATGCTTCACGGCCCGGCCGCTGCGGCATTTCTCGAGCGTCGCGGCGAACGACGCACCGACGTGCTCGACGCGATTCGGTTTCACACCGTCGGAAGCACCACGTGGGCGCGCACGGGCCGGGCACTGTACATGGCCGATTTTCTCGAGCCGGGACGTCACTTCTCTCGAGTGGATCGCGCATTCCTGGCACGTCAGGTGCCTCACGACTTCGACGGCGTCTTCCGGCAAGTCGTGCGGATGCGCATCGAGTGGACCGTACGAGAGGGACACTCGATCTTTCCGGAAACCGTGCAATTGTGGAACGCCGTTCGATGAAGCGACGTGGAGTGATCACCCTCGCAAGCGTGCTCGCGCTGAGCGCAGTCGGCGTTGGAGCCACTGCGCTACGGGCGCGTCAGGAGCCCGGGGTGGTCAGGCCCGCGTCACCGGACGTTCGCGCACCTGCCGACGCGCGCATTCGCGTCCGAGTGCTCAACGCGACGCGGACGCGCGGTCTGGCGCGTCGCGTGACGCGCTATCTTCGCGATCGTGGCTTCGACGTCGTCGAATCGGGCACATCGCGCGAGCAACGCGATTCCACGCTCGTCATCGACCACTCGCACCACGCCGACTGGGCTGCGTTGGTCGGCAAGGCGATGGGCGCGCGCGTCGTATCGCGCCCGGATTCGTCACGCTACCTGGACGTCACCGTTCTCGTTGGGGCGTCGTGGCAGCCGCCGCCCGAGGCGTTCCACCCGTAGCTGACCGCACGCCGCGGCGATGTCCACGCCTCGGCTTTTCCGCACGGCGACTTCCACGCCGGCTGAGCGCAACTCACGCGCGAACTCTCGAATCTCGCGCTGAGGAGTCGGCGAGAATCCGCGCGCGCCGCCGGGGTGCAGCGGGATGAGATTGACGAACGCGCGACACTGTCTGGCGAGCTGCGCGAGCTGAATCGCGTGCTCCTCGGCGTCGTTGACGCCGCCGAGCATGACGTACTCGAACGTGACGCGCCGGTCGAACGTCTTTGCCGCGTCGATGACGTCAGCAAGCGGATACTTGATGTTGATCGGCATCAAGTCGCGGCGAAGCGCATCGCTGGGCGCGTGAATCGAGATCGCGAGCCGAAATTGCTCCGCACGTTCGCCGAGTGCCACGATGCCGGGAAGCACGCCGACGGTGGAAACCGTGATGTGGCGTGCGCCGATCGCCAGACCGTCGTCGGCGTTGAGGATGGTCAGGGTCGGATCGACGTTCTTCCAGTTCATGAGCGGCTCACCCATGCCCATGAACACGATGTTGGTCACACGGATCGGGGGGTCGAGCAAACGCATCTCGCGCACCTGACCCGCGATCTCGAACACCTCGAGATTCCGTGAGAAACCCATTGCGCCGGTGGCGCAGAACGCACATTGGAGCGCGCAACCGGCCTGGGACGAGATGCACAGCGTCAGGCGATCGCCCTCTGGAATCGCAACGGTCTCGATCGCCTCACCGTCGCGGAGCTTGAAGAGAAACTTCTCCGTTCCATCCGTGGAGCGCTGGCGAACGGCGAGCTCGAGGCGCGGCAGCTCGAACGTGGCCGAGAGCTGCTCGCGCAGTGCTTTGGGAAGGTCGGTCATCGCGTCGAACGATGACGCGGGATTCACCCAGAGGTGCCGCACGATCTGGGCGGCGCGATACCTCGGCTCACCCGCGGCCGCGAGGAACTGCTCCAGTCGTTGAAGCGCAGCTTCCGGTGTGAGGTTGAGCAGGTTCTCGGTGGTCACACCGCAAACTCGTCGATCTGAAAGACGCGCGAGGCGACGGCGGCAAAACTTAAGCGCGACATGAAGTTGAGGTTATCGGCATCGCGTGCCCCGGTCAAGCAAAATACTACCAGCGTCACCCCTCGCCGTTTATCTTCCCCCCACATGCGGCTCGCGAGACCGGCTCGTGCACTCATCCGAGCCTCGTGACCTGTTCACCCGTCGAATGGCTTTGTGATTACTCACGGCGACGGCGTGAACCACGACATCAAGCGCGGCGTACCCGGCCGCACTGGTGCGGGGGCTCCCTGATGAGCGTCGAGGAACCACGCCTCGGACTTCCAGGCAGCGCACGGCGTCCGCACGCTCCAGTTCTCCATTCCTGATGACCGACAACACGTTCAGCACCACGCATCGCTCGCATCTCGCCGGCGCGCTCCGCCGGGAGCACGTTGGAACGCAAGTTCGCCTGGGTGGCTGGGTTCATCGCGCTCGGGATCTCGGTGGCCTCGTCTTCGTCGACCTTCGCGACCGAGCGGGCATCGTCCAGGTCTCATTCGACCCCAACCGTTGTCCACCCGACGTCTGCGGCGTGGCCGCATCGCTGAGCGCGGAGACCGTCGTGCTCATCACCGGTGAGGTGGTGGAGCGCCCCGAGTCGATGCGTAATCCGGACCTGTCGACAGGCGACGTCGAGGTGAGGGCGGCGAGCGTGAAGATCGTGGGACCGGCGGCGATTCCGGCGATTCCGGTCGCGCGCGGCAAGGGCGAGAGTCTTCCCGCGGAGGAGCTTCGGCTGCGTCATCGATACCTGGATCTGAGGCGGCAGGAGCTCCAGCACAACATCATCATGCGTCACCGCCTGATGCAGACGACGCGGCGGCACCTCAGCGAGCGTGGCTTCCTGGAGGTTGAGACGCCGATCCTCACGAAGCCGACGCCGGAAGGCGCGCGCGACTATCTCGTGCCGAGCCGCGTGCACCCTGGCGAGTTCTACGCGCTTCCGCAGTCGCCGCAGCTGTACAAGCAGCTGCTCATGGTCGCCGGCTTCGATCGCTATTTCCAGATCGCGCGCTGCTTTCGTGACGAGGACCTTCGCGCCGACAGACAGCCGGAGTTCACGCAGATCGACATCGAAGCGTCGTTCGTGGGTCAGGAAGACATAATGAAGTTGGCGGAAGGTCTGGTCTGCGCGCTCTGGCGCGAGGGCGGCGTGGACATCCAAACGAGCTTCCGGCGGATGACCTATGCCGAAGCGATGGAGCGCTACGGCTGTGACCGGCCTGATCTCCGGTACGAGCTCGAGATCGTGGACGCGAGCGATGTGTTCCGCGGCGCGGATTTCGGCATCACGAAGAGCGCGCTGGAGAAGGGCGGACGCGTCCGAGGCATCGTCGTGCCCGGCGGCGCGGCTTTGTCCCGAAAGCAGGTGGACGAGCTCGAAGCGGGCGCGAAGTCTGCCGGAGCGTTGGGCCTGCTCCGGCTCAAGTTCGCGGGCGGGCAATTGGATGGACCGGTGGCCAAGTTCCTCGCCGCTGATGCAGCGGCGCGACTCGGTTTGCGTGATGGCGATCTCGCGCTTTTCGTGGCGGGGCCGGATCATGTATCGAGCCCGTCGCTCGATCGCGTGCGGCAGGACGTCGCGCGCCGACAAGGGCTGATCCGTGAGGAAACGCGAGAATTCCTGTGGGTCACCGACTTTCCGTTGTTCGAGCGCGACCATGTAACGGGGGCGCTGGCGCCAGTGCACCATCCATTCACGTCGCCGCACCCCGACGACATCGGGCTCCTGGACAGCACGCCGGAGAAGGCGCGGGCCCTGGCCTATGACGTCGTGCTGAATGGTCTGGAGTTAGGCGGAGGCAGCATTCGTATCAGCGATCCGGCTGTGCAGTCGCGCATGTTCCGGCTACTCGGAATCGACGAGGAGACGGCGCAGACGCGGTTCGGCTTTCTGCTCGAGGGGCTGCGCGCTGGCGCCCCGCCACACGGTGGCATCGCGTTCGGACTGGACCGCATCGCGATGCTGCTCGCCGGCGCAACGTCGCTCCGCGATGTCATCGCGTTTCCCAAGACCACGGCGGCGCGAGCGCTGTTCGAGGGAGCGCCCTCGCTCGTTCAACCGGAGGATCTGCGAGATCTCAAGATCAGGGTGGAGGACTCAGCGAAGTGAGTGACGAGAGCGTCACCCAGCGACTGTCCACGGAAGGGGCGGATCTCCTCACGCTCGCTGGAGTCAACGACGCGAATCTGATCGAGCTGTCGCGCCTCAGCGGCGTTCGCGTCGTGTTGCGAGGCGATACGCTCTCGATCAGTGGTCCGTCGGACATGGTGAACCGGGCGTTGCCCATCGCTCAGCGCATGGTGGACGCGGCGCGGCAGCGCCGCGAGCTGTCGCCTGACGACGTCCTGCGCATGAGCGATGACGTCGAGAGATACGACGGCCGTGAAAACGCGAGCGTCAACGGCGTATACGATTCGCAGCGCATCGCGTTGCCCGGGATGCGCAAGATCATCCAGCCGAAGACGCCCGGACAGGGCGACTATCTCCAGAAGATCCAGGATAACGACATCGTCGTCGGCATCGGGCCGGCGGGGACAGGCAAGACGTACCTCGCCGTGGCGGCGGCCGTGGACGCGCTCACGCGGAAGCGCGTGCGCCGGATCGTGCTGGCGCGACCGGCGGTGGAAGCGGGGGAGAGCCTCGGCTTCCTGCCCGGCGACATGCAAGCGAAGGTGGATCCGTATCTGCGTCCGCTGTACGACGCGCTCGACGAAATGATGCCGTTCGAGCGGGTGCAGCGGGCGCTCGAGACGCGGACGATCGAGGTCGCGCCGCTCGCGTTCATGCGCGGCCGCACGTTAGGCGACGCGTTCGTGATCGTGGATGAAGCCCAGAACGCCACGGCGATGCAGATGAAGATGCTGGTGACGCGCCTCGGCTTGAACTCGAAGATGGTGATCACGGGCGACAAGACGCAGGTGGA
>Ga0075424_100003780_pt1 | contig 14194 bp, 9 predicted proteins | sample SoiMethybrSBSTD3_FD_75301 | JGI IMG/M metagenome (GOLD analysis project Ga0075424, IMG submission 75301) | Bulk soil microbial communities from a Populus tree surrounding site in Tennessee, USA - Soil MetaG P. TD hybrid SBSTD3 | ecosystem: Environmental > Terrestrial > Soil > Tree plantation... | reverse complement strand
CTCGCGGAGGCCCGGCTCAAGGCCGCGATCGAGCTGTCGTCCCGGACCGGCTCGGTGCTGAGCGAGGCGGAAGCGTCGCGGGAGCTGGCCCTCTTGTATCAGGTGATGGGCCGCAACCAGGAAGCGCTGGTCCTCCTCAATACCGCGTACCGGCTGTTCCACCGCATCGACGCGCGAGTCGAGCTGGGCGACGTGTCCGGTCGCCGGGCGCGTCTCGAAGAGACGTATCTCGCTCTGGTCCGGGACTGGGGGCAGTCGATCGAGTCGTCCGACAGTTACACGTTCGGGCATTGCGAGCGTGTCGCCGAGTATGCCGTGCAGGTGGCCGCGGTGCTTGGCCTCGACGATCACGAGCGCACCACCATCCGCGTCGGGGCCTACCTGCACGACGTAGGCAAGATCCGGGTGCCGCACGAAATCCTCAACAAGCCCGGCCGGCTCACGCCCGAAGAGTTCGACGTGATCAAGATGCATCCCATCTGGGGCATCGAGCTGCTCGCGGCGATCGAGTTTCCCTGGGACATTCGGCCCATCATCCGCTGGCACCATGAAAAACAGGACGGCACCGGATACCCGGACCGGCTGCGCGGCGACGAAATCCCCGTCGCCGCCCAGATCATCGGGATCGTGGACGTGTACGACGCGCTGACCACGACGCGGAGCTATCGCCCCGCCATGACGCACGACCAGGCGCTCGCTGAAATGCGCAAGTGCCGGCCGTGGTGGCGGGCCGAGGTCTACGACGCGTTCGTGCGCGTCATCGGCACGCGCACCGTCGCTGCCGCCGCGTAGCGTCGCCGCCCCTTGCCGTCGGCGGACGGCGCGGGCTATTCAGGAAGCGCGATGACGCCTTCCAGAAAAGGGCCCGCCATGCAACGGATAGCGTTCAAAGCTTTCCTCATTACGATGACCGCCGCGAGCGTGGTCTGCTCGTCTGCGAGCGGGCAGGGACAAACGCCGGCGGCCTGCTCGTTTCTGTCGAACGCAGACGTCGAAAAGGTCACTGGTCGCCACCTCTACACGGACCCGGACCAGACCTCGCTCACCGATGCGGGCTCCGCGTGCACCTTCGATATCGCGCAGCTGATTCTCTTCTCCGGAGACAGGTCCGAAGAGCGGTGGACCGCGTACGTCAAACGCTGGGGACATGGAGACGAGCCGCGGCTGCCGGTTTCCGGCCTGGGGGATCGGGCCTACGTCTTCTATCCAAAGCCACGGGACCAGTATGAAGGGGTGCACGCGGTCGTCGTCGTGCGGGTCGGCCAGCACACGATCGGCGTCTCGGTCGAGGCCGAGCAAGGCCAGCCGGCTGAATCCGTGCGACCTCAGGCGATCGCGCTCGCGAGAATGGTGGTGGCGAAGCTCCGATAAGCGTCCAGGGTTATCTTTGGCGCGCGATGGCGGATCCCCTGCTGCGCGTTCGCGACCTCCGCACCTATTTCGTGACCGACCAGGGCGGCGGCACCGCCCGGGCGGTCGACGGCGTTTCCTTCGATCTTCATGCCGGTGAGACCCTCGGCCTGGTCGGAGAATCCGGCTGCGGCAAGACGGTCACCTCCCTGTCGATTCTCCGGCTCATTCCCGAGCCTCCCGGACACATCCGGCCCGGCAGCTACATCGAGTTCGAGGGTCGCAACCTCCTGACGCTCGCCCCCAAGGACCTGCGGGCGGTCCGTGGCAACCGCATCGCGATGATCTTCCAGGAGCCGATGACGTCGCTCAATCCGGTGCTGACGATCGGCGATCAAGTGGCCGAGGCGGCCATCGTGCACCAGCGGCTGTCGGGAGCGGCGGGGCGCGCGCGCGCGATCGAGATGCTGCGTCAGGTCGGCATCCCGGATCCCGAGGAGCGGGTGGATCACTATCCGCATCAGCTCTCGGGCGGCATGCGCCAGCGCGTGATGATCGCCATGGCGTTGATCTGCCACCCCCAGATCCTCATCGCCGACGAGCCCACCACGGCGCTCGACGTCACGATCCAGGCCCAGATCCTGGAGCTGTTGTCGCGCCTGCAACAGCAGCTCGGCATGGCGGTGCTGCTGATCACGCACGACCTGGGCGTCGTGGCGGGCAGCGCCGATCGCGTCGTCGTGATGTATGCGGGACAGGTGGTAGAGTCGGCTCCCACGCGAACCCTGTTCGCGCGGCCCGGGCATCCGTACACCGAAGGGCTCATGGCGTCGATCCCCCGGCTCGACCGGCCGCGCGAGCGGCTCCACAGCATTCCGGGCTCGGTGCCCGCCGCCACGGCCTGGCCCGCCGGCTGCCGCTTTCACCCTCGTTGCCCGTATGCCTGGGACAAGTGCCGCACCGAGGAGCCACCTCTGCTCGAGACCGGCGCGGACGGTCAGGTCGCGCGCTGCTGGCTCGTGAGCGAGCCGGCGCGCCGGGTGAAACAGGCCTCGTGACCGCTGCTCCCCCCCCGCTCGTGGCCGTGCATGACCTGGTGAAGTACTACCCGGGCGCCCGCACGTGGCTCGGGCTGGGAAAACCACGGGCCACGGTGCGCGCGGTGGACGGCGTCTCCTTCGAAATCCCACCGGGCAAGACGCTGGGCCTCGTCGGGGAATCCGGCTCCGGAAAAACCACCGTCGCGCGCACGCTGCTCCGGCTCACCGAGCCGACGTCCGGCACCTTCCATCTCGGGGACGACGAGGTGTTCGCCCTCGCCCCCGCCCCGCTGCGCCGTCTGCGGCGCCGCATGCAGATCGTGTTCCAGGATCCGTACAGCTCGCTCAACCCGCGCATGACGGTGCGACAGACGCTGATCGAGCCGCTGGTGATTCATCAGCTCGCCAGCAAGTCGGAGCGCGCCGGCCGCGTGGCGGCGCTGCTGGAGGAGGTGGGACTCGATGGCGGTCTCACCGATCGCTACCCGCACGAGTTGTCCGGTGGACAACGGCAACGGGTCGGGATCGCCCGCGCGTTGTCGGTGGAGCCGCAGTTTCTGGTGTGCGACGAGCCTGTGTCTGCGCTCGATGTCTCGGTGCAGGCCCAGGTGCTGAATCTGCTGGCGGATCTTCAGAAGAAGCGCGGCCTGACCTACCTGTTCATCGCTCACGACCTGGCGGTCGTGAAGCACATCGCGGACGAGGTGGCGGTGATGTACCTCGGGCGGATCGTGGAGCGCGCGGCCGCGTCGACCGTCTACAGTTTTCCCCGGCACCCCTACACGCGGTCACTCCTGTCCGCGGTTCCGGTGCCGGATCCCGAGGCCCAGCGGCAGCGAATCGTGCTCGAGGGCGACGTCCCGTCGCCCGCGAATCCGCCTGCCGGTTGTTCCTTTCACCCGCGCTGTCCGCATCCGCTGAAAAACGACCGCTGCCGCACCGAGCCGCCCGCGCTGCGCGTGGTCGCGCCGGGCCAGCTGGCGGCGTGCCACTTTGCCGAGCAGCCGATGTCCTGAGCTACCCGCCGTGGGCGATGGTGGGTTGGACCCGCAGGATGAGTGATTCGGCCAGCACTCCCAGCGCCCATCCCGAGAGAATGAGCCAGGCCCCTACGCGCAGATCGGTGCGCAGCTCGACCGCGTACGCGATGGCGGGAACGCCCGCGAACAGCAGGAACAGAAACGGAACACGGGTCGCCTTCGTCCCCCGCCGCTGTTGCCAGGCCAGCAGGACCCCCGTGACGACGATGGCGGCCGCTACCGGCAGCAGGCCGGGCCAATCGGCCTTCCTGGTGAGCGCGAAGGTCAGGTAGCTGCCGGCCAGCAGGAGGTACAGCACGCGCAGGAGGTCGTACAGCGTGCGCCCGTGCCGTTCGTGAAATGCCGCCAGCGGCGGGAGCAGGTCGTGCAGCACGTAGGCGACCGCCGCGATCACCGGAAGCCCGATGAACAGGATGACCTGCACACTTCCCCACGAGCTCGTGATCGGTCGGAAGTCGCAGCTGTACGGGAGGCAGAGACCGACACCGAGCAGCACGGCGGCCAGCTTCTTGAGCATGCACGGCTCCTGGGGTTAGCGGCCCGACTGGCTTCCCAAACGGGACAACGCAAGGCGCGCCTCTCGTAATAGGGGTCGCAGCTCGGGGTCGCAATCCTGCCACAGGTCGATGAAGCGGGCGTACTCCGTCACGGCCTCCTGGCGGCGGCCCAGCTGGTCGAGGAGACGCCCGCGTTCGAGCGATGCCGGACCGAGGTAGATCTGATCGTACAAGCTGTATTCCCTGAACGAGCCGTAGAGCGTTAGCGCATCCTCACGACGTCCCGCCGCATCCAGGGCCTCCGCGCGCCTGAACCGCTCCAACGCTTCCGAGAAGAACGGCGAAGCCACGCCCGGCTCGTATCCGGCCCGCATGTGCATCTGTTCCAGCTCAGCCAGGGCCTCCGCGGTCCGGCCGCGCCGCCACGCGACGTGACCCCGAATCCCGTGGGCCAGGTCGATGGCGATAGCCGTCGCGAACGGAACGCCGGGCAACCGCTCGAGCTGACGAGCCGCCTCGAGGCCAGCCGCGTCATCCCCCAGGCGTGCGTTCAACGCGCCGAGCAGGTACAGCCGCAGATGCGCGTGCGTGCCGTTGTTGGTGGCGTAATAGCCGGTGGCGGTGGCCGACGGTTGCACCGCCGCGGCGTTCCAGGCGGACAGCCGGGCGCGCGTCTGCTCGAGATCCTGGCGGGGTGTCGGGTTGAACGGCAGCACCGCGAACAGGGCGCGATGCTCCAGTGCGGCGGCGTGATCGAGTGAATCGACCGCGACGAGCTCGGCCTGGGCGTCGCGCAACCGGCCGTGGGTCACGGCTCGATACGCCAGCAGCACGTGCCCGAGCGCGTGGGCCTCGGTGGATCGCTGCGGGGTCAACAACACGCGGATCAGCCGCTCGGCGTTGGGGTTGTCTTTCGGGTACAGGACGCCACTCAAGACGCTCTGCGGCGTCAACACGTCCGTTTCCCGGTTCAGCCGCGCCAGGACCCGCTCTCGATCCCCGCTGTCACCGGTCGCGAACGCCCGGACGACTTCGACTTCGAGCACGCGGTCACCGGCGGGATTCAGACGAGTCATCAGCGCCACGAGCGAATCGAGCTCGACCCGGTTGGCCTCGGTGGCCGCGATCCGCGCCAGGTGGACCACGGCCGCGACATTGCCCGGATCGAGCTGCAACACGCGGCTGAACGCCTCTCGCGACTGCGCACTCGGCCGGCCGAGCAGCGGACCATAATGGAACAGCACCTCGCCGAGCTGGATCCACGCTTCGAGATCATCGGGATACGTCCCGACGATGGCCCGAAAGCGCCGTTCCGCATCGAGGGGATCGCCGTGGCGGCCGGCCAGCAGGGCCTGCAACAGCTGCCGGTCGTGATCCGAGAGGCGGTCGGCGAAACGCACGGCCTGTTCCGCGGCCTGTCGCGCCCGATCACTATGAACCTGCCACTCTTCGGCGATGCTGAGCCGGTAATACGCGAGCGCGAACAGCGAGTCCGCCGCGACGGCCCGCTGGAACGCCTCGGCCGCCTGCTCGAAGTGGCCGGCGCGAAGCTCGTGCTCACCCTCCAGGTACGCTTTCAATGCCGGCAGCGACGAGGTGGTGACCGCCGCGATCTGCGTGACGCGGGTGTCGGGGCCGGTATTGCGGTTGGCGAGGAGCTGCGTGGCCAACCGGTCGACCAGACCGAACAGCTGGTCGCTGACCCCTTCGACGCTTCCCTTCGCGACCGCCTGCCCCGCGGTATACAGCGAGGCGTCGATGTGGAGGCTGTCGCCCACTTTTACGATGTCACCCAGGACGTACAGGCCGGCGCCGAGACGGCTCGCCATCGCGGCGCCCGATGTGGGGTCCGACGGAGTCGAGCCGGCACGCGCCAATGTCCCGAGCAACGTGCGCGCGTCAACGGTGTGCAGGTCGCCGGCGCCGTCGAGGCTCGTCCCGAGCAGATTGACCATTCCATCGCCCAGATACGCGAGGTCCCCACTGCCGTGCACCGTGAACGGCAACACCGCCACGCGGCTCATCGAAACGGGAACGCTCGATCGGGCGTAGGCGCGCCAGCCGAGCCAGCCGGCGACGAGGAGCGCCACGGCGGCGAGCGCCACCGGCCACCTGCGCCACCACCAGGGTGACGCCATCACGATCGGCGACATCCCGCCGGTGGGCGTATTGATCGCGTCCAGAACGGCGGCCAGATCCGTGGCCGTGGCCCACCGGTTCGCCGGTGATTTTTCGAGACAGCGCATGACGGCGTGGCTGAGCGCCGGCGGGATATCCTGGCGATGGTGATCCACGCCCACCGGGTCCTCCGTCAGCTGCGCGGCGAGCACCTGCTGCGGGCTGAATCCCGTGAACGGAGGGGTTCCCGTCAGCATCTCATAGCCCAGCACCCCGAGGGCGTAGAGGTCGCAGCGGGAATCGACGTCGGGATCCCCGGCCGCTTGCTCCGGCGACATGTAGGTCGGCGTGCCGAGCGCCACCCCGACCGTGGTGAGCGGCCCCGAGCCCGTCGACCGGCTGAGAGCTTTCGCGACGCCGAAATCGGTCACGAGCGCATGCCCCTGGGCGAGCAGGACGTTCTCGGGCTTGATGTCGCGATGCACGATGCCCTGGCGATGGGCGTAGGCGAGGGCGTCGGCGACGTCGCGCAGGATGCGCACCGTTTCGACGACCGAGAGCGGGCCGTCTCGCCCCAGCCGGGTACGCAATGAATCGCCCTCGATGTACGGCATCACATAGTAGAGGAGGTCCCCGGAGGCTTCGGCCGTGAGCAGCGGAACGATGAGCGGGTGTTGCAACGACGCCGCCAGCATGATCTCGCGGTGAAACCGGTCGACGTTCAAGGCCGCCGCCATGTCGGGCGGCAACACCTTCACCACGACCCGCCGACCGAGCTTCGCCTCCAGCGCGACGAACACGCGTGACATGCCGCCGCCGCCGAGCTCACGCTCGACCTGATAATCGGGGCCGAGGGCAGCCTGGAGCTGCTGGAGGAGATCGCTCACGGAGGCGGGAAGATAACTCTACTGGGCGTCCTGACGGTCGAGTTCTATACTTGATCAGATGCATAGCGCTGTTCTCTACGCCGCCGCGCTGGCGCTGATCGCCGGCGCCGGCGTGTTCATCTGGGTCATGGTGCGGGGGCTTCGCTCCTCGGAGCAGCGCTTCCGGGCGTTGGTCAACACCGCGCTCGACGCCGTGATTACGATGGACGCCCGCGGCGCGATCACGAGCTGGAGCGCACAGGCCGAGGCGGCGTTCGGTTGGAGCGCGGACGAAGCCATGGGTCGTCCGTTGGCGGATACGATCATCCCCCGGCAATACCGTGAGGCGCACCGCCATGGACTCGCCCATTTCCTGGCGACCGGGGAGGGGCCGATCCTGCGTCGCCGCATCGAGATCACGGCCCTGCACCGCGACGGGCGCGAGTTTCCCGTCGAGCTGACGGTGACCCCGACGCGCGTCGGCCACTCGTGGCAGTTCAGCGCGTTCGTGCGCGATATCACGCAGCGCCTCCGCTCGGAGCAAGTCCAGCGCGCCACCTACCGTATCGCCGAGGCGGCCAACACCGCTGCCGGTCTGCGTGAGCTCCTGGGCGCGATCCATGAGATCGTCGGAGAGCTGCTCCCAGCCGAGAACTTCTATATCGCCCTCCATGACACGGCCGCCAGTGTGCTGACGTTTCCGTACTTCGTCGACGCGCGCGATCCGACCCCGCAGCCGCGACCGCTCGGGCGCGGCTTGACGGAATACGTGCTGCGCACCGGGCTTCCCCTCTTCGTCACGCCCGACGCACACCGGGCGCTCGAGCAACAGGGCGAGGTCGAGCTCGTTGGGGCACCATCGATCGACTGGATCGGCGTACCGCTGAAAGCGTCGGACCGGACCGTCGGCGTGCTGGTGATTCAGAGCTACACCGAGGGCGTGCGCTACGGCGAGCGGGAAATGGAGATTCTCCAATTCGTTTCTACGCAGGTCGCGATGGCGATCGAGCGCAAACGCGTGGAAGAGCGGCTCAAGGAAAGCGAAACCAAGTATCGGCTCATCTTCGAAGCCAGTCCTGAAGCGATGTGGGTCTATGACGTCGCGACGCTGCGCTTCCTGGCCGTGAACGACGCCGCGGTGCGACGGTACGGATACACGCGCGACGAGTTCCTCGACAGACGCACGGCGGACATCGAGGAGACCGGGACCGGAGCCGTTCTGCGTCACCGCACGAAGGACGGCCGCACCATCGAGGTCGAGTCCTCCACGGACGCGATCGAATTCGCCGGCCGCGCCGCGCGACTCGTGTTGGTGCGGGATGTGACCGAACAACGGCAGCTGGAAGGACAATTGCGGCAGGCTCAAAAGATGGAGGCGGTCGGACGGCTGGCCGGCGGTCTGGCGCACGACTTCAACAACCTCCTCACCGCAATCACCGGGTACGGCGACCTCGTCCTGGGAGCCCTCCCCGCCGACGACGCACGCCGGGCCGATGTGGAAGAAATCCGGATCGCTGCGGACCGCGCGGCGGCCCTCACGCAGCAACTCCTCGCATTCAGCCGCAAGCAGGTGCTCCAGCCCCGGGTGCTCGATCTCAACGTCATCGTGCGCAACGCGGAAAAACTGCTGCGGCGTCTCATCGGGGAACACATCGCGATGGAAGCGGTCCTCGATCCTGCCCTGGGAGCGGTGAAGGCCGACCCCACCCAGCTCGAGCAGGTGATCGTCAATCTCGCCGTCAACGCGCGCGATGCGATGCCGCAGGGCGGGCGGCTCCTGCTCCAGACACGGAACGCGCAGCTCGACACGGGCTACACGAGCGAACACAGCATGGTGCAACCGGGCGAATACGTGCAGCTGGCCGTGAGTGATACGGGCCTGGGCATGGACGAGCAGACCAAGGCCCGACTGTTCGAGCCGTTCTTCACCACCAAGGAGTTGGGAAAAGGCACCGGCCTCGGCCTCTCCACGGTCTACGGCATCGTGAAACAGAGCGGCGGCTACATCTGGGTCTATAGCGAGCTCGGGTGTGGGACGACGTTCAAGGTCTACCTGCCGCTGGTCGAAGCCGCCGCGACGGTCGACGTGCCGGCCCCTGCCCCGGCAGCGGCACCACGCGGTTCGGAGACCGTGCTGTTGGTGGAAGATGAACCAGCGTTACGCGCGGTGGCGCGCCGAGTGCTGCAGCGCCAGGGCTACGCGGTACTCGAAGCCGCGGATGGGGACGCCGCCCTGGCCCTGGTGGCCACGCACCAGGGTCCGCTGGACCTCCTCGTCACAGACGTCGTGATGCCGGGCCTCAGTGGCCGCGACCTGGCTGATCGCCTCACCGCGGCACGCCCCGATCTCCGTGTGCTGTTCGTATCGGGCTACTCAGGGGAAGCCCTCGCGCACCACGGGATTCTAGACCCCGACCTAGCCTACCTCGAGAAGCCGTTCAACCCCGACGCTCTCGCGATCAAGGTGCGCGAAGTGCTCGACCGGCCACCGCGCGTGCCACCAGCAGCGAGCGGCTGAGCCCGGCCCGGTACCCCCACGCCTTCCGCCGCCCAATCTCGCGCTCGGCCTGCCAAGCAGAGCCGAGGGCGCCATGGAGTGCCGGAGGAGATCGCTCACGAAGCGGGCCCCCCTCAGAGGCCGGTGATTTTTTTCGATCACGACCGGGTGAGTTTGGTGTTGCTCCGACTCAGGCGGGGAGTATGGTGCCTCGGTGGAAGATTCGTTTGGGTCCAACCTCGATATGCAGCCACCTTGCACCGCAATGATCTTGCGCGAGTGAAGCGGTACGTGGCTACACAATTCGAACACCACCCGGACCGGATCCCTCGGGATCCACCGGGATACGGTGAGGTTCTCCTAACCCCGGGCGCCAGCCCGGGGTTAACGCACACCCCCCATGAGGTTCTTCACGGGCCGCACCAGCACGAACATGACCAGGGCACCGACGAGGCAGACCGCCGCCACGGCGCCGAACAGCTGGGCGAGCGGCATCGTGCTGAAGAACCCGGCCGTCCAACCGGCCAGCTTGTTGCCGAGCGAGTTGGAGAGGAAGAACACGCCCATCATGAGGCTGACGGTGCGTGTGGGCGCGAGTTTGGTCACGGCCGAGAGCCCCACCGGGCTGAGGCTCAGCTCGCCCCACTCTTCGATGAAATACGCGGCGACGAGCCACAACGGGCTCACCTTGATGCCCGTGCCCCCTTGGGCGATCTGCGCGGCGGGGACCAGCAACAGGAACGCGAGGCCCGCGAACAGGAGGGCGAGCGCGAACTTTGAGGGCACCGACGGCTGACGCGAACCCAGCTTGAACCACACCAACGCGATGACCGGCGCGAGAAGAATGACGAAGAGCGCCTGCACCGATACGTACCACGACGACGGGAACGCAAAGCCGAACACCACATTGTTGGTGTAGCGATCGCCAAACAGGTTCAGCGTCGATCCCGCCTGCTCGTAGGCGCCCCAGAAGATCGACGCGAACACGAATAACACGAAGATGACGGCGATTCGTTTCCATTCGTCGGCGGTGAACCCCGTCCCTCCGCTGCTGATCTTGCCCTCCGGCCGCGACCGGGCCCGCAGCCGCGTCAGGCCGGGCACCAGATGCCGCTTGCCGATGACGTACTGGATGAGGCCGAGCACCATCCCGACTCCGGCGACGGCGAAGCCGAGATGCCAATCGACCTTCTGTGCCAGGTAGCCGGCGATGAGCGGCCCGATGAAGGCCCCGAGGTTGATGCCCATGTAGAAGACGGAGAACCCGGCGTCGCGCCGTTCGTCACCGGTTTCGTACAGCGATCCGACGATGGTGGACACGTTGGGCTTGAGCAGACCGGTGCCCAGGACGATCAGCACCAGGCCGGCGTAGAACGTCGAGAGCGACTTGAACGCGAGCGTGAAATGCCCGAGCGCGATGATCGTGCCGCCCAGCAGCACGCTGCGGTACTGCCCGAGAAACCGGTCGGCGATCAATCCGCCGAGAATCGGCGTCAGCCACACGCTTCCGACGTAATTCCCGTACACCGACGCCGCATGCCGATCGTCGAACCCCAGCCCGCCGTTCGCGACGGAGGCGGTCATGTACAGAATGAGGAAGGCCCGCATGCCGTAGTAGCTGAACCGCTCCCACATCTCGGTGAAGAAGAGCGTCGAAAGGCCACGCGGATGGCCGAACCAACGGGCGCCGTCCGGGGTGGGGGTGGGGGTGGGTGTGGTCATGGCCGGCGTCTCCGACGCGCCAGGATGTCGTCCAGTGCCACGCGATCGATCTTGCCGTCGTTGCGCACGCGCACGTCGTAGTTCTCCCAGTACATGAAATTCTCGAGCGCCTGCAGAAACTTGGCGTTGGCGGTTCCCTGCGGCGCGTCGAGCCACTTCTCGCGCTGGTTCACGGGCTCGGCCAGGAGAATCGGCTCCAGCTGGCGGACGATGTCCGCCGTAATGGGCACGAGGTCCTGCGGACGGCTCTGGAAGAAATACAGCTGGTGCAACCGGTACAGCCGCTGCAGCTCGCGGATCGGGTTGGTGTCGTCGTACACGCGAATGTCGATGTAGCGGTCGTTGGCGCCTAGATAGCCGCCGTTGGCGCGGACCACGAGCAGGGCCGCCGATTCCATGCCGCGCTTGTCGCCGCCGCCCGCCTGTCCCGCGACCAGGGCGGCCATCAGACGATCCGCCAGCGAGCCGGTCGCGCCCGCGAACGCGTCCGCCATGTTCTTCACCGTCTGGTCCGACACCATGATGTTGGCCTGGGCGGCGAAGCCACGGCCCACGATCATCGCCCCCTTGCCGCCCAGGACGATCTGGCCGTCCGCGCCCAGCGTGCGGCCGCCCGCCCAGTCGAAGCAGGAGTCGCCGGTCCAGCTCGCGGCGTTGCCGTGCGCGTCGATCATGCCGACCTGCCGTTGCGAGGGGCGCTGGTCGGCGCGCATCACGATGCGCATCGCTTCCGGCGCCGTGGCCCCCATCGCCATCAACCGCAGCCCGTCGTCGCCGTAGGCGGTGTTGCCCAGCGACTGCGTCGCCACCGCGCCCACGCCGGCCTTGGCCCACGGCACGATGCCGCCGACATTGGGGAATTTCGACTGCACGGCGATGCCGAGATCGCCGCTGGCCGAGTCGTACGCGACGATGCTGTAGGTGTGGGCACGCTTCAGGAGGTCGGGGGGCGCCGCGGTGGGTTGTTGCAGCGCCACGATCAGGGGCAGCAGCATCGGGTCACTCCTTCTTGCCGAGCTTTTTCTTCAAGAGATCGAGCTGTTCGTCCGCCGCGCGCTCGCGGGCGACCCGGTCCATGTCGGCCCGGAGCAGTTCGTCCTGCAGGTCCACGCCGGGGCGGGTCCCGCCGGCCGCCTGAACCTCGCGCCAGGCCTGTTCCGTGCTCGCCTCCGCGGCCCCGCGCGGTCCTTCGGCCAATTTGAGCTGCTCGTGCATTTCCCCCAGATCACGCTCCGCCAGCGCCAGCTCCTCGCGTTGCGCGGCGAGCTTGCGCTCCAACACCGCCACGCGCTCGCCGTGCCGCTCGGCAAACCGCTGGGCGATCTGCACCGTCTCCTGATCCTGGATCTCCGCGGCCAGCCGCCCGCGCCGTTCGGCATCCGACAGACGCTGCCGCTCGGCGCCCAGCTCCATATCGGTCCGCTTCAGCGCCTCGCGCATTTCCTGCACGCCTACCTTGGCGTCGATCACCGCCTCGCGCATCTGGCGCGTCAGCTCGCGCAAGTCACCGGGCGGAGTCGCCGCTTGCAGCGCGGCCCGCAGCGCGTCGCGCAGGCGATCGAACACGGGCGCTCAGCTCTTCCGGATGGTCTTGGCGTAGAACGTCGACAATACCGTCTCGACCGATCGAGACCCGCACTTGGGGCACGCCGGCCGCTTGCGGCCGTGCTCGCTGATCGGCATGGAGTGACTGAAGGACCGGCGGCATTGGGTACAGCGGAATTCGTAAATAGGCATGGCGTAGTCTACGCTATTCCGGGCCTTTGAGCAGGTCAAGTTGACGCACGACGCGCTCCCCGCAGATTGGGTTCCGTGAACGCGACCCGCTCCATCCTCGCCGTGTCGCTGCTGCTCGGCGTCCGGCTCGCCGCGCAGGGAACGGGAATCGTGTACGGCGCGGTCACGGATTCGTCGGGCAGCGGCCTGCCCCGGGCCATGGTGCGAGCGACGACCCGCGACCAGCCCTCGCGCGTGATTGCGAGCGCACTGACCGACGAGAGCGGGCGATACCGGCTCGCCGCTCTTCCCGCGGGCTGGTTGGCGCTGGATGCGGCGGCGATCGGGTATCGATCGGTGCTCGACTCGGTGCGCCTGGCGGCGGGAGACTCCGCACGACTGGATTTCCGGCTGGCGCCACGGGCGATTCTTCTCATGCCGACGATCGTCACCGCCGCCAAGCGCTCCCAGCTGCTGGATCAGGCCGTGACCAGCGTCGCCCTGGTCGATCAGTTGCAAGTCACCCAGCAGGCCGTCAACCGGATCGACGAAGCCGTCGACCGGGCGCCGGGCGTCCAGTTCATCAGCGGACAGGTCAATATCCGGGGGTCGTCCGGCTTCGCCGAAGGGTTAGGCAGTCGCGTCCTGCTGCTGATCGACGGCGTGCCCGCCAATCAGGGCGACCGCGGCGGCATCAACTGGGACGTGATTCCGGTCGACCGCGTGGAGCGTGTAGAGGTCGTCAAAGGCGCGGGGTCCGCGTTGTACGGGTCGTCGGCGTTCGGCGGCGTCGTCAACGTGATCACGCGGGACCTGCCCGAAGGATGGCACGGCCACCTGCGCGCCACGCTCGGGACGTTCGCCAATCCACCGCACGACGTGTGGAAGTTCAGGGATTTCACGGGCATTCAAGACGGCCTCGACATCGCGGGGTCCTACGGGCGCGACCCGGTGCGCGCCGGATTCTCGATTGGCGCACGCCATTCTGACGGGTACCGGCAGCAGGATCGCGCCGACCACTGGCAGGTCACTGGCAAGACCGACTGGCGACCAGAACCCGTCACGCAGGTGAGTATGTCGGGAGCCTGGGCCAGCGACCAGTACGGCGTGCCCTGGCCCTGGTGCACCGCCGGCGAATGCGCCGATAGCGGAGAGCCGATCCAGCCGTTCAAGATCAACACCGCAAACCTCGACTACCGCACGCGCTCAGACAAAGGGTACGTGACCACGCTCATCACACGTACGCCGTCGGCCTCGATCACGTGGCTGGCTCGGGGCAGCTGGCTCCGGACACGTTTCACCGATTGGTATCCCAATCGCCAGCCGCCATACACCACATCGGATTACG
>Ga0075424_100003779_pt1 | contig 14194 bp, 15 predicted proteins | sample SoiMethybrSBSTD3_FD_75301 | JGI IMG/M metagenome (GOLD analysis project Ga0075424, IMG submission 75301) | Bulk soil microbial communities from a Populus tree surrounding site in Tennessee, USA - Soil MetaG P. TD hybrid SBSTD3 | ecosystem: Environmental > Terrestrial > Soil > Tree plantation... | reverse complement strand
TAGCCGTCAGTCGTCGAGGTCGGGGGAGTGGATGCAAGGCCTGCTGTACGGAGTGGCGCCCGAGCCGCAGCCCGCGCCGGACGAGGACAACCATCTGCTCCGCGGGCTCGCGCAGACGCCCATGCGCCTCGTCGACCTTCCCGATCCCGAGTTCCTCTTGCCCGACTGGGTGGTCACACGTCCTCGGCTCACCGGCATCTGCGGGTCCGACGCCAAGCAGGTGTTCATGGACTGGGTGAACGTGGCGACGCCCGACAACCCGATGAAGGGCTTCTTCTCGCTCCCGCAGGTGCTCGGGCACGAGGTCGTCGCGGACGTCGTCGCGCTCGGGCCCCGGGCCGAAGGGCTCGAGATCGGGGACCGCGTCGTCCTCAATCCGTGGCTGTCGTGCCGGCCGCGCGGCGTCGACCCGATCTGCCCGGCGTGCGAGGCCGGCGATCTCAGCCTGTGCTGGAACTTCGGCGTGGGACCCATCGCGCCCGGAATCCACACGGGCACGTCGCGTGACGCGAGCGGCGGATACGCGCAGCTCATGCCGGCGCACGACACGCAGCTGTTCAAGGTGCCCGACGAGGTCCCGGACGAGCTCGCAGTCTTCGCCGACCCGTTCGCGGTCAGCCTGCACTCGGTCACCCGTCACCCGCCGGTGCCCGGCGGCAAGGTGATGGTGTACGGCGCCGGCGCCCTCGGGACGTGCGCCACCGCGATCCTCCAAGCGCTCCACCCCGACGTCGAGGTGCTCGTCGTCGCCCGCTTCGAGGCGCAGGCCGCGCTGGCGCGCAAGCTCGGCGCGACCGTCATCGGACACGAGCCCGCGCACGGCGTCATCGAAGAGGCCGTCTCGTGGTCGGGCGGCGTGCTGCAGCCGAGCGACGGGCTGCCGATGGCCTACCCGGGCGAGATCGACGTCGTGTACGACACGATCGGAAAGCAGGAGACGTTCGAGGTCGGCGCGCGGGTCCTCAAGGCTCGCGGCACGCTCGTGAAGGCGGGCGTGCACGGCCCGACGTTCTGGGAGGACACGCCGCTCTACTTCAAGGAGCTCTCACTCGTGGGCTCGAACGCCTTCGGGTTCGAGGAGGTCGACGGCGTGCGCCGTCACGGCATCGAGCAGTACCTCGATCTCGTGCGCGAGGGCCGGGTCGACCTCACGGGCATGCTCACCCACACGTTCCTGCTCGACGAGTGGCGCGACGCGTTCTCCGCCCTCGCGACGCAAGACCGCAGCGCTGCGATCAAGGTCGCCTTCGACCTGCGGCAGAACTGAGCTAGCCCGCTCGCTCGAACGTGATCTGGCGCATCCCCCAGGTGATCGTGGCGTCGCTCGACCCGTCGGCGAGCGCGCGCAGCTCGGCGTCCAGATCGTCCATGTAGGCGTGGGTGTGGCGGTCCCGGACGAAGGGTTCGTGGCGCCAGGCGGCGAGATTCAGGGAGAACAGCTCGGCGGCGGTCGCGATCGGGACGGCATGGACGCGCACCACGCTCGTCCGTTTCCTCCCGTCCGGCCCCCCGTCGAACTTGTCGGCAATCGGGCCGGCGGCGAGCGAGCTCCCGCGCGCCTCGAACAGTGCCGCGAGCATCGTGAGGTAGCGGCGAAGCGCCGGATCGTCCGTGCGGATCCATTGCACCTCGTCCAGAGCGAGCACGCCGCCGAGCTGGAGCTGGCTCATCCAGGCCCGCACCAGGCGGTCCGGTCGGGGGATGTGCGACAGGACGAACCGCGCGTAGACGAGGTTCGCCCGCCCGGTCGGGAACGGCAGGTCCATCACGTCGTGACGGACGAATCCCACTCCTTCGGGAGCCTCGACTCGCGCGCGGGCGATGAAGGACTTCGACTCGTCGAGCCCGATCGTCCTTCTCGCCCCGGTCGTCGACGCCACCAGACGGGTCGTGTGCCCGGGTCCGCATCCGAGGTCGACCGCCAGCCGTGGCCGGTCGGGGAGGTCGTCGCGCAGGAACGCCGTGCTCGGCGATGCCCACACCTCGGCCAACAGGTCGAGGCGCCGCGCCGCGACGTCGGTGTCTCCGAAGACGTACTCGGAGGAGCTGCCCACATTGTTCCTTTCGGCGCCGTCGCAAGCTCCCGCTTTGCAACGGCAGTCGGCCAAGCCGCTGCCGTCTCTCGACCGTACCCGGGAGTATCGTCACCGCCGCCGGGATTCACCGCACGAGGGGGGCGCCGCGTGGGCGTGGACACCGAGCTCGACGAGCTGCTGGCCTTCGCCGACCGCGGGATGGCGATCGCATGGCACGCGCAGCGAGGGTCGGCCACGCCCGCCTTGATCACCACCACGGGGACGATCACCTACGGCGAGTTGAACGAGCGGGCCAACCGGCTGGCGCGAGCGCTCCGCCGGCGCGGTCTCCGGGCCGGGGACTCGGTCGCCCTCATGTGCTCGAACCGGGCCGAGTTCGTGGACGTCCTTCTGGCGACCCAGCGGTCGGGGCTGCGGCTCACGACCGTGAACTGGCACCTCACCGCGGACGAGGCCGGCTACATCGTCGACGACTGCGAGGCGCGGGCGTTCCTGGCCGAAGCACGGTTCGCCGACGTGGCCGACGGTGCGGTAGCCGCGGCGTCCCAAGCCCAGGTGCGCCTCGCCGTCGCCGGGTCGCTCGACGGGTTCGAGGACTACGACGCCGCAGTGGCGGCCGAGCCCGGCGACGACGTCGACGATCCCGCGCTCGGATCGCAGATGCTCTACACGTCGGGCACGACGGGACGTCCGAAAGGCGTCTTCCGCGACGAGGCGTCCCTCGCGACGGCGGTGACGCTGGCGCGCGCCGCGTACCGCGACGGGAACGTGCACCTGCTGACCGGACCGCTCTACCACGCCGCGCCCCTGTTGTTCTCGATGAACGCGCCGCTGATCGCCGGCGTACCGGTCGTGGTCATGCCCGTGTGGGATCCGGAGGAGGCGCTGCGGCTGATCGAACGGCACCGCGTCACGCACACGCACATGGTCCCGACGATGTTCCACCAGCTGCTCGCGCTGCCGGACGACGTGCGCGCCCGGTACGACGTGTCGTCGTTGCGCAACGTGTTGCACGGGGCGGCGCCGTGCCCGGTCGGCGTGAAGCAGCGACTCATCGACTGGCTGGGGCCGGTCGTGAACGAGTACTACGCGGCGACCGAGGGCCTCGGCACCTGGGTGGATGCGCGCACGTGGTTGCAGAAGCCGGGAACCGTTGGCAAGCCCGTGCCCGAGGACCAGGTCGTGGTGGCGGACGAGGAGGCCAACCCGCTGCCGCCGGGCGAGGTCGGGCTCGTGTGGTTCAAGGCCTCGGAGGTCCCGTTCGAGTACTTCAAGGACCGTTCAAAGACCGAGTCGTCGTACCGGGACCGTCACTTCACCCTCGGCGACATGGGCTACCTCGACCACGACGGCTTCCTGTTCCTCACCGACCGCAGCGCCAACCTCATCATCTCGGGCGGCGTGAACATCTATCCGGCCGAGGTGGACGCCGTGCTGCTCGACCATCCGGCGGTGGCCGACGTGGCCGTCATCGGCGTCCCGAACCCGGAGTGGGGTGAGGAGGTGCTCGCAGTGGTCGAGCCGCGGGCCGAAGAGGAGCCGAGTGGCGACCTCGCCGTCGAGCTCGTCGACTTCTGCCGCGATCGGCTCGCGCATTACAAGTGCCCGCGCCGCGTCGAGTTCGTCGACCAGCTCCCGCGTCAGGACAACGGCAAGATCTACAAGCGGTTGCTACGCGATCGATACCGCGAGCGGGCGTCGACCTGACTGGTCAGGACCGGCGGGCGGGAATCGACAACCTGTCGCGCACGTCCTCGAGTGGCTCGTCGACGTGCGAGAGATGGTCCATCGCCGCGAAGTCGGCGGTGCATTGCGCGCCGCGCCGGATCGCGTCGGCGAGCTCCTCGGCCGCACCCGGTCGCGCCAGGGTGCCGACCTTGGGAGTGATGCCCACGCTCGATTCGAGCAACCCGGCTTCGTGCAGCGACAACGAGGCGCAGAAGTTCGAGAAGTGCTGGTTGCCGTCGGTCGCGCTGACGAGCATCGCCTGGAGCGCGAGCTCGCCCGGCCCGTCCGGCTCGTAGCCGGACAGCACGTGCGAGAAGTCGTGGGCGACGAAGATCACGTCGCCACCGCCCGGCTCACCCGGGAACGTGAGCCCGTAGCGCTGGTAGAAGTCGTAGTAGGCCCGCCCGAGACTCTCCGGCGGGCAATGCTCGAGCGCGCGAAGCCGCGCCGCCATCTCCGCGTCCTCGGTCCCGTCGAGTTGCGGCTCCATGTCGTAGGCGTCGTGGTACCGCTGGTAGTCGGCATTGAGCTCCGCCCGCGCCGAATGGAGCGCATCGCGTGCGACGACCTGCATCTTCTCGTCGATGTCGAGCGCCGCCGCGTACTTCTGCACCCGTTGCGCCATGGCGTCGCTTCCCGGGTGACGGCTGAACTCGAGCACGATCATGAGCTCGACCAGCCGATGGCGCGCCTTCGGGTCGTCGATGGCCGCGGCCAAGCCCGCTGGATCGAGCGGCTCGAGAGCCGTCACGTCGGTGTCGACGTCGAAGTATCCGTGAACGATGGCGTCGATGATGTGTCGCTGCTCGTCGGTCGGGCCGCCGTCGACGGTCGCCGCCCCGAGCAAGCCGCGCGCGACCGGCCCGGCGAGCTCCTTGTGCACGGGTCGCATCTTTTCCTCCTGCCCTCGACGCTGCGCGCGCACCATCGTGGAGCACCGCGGCGCCGGCGGGCAAGCGCGTGGTCCTCCTCGCAACCCTTACGCTCACGCCTGTGAAAGCTCTGGTGACCGAGACCGCCGGGCGTCTCCTCGACGAGCGCGCCGGGCGCATCGACGCACGAGTCGAGCAGGTGCGGATGCACCGTGACGGCCGGCTCGAGATCGGCGGTCGCGAAGTTGAGAGCAACCAGGTCCACGCCGAGGTGGCGTGCGCGACCGGCGATCTCTTCTTCCGCGGCGGCGCGGCTCCGTGGTTCGAGCTGCTCCTCTCGCTCGAATCGCTGCGCTGGTTCCAGTCACCTGCCGCCGGATACCTGCCGCTCTACGACCGGCTCTTCGAGCGCGGCGCGCGGGTCACGAGCGCGCACGTCAACGCGATTCCGATCGCGGAGTATGTGATCCAGGCCGTGCTCGCGCGCTTCCAGCGCGCCGACGAGTGGGCCGCGGCGCGACCCGCGCACGAGTGGCGCCCGCACGAGTTCCGCGAGGTCTTCGGCACGACGTGGCTCGTGATCGGGGTCGGCTCCATCGGATCCGCCGTAGCCGAGCGCGCCCGTGCGCTCGGCGCACACGTGCTCGGGCACCGGCGCCGGCCCACGGGCCGCGAGCCGGTCCACGAGATGCTCTCGCGCGAGGCGCTCCTCCACGAGCTGCCGCGCTGCGACGTCGTCGTGCTGGCGGCGCCGGCGACGCCCGAGACCACCGGCCTTGTCGACGAGCGCTTCCTCGCTGCGATGCGGCCGGGCAGCGTGCTGGTCAACGTGGCGCGCGGCGCGCTGGTCGACGAGGCGGCGCTCCTCGCCGCGCTCGACCGCGGCCGGCCGGAAGCCGCGATCCTCGACGTGTTCGCGACTGAGCCGCTTCCGGCTGACAGCCCGTTCTGGGACCATCCCCGCGTTGTGCTCACCCCGCACTCGTCGGCCGGCGGGCTCGCGCGCCACGGCCGCGTCGTCGATCTGTTCGTCGAGAACCTCGAGCGTTACTCCAAAGGAGAGCCGCTCTTGCACGAGGTCCGTCCCGCCACCGGCGAGGGCACCCGGACATGGCTCGATGAGCGCGCCGGTTCCTGAACCGCCGCCGTTCGCCGTCCTGGACGACGCCGTGATCGAGGCGCGCCGGGCGCTACCGCCCGACGCGCTGGCGTACGTCGAGGGCGGCGCCGAGGACGAGCGGACGCTGGAGGAGAACCAGCTCGCGTTCACCCGCTGGCTGCTGCGGCCACGGTTGCTCACGGGCACGCCGGCCGCCGACCCGTCCACGACGTTCCTCGGGATGCCCGTCGCCATGCCGGTCCTCGTGGCGCCGTTCGCGGGCGACACACTCCTCCACGCCGAGGGCTACCGCGGCGTGCTCGAAGCCGCCGCGACCCTCCGGACACTCGCAGTCGTCCCCGAAGTGACGGGGGAGACGCTCGAAGCGCTCGCGAGCGCAGCCCCGGACGCGGCGCGCGTCTTTCAGCTCAGCCTGCGTCACCCGCACGCCGTGCTCGTCGACCTGCTCAGCCGGGCCGCCGATGCCGGGTATTCCGCCCTGTGCGTGACCGTCGACGTGCCCGTCGTAGGGGTGCGGCGTCGCGAGCTGCGCAATCCGGGGGCGCGCCTCGAAATCGCGAACTTCCCGTCCCGTGCCACCGGGTTCATCGACGACACGGGCGAGCGAGAGCGACCGTGGACGTGGGCGCGCCTTGCCGACGTCATGGCGGCTTCGGAATTGCCGTTCGCGGTGAAGGGCGTGCTCACCGCGGAGGACGCGCGCGCCGCCGTCCACGCCGGCGCGGCCGCGGTATACGTGTCGAACCACGGTGGACGCCAGCTCGACAGCGCGCCGGCGACCCTGGATCAGCTGGCCGAGATCGTCGACGAGGTCGGCGGCGACGCCGAGGTCGCGCTCGACGGCGGCGTGCGCAGCGGCGGTGACGTCGTGAAGGCACTGGCGCTGGGCGCCCGCGCCGTCCTCGTGGGCCGGCCCGCCTGCTACGGGCTTGCGGCCGGCGGTCGCGCCGGCGTCCACCGCGTGCTCGAGATCCTTCGACACGAGCTCGTCACTGCGATGACCCTGCTCGGCCGGGCCCGTGTCGCCGATCTCGATCGCACCGTGCTCCAGCCCGCCCGTCGCTAGCCTCGAGCTCGTGGCAGACAACGTCGCGTTCAATCACCTCGGGCACTGCGTGACCGACCTGGCGCGGTCGCGCCGGTTCTACGAGGAGCTGCTCGGCTTCGAGTTCGAGCGCGAGCTGCACCCTCCCGACGATCCGTCGGGCACGCTCCTCCGCCTGCCGACGCCGCTCGGCATGACCGCCCTCTACCTCCGCCGCGACGGGCTCGTGCTCGAGCTCTTGCACTTTGCGCGCGGGACCACGCCCGCCCGCGAACGAGTGATGAACGAACCCGGGCTCACGCACGTCTCTGTGTCCGTCGACGACATCAACGCCGTGTGCGCCCGGGTCGCCGAGTACGGCGGCGAGGTGCTCGCCGACACCAACATCGGCGTCGGGGTCTTCATCCGAGATCCCGACGGACAGCTCCTCGAGCTGCTGCCGATGAGCTACCGGGAGCACCTCGACGCCGATGCCGGCGCGTAGCGCTCCGGTCGAGCGCTACGTCTGCGCCCACGCGTTCCAGAAGAACACGAACACGAAGGCGGCCAGCCCGAGGCTCTCGAGCCGTACTCGCTCGCCGGTCACCTTGAAGCCGAAGAATCCGGCCAAGAAGAGCAGCACGGCGATCAGGTACAGGACCGTCTGCCATCCGGCGCTGAGCGTATTGACTGCAACCAGCACTCCACTCTCCCTTCAGGACGCCGCGCCACCCCCGTGACGGGCCTTGGAGAGTGTCCGCGACCGGACACACCGGCTCAATGACCAGCTCTGCGCATAAGGGACGCGTTCAGGGTGGACCGGAGCAGCCGGCGAGGGTGGCACCCCGGGCTCGACCCAGCGGAAGCCCGGGATCTGGCACGCGTCGCCGCGCCCCGGTTGATGTACGCAGACCTGGCAAATGGTGCGGAAGCGCAGGAATCGGTAAGATTCGCCCGCGCACGGTCGGTCGTCATGGGGGGACAATTGATGCGGGGCGGGCGACGGGTCCAGCTCTTCCTGGTCATGGCGGTCCTGGTCGCGTGCGCCGCGGCCGGGCTCTTCGCCGAGCCCGCCGTCGCCGACACGCCGCCCCCCGCAGTCCCGAGCGGGCAATGGGACTGGCCCACGTACGGGCGCTCGGCGCAGCACACGTTCTCGGCGCCGACGACGCTCGACCAGGTGAGTGCCCGCACGCTCGCGCCGGCCTGGTTCTTCCCGACCGGCGACGCCGTGACCGCCAACCCGGTTGTCGTCGGGTCGACCGTGTATGTCGGGTCATGGGACGGGCACTTCTACGCGCTGGACCGCGCCACGGGGAAGCTGCGTTGGAACTTCCAGATCGCGCCTCAGCCCGCGGTCGTGCCCCGGCCGGGGGAGTTCCCGCGCGATCCGAGCTCCGACGGCGGGCTCATCACGTCGAGCGCGTGGTTCCAGCCCGGGGCCGGCTCGCGACCGGACCTCGTGATCTTCGGCGGCGGCTACACGCTGTACGCGTTGAGGGCGGCGGACGGCACCGAGTACTGGCACCACGACTACACGGGCCTGCCCGAGGCGCCGGCCGATCCGGCCCACGACGAGGCGCGCATCTTCTCCTCGCCCGTCGTGGTGGGGAACCGCGTGCTGTTCGGGGTGACGTCGGACGGACAGAGCGGTCACCGGGGGTATTTCGTCGCCGCCAACCTGGCGACGGGCGACCCGCTGTGGCGGTTCGAGACGAGCGTCGACGACACCGGCGCCGTGCTCAACGACGGCTGCGGCGGCGTGTGGTCGTCGCCGACGATCGATGCCGCGCGCGGGCTGGCCGTGTTCGATGTCGCCGACTGCGACTTCCAGGCCCGAGGTCCGTACAACGAGCGCGTCATCGCGCTGCGGATCGGCAATGGCAAGCCGGCGTGGGTGTTCACACCACCGCGGATCACGCAGGGCGACCCGTCGTGCGACTGGGACTTCGGTGCCACGCCCAACCTGGGCACCGCGCCGGACGGCAGCGCCTTCCTCGGCGTGGGCGGCAAGGACGGCACCTACTACCGGATCGATCCCGACACCGGGCACCTGGTGTGGATGAAGAACGTCGTGTTCGGCGGTGTCGCGGGCGGGTTCATCGCGACCACGGCCTTCGACGGTCAGCATGTGTACGGCGCGACCGCGCTCGGCGACATCGGTGTCTGTGAGCCGGGGAACCCCGCGGACCTGCCGGTGCAGGAGCCATCTTTGCACTCGTTCGACGCGACCTCGGGTTCGGTCCCCTGGCAGCAGGTCCATGCGGCGTCCTTCGCCCCCACCACCGTCGCCGGCGGCATGGTCTTCAACGCGCACGCGACCGACCCGCTGATCCAGGTGCGCGACGCGGCGACGGGGCTGCTGATCACGTCGCTGCCCTTGCCGGCGAGCTCCGACTCGGGCGTGGCGGTGTCCCGCAACGCGCTGTTCTTCGGGACGGGCAGCCCGGAGCAGGGCACTCCCGTCGGCGTGTACGCATACACGCCCCTGGGGGTCACGCCCACGCCCTGATGCGTACCTCATGGTCGCTCGGCGACCTCCAGGTACGCATCTGCGCTGTGGAAGGATGGCGGCGTGGACGGCGTCCACGACCTCGGGGGCATGCAGGGATTCGGTCCGGTCGAGGTCGAGCCCGATGAGCCGACGTTTCATGACGAGTGGGAGGCGCGCACGTTCGCAGTCGCCGGTGGCGCGCTGGGAGCGGGCGGGTTCAACACGCCGATGTTCCGTCACGCGATCGAGCGCATGGACCCGGGCCACTACTTGACGTCCTCGTACTTCGAGCACTGGCTCACCGCGGTGGCGACGCTGCTCGTCGAGGCAGGGATGATCTCCAAGGAAGAGCTCGAGGCGCGCGCGGGCACGTTCGCGTTGTCCCGGCCGGCGGCCGTCGCGGCTGACGACGTCCAGCTCGTGTCGGGGCGTGACACGCCGCGCTTCGCAATCGGCGACGCCGTGCGCGTCCGCGACGAGCACTTCGCCGGCCATACGCGCTGTCCCCGCTACGTGCGCGGCCGGCAGGGGGTGGTCGTGCGGGTCGAGCCCGTCGTCCCGATTCCGGAGCTCGAGGCGCACCGGAACGAGAAGGTGCTCGACCCGACCTACGGAGTGCGCTTCGACGCCACCGAGCTGTGGTCCGACGCCGCCGAGGCGAATGCACCCGTGCACGTCGACCTGTACGAGCGATACCTCGAGCCGGTGTGAGATGAGTGACGAGCACGGACACCACCCGGAACCCCTCAGCGACGTGGAGCGCCGTGCCCGCGCGCTCGAGGAACTGCTGATCGACAAAGGGATCGTCAGCTCCGAGTTCATCGACCAAGTGGTCGAGGCGTACGCGCAGGACATCGGTCCGATGAACGGCGCCAAGGTCGTCGCCCGGGCTTGGATCGATCCCGAGTACAAGGAACGGCTGCTCGCCGACGGCAGCGCGGCGATCGCCGAGCTCGGCTTCGGCGGTCCCGAGGGTGACCACATCATCGCTGTCGAGAACACGCCCGACGTGCACAACGTCGTCGTCTGCACGCTGTGCTCGTGCTACCCGTGGCCCGTGCTCGGGCTCCCGCCCAACTGGTACAAGAGTCCGCCGTACCGGTCCCGGATGGTGCGCGAGCCCCGCGCCGTGCTCGCGGAGATGGGGTGCGACGTTCCGGACAGCGTCGAGATCCGGGTGTGGGACTCCAGCGCCGAGGTGCGCTACCTCGTGCTGCCGGCGCGCCCGCCGGGAACGGACGGCGCGAGCGAGGACGAGCTCGCGGGAACGGTGACGCGCGACGCGATGATCGGCGTCGCCCGGTAGTGACCGACCTCGTGCGTCCCGAGGTGCGGCGTATGACGGGCGAAGCCGCGCTCCCGCGCCAGAACGGCGAGCTCGTCTTCGACGCGCCGTGGCAGGGGCGCGTGCTCGGCATGGCGCTCGCCCTGGTCGAACAGCGCGGCCTCGAGTGGGACGACTTCCGGGAACGGCTCATCGCCGCCATCGACGCCGACCCGACGCGGCCGTACTACGAGTCGTGGACGGCCGCGCTGACCGACCTCGTCGTCGAGCTCGGTGTAGCCGGCGCCGACGAGGTCGACTCGCGCGCCGCACACGTCGAGGCCTGACGCCCAGCGCACGCTCAGCGGAGGATCTCGATGAGGAGGATCCATGCGTCGGTCAGCGAGCCCGCGTACGCCGCGAGGATCGCAGGTGGCAACCAGTAGAGGCCGCCTCCCGCTTTGACCGCGAGCGTGATTCCCGCGACCGCGATCAGGATGGCGGCGCCGAGCCCGAATGCACGTCGAATCGCGAGCGACCCCGGCGGCGGCCCGGGTTTCGCTGGATCGCTGGACGGTGGGACCGCATCCCGTTGGAGGAACACGATGATCGCGAACAACCCGCACGCGAGCAGGATGAGCTCCGCGCTCAGTACGTCTCTTCGCTGACCCGGGATCAGCACGACCGTCGACGTCACCAGAACGCTCCCGAGGAGGATCACCGCCTCGGCGGCGCGGTGAACGAGCGATCCCGAGCCCACGATGTCGCGCAAGTTGATGGAGATGCCGACGAACACGAGGCCGAGCAGCGCGGCCGACGCGCCCACCTGCGCCAGCGCAAAGCTCTCCCAGTCACCGATCCGGTACGCCAACGCCGCCCTCCTCGGGGTGAGAAGCTATCCGCGGCGAGCGCTCAGGCGGTTCTCAGGCCGCCATGAGGTTCGTAGCGTTGGATCGGGATATGGCTCACAGACCTGACCACCTCAGCCGTCGCGAGGCGATGGGACTCTTCGCCGGCCTCGGTGCGGGTGTCATCGCCGCCGCGTGCGGCGGGGGTTCGTCGTCGAAGAGCGCGTCGTCGAGCACGACCACTCGTACGACGTCGGCAGGTGCGCCCAGCTCGACGGCCTCGTCGGCGGCGTGCGTGCTCACTCCGGAGGTGACCGAGGGGCCGTACTACCTCGACCTCAACAAGGTCCGGAGCGACATCACGGAAGGCAAGGACGGCGCGCCCCTAGACCTGAAGATCACAGTCGTGGACGCGACGGGATGCACGCCGATCAAAGACGCCGCCGTCGACGTATGGCATTGCGACGCCGGCGGCGTCTACTCCGGGTTCAGCCAGGCGAGCGCGGGCGGACCGGGCGGGGGCCCGGGCGGCGGCCAGTCGAAGAGCGACGACCAGACGTTCCTGCGGGGCACGCAGGTGACCGACGCGAACGGCCTCGCGCAGTTCCAGACCATCTACCCCGGCTGGTACCGCGGGCGCGCCGTGCACATCCACATGAAGGTCCACGTCGGCGGCGCCGTCGTGCACACCGGCCAGCTGTTCTTCGACGACAACCTCAGCGACGAGGTGTACCGGAACACGCCGTACAGCTCGCGCGGCACGAGGGACGTGCGGAATACGGCAGACGACATCTATCGCAGCGCGGGTGCGGCGTCGGCGGTGCTGCCCGTCACGCCGACTTACCGGGGTTACGCGGGCGCGATCACCGTCGGCGTCAAGCACACGTAGCCGCGCGTTCGGCTGCTGCGGCAAGCCGCCGCGGTTGTACCGAACGCTGTCCGGTACAGTATCGATCACTGTTCGGTTGCTCCGAGCACTGGTGCAGGCATGGCGAGGATCGCCAAGGGTCGTGACCGGGTCCTGACCCGTGAGGAGATCGCGGCCGAGACGTTGCGCGAGTTCGACGAGAGCGCAGATGCGCCCAGCATCCGAGCTCTGGCCTCCGCCTTGGGGGTCGCGCCGTCGGCGATCTACCACCACTACGAATCCCAGGCCGCGATCGTCCAGGCGGCGACGGAGCTCGTGTGGGAAGAGGCCACCCGCGACTTCCTCGCCGTCGTGCCCGATCCGTACAACGCGGACCCGGTCGAAGTGCTCGTCACCGCCGGCATAGCAACCCGTCGGGCGTTCGGCCGTCACTACCGCATCGCACCGTTCCTCGCCGCCAGTCCCGAGACGACCGAGTTCATGGCCGAGCTGCTCGGCATGCTGGCGGGCGTGTTCGAACGCCTGGGCCTTCGCGACGAGGACGCCGGCGTGGCTTTTCACACCTACGCGTCCTTCACCATCGGCTCGGTGCTGTTCGCGGCAACCCGGCGCGTGGCCAACGAGAAGCTCGGCATCGCGGGCAAGCGGGCGCAGAAGACGACCGGCCGCCCTTCGTTCGACGACGCGATCGACATCCCCGCCACCGACCCCGCACGCGACGAGGAACTGTTCGCGGCCGGCCTGCGCCGTCTTCTCCAGAGCTTCTTGCCCGTGCCGTGACCTTCGGCGAGCTCCTCACGCCCTGATCGTCGAGAGACAACGGTCGAATGGGCAGGGGTCGCTGAGACCGAGGGCTACGGTCCGGGCCTAGACATACTCGAGTTCGAGGCCGACAATGGGAAACAACACGACGATTGCGCCACAGAACCGCCAAAGGATGAACTTGGCGGTCTGTCCAGAAGGGGGCAGACGTCATGCGCGTGCCGAGGTTGCTCTTCGCCGGCCCCGTACCGAAAGCTCTTCTCGCGCTGGCGGTGACGCTCGCTTGGCTTTTGGTCGTGATCCAGCCGGCCTCCGCCGACACCATCCAGTTCACCGGGCAGGGCACGAACGCGAACGGCACGTGCGGGCAGTTCGAGGGGTCGCCTCCGCCACCCGGGGGCACGCAGACGTGGCAGTTCAACCTGACGAATTCCGCCGCTGGGGCCACGATGTCGGCGACGTTCAGCGACGGGACGAGCGTGACAAACATCCCGGCGAACAACCACACGCCTGGCGGGGTGTCGATGTGGTTCATCACCACTGCTGCTGGAGCGAGTGTCACTTCTGCGAGCGCGACGTTCACGCCCTCGGGCACGAACTCGCAGTTCGTCGTGTCGCACTGCACTGCGGGCGGGACGCCACCGCCGTCGACGACCAGTCCGCCGTCCACCACGCGTCCGCCGGTGACGACCACACCGTCAGCGCCGACCACGACGCGACCTGGTGTCAGCCCCGCGGCCGCGGCACGGTTCTTCGCCGCGACCCAGGCGCAGCGGGCCGCGCTGATTGCCGCTGGGCGGGCTCAGGCGGCGGCGCCGGTCGTCGCTGCACCGAGGACGACGGGCTAGGCGAACACCGCCTCGTGCCGGATCAGTGCTCGCGGCCGTTAGCGCCGTAGCACCCAGGCGACAATCGCTGTTGGAACTGCGAACAGGACAAGCAGCACGACAAGCACGTGCCCGCCGACTTCCATGGTTCCCTCCCACCCAAAGGGCGCGCGTCGTGCACGCTAACTTCGGCGGAACGATCTTGGAAGTCCCGGCCACGGCGCCCGGAGGCGCCGACTACACGGCCCGGTTCGGGGCCAGCTTCAGCTGACACGAGGCGCCGGGCCATGGTGCAGTTCGAGGTTCGCCGGGCGCGGCGGCGTCGGCTGCGCCGGTGCCTGACACAAGGAC
>Ga0075424_100003778_pt1 | contig 14194 bp, 10 predicted proteins | sample SoiMethybrSBSTD3_FD_75301 | JGI IMG/M metagenome (GOLD analysis project Ga0075424, IMG submission 75301) | Bulk soil microbial communities from a Populus tree surrounding site in Tennessee, USA - Soil MetaG P. TD hybrid SBSTD3 | ecosystem: Environmental > Terrestrial > Soil > Tree plantation... | reverse complement strand
GAAGCCGAGGGGTCGGTTCGCGAGCGATACGAAGCTCCGGAAGAGGAGCGTCGCGCCGGTGAGCAGCACCATGGCGAACGCGATCTGCGTGATGACGAGCGAGCGTTGAACGAGCCGGGCGCGTCTGGACGCGGACGCGCCGCGCCCTTCCTCTCGCAGCGCGCTGGACAGATCGATGCGCGACCCCTGGACGGCCGGGAGGAGTCCGAACACGAGTGCCGTCGCGAGCGAGGCAACGAGCCCGAACAGCAGCGCTCTGGCGTCGACGCCAATGTCGTCCAGCCTGGGCAGGTTCGGCGGGGCGATTCGTCGGAGCAGCGCGACGCCTAACGATGCGAACGCGACCCCGACGGCGCCGCCGAACAGCGCGACCACGAGATTCTCGGTGAGCATCTGGGCGGCGATCCGCCGACGTCCGGCCCCGAGCGCGCCACGAACCGCCACTTCGCGGACGCGAGCGTAGCCGCGCGCGAGGGTGAGGTTCGCCACGTTCGCGCACGCGATGAGCAGAACGAACACGACGGCCGCCATGAGCGCCTTGAGTGCCGGACGCAGCTTGCCGACGATCTGATCGAGTAGCGGCACCAGCGTGACCGTCCAATCCTTGTTGGAATCCGGGTACGCCGCGGCGAGTCTCGTGCTGATGGTGGCCATCTCACGGCGGGCCGCGTCGATCGTGCGGCCGGGCGCCAGGCGTCCGATCACGCCAAGCATGTGGGCGTTGCGGTCGGCCATGAGCTCGGGCGGAATCGTGAGTGGCATCCACAACTGCGCCTGCGTCCGCACGGTCGGCGACATGACGCCGATCACGGTGAACGGCGCGCCGTCGATCGTGATCGGTTTCCCGATGAGCGTCGAATCGCCGCCAAAGCGGCGCAGCCAGAAGCCGTAGGCGAGTATCACCGGGCGTTCGGCGGACGGCAGGCTGTCCGTTGCGACGAACGTACGGCCAATGTGTGTGGCGACGCCGAGGAGCTGGAAGTAATTGGTCGATACCGCCCCCCCCGGGACGCGTTCCGGCTCCCCGGTTCCGGCAGTGAGGATCGCGCGTCGTGTACGAAACGCGGCGAAACCGGCGAAGGAGCGGGCCTGCGTGCGCCAGTCGGCGAGGTTCGAGGGCGTGACGGGGAAGTTGTCGAACTTGCGTGGTGCGCTCGACTCCCACATCTGCACGAGGCTGTCCGGCTCGCGGTACGGGAGCGATTTGAGCAGAACCCCGTCAACTGCGCTGAAGATCGCCGTGCTCGCGCCGATGCCGAGGCCTAACGTGATGACGGAGATGGCGGCGTAGCCGGGCGAGGTGCGCAGTCGGCGAAACGCGGAACGAACGTCGGAGCGGAGGTGGTCGAGCATCGGCGGGTCGTCTGGGCGAGATGAATCGAACGCTGACGACGTAATAGACCGCGCGATTGCGTCGGGCTTCAAGACCCGGAATCGATGCGCGGGGCAGGCCGGTCGTTATCGTTGCCGTCGGTCGGACACGAGAATCGATACCACCATGTACAGGGCGATGCCGGCCGCGAGCACGAAGCCCGTCGTGCCGAGTCGCGGGCGCTGGTTGATCAACAGGCCGCTCGCGATGAGGAGCCCCGTGAGCACCAGCCCCGTGAAGATGCGGTTCGCGATCTTCTGCATGCCCTTGAGCAGCGTCGACATCTGGGGCGCATCGACCCTTAGCGCGAAGTCGTTCGCCGCCATGTGCTGCGTGATGAGATCGAGCCGGTGAGGCAGGGCATTGACGAGCTCTGATGTCTGCGCGATGGCGCGTGCGAGGCGGGCCGGTGAGAGGTCGCGGCGCGCGCGATCGTTGATGATCTCGCTCGTGTACGAGCGGATCGCGTCCGTCGGGTTGTACGACGGATCGAGTGCGCGGGTGATCGTGTCGAGACTGAACAGCGTCTTGGCGAGCAGCGTAAGCTCTGCCGGGAGACGCAGTCCGCGCTGATACGCGATCGAAATCGCGTCGTAGAGGACGCGTCCCGCCTGCATGTCTCCGATCGCCCGCTCGTGGTTCTGCGCGATCAGCTGCGCAATCTCGCGCGTAAACCGCGGGCGGTCGAAATCGTCGACCGATTCACCCATCTCGATCAGCGTTTCGCCGGCGTCATCGCCGCGGTTCTCCGCAAGATCAAACAGCAATCGTACGATGCGATCGCGCATGGGCGGCGAGAGTCGCGCCGTCATGCCGAAGTCGATCAACGCGAGGCGTGGATCGTCTCGCGGGGCCGCGGGCGCGGCCTCACGCTGTGCAACCTGCTCGAGCTTCGCGATCGGTGTCACACTCTCACGCGGCTCGGCGCGGCGCTCGTTCGCGGCGATGTCGGACGGCGTCCGCGGGTTCTCGGCTGTCGAGAGGACCAGGAAGATGTTCCCCGGGTGCGGGTCGGCGTGAAAGTGACCGTCGATCGCCACCTGCTTGAGGTACGCCTTGCCTAACTCGTCGGCGAGCGCGGACAGATCGTTGTCGAGACGTGCAAGCGGTGGAATCTCGCTGACCTTCACGCCGCGAATGCGCTCGGCGGTCAGGACGCGCTCCGAGGTGTACGCTTCCACGACCTTGGGCACGAGGAGCCGCGGGAACTCCGCGAGTGAGCGTCGGAAGAGCGCCATGTTGCGCGCTTCGATGCGATAATCCAGCTCGTCGGCGAGCGCGCGCTCGAGCTCTTGTACCACGCCGACCATGTCCACCCGCGATCCGGCGCGGAAATGCGCAGTGAGGAACCTGGCGAGCTCGCGGAAGAACTCGATGTCGTCGGCCAGCGAGGCGCGAATGTCGGGTCGCTGAACCTTGACGACGACGGCGCGTCCATCGCGAAGCACGGCAGCGTGAACCTGACCGAGGCTCGCGGTCGCGAGCGGCTCGTGGTCGAACGACGAAAAGAGCTTGCTGATGCGGCCGCCGAGCTGTTCCTGAACGGTCTGCTCGATGTCGGCGAAGAGCACCGGTCCGACGTCATCCTGGAGACGCTTGAGCTGCGCGATGTAGGGCTCGGGGATGAGATCGGGGCGAGTGGAGAGCACCTGGCCGAGCTTCACGTACGCGGGGCCGAGCTCGACGAGGCGCTTGCGGAACGCAACGGCGCGGTCGACGGTGCCGTCGCCGTTGGTGGGTTCGGGCGCTTCGTCCGGGGCGAGGTCGATCAGGCCTTGCTGACGGGCGAAGTCTCGGAGCCCGTAGCGGGTAAACAACCCCACAGTCGCCGCCAGCCGTGGTAAGTAGCGAGGAGCCAAAATCATACGGCTGAGCAAGGCACGAACCAGGCCAAACAGCGGACGCGCACGGCCCGAACGACGTCGCTACTAACAACGCAGGGCACCGACTGCGCAGGGCACTAACTGCGCACGGCACTAACTGCGCACGGCACTAACTGCGCAAGACATTAACGGCCAGAGCGCGGGCCGAAGGGCGCCAAACGGCGAACCACCCGCGTCCACGCCCCCGCCGCGCCGTCTCACGCAGTCCGGGTCCTGCGCCGTGGCCGTTAATGTCTTGCGCCGTCAGTGCCCTGCGCGGTTCCCGTGCCCTGCGCCGTTCCCGTGCCCTGCGTAGTTAGTGCACTGCGCAGGTAGTAGCGCGCCGTTCGAGCCGTCCCCCTTCCGGTGTATTATTTGGTTTCCTTCCACTCGGAGCTCCGTTGTCTGGTCCCGTCGCCGTCAAGCACGTTCCAAAACCCTGGGGATACGAAACGATCTGGGCCCTGACCGACCGCTACTGCGGCAAAGTGCTCCATATCAATGCCGGACATGCATTGTCGGTCCAGTATCACAACAGGAAGGACGAAACCATCCACCTCCTGTCCGGCCGCCTCGCGTACTGGGTCAAGCTCGACGGCGAAATGCGTGACATGCAGCTCGAGCCCGGGCAGTCCTTCCGCATAACACCCGGCACCGTGCATTACATGGAGGCGATCACCGACTGCGACATTCTCGAGGCCAGCACACCGGAGCTCGACGACGTCGTGCGGCTCGAGGATCGCTACGGACGTGAGGGCACCAGCGCGCCTTGACGACACACGACGACACCCGGATCGCTCAAAACGCTTACCCGTGAGGCTCGCGTCATGAAGGTGATCATCCCGCTCGCCGGCAAGGGCACGCGCCTGCGCCCGCACACGCACATCACGCCGAAGCCGATGCTCAAAGTCGCCGGCAAGCCGGTGATGGAATACATCCTCGACGACCTCCGACGGCTCGGGACCGTCGAGCAGATCATCTACATCACGGGTCACCTCAAGGAGAAAGTCGAGGAGTACGCGCGGACCAGGTTCGCGGACATCCCCGGCGTCTTCATCGAGCAGAAGGTGCAGGACGGCACGGCCGGCGCGGTCGCGCTCGCGCGGCAGTACGTCGATCAACCGGTGCTGATCATTTTCGTCGACACGATCTTCGACGCGGACCTCTCGGTGACGAAGACGATCGACGCCGACGGCATCATCTGGGTGAAGGAGGTCGAGGACTACCAGCGCTTCGGCGTGGTCGTCACCGATGCCGACGGCAACATGACGAAGATCGTCGAGAAGCCCGATACGCCGATCTCGAAGCGGGCGAACATCGGGCTCTATTACGTCAAGAACTGGAAGCTGCTGTACGAGGGGATCGACTGGGTGCTAAAGCAGCCGAAGAACAAGGGCGAGTACTATCTCACCGATGCATTCCAGTACATGATCGACAAGGGCGCGAAGATCCGCGTGATCGACGTCGAGGGCTGGTACGACGCTGGCAAGATCGACACGCTGCTGGAGACGAACCGGGTCATGCTCGAAAAGGGGCATGCGAGGCGGCCCAAGCTCGACGCGGGCTCGACGATCATCGACCCGGTGTACATCGAGGACGATGTCGTGCTCAAGGCAGCCCGCATCGGGCCGAACGTCTCGATCGGGCGCGGCTCGGTGATCGAGCAATCCGAGCTCACGGACACCCTGGTCGGCTCGAATACGAAGATCGTCGGGTCGACCCTCAGGAACTCCCTGATCGGGGATTCGGCGGTCATTGAAGGCGTTCGCGGCGAGCTGACGCTGGCCGACCATTCGGAGGTGCGGGCTTCTACGTAAGACCGCGTATGGGGAACCGCCGGGGCAGACGGCATCGTTCTGCCCATGACTGGCGCCATACCGAATACACAGACCAGCCTCGCGGAGCCGATCGGCGTCGTGGTGAATGACGTCCACTCGCGGCTCAACCCAACCGTGGTCGACCGTGTGATCGCGGTCCGGTCCACCGCCGACGCCCGGAACGCCATCCTCGCCGCCGGCGCAGCCGGCAAGCCCGTCTGCATGAGCGGCGGGCGACACGCCATGGGCGGCCAGCAGTTTGCGCGCGGCGCGGTCCTCCTCGATACCCAGTTGTACCGCGGGATCCGGGGTTTCGACCGCGAGCGGGGGCTCGTCGAGGTCGAGTCCGGGATGCAGTGGCCGGAGCTCATCGCGTGGCTCGTCGATCAGCATACGGGAGCGGAGCACCAGTGGGGGATCAGGCAGAAGCAGACAGGCGCCGATCGCCTGAGCATCGGCGGCGCGGTCGCCGCGAACGTGCACGGACGCGGCCTAACGCTGCGTCCGTTCGTGGCCGACGTCGAGTCGCTGACGCTCATCGGCGCGGACGGAAGGCGGCGTACGTGCAGCCGGTCGGAGAATGCCGACCTCTTTCGCCTCGTGTGCGGCGGGTACGGCCTGTTCGGGTTCGTGGACACCGTCACATTGCGTCTCGTGCCACGCCACAAAGTGCGGCGCGCGGTGGAGATCGAGACCACGGAGCGGCTGATCGCCCGCTTCGATGAGCGTATCGCGAGCGGCTTCGCCTTCGGGGATTTTCAGTTCGCTCTCGACCCACGCTCGCCGGATTTCCTCCGTCGCGGCATCTTCTCGTGCTATGCGCCGGTGCCGAACGACACGCCGATTCCCGAGCAGCAGCGTGCGCTCTCGCCTAACGATTGGAAGAAGCTCCTCTGGCTGGCTCACGTCGACAAACAGAGTGCGTGGAACGCGTATTCCGCGCACTATCTCGGCACGCACGGCCAGGTGTACTGGTCGGACACGCACCAGCTGAGCACCTACATCGACGACTACCACTCCTGGCTCGACCACGAGACGCAGGCGGCGCATGCCGCCACGGAGATCATCAGCGAGCTATACGTCCCGCGGCCGGCACTGGCCGACTTTCTGGCCGAGGCGGCGGACGACTTCCGCGCGAACGGCGTGGACTGTATCTACGGGACCATCCGTTTGATCGACCGTGATGACGAAAGCTTCCTGACGTGGGCGAAGCAGCCCTACGCGTGCTCGATCTTCAACCTCCATACGCGCCACACCCCCGACGGCATCGAGCATTCGGCGGCAGCATTCCGTCGACTGATCGACATGGCGGCGAGGCGTCAGGGCAGCTGGTTCCTCACGTACCACACGTTCGGCACGCGATCGCAGCTGCTGCAGTGCTATCCCGAGCTTCCCGAATTCCTACGGCTCAAGCGACGCTATGACCCCGACGAGCGATTCCAGAGTGAGTGGTACCGACACCACGTCGAGCTCCTCGGATCCGTTCTTGACGACGCCGACCTCGACGATGAGTGATGGCGACGCGTCGCTTCCGCGGTTGGGTGGTATCACCGAGCCGACCACGGTTGCCACGAACGTCGTGCTCGCGGGTGTCGCGTTCGTGCTCGGTGCCAGACTTGGGTACGGCGCTGCCGCTGACGGGTCCGCATCCGGGAGTTGCATGGCCATCGCGCTTTTGGCGACTGCGGTTTCCGCCGCATTCGGCGCGGCCGCGCATGGCATCGACCCGCTCGTGGATCGGGAACAGCGAGAGCGCTGCTGGCGCGCCGCACTCTACACCATCGGGTTCGTCGGGGCCGCGTCGATCGCTTCAGTTGCCTTCTTCACTGCGCGCGGATCGATCCGGACGGCGATTCTCGTGGTGGCAGGGCTCAAACTTCTCGCGTACCTCGTGAGTGTCGTGCGTTGGCCGGAGTTTCGCGTCGCGGCAGCGGACTACGGCGGAGCGTTGGCCGTGCTCCTGGCCGGCGCGCTGTACGCCATGGCTCGCTGGCACGCGCCGGGAATGGGATGGCTGATTGGGGGAGTGGCGGTGTCGCTCGTTGCGGGGCTCGTGCAGGCGCGCCGCATCGCGGTTCACCGGCATTTCAATCACAACGACCTGTATCACTTGATCCAGATCGTGGCACTCTACCTGGTCTTTCGCGGCGGGTCGCTGCTTGTCGACCGCTGAGCGCTACCCAGTCGTCGTCGTCGGCGGCGGTCCGGCCGGCCTCGCGACGTCCGCCGAGCTTCGACGACGGCGCGTCGAGCACGTGGTGCTGGAGCGCGGGGAGGCCGCCGGCCACACGTGGATGAACCTGTACGACAGCCTAACGCTCCACACGGGAAAGCACCTGTCCACGCTTCCCGGCATGTCGTTCAACCGGCGCGTCCCGATCTTCCCGTCGCGCGGCGACTTCGTTGCATACCTCCACCGCTACGTGGAAGTGTTCGAGCTGCCGATCGAGACGGGGAGGCTGGTAACGGCGGTCGAGCGTAACGGCAACGGATGGGTCGTCCGAACGAACGCCGGCGACATCGGCGCGGCCGCCGTCGTGATGGCGACCGGCATCGTGTCTGCGCCGCGGATGCCGGGCATCGCCGGCCGCGAGCGCTTTCGTGGTCGCGTGATGCACAGCGCCGAATATCGGCGCCCGTCCGGTTTTCAGGGACGGCGCGTGCTCGTGGTCGGGGTAGGGAACTCCGGTGGCGAGATCGGGAGCGAGCTCGCCAACTTCGGCGCTCACGTGACGGTCGCGGTGCGGACGGGCACGCACGTTGTCCCGCGAGAGCTCGCCGGCATTCCGATTCAGTACGTCGTCTTCGCAATGCGTCGATTCCCGAAAGGCGCGCGACAGCGGATCGCCGGTCTCATGGGCAGGCTCACGGAGCTTCGCCGAGGCAAGCCGGTGCTCCCGAAGCCGCCATACGGCCCGCTCGATGCCATTCCGCTCATTGGCTTTCACCTCGTCGACGCCATTCGCTCCGGGCGCATCGCCGTTCGCGCCAGCATCGCGGAGCTCACCGAGGCCGGCGTTCGCTTTACGGACGGTGTGGAAGAGCCGTTCGACGACATCATCTTCGCGACCGGGTTCACGCCGGCATTGTCACCGTTAGGCGGCAGCGTCCGCACCGATGCCAAGGGCTTCGCCTTGCGCACGGATCGCGTGACGAGCGTGGATCAGCCGAACCTTTACTTCGTCGGTCACACGTACGACGCGGCCGGTGGCCTGTACAACATTCGCCGCGACTCGGGGATTGCCGCCGAGCGCATCGCTCGTGGGTGAGACAGCGCGGTACGCGATCGTGATGGCAGTCCTGCTCGCGCTCTTTCTCGCCAGAGTGCTTGGCCAGGTCCTTGCTGCCACCGTGGCGCCGCCGTGGCTCCCGCCGATGCAGCGGTGGTACTCGGGGCTCATGCCGTATCGCTACCTGCTCCCCACGCAGATCGTGTTTCTCCTCGTCATGAGCGTCACGACGCTGAGCGTCGCACGCCAGTCCCCGCCGTTGGGCGTCCCGTCCCCCGGAGTGGCCACCTGGATCATCTGGGCGAGCTACGCGTACGCGCTCGTCATGGTGGTGCGGTCGGTGCGCTACGTGCTCACGCCGCCGGCACGCCGGGGCGTCCTCATCCCCATCGTCTTCCACTTCGTGCTCGCGGCCTTCCTGTTCACCTACGGCCGCTCGCTGATGCGTTAGGCGAGCTCCGCGGCCGTCGCGAGAATGGTCATCGCGCGCGCGATGCCGAGCGGTCCATCGATGTTGTCGTACCACTCGCCCGGGGTGTGTGCATCGCCTCCTCGGCCACCGGCACCGATCGCGATCGCGGGGATGCCCATGGCGATCGGGACGTTGGCGTCAGTCGAGGCGGCCGCGAGCTCGGGCTCGCGATCGATGAGCTGGGTCGCCTCGATGGCGCTCAGCACGAGCGGATGATCGGCCGAGAGCTCGCCCGACGGCCGGTCGCCGATCACCATCACGTCGTGCGACAGCGGCGGGGTCGCCGTAGCGCGGCGGGCATTCTCCTGCTGCGCGGCGGCGCGGACGATGACGCGGATCTCGCGGTCGAAACGATCGAGCACGGACGCGGACGTCGATCGCAGATCGACCTCGAGCCAGCCTTCCTCGGGAATGGAGTTGATCGACGTCCCTCCGCCGATGCGGCTCACGGACAGCGTCGTCCGCGGCGATCGCGGAAGCGGCAGCGACGCGAGCATGGCTGCCGCCGCCGCAGCCGCGTGTACGGCGTTAGGCACGCCGAACGCCGCCCAGCTGTGGCCGCCCGGCCCTCGATACGCGATGTGGTACCGGCGCGAGCCAAGGGCCTTGTGCACGATGCGTTCGTCCCCAGCGCCGTCGAGCGCGATCGCGGCGGCCGGCTCCGCGACCAGCGAGGAAAACAGATACTTGGCGCCGCGGAGATCTCCAGCGCCTTCCTCACCGGTCGTCGCCGCGAACACGATCGGCCGACGCGTCCGCACGAGGCGCCCGTCGATCTGCTCGGCGATCGCGAGCATGGCCGCGAGGCCCCGACCATTGTCCCCGATGCCGGGCCCCGTCACGCGGTCGCCGTTGCAGCGGAACGTGAGGTGAACGTCGCGTGCGAAGACTGTGTCGAGGTGCGCGCACACGAGAACCGGGGCAAGATCCTCCACTCCCGGCCTCGTCGCCACGACGTTACCTGCGTGGTCGATGCGCGCATCGCCAAGACCGAGTGATCGGAGGCGGGCAGCGAACCACTCGCCTCGCTCCCGTTCGTCGCCTGTTGGCGCCGCGATCTGCGAGACCGCAACCTGCGTGCGGATGGTGGCCGAGTCGCGCGCAGCGATCCGTGCGTGCGATGGTGCGAGCGCGCGGTGCGTCCTGAGCGTTCGAGAATCCGCGGCGGGGATTGCGGCCATGACTAATTCTAACCGGCAGCCCGGCGAGCACACGATCCCTCCGAAGCGTACCTTCCGCGCGTGACCGATATCTCACCACGGGCCGCCGTGCCGCGCCTCGGCCGCAACGTGCTCGTACTCGCCGCCGTCTCCTTTCTGACCGACGCGTCGAGCGAGATCATCTACCCGCTGTTGCCGATCTTCCTGACGACCGTGCTCGGCGCAGGCGCGTCGGCCGTCGGCGCGATCGAGGGCGCGGCCGAGACATCGTCCGCGTTGCTGAAGCTCGCGAGCGGATGGTGGTCGGACCGTGCGAGCCGCCGCAAGCCGCTCGTGGTCGCGGGGTACGCGCTGGCGTCGCTCGCTCGTCCACTCGTGGCGGTTGCACAATCGGCAGCGCAGGTGCTCGCGATTCGACTGACGGATCGTGTCGGGAAAGGCATCCGCGGCTCTCCCCGTGACGCGCTCATCGCCGAATCGGTCGACCCGTCGATCAGGGGGAAGGCATTCGGCTTTCATCGCGCAGCGGATCACGCCGGAGCCGTGGTGGGTCCGCTCATCGCGTTCGCGCTGCTGCACTGGACGCACTTCCCATTACGAACGGTCTTTCTTTTCGCGGCGGTGCCGGGCTTGCTTTCGGTGCTCGTGCTCGTGCTGGGCGTCCGCGAGACACCGCGCGGGCCATGGGCGGCAACGGAGAAAGGGGAGACCGCGGCTCCGTCGCTCGGCGCGTCGCTCGGTCGCCCCTTTTGGATCTTTCTCGCGTCCGTTCTCCTGTTCACTCTCGGCAACTCCACCGACGCCTTCCTGATTCTGCGCGCGAACCAGCTGGGCGTTTCGGTTGCGCTCGTCCCGCTGCTGTGGGCGGCGCTGCACGTCGTGAAGTCTGCCGCGAGCGTACCGGGAGGTGCGCTCTCCGACCGGCTCGGGCGAAAGCCGCTCATTCTCGCGGGCTGGGCGGTGTACGCGGCGGTCTACGTTGGCTTCGGCCGAGCGACCGAGACATGGCACGCCTGGGCGCTGTTCCTCGCGTACGGCACGTTCTTCGGGCTCACGGAGGGAACGCAGGCGGCGTTGATTGCCGATCTGGTGGGCCGCGAGCGTCGAGGCACGGCGTATGGATGGTACTATCTCGCGGTGGGAATCGGTGCGCTGCCGGCGTCGATCCTGTTCGGCTTCGTGTGGGACCGTGTGAGCCCACGCGCGGCGTTCGAGGTCGGTGCCGCGCTCGCATTCGCGGCGGCGCTGGTGCTTCTGGCGGTCCGCCCGTCGCGAGCCGCCGACGCCTAACGTGCCGTCGCGGCCACAACGGGTGCCGATGCGGTGACGCGGCGAATGAACGCATCGATCGCGGCGTAGTAGCGCGCGCGATCGGCGGTGTAGGCGTCCGCGTGACCGGCGTTCAGCTCGACGAACTCCTTGGGCTCGGCCGCCGCGGCGAACACCTTCCGCCCGTGGGCGATCGGAATGGTTTGATCGTTGCGCGCGTGGAGGAAGAGCTTGGGCAGCCGCAGGCCGCCAACCTTGTCGATCGACGCGAAGCGGCTCTTCGCGATGCGTCTGATCGGCAGCAGCGGAAAGACTTCCTGTCCGCGATCGGCCACCGAGGTGTAGGCGTCCTCGACGATCATGCCCGCGGCGGCCACATGGCGCGCGAGCTCGATCGTGACGCCGGTGCCTAACGAATGGCCGAACAGGACGATGCGTGACGCCGGAACGTGCAGGGAATCGGTGAGGTACCGGTAAGCGGCCGTCGCATCGGCATAGACCCCTGCTTCGCTCGGACTCCCGGCGCTCGCCCCGAAACCGCGGTAGTCGTACGCGAACAGGTTGACACCGAGGTCGCGGAACCAGGCGTAAAACTGCGGGCGCCCTCCGTAGCCGATGTTGCCGTAGTTGCCGTGCGAGATGAGCACCCAGGGAGCGTCCGGAGCGGCGTGAGCGCCGGGGACGATCCAGGCGTTGAGCAACGTGGAATCGTCGGCCGTGAACGACACCGACCGTTCGTTGAGCGCGAGCGACGGGTCAGGCGCGTCCACCCGGCGAGCACCCGGCTGATACAGGAGGCGTGGCTCGTAGAGCCGGAAGCCGATGATGGCGACCAGGTACGCCATGCAGACAATGAACGCGATCACCTTCACGGCGTTTAGCACAGACGGTCCTGGCAGAGGTAGCAACGGTATTGCATCCACCACTTCTACGCCGGCGATGCACACCTGGATTGGGCCGGCCCGCGGCCGTCAACAGCAACGAGAACCGGGTCTCGAGTATCGGCTCTCGAGCCGCTGTCGCATGAACTCATCCCGCGACATAACCGTGCACCCGGGGTGGTGCGACTCCATGTGCGCAACGTACCGCTCGTAATCCGGGGCACCGATGATGGAGCGGACCACGCGAAGTGCCCGCTGAAGTCGGACTCGCAGCGATGGTGTCGGCGGACCCACCGCTGACGATGGAACCAGGGTTCTCATCTACCTTGTGCTCCCGGCGTTCGCGGCGGGGCCGCGTTTGGCCAGATGCGTCTCGAACAGCTCGAAGATCCGGCGGTACTCATCCGCCCACGACGACGGCCGCACGAACCCGTGATCCTCTACCGGGTACGGCGCGAGCTCCCAGTTCGTCTTGCCGAGCTCGATCAGGCGCTGCGTGAGCCGCACGATGTCCTGAAAATGTACGTTCACATCCACCATCCCGTGTGCCATCAGGAGCGGATCCTCGAGGCCCTGAGCGAAGTAGATGGGCGACGATCGGTGATAGGCAAGTGAATCATCCTGCGGCAGGTTCAGGATGCGTGCCGTGTACGGATGGTTGTAGTGCGCCCAGTCGGTGACGCTGCGAAGCCCGGCACCGGCCCCGAAGTGCTTTGGCTCCGTGAATAGCGCCATGAGCGTGATGAACCCGCCGTAGCTGCCTCCGTAGATGCCGATCCGCTCCGGGTCGATGCCGAACTCCTTCTGCAGGTAGCGGGACCCGTCCACGTTGTCCTGCAGGTCTCGCCCACCCATCCAGCGGTAGATCGCGGTGCGCCAGTCACGCCCGTAGCCTGCCGATCCGCGATAGTCGATATCGAGCACGACATAGCCCTTCGAGGCGAGGTACTGGTTGAACATGTACTCGCGCGAGTAGCTGGACCAATAGTTGTGCACGTTATGCATGTAGCCGGCGCCGTGCACGAAAATCACGCCGGCCCCGTTAGGCTGGGCGCCGAGATCCTTTGGCCGGTAGATCCGAGCCGGCACCTGCACGCCGTCTGAGGCCGGAATCCGCACGATCTCCGGCGTGATCCAATGAAATGCGAGCCACTCGGAAGTCGGGGACGTCGTGAGCTGCGTGGCGGCCGCGCCAGCGCGGTACGGCATCACGAACAGCTCGGGCGGCCGGTTCGAGGCCGAATAGACGTCCGCCAACGTCGACCCGTCCGGCGACACGACGACGTTGTGACCGCCCACCTTCGTCGTGATACGCTCGCGCGCGCCTCCCGTCACCGGCATGCGATAGAACTGCTGCTCGAACGGCGACGCCTCGGTCGTGTGCAGCTCGAACGAGCGCTTGTCGGCCGATAGTTGCGCGCCAGTCACTTCCCATTTGCCGGTCGTGAGCTGCCGGCGGTTGGCACCGTTGGCGTCCATCGTGTAGAGGTGAGCGTAGCCGTCGGCTTCGGAGACGAACCAGATACGTTTGCCGCCGTCGTACCAGCCACCGCAGCCGTAGCACGGTCCACCCACCCACGCACTGTCGCTCAGCGTGTCGAGCGTCTGGAGCTTGCCGGTTGCCGCGTCGAGCTTGTGGATGTAGCGCGACTTGTAGTTGCGAGCCTCGGCGAAGATCAGCGCGGCGCTTCCGTCATCGCTCCAGCCTAACGTCGTCACCTGCGATGGTGGCTTCGTGGTGTCCGCGGGAACGATCTGCAGCCACGTGAGCTCGCCGCTCGGAAGCTTCATGTAGGCGACCCGGCCGCCTGATTGTGCGTCGCCGACCTTCGTGCGGACCGTGAGCTCCTCGGTGTACCCGGAGGTCGTGACATAGTTCGGCACGCGCGTCTGAGCGGCCTTGTCAGCCGTCACGGAGGTCACGAGGAGCAGCGCGTTGGCCGTCGGAGACACGGAGAGTGACGCAATGCGTTCGTTGGTGCCGAGGTAGAACGGTTTCACGCGAAGTGCCTCGCGTGCCTTCTGCTCGGCCTTCCGAATGCTGTCCGCGCGAACGCGGTCGCGAATCACGTCGAAGAGCTCGCGCTGCTGCGCCTCGAGCGTGCCGCGCTGGCCCTCCGCTTTCGCGGAA
>Ga0075424_100003776_pt1 | contig 14202 bp, 10 predicted proteins | sample SoiMethybrSBSTD3_FD_75301 | JGI IMG/M metagenome (GOLD analysis project Ga0075424, IMG submission 75301) | Bulk soil microbial communities from a Populus tree surrounding site in Tennessee, USA - Soil MetaG P. TD hybrid SBSTD3 | ecosystem: Environmental > Terrestrial > Soil > Tree plantation... | reverse complement strand
GTCCTGGAGCTGGGATGGACTGGGCTTCGGCACACGTCGCCCGGGTGGGCCGCACCGCGCGGCCGGCCATTGAGCGACCTTGATCGCGATGAGGGCCGGCGAGGTGCTCCATTGGCAAGCAATGGGGCAGCCTGGAGCCTCCCATTATTACCGGTCCGTTGTACAATCGTGCCGACCGAGGTCAGGCAGCCCTCGGCGGCCGCCGGCGTGGCTTGTCTTTAGGTGCGCAGGCCTCGGCGCCGGGCGCCAACCCGCGAGGCATGCGGGTAAGGCCCGCCCTTTGGCCTGCGTTGGGGAAAAGAACAGGGAGGCGTGCAATGGATCGCATCTGGTTGAAAAACTACCCACCAGGCGTGCCGGCCGACATCGATGCCGCACAATATCCTTCGTTGGTGGCGTTGTTTGAGGAAAGTTTTGCCAAGTACAAAGACCGAGATGCCTATGCTTGCATGGACAAACGACTGACGTACGCCACCCTCGACATGTTATCGCGCGCCCTGGCGGCCTGGCTGCAGAGCAAGGGCTTGGTCAAGGGCGATCGCGTGGCGGTCATGCTGCCAAACGTCCTGCAGAATCCGGTGTGCATCGCCGCCATTTTACGCGCCGGCTGCATCGTGGTGAACGTCAATCCGCTCTACACGCCGCGTGAGCTCGAGCATCAGCTCAAGGATTCGGGGGCGCGCGCGATCATCGTGCTCGAGAACTTCGCCAGGACGCTGCAGCAGGTGATCACCAAGACGAGCGTCAGCCAGGTGGTGATTGCCAGCATGGGCGACCTGCTTGGCTTTGCCAAGGGCACGATCGTCAACTTGGTCGTGCGTCGCCTGAAGAAAATGGTGCCGGCCTATTCGCTCCCTGCTGCGACGAAGTTCAACGATGCGATCGCTGCGGGTAAGGCTATGACGCTCAAAACACCCGACATCAAACCCGACGATGTCGCCTTCCTGCAGTATACGGGCGGTACCACGGGGATCTCCAAGGGTGCGACGCTCCTCAACCGCAACGTCATCGCCAACGTGTTGCAGAACGAGGCATGGTTGCAGCCTGCCTTGGGAAAAGGCAAACCCGTGCAGCAGATGGTGATCGTGACGGCATTGCCGCTCTATCACATTTTTGCGCTGACCGCCTGCGGTTTACTCGGCATGCGCATTGGCGGCATGTGCCTGTTGATCCCAAATCCACGCGACATTCCGGCCTTTGTTAAAGAGCTGGCCAATTATCCGTTCAACATGCTGCCGGCCGTGAACACGCTCTATAATGCCCTGCTCAACAATCCAGAATTCGCCAAGCTCGATTTCAGCAACCTCAAGGCGGCGAACGGCGGGGGCATGGCCGTGCAACGTGCCGTCGCGGAGCGTTTCTTCAAGCTCACGGGTTGCCCAATCGTCGAGGGTTACGGGCTGTCGGAGACCGCGCCGACGCTGACGTGCAATCGTGCCGATAACAATGAGTACACTGGCACCATTGGGTTGCCGGTGCCTTCGACGCTGATCTCAATACGCGACGATGAAGGCAAGGAGGTTCCACTCGGTGAACCAGGGGAGATATGCGCGCGCGGCCCGCAAGTGATGTCGGGTTATTGGCAGCGTCCCGACGAGACGGCCAAGGTGATGACAGCGGACGGGTACTTCAAGACGGGCGACATCGGCGTGATGGATGCCAACGGCCAAGTGCGAATCGTCGACCGGAAGAAAGACATGGTTCTCGTCTCCGGCTTCAACGTGTTTCCAAACGAAATCGAAGACGTGGTGGCGAGCCATCCGGGCGTGCTCGAGTGCGCAGTGGTCGGCGTGCCCGACGCTTCGACGGGAGAGGCCGTGGTGCTGTTCGTTGCCAGAAAGGATCCGTCCTTGACGGAGCAAGCATTGATGAAGTTTTGCGGCGAACAGCTGACCGGTTACAAGAAACCCAAGTACATCATCTTTCAGCAGGAACTGCCCAAGACCAATGTGGGTAAGGTCTTGCGTCGTGAGCTGCGCGAGGTCGCACTGAAGGCGACGAAGACCGCGGCCTAACCGACTTTATTTTTCTGGCAGACGGCCGAGCTTGATCTGGGCACCTGCGTCGCCAAGCGCAACCGCCTGCGCATACCACTTTTTCGCCTCGGCCACATCCGGCAGCAGGCCTTTGACGTTCAGCCGCCGAAGCTCGTTGGGATCATACGTTTCAGCGAGCCGGTGGGCTGCCTGCGCCATGCCGGCCTGGGCGGCCCGTAGATAGTATTGGCGCGCGATCACGATGTTGCCATCGGCCAAGTGGCGGTCTCCCTGCGCGAGAAGGTGGTCGAGCCGGGCCTGGGACGGCGCGGGCTGCGTTCCGCCGTTGCCTTTGTTGAGTGCCGCAACGGAGCGCGACGTCTCGGGCGCGCGCGGGTCATCGTCAGCCGTCTTGCTCGTCGCGGCAAGGCGCTGCGCGCCCTGGGCCATTGGGCGCTCTTCCTCCACCTTACGGGCTTCGGCCAGTTTGCGGGCCTCTTCTGCCTTCCTTGTCTCCTCGGCTTTCCTTTGCTCTTCGGCGAGGCGGACCTCCTCGGCGCGCTTGGCCTCGGCGACGCGGCGCTCTTCCTCGGCCTTGCGGGCTTCGGCCAGCTTGCGGGCCTCTTCCGCCTTCCTTGCCTCCTCGGCTTTCCTTTGCTCGTCGGCGAGGCGGGCCTCCTCGGCGCGCTTGGCCTCAGCAACGCGGCCCTCTTCCTCGGCCTTGCGGGCTTCGGCCAGCTTGCGGGCCTCTTCCGCCTTCCTTGTCTCCTCGGCTTTCCTTTGCTCCTCCGCCTTGCGGGCCTCGGCCAGTTTGCGGGCCTCTTCCGCCTTCCTTGCCTCCTCGGCTTTCCTTTGCTCGTCGGCGAGGCGGGCCTCCTCGGCGCGCTTGGCCTCGGCAACGCGGCGCTCTTCCTCGGCCTTGCGGGCTTCGGCCAGTTTGCGGGCCTCTTCCGCCTTCCTTGCCTCCTCGGCTTTCCTTTGCTCTTCGGCGAGGCGGACCTCCTCGGCTTTCCTTTGCTCTTCGGCGAGGCGGACCTCCTCGGCGCGCTTGGCCTCGGCGACGCGGCGCTCTTCCTCGGCCTTGCGGGCCTCGGCCAGCTTGCGGGCCTCGTCCGCCTTCCTTGCCTCCTCGGCTTTCTTTTGCTCTTCGGCCTTCCTTTGCTCCTCGGCGCGCTTGGCCTCGGCGACGCGGCGCTCTTCCTCGGCCTTGCGGGCGTCGGCCAGCTTGCGGGCCTCGTCCGCCTTCCTTGCCTCCTCGGCTTTCTTTTGCTCTTCGGCCTTCCTTTGCTCCTCGGCGCGCTTGGACTCAGCGACGCGGCGCTCGTCTTCCGCCTTGCGGGCCTCGGCTAGCTTGCGGGCTTCTTCCGCCTTCCTTGCCTCTTCGGCTCTCTTTTGCTCTTCGGCCTTCCTTTGCTCCTCGGCAAGGCGGGCTCCCTCGGCGCGCTTGGCCTCTGCGACGCGACGCTCTTCCTCAGCATTGCGGGCGTCGGCTAGCTTGCGGGTTTCCTCTGCCTTTCTCGCGGCCCCGTCTTCGGTCTTACGTTCCTCACCGGGCTGCGGCGCGAGCGCTTGATCGGAACGCGCGGCAGCATCGATGACCAGCGCCGAGCGAGCTGATGCGAGAACAACGGTGTACTTTTCGCTGTTGTGCGTCAGCAGGATGACGATATCGGATCGGCCCTTAACGTCAGCAGGGATCTTGACCTTTAGGCCAGCAATTGCGGCCAGCGGCACTTCCCAGGTGCCGCGCACCACGGCCCGTCCAGCCGAGAACGTCACATCCGCGGGCAGGCCCGAAATCAGGACAACGCTGGCTGGCGGCGCGCTCTCGGCATCGTCGACGCGTACGGCAAAGTCAACTTCGGAGGGCGACGGCGCCTGAACAGTGGGAGGCATAACAATGGCGGGCTTGCCCGCGGCCAGAGCGCTCAGCGTGAAGAGGGCACTCAAGATCCCAACGGCAAGGGCGAAAACACAGGCGAGGCGTGCAATCGTGCAGAACCGCGCCAAGAGAGGGGATCGCCGCCATGGGCTTGAACGATGCGGTCTGTGCCTGTGTACCATAGAGAATTGCCAATCTAATGACGCAGTCCGGAAGTCTGGGCTTGTGAGCGCAGAAAGCGCTGCAGCAACCTGTTCTGTTCGGCCTCGTTGCCGGGCGCCAGGCGCGCGATCGCTTCTTTCAATTTCGCGGCATTATCCGAGCGAAAATCCGTTTCGGCGGCCGCGGAGGCGACGAGCTTGTCTTGCATGGCGCCAAAGCGCTGCCAGCCAGGCACGGCGGCAGCAAGGTTGAGGTCGCGCCATTTGGGATGGAAGCCCGGCTCTGATTGCAGTTTGGGCAAGCGCTCAAACAGATAGTCGATGAACCGCACCATGCGCCGGTGCCGGTCGCTCTGCGTCGGCCAATTATAGACCGCCAGCACCGCGGGAACGCTGATCGTTTGCACGGTCTGGCCCTGCGGAATGAGATCGGGATAGTCGGAGGACTCGAGCTGAGCGGGCAGATAGTACTCCTCCAGTTTTTCGGTCAGAGGTACCGGTAGAAATTTGAATCCTTCCGGCCACTTGCGGCGCGCAAAGGCTTCGACCGGCTTCGATGTCACGAACACGACGGCCGCGTACTTGTCGCTCTTGGCAATCTCGGCGAGTGCGGATGGATGGGGATCGTGACGCGCGTCCACTTTGATGCCGAGGCGATCGAAAATGAGCGGACCCGAATAGGCGGCGGCCGTGCCGCGTGTGTTAAAGTTCACGGGCTTGCCCGCGAGATCCTCCAAGCTCTTGATTTCCGGACGCACGAAGACGTGCAGTTCGGACGGGAAAAGATGCATCAAATAGTTGATGCGCTTGTCGATCTCGCCAATTTTCGGATCTTTCTTGAAGTGGTCGAGGACGTCGCCGTAGATGATCGCAGCGTCTACACCCTTGAGATAGAGTAGGTCGTTGACGTTCTCGAACGGCCCGCGCGTTACGATCGGGAGAATGCGCATGTTCGTGCCGTCGTCGACGACACGGGCGAGTTCGACCGCGAATCGCAGCGGTGCACCTTCGGGCAGACCAGCCGCCAGCCCGATTGTGGCTTCGTTGGTCTTGCCATGGACCTCACGTTCATAAGAGCTTCTTTTTCCCGGGCTTTGCGCGGCAGCCTGCGAGCAGGCCGAAGCCACCCAGAAGGCGGCCAGAAGGACGGCAGTTAGAGAACGCATGGTATCGCACCCGGTTTTTTCGATTTTCCCCTGAACGCTTCGTTCGACTGTGGCAGCCCGCTTCGCCCTCACTATGACGGGAGCGCTCGGGTATCGAACGAGGCCAAGGCGCAAAATACGCGCATTGCCCTTCACGAGAAAGCCCAGCCGCAAAATCCAGTTACCCGCCACCGACGCCGCCCTGCACCCGGCCAAATTGCACCCGGGCCAGCCCCGAGGGTGCCTCAACCCGGCCCGCGTTCAAGCCACTAAGGTTAATAGCTTCGACCGGATTGGGCCGCGCCTGGCCGCCTAGGGTCAACTGACCAAAGGACAGTCCACGGATGGCACCCCGGTCGTAGCTGGCATTTCCGCACTCCAGCCAAGTATTTGACACACTTTTGTATTTACAACAATCGGGCGGCGGCGAGGGACCTTGGTCAGAGGCTTTTTGCAGCCCTTACGTCCAATTGTCTATCGCCGCGGAGGACCTTATGCTGGGACGCTGAACAAGCCCGGTCTGCGGCCAAGGCCGCAGGCCCTACGTGGCTGTGGGATCGAGTGTGGCGATGTCGAAGCAGGCAGGTTCCAAGCATAAGACTGCGCGCCCGATGACGAGCGTTGCGGTGCCGGCGGTCAACGAACTGAGCCTGCTCGAACGGGTCTCGATTCTGGCGAGCATTCTTCTATCGCTCAAGCAGGCGAACAGCGGGGCGCTCGCCGCAGACGCTCTTGTTGCTGACAGCGTGATCGGGGAAGCGACCAGCGGCGATTTCAGCCCAAGCCCCGACACCTTGGGTAAGGCGTTCCAGCCCTTCGAGATCGCGCGCTTGCCCGAAACAACGCGGACTGAGGTTCAGTACGAGCCCCGGGCCAGCAGCGCGGGTACCGGCGAGCACCGCCTGGCGGCGGAATCCAATACGGATCCACTGCAAGCGCTGCAAACGGCCCAAGCCGATGCCGCCCTCAAGCCGATTGCCCGGCACGGCTCTTCGACTTCGCCAGCCGTGCTCAAGATCGAGGTCGTCGACGACAAGGTCGGCTCCGCCCCGCTGTCGATCGAGAAGCTCGTCCCGGCGACGCCGGTCAGCGATATCGTCATCAGTCCGGTCCCAGCGACGACCTTCCTGTTTACGGGCGCCGCCGGGCCGAACAATTTCGACATTTTCGTGGGCACCGGACGGGGCAATACGGTCGATTTCTCCGGGCTCAAGGAGCTGGCGCCGGCGACCAACGCTGTAGAAGGCCAAGCGGGCGTCGTCATCAAGCAGGATGCCTCGGCGCCAAACGGTGTCTTTGTAGATTTGTCCGCCGAAGGCACGACGGTGGCAACCGCGGCCGGACCCGTCACCGTGCAAGCCTGGCAACTCGATGCCGACGGCAAGGCGGTGATGCCGCTGGCCCATCTTGAGAACATCGACAACGTGACGGGAACGGTTGGCAATGACGTTGTGATCGGCAACGCCAATGCCAACACATTCACATATACCGCGGCCGATGGCACCCACGACGGCCAAAGCGCGAGCTACGGCTTTGACATCTATTACGGCGGGCCGAACGGTGCCGCCAACGACCCGGGCGACAGCGTCGATTTCAGCAGGCTCGGGACGCAGGAGAGCGTTGCCGCCGCACCGGAGGCCAAGGCGACGCTGCTGCCGCATGATGCCAAGGGCATCACCGTCGATTTGGCGCAAGCAGTGACGATTTCGCACGTCGATCCCGTTAGCGGCGAAACGTCCACGGTCACGGGATCTTTGGTCTCAACCATCGGCGGTGAGGAACAGACCGATCTTGCCCTGTTGGCCTGGAGCGCCCCGGCCGAGGGCGGCGGGGCGCAAGCCACCATCGAGGACATCGTCGGCACCGGCGGCAGCGACCTGGTTTTGGGGGATGCTGCGGCCAATACCTACGTCGCTGTCGGTGGCGGCGAAAATGGTGTCAGCGTATTCGATGGGCGTGCCGGCACGGATACCGTCGACTTTAGCCACGTCGTGCCCGCGAGCGATGCTCCAAGCAGCGAGGCCGTGGCGGCTGCCAGCACACCGCAAGACGTTTCAGCCCCAGCGGATGCTGTCACGCCTCCGGCGGCGAGCGACGTCGTCGTGCCGAACGGGGTCTACGTCAATCTCTCCGCGCACGAGCACACGGCGGAGAGTTCCAGCGGAGAGGTCACGGTCCAGGCTTGGACGCTTGGGTCGGACGGCACCGCAGGGACCGCGCTTGCACACCTCGAGAACGTGGAAACCGTGGTGGGCACTGTCGGCAGCGACATCCTGGTCGGCAACGCCGAGGCGAACACCTTCGTCTACACCGCGGCCGATGACGCCACGATCGATGCCGCAGGTCAGATCTCCACCGGAGCCGGTGCGAGCTACGGCTTCGACATCTACTTTGGCAACGATCCGGCGAGCAACTCGGCTGGGGACAGCCACGACACCGCCGACTTCAGCGCGCTTGGTTCGCAGGCGAGCGTGACGGCCGCGCTGGCGGAAGGGGTCGATTCTACTCTCCTCCCCAGCGGCGCCACCGGCATTATGGTCGATCTGGTGCAAGCGGTCAGTGTAACCACGGTTGATCCACAGACGGGCGATCTCACCACGGTCACGGGGTCTTTGGTGACGACCGTGGGGGGCTCAGAAGCTACCGATCTGGCGTTGCTGGCCTGGACCGCACCCCAGGATGGCAGCGATGCCCACTCGAGCATCGAGAACATCGTCACGTCGGGTGGGAGCGATGCCATCTGGGGCGATGCCGGCGAGAACACCGTGATCGTGACCGGCGACGGCGAAGGCGGTCCGATATACTTCGATGGGCGCGGCTCCAGCGATACCATCGATTTCAGCCAGCTCGAGTTGCCGGGTACAAATTCCGGCATCGAGATCCATCTCAACCAAACCACCGACGGCGTGACAGACCCAACGGGCGCGCCGCAGTCCGACGTCACCCAGGTCACCCTCTTGGGCGCGCAGGGCTCGACCCCCGAAGACCCGGTGGTGGCTCAGATCAAAGATGTCGAGAACGTTGTCGGCTCGAGTGGCAACGACATCATTGAAGGCAATGCCAACGACAACGTGCTAAGCGGTGGCGGTGGCTCCGATAGTTTCGTGTTCCGCGATGTTGCGGTGGTCGACGGCCGCGGCATCACCGACATCGGGCACGACATCATCCGAGATTTCCGCAGCGGCGGCATCGATGATGACGATCATTTGGTGTTCGATTCCAAGATCTTCAGTTTCCACGACGGCAGCAGTCTCGATTGGCTGCAGCAGCTGCTCAACAACAATCAAATCCGCGACGACGATCAGGGCGTGATCATCTGGATCGACGAGAACAATTCGATCACCCTGCAGAACTACGACCTTGATGATACTAGCGGCCATGGCCTCGGTTTGGCCGCCTATTCGTCCTGGATCGTGTTCGTGTGAGCTTTGAGCGGCGCCGGCTGGCGCCGGGCACTGAGCCCTGGGCGCCACCACCGCGCCCCAGCTGGACAGTTTGGCACGCCGGCGCCTAGACTCCGTTCATGCGCGAGGAGCTCGATCGTCCCACGAACCGGGGGCGCGCCGCCTCGCGCCGTCAACTCGGTGGTTCAGCCGGAAAGGCAACAGGCATGCTGATCAATCGCGCTGCGGGCAATCTCTATTATGACCTCGTTGGGCCCGAGAACGCCCCGGTCGTCTGTTTTACACACTCGTTGGCATCTGACGGGGGCATGTGGGCGGAGCAGGTCCCCCCCTTGTTGGCTGCGGGTTATCGCATCTTGCGCTTGGATATGCGCGGGCACGGCGGCAGCGATGCCGTGGCGGGCGACTATACCATGACGCAGCTTGCCGACGATGCGGCCGAGGCCCTGGATTTCCTGGCTATCCGCCGCGTGCATTTCATCGGCCTGTCGATCGGCGGCATGCTGGGCCAAGCCTTCGCCATCAAACACGCCTCGCGCCTGATCTCAGCCATGCTGTGCGATACCTCCCCGCAAACGCCCGCTGGCGCCCAGGAAGCCTGGGCGCCGCGCATCGCCGCCGTCAAGGCCGCCAAATCCGTGGCCCCGCTGGCCGACGCCACCATGGAGCGCTGGTTCACCGACGCCTACAAGCCGCGCAACCCCGGGCGCTGGAAACAAATCCACGCCAGCATCGGTGGGACCACGGCCGCGGGCTATCTCGGCTGCGCGAGTGCCATTCTCAATTTCGACTTCGTTCCGGAACTGCCCAAACTGAGGGTGCCGATGCTGGTGGTATGCGGCGCCGACGATCAGGGCACGCCGCCGGCCGGCAACAAACGCATTGCCGAGCTCGTCCCCGGTGGGCGGTACGAGGAGATTGCCGACGCCCGGCATTTTCCCAATGTCGAAAGGCCCGATGCCTTCAACGGCCTTATGATGCCGTGGCTTGCCGCGCATCGCTGAGGGGCAAAATCACTGACGGGCGTTGGCCGGCGCTTGCGCGGGCCACAGCTCGTTGCGCCAATTGAGGGCGATGAGGAGGGTGCACGCCAGGCCGACGCAGGCATAAAGCGTGGCGGTGGCATGAAAACCGACACGATCGATCAGGGCGCCCGCCACGGGGAGCCCAAGCGGCAGCCCGTAGATGACCAGCATGCGTGCGCCCATGACGCGACCGCGGAACGGCGCACTGGTCGTGCGCATGAGCATCACCGCCAGGGTGACCATGCAGAAGCTCTGCGCAAAACCCGCAAGCATCAGCATGACGCCGCCCGCAAACGGGTTCGTCAACCGGACAAACACGAGGAGCGCTAGATACCAGGCAAGCGTGGCGACGATCATGGCGCGACCGGGCCGGATGCTGCTGCGTTGGCTGACAGCCATCGAGCCCAGCAGCGCGCCCATCGCAAAGCTGGCGGCGAGGTAGCCGAGCCCAGTCTGATCGATCAGGTAGATTTCGCGGGCTACATAGGGCAACAGGCCATTGGAGAGGGGATAGGCCGTCAGGTTGACGAGAAATGCAAGCCACATGGCGGCCAGCAGCTGGGGTCTGGCGCGGACATAGCCGAGGCCGGCGCGCAGATCCCTCCAGGCTGAGGGACGCGGCGCGACGATGGCGGCCTCCGGCTGTCCGCCCCGGGAGGGGCTCGCGATGGCCGAGGTCAGAATACAGCCCAGCGCATAGAAGCTAGCTACCACGATGTAGGCTGCCCCGAGACCGAAGGCCGCAAATAGGCCGGCGCCTGTCAGCGCGCCGATCACGCGGGCCATGTCGGAGGTCGTACGCGAGATGCCCAGAGCGGGCACCAGCTGCTCGGTTGGCATGGCGTCCGCGATCAACGCCGAGCGCACACCGAGATCGGATGGCCGCACCAATCCCATCAGGGCCGTCACCGTTAGGACAATTACCGGGTTCGGCGTGCCTGCGAGCGCGACGCCCATCACAGTGGTCGCAAGGATCGTGTAGACGACGCGCATACCGCACAACAGGTTGCGGTGACCGATACGGTCCCCCGCGACCCCGAACACCGGGGCAACCAGCGTGCCGGAGAACTGCAGTGCCGCGAATAACGTCAGCAGCAGCACCGAATTGGTTTCCACGAGCACATACCAGCCGAGGATGAGCGTCTCCATCTCGAAGGCGGAGGAGGTCAACAGATCGGCTGGCCACTGCAGTCGGAAGCTGCGGAGTTGAAAAGGCGCCAGGGCCTGTGCCCTGAAAAATGGGCTCACGTCACGGCCAAGCGATGCATCAAAGGTTGCCCCTCCCGCCTCGGCGCTGCCTCGGCGCAGCCGCCCTATGCACAATAGAGGGGTGGACTGCTGCGGGGAAAGGCAGCGCGCGCAACCGTGCTATGTCCGCAAACTTCGTCTCAAGCCCTTGCGCCGAGAGACCATTTCTTTCCCTTCGCCCAGGTGAAGCCGATCGAGGCTCCAGGCGGCAGCGCTCAAGCTTAGGGGAGCTGCCGGGTACGCTCAGGAATGCGGCGACTGCAAGGGGGCGGCTACGCGCTCGACACATGGCTCACCCCCGTTTTTGGCAGGGCCGGCAACCCAAGGGAAATGCTACTGGGATGGAGCGGGTTAACCCCGAGGCATAGCCTAAAAAAACCTCCAATTGCGACCCTTCGTTCCCTGCGGATTGAGCATATGTGGCCGCCTCCGGGCATCGGAACGGCCGCTGGCGCTCGCCGTTTTAGCAGGCGAGCAAAACCTGAGGCGCGAGCGTGTGCGGGGATATCGCCCATGGCTCCGGCCAGCAGGTGCGATGATCAAGAGCTGGAGTATAAAATGGCGAAATCTCTAAGGGCTGCCGTCAGCCAGGAGGCCAGCCCCGTCCTTAAACTGAACCTGTGCGCCCTACCTGCCGTTGAGCGCGAGTTGGCTAGAGTTGGCGCCTGGACCCTACTGCGGGCCTGGCTGGAGCGCCTCTCCCGCCGCGGTACTCTTGCCTATTACCGGGCGCGTCACCGTCCCTTGGCGGGGCCGGCCCCCGGGGCGCGCCTGCCGCAATAGGGCCGGGTCGCGCCAGGCTGGGAATTGCGCGCCCCGTAAACCTCCTGCTATTTGCCGCCGTCCTTGGAGCTGGCGGCCGTATCGGCTTCGAGTTCGGCGATCTCGTCGCGCAAGAGCTTCTGGTCCTGACCGCGCCGCGCCATCTGCAGCTGGATGCTGGCCACCTCCCGGTTCAGCGCTCCGCGCGCGGCGGCGTCGCTGGCGGGTCCAAACTTGCGGTAGGTGTCGAAGATTCGCTGCTGATCGGCGCGGTTGGCTTCCTCGAGTTGGCGCGCCCGCTCCTTCAGCTGCTCTAGTCTGAGCAAGTTCAGCGTGCGGTTCGGGTCCGGGCGCCTTGCCAACTCCGCTTCCAATTGCTGCAGGCGCTGCTGTAGCGCCTCCGTGTCGGTTGCCGGCGCGTCGGGGCTGAGGCGCGGCAGGCTGCCCGGCGCCGCCGCGTAATGAAAATAGAAACTCACCCGTCAGCGCGGAGTGATCCCACGGCACCTGCTTGCCGTGCGTCGTCGTTAGCACCTGTTTGCGTACCTCGATCATGACCGCGGTCAGGTTGCGTCCGGGTTCCCGCAGGCCTGCCAGCAAGGCCGCCGTGAAGGGCGAGTTGCGCCCTTGGCCATCGAGGGCAACATTACCGGGCTGCGTCGAGTAGGCGATGAAGGTGCCGACACCCGTCTGCACCTGCGCCAGTCCACTGCCGATCCTGGCCGAGCGCGTTCCCATTGAGCGCGCCAAATTTTGCGCTAGCGGATTATCGCGACAGGCGCCGAGAAAAATGATGTTGGTCTTACCTTCGCGATCGAGCTCCATCTGGCGCAGAATGAAATCGAGGCTGACAGCTTCGAAGTCGAGGTCGCGCTCCGTTTGCAACCTGGCGTCAACGGGAAGAAGGTGGTTGCGTCCGGCGACTGGAGGCCATGGGCGGCATAAAACAGCACGCCCACGTCGGCCTGCGGCAGCACTTGGGAGAATTCGCGGACCTTGGCGTCGAAGGCTCGCTTATCGAGATCGAGCCCAAGAATAATGGCAAAGCCCGCCTCCTTCAGGGCGGCGCCCATGTCGCTCGCATCGTTGGCCGGGTTGACCAATGGAGCGGCATGCCCGTAGGCCGCATTGCCGATCACCAAGGCCACCCGCTTCTTGCCGTCGCGGGCCCGCCCATGAGCAGTGGGCCAACGAGCGCGAGGCCGAAGATCAGCCGGACGGCGGCAGCTGACATGGTGAGCCCTCCCGAGTTCCCCTCCCGTCCAGAGCATGCGAATTGGACCGGACGAAGACCTCAGTCGGCGGGAAAAAGCCGGACTTTCTCGGGCTTTTCGCGCCAGCGCGCCCTCAGGCGGCCATGGCCTTCTTCAGGTTGGCATCGATCTTTTCCAGGAAGGCTGTGGTGGAGAGCCACTTCTGCTGGTCGCCCACCAGCAGGGCCAGGTCCTTGGTCATGTCGCCGGCTTCCACCGTGGCGACGGCCACCTTCTCCAACGTTGCGGCAAATTTCGCGAGCTCGCCGTTGGCATCAAGCTTGGCACGGTGCGCCAGGCCGCGGCTCCAGGCGAAAATGGAGGCCATCGAGTTGGTCGAGGTCTCCTTACCCTGCTGGTGCTGGCGATAGTGGCGCGTCACGGTGCCGTGGGCGGCCTCCGATTCGACGACCTTGCCATCGGGCGTCATCAGCACACTGGTCATGAGACCGAGAGAGCCGAAGCCTTGCGCGGCGGTGTCCGATTGAACGTCACCGTCGTAGTTCTTGCACGCCCACACGTAGCCGCCGGACCATTTGAGTGCCGCTGCCACCATGTCGTCGATCAGGCGGTGCTCATAGGTGAGCTTGCGCTTGTCGAATTCGGCCTTGAACTCGCGATCGAACACCTCTTGGAAGATGTCCTTGAAGCGGCCGTCGTAGACCTTGAGGATCGTGTTCTTGGTCGAAAGATAAACGGGATAGTTGCGGGCCAGGCCGTAGTTGAAGGAGGCACGGGCGAAATCGCGGATGGAATCGTCGAGGTTGTACATTGCCATGGTGACGCCGGCGCCGGGCGACTTGAACACCTCGCGTTCGATCACCTTACCGTCTTCGCCTACGAATTTCAGGGTGATGGTGCCCTTGCCCGGAAACTTGAAGTCGGTGGCGCGGTACTGGTCGGCATAGGCATGGCGGCCGATCACGAACGGCTGGGTCCAGCCGGGCACCAGCCGCGGCACGTTCTTGCAAATGATGGGTTCGCGGAAAATGACGCCGCCCAAAATATTGCGGATCGTCCCGTTCGGCGATTTCCACATTTCCTTGAGGTTGAACTCTTTGACGCGTGCCTCGTCCGGCGTGATGGTGGCGCACTTGACTGCCACGCCGTGCCGTTTGGTGGCGTTGGCCGCATCGATCGTGACTTGGTCGTTGGTCTTGTCGCGGCTTTCGATGCCGAGGTCGTAATATTCCAGGTTCAGATCGAGATAGGGGTGGATCAGCTTGTCCTTGATGAGCTGCCAGATGATCCGCGTCATCTCATCGCCGTCCATCTCGACGACGGTGCCGGTGACCTTGATCTTCTGCATGGAAGCTCCCTCCAATCGCGTCGCGCCAAAGCGCCGC
>Ga0075424_100003774_pt1 | contig 14206 bp, 14 predicted proteins | sample SoiMethybrSBSTD3_FD_75301 | JGI IMG/M metagenome (GOLD analysis project Ga0075424, IMG submission 75301) | Bulk soil microbial communities from a Populus tree surrounding site in Tennessee, USA - Soil MetaG P. TD hybrid SBSTD3 | ecosystem: Environmental > Terrestrial > Soil > Tree plantation... | reverse complement strand
ATGGTGAAGTGAAGATCCGGGAACGCTGTGAGCATCGCACTCAGCATCCGTTTGAACGATGAACCGCGTTAGGCTCGACATGTTCACGCGCGAGACCTGGCGGACGTTCGCCCCGACGGATCTCGAGCCGCTCGAGTGGGCGATGCTTCGGCGTCGCCGCGATCATGATTTCAGCAATCGGTGGCCCGACATGAAGCTGGCGAGGCGTTCAGCCGCGCCTTTCGGATTCGTCTGCAGCATGGCATGCGTCGAATTCGCCAGGACGAAGTTCTCTGCGTGCGAGAGCCACATCTGTACCGTTTCGAAACACTCTCGAAAATAGGGTTGCGTATTGACCCCTCTCATGTTCAGCACCGGCTGGGTGATCTGCGTTGCTGTTGCCCGCGTGAACGTCCACGGTTGCAGCGCTGGCCCATCGTACTGGAAGAACGTGGGCCCATCCGCCACCCAGCGTTCAAAGTAGCCGGGCGGCAAGGTCTGGTTGAACACTGTGCGGTAATCTGCGCCGGCTACCTCCCGGCCAAAGGCATCCATCGCCCCTGCTGTGTCACCTGACTCAAACAGGGATGCTGCCTTGGTCATTACCGCACCGAACGCCGGCGAGTTGAATACAATAGAAGGCAGGGCGGGTTCCAACAGAGACAGCGTATGCACGGCGTCAGGAGTGTCCAACGCCATCTGCAGCAGAATGGCGCCTCCGTAGGACTGACCGATCAGGTGCGCCCGTTCCACGCCGAGATGGTGCATGACCGCTCTGCAGTCGGCTGCCTGTTGTTCAATGCTGAGCGGAGCCTGCAGGCGCGCGCTGTTTCCCCAGCCGCGGCGGTGATAGTCGATCAGCCGATACTGATTGGCAAGGCGCGGCTCGGTGAGTACCGCCGCGCATTCGTCGCCCATGGCGCCGTGCACAAACACGACCGGCTCTCCCGATCCCCTGTCACGGACTTCCAGTTCTACGCCGTTGATTAGGGTGCGATCCAGTGCTTGTAAGGTCATCTTTTATCTCCTCGCGTATGTGTTGATTAGGTTCTGACTCGAACCAGACCCCGCCGGCTCCGAGAGATCGCCAACGATTCCCGTTACCATCGCGATGGGGTTTTGTAGAACCAGCGCACTCGATAGGCGGGCGTGGGTTTGGTCCCGGGCTTGGTTGACCACACGCAGCGAGGCGCCACCAATAAGCGATGGGGCGGTTCGAAATCGGCGGCGGGTCGTGCAGTACCCAATCCCAATCGTGCCGCAACGAGCGCAACGACGGCTACCACAACCGTGAACTGGCCAGCCATTGTCCCCTCCTGCGACGTGTCGCGGGGACGCTATCATCTGGTGACCGAGCCGGCCACGTCGCGGGTAGGCACCCAGGCTGTGCGGGGATCAGAGCCGCGCAAGCGCAGACCGAGAACGTAGGCTGGCGGACGGGATTGTCAAACTCGCCTTACGCTGCTGGACGCGGCAGGCGGTCGAGAAACACGCATCGCGGTGGTTGAACGAGGTGGCGATACAGCCTTACGCCCCGCGCCCCGCGACCGACGCCCTCCGGGTGAAGCACGTCGCCTCGATGGGGCCTGACGAGGTGGCCGCCTTCGAGCGCCGCACGTCCCGGACGTCAGACCGAACCTCGTTAGGCGGGCGTGAGCGGCTGGAGTCGTGGTCGAGCGCTCGCTGTCGTTGGCGGAGCGGAAGCGCCGGCTGGAACGACTGTCCCATCATCGTTCTATTGCGCTCTCAGTCAATCACAGCGCGTTACCTCAGTCGGACCGTCCGTGCGAGTCGTGCGAAGATTTTGGTGGACTGGTACGCTAGGCGCTATGCGGGTCGCTGGGAAGCCAGTTCGTTAGGTCCAAATCTTTCCGCGAAAGAATCCGCGCGGCCATACGCCATCGCGGCCCGGATCCGGCAGGAATTGCCGACACCGGCCTGCGGAAAGTTGGATGGTCCGTCGGCAAAACAACGGCTCGTTAGGCGACCTGCGGCGGGCGAATTGAGAAGCGCCGGTGCGACCCGTCAGCTAAGCCGGAGACGAGTACGAAGAGCGCCGCCGCCGTAGACCATGAACGATTCGTCATAAAACCGTCATGGTTTCGGGGTGGCGCCTGCGACTGCCGGTACCTATCGTGGCCCATTGCTCAAAGCTTGGGAGATCCAACAATGACGCTTCGCGCCGCAGCCACGACGTTCGCCGAATCCGAAGAGGGTATCGCGGTCACCGAGTACGGCCTACTCATCGCGCTCGTCGCCGTGTTGCTCATCGGCGTCGTGACGATCTTCGGCAGCTCGATCTCGAGCTGGTTCGCGAACAAGACGAACAAGATCACGTCGTTCTGATCGCGCCGACCCTACCGGGCCGAGAGGGCGCCCCACCACGCGTCGGGCGGTATTATCGTTGGGCACGCGCCGGGCGGGAGGTCACGGTCCCGGAATATCTATCTCTGTTACCGCAGGCGAGCGACGCGGCCCGGGCGAGGCGGCGTCGCACGCGTTGGAGCTCCCGCGCGATGTGGATGCGCTGTGCGCGGATGGCGCCGGCGCGTCTGGGCAGTGACTCGGCCAAGTAACTTGCGACCTCGCCGAATCGGGCGGCGAGTAGCGGGTTCATGTTCTCGAGATCGTTAGGCTCACGCCCGAGCCCGCCGGGGGTGGGGTCGTCCGGCATCGGCATCACGCACGCGGCCAGGTAAGGACTGCAGGGGCACCGCGCGGAAGTCGGTCAGGCGGTTGGCGGCGATCTCGACCCACTCAAGTGCGGGATTCTCCGACGGCCGCGTCCTGGCCTGTCCAGCGCGGCCGTAGGCGATGCGATACCGGTAAGTCGCGCGCCGTTCGCGGGTGGCATCGTGGCAATCCTCAAGTGCATGTTTTCGATGCGGGCCTCGCTGGCCGGGCGGCTGCTCTAGAGGGTACGTCCGTAGCGTGAACGGAGGATCGTTATGCGTTGCTGCGCCCTTCCGCTTGTTCTTGCCGTTGTCACGGTGTTCGGTTCAGCAGCAGACGCACTTGCGCAAGCGAAGCCTTCCCAGGCCGCGCAACCAGGTCCCGGGTCGTTTGAGTCGACCCTCGTGTCGCTCGATCGGAAGTTGTGGGAGGCCGTGAGGACGAAAGACACGCTGGCGTTCTCCGGCGAGACCGTCCCTCGAGAAGCAGCCGACGCTGAACTATGTGACTGGAGTTTGGGCGCTGCAGAACGGTCGCTGGAAGCTCGCTACACTCGTAGTCACGCCGGCGCAGCGGCCGCCCACCCGATAGCATAGCCGCAGATGGTGGGCGAAGCTCGGTATATCGTGATCCTTACCAGGTGGGAGCGCATCGCGGCGGCACAGGACCAAAATTCGAGCGCGATGGGTGCACTCTGGGCGCACCACCCGAGGCGCCTAGAAACGAACAAGCACGCAAGCCGTTAGGCTCACGCGCTTTGGGAAATAGCAGGGGAGGGACTCGAACCCTCGACCCCGGCATTATGAGTGCCGTGCTCTAACCACCTGAGCTACCCTGCCCTGTGGGCCATGCAGTATAACGCCTTGCCCACCTTGATCATAGTCGCCGGTAGGTCAGTCTGACCGCCCCGCCCGCGGCCGCTGATTGGAGTTCATTGACGTAACGTCGACCCCGCTCGTCATCACCCCGTATCCCCGTTTGGAGCCCGTTCATGACGACGCCCGCCCGGCCGACGCCCAAGGTCAACGTCGCCGCGCTCGTCACCGAAATCGTCGAAGAGGCTCGGAGGAACGCCGAAGAACCGGCGCCTTCCAAATCTCGCGTTATCCCCAGCTACGTCGCCGCAGGCCTCGTGTTCGCGCTCTGCGCGTGGGCCTGGGTCGCGCCGCCAGCGTGGCTCGTGCCGCAGCCGGTCGCCGCCCCCTCGCGCGACTACCGCGAGGCCAGCACACGCGTCGCGCTCGCCCTCCACGCCCAACGCGTCGAGGCCTTCCGCGCATCGCACGGCTACCTCCCGCGCTCCAAACAGGAAGTCGGAATCGCCAGCGACCAGATCGTGTACCAGGCCAACGACAGTCTCACCTTCCAGCTCAGCGCGATCGTCGACGGCGAGACCGTCACCTACAAGTCGACACAGCAACGCGATCGGTACCTCGCCGAGGCGATGACCGCCCTGACGAGGGCCCGCCGATGATGCCGCGCCTAACGAACCCGTCGCGCCGCATCCACGCGGCCCTCCGGTCGCGCCACGGCTTCTCGCTCATCGAGCTCATGACGGTCGTCTCCGTCCTTGGCCTGCTCGTCGCGATCGCCGTACCGCGCTACCGCGACACGAAGCGTCGCGCGTTCGCCGCAAAGATCGCGGCCGACTTCAGCACCGTGCGCGTGGCCGCCTACAACTACTACGCGGACAACAACACCTACCCGCCCGATGGGAGCCCCGGCGTCACGCCCGCGGCGCTGGTGCCCTACCTGCCGCAGAATTTCCGGTTCACCAACGGCAACTATACGCTCGACTACGACGTGTGGCCGTCGCCGTCCAATCCCAAGCAGCTCGTGGTCGCCGTGACAGTCACGTCGAGCGACCAGCAGCTCGTGAACATGATCGCGCGGAACAGTCCGTCTGGCGGCACGGGCATTAACGTCGGGAATGGGTACACCTACATCTTCGCAGGCCTGTAGCGCGACGTTCGGACATTGCACGAAACGACAGAGGCCGCCCAAATGGGCGGCCTCTGTCGTTTGCGATAGCGGGGGCGGGATTTGAACCCGCGACCTTCGGGTTATGAGCCCGACGAGCTACCAGGCTGCTCCACCCCGCGTCAGTGAGGCGAAATGTAGGCCTGACCACCGCTAAGTCAAGCCGGGCAGTTCACCGCGCACGCGTCGTGTCTGGGCGCGTCGTGTCTGCCGGAGTCGCAAAGCGATACAGCAGTTCCTTGTCGCCGCGCACCATCCCGAACTCCTCGCGCGCGATGCGCTCCTGCACCACCGGATCCGTGAGAATCGCTTTTTTCACGCGAGCGAGCGAGTCCACGTCGCGCCTCAGCGTATCGATCTGCGCGCGCAGCCGGGTCGCCCTCGCGCGCTGCGACAGCAAGTCGCTGGTTCCCCACTCGCCGCCCTGCACCGCGAACACCAGGGCGCCGATCATGATCGCCCAGAACAGAATGCGGCGAAGCATGGTCGTGAACTCGAGGCTCAGAGCCCGTAAATCGCGCCGCCCGGGAATTCGGCGGCATCCCCCAGCTGCTCCTCGATGCGAAGCAGCTGGTTGTACTTCGCGACTCGATCCGTGCGCGACGCACTTCCCGTCTTGATCTGCCCCGCCCCGGTCGCGACGGCCAGATCGGCGATGAACGTGTCCTCGGTCTCGCCGCTGCGATGCGAGATCACCGACAGGTACCCCGCGCCGCGCGCCATGTCGATCGCCTCGAGCGTCTCCGTGAGCGTCCCGATCTGATTCACCTTGATGAGGATCGCGTTAGCCACCCCGTTCTCGATGCCACGCGCGAGGCGCTCGGTGTTCGTGACGAACAGGTCATCGCCGACGAGCTGGACGCGGTCGCCTAACGCCTTGGTGAGCTGCGCCCACCCCTCCCAGTCATCTTCCGCGAGCCCATCCTCGATCGAGACGATGGGATATTCCTCCAGCCACTTCGCGTACAGATCGATCATCCCGGCCGCGTCCCGTGTGCCCGCCCCGCTCTTCTTGAACGTGTAGGTACCACCCGAGTGGAGCTCCGACGCGGCTACATCGAGCGCGAGGGCCACTTCCTTGCCCGGTGCGAACTTCGCGGCCTCGATCGCCTCGATGATGACCTGGAGCGCCTGTTCGTCATCCTTGAGGTCCGGCGCGAAGCCACCTTCGTCGCCCACACCCGTCGCCAGCTTCCGTTTCACGAGCACTTTCTTGAGCGAATGGAACACTTCCGCGCCGACACGCAGCGCTTCGGCAAACGACTCCACACCGACCGGGACCACCATGAACTCCTGGAAGTCCACGGTGTTCGTGGCATGCGCGCCGCCGTTCAGGATGTTCATCATCGGCACCGGAAGCGTCCGCGACAGCGGCCCGCCGAGGTACCGATAGAGCGGGAGCCCTGTCTCCGCGGCGGCCGCCCGCGCGGTCGCCATCGACACCGCGAGGATCGCGTTCGCGCCAAGCTTCTCCTTGTTAGGCGTGCCGTCGAGCTCGATCAACGTGCGGTCGATCTCCACCTGGTCGGTGGCGATCATCCCGGTGATCGCTGGCGCGATCGTCTCTTCAATGTTCTGCACGGCCTTCCGGACGCCCTTGCCCAGGTACCGGCCGGAATCGCCGTCCCGCAGCTCACGCGCTTCGTGCTCGCCCGTGGACGCGCCGCTCGGCACGGCCGCGCGCCCCGTCTGCCCACTCGCGAGCGTGACGTCGGCTTCGACGGTCGGGTTGCCTCGGCTATCGAGAATTTCGCGCGCGGCGATATCAATGATCGTGGACATGCTGGTGCCTGATCGATGGTGAGTAGTTAGGCAGGGGCGAGCGGCAGCTGGAACCGCGATCGGTCACTCAATCGGCCGCCGCACTCTCGCGCTGCAGCGCAGCGCTCGGGTCACTGTCGATTCCATACAGCTCGTGCATCGCGTCGGCCATCGATTGCCAGGCCGCGTGCGACAGACGATTACGATCTTCGTACGTCAGGCCGTCGGTGTCGATCGGCTCGAGAAAGTGAATGTCCACCACGCCCGAACGTACGCGAAACGAATCGCGACGCATCACCTCGAGCGTGCCATGCACGATGGTCGGGACGATCGGGACGCCCGCCGCCACGGCGAGCACGAACGGGCCCTTCTTGAACTGGCGGAGCGTGTAGTCGCGCCCCCGCGTGCCCTCGGGAAACACCACCACGGACGCGCCGTTGCGGATCCGCTCGGCAGCAACGCGGTAGGACTCGAAGGCCGACTTTCGATTTTCACGCTCGATGGCGATCATCCCCGCCGCGTGCGCCGCGCGGCCAAAGAGCGGAATACGAAACAACTCGGCCTTTCCCACGAACTTGTAACGGGGCAGCACCGCCGCCAGCGTGAGCACGTCGAACCAGCTGATGTGGTTGCTCACGTAGATCCGCGGCGCACCGGTGCGCATGCGCTCCTCGTTATGCAGCCGCAGGCGAATGCCGGCAGCCGAAACGAGACACCGCGCCCACCACCTCGGTGCGTTGTCGTAGATGCTGCCCTCGGCATCCTTCACGCCGACGAGCGCGGCGATGATCACCATCAGCCCGAAGAACGGCGTCATGGTGATCAGCGTGAGAAAGACGAGGACCGTGCGCATCAATGTGAAAAGTGGTCGTGCCCCGCTGGCAGGTCAACGAACCGACCGTGCGCGCGGAGCCTCGCCTGCGGCGTGCTCTCGCGCGGTGCGGTCACCACACCGATCCGCGTGAGCGGCACGCTGAACTCGCGCGCGAACATGTGTTCGTCGACCGGCGCACGCGTCGTCACGACGAGCTCGTACTCCTCCCCGCTCGTCGCTGCGTCGAGTGGCGACGCGCCGCTCATGACGGGAATCGCGTCGAGCTCGATACACACATCCGCGGCGCTTGCCGCCGCGAGGTGGCCCGCGTCGGCGAGCAGTCCGTCGGAGACATCGATCGAGGCCGTCGCTCCGTGCGCCGCCAGCCAGAGCGCCTCCCTGATCCGCGGCGACGGTCGTGCGAACCGCGCGCGGTGGTCTCGGTTTGGGAGGGTGCCGGAAACCCACGCGCTGAGCGCACAACCTGGACCGCCAAGCGCGCCGGTCACATAGACCACGTCGCCAACGCGTGCGCCGTCGCGGCCAAGCGGACGCGCGGCGTATCCGAGAACGGTCACGGTGAGCGAGAGCTCCGACGCACGCGTGAGGTTGCCGCCGGTGATCGGCGCGTGAAACGACCGAGACGCCTCCCCGATGCCCTCGGCAATTCCGGCAAGCTGCTGACGCCATTGCTCGGGAACACACATCGCAACGAGCATCGCTATGGGCGTGGCAGCCATTGCCGCGAGGTCACTCAGCGCCGCGGCCGCGGCGCGATAGCCGATCTCGTCCGGTTGCAGCCATCCGTCGCGGAAATGGACGTTCTCGACCGTCGCGTCGGTGCTGGCCAGCAAACGGGATCCGGCCGGCACATCGAGTATCGCCGCGTCATCGCCGATGCCTCGAGCACTGTCACCCCATCGACGAACCAGGTCGCGAATCACGTCGAACTCGCGGCCGGGGCCGAGCGCGATGCTATCGCTCACGGGAGCTCGGCGAGAATCGGAGGACGCGGACGCGACACAGGTTCACTCCACACGTTTGCAAGTTGCTCGACGACGTCGTCGATCGAGGTGCCTCGAGCGCCGCGCGAACCGGCAAGCTCCCCGGCGCGACCGTGAATCCACGCCGCGCAAGCCGCGGCATCGAGCGGATCATCGATCTGCGCGAGGAGCGTTCCCGCAACGCCAGTGAGCACGTCGCCGCTACCGCCAGTGGCGAGAGCGGGTGTACCGGCGGCCGAGACGAGACTTCGGCCATCGGGCGCGGTGAGAACGGTTGGCACTCCCTTGAGCAGCACGACGCATCCCAGCGTCGATGCCAACTCGCGTCCCACGTCGAACGGCGCGGCGAGTATTTCCTGGACCGACTTTCCGCTCAGCCGTGAGAACTCGACGACATGCGGCGTGACGATTGCCTTGCGACCACCGAGCAGCGAACCGAGAGCGGGCGCGTCGCCCTCGAAGACTGTCAGCGCGTCCGCGTCGAGCAGCACGGGACCGCGCCAAGCCCGCAGAATCCGCTCGACACGCGCACGGGTATCGGATGCGCGACCGAGTCCCGGCCCGATCACGACGGCGTGTGCCCACTCGCCGATCGACTCCTCGAGGTCGGCGTCGGAATCGGGCCACGGCCGCGTGAGGGCTGCGGGCACCGACGCCTGCAACGGTGGGACGCTCGCCGGGTGCACGACGGCGCGCGCCATTCCCACACCGCTCTTGAGGGCCGCTCGCGCGGCGAGAATCGACGCACCGGCCATGCCCTCGGTGCCGCCTACGATCGCAACGCGTCGCCGCGTTCCCTTGTGCGCGTTGACCGCAATCCGCGGCACGCGAGACGCGACCCACGCGCGATCCACGAGCGTTGCCGCGCCATCATCGAGCGACGTATGCGCCCCCAGCCCGATGTCGACGACAACGATACGTCCGCAGCGATCGCGTTTCACCAGCGCGCCACGTTTCAACGTGCCGAAGGTGATCGTGAGATCGGCGGTCACCGTGACGTCGCCTTCGCCTGTGGACGCATCGAGGCCGCTCGGCACGTCGAGCGCGACCACGCGCGCGCCGGCATCGCGCAATTCGCCAATGCGACGAATGGCGTCGGCGATCGCACCGCGGGGCGCGCCGGCGGAGCCGGTGCCCAGGATGCCGTCGACCACGACCCGTTCGGCGCCGCTCGGCTCGTGCGCGTCGATCAGCGCACGTGCGGACTGTCGCTCCGCGCGCGCATCGTCGGTTTTCGCCGCGGCCACTTCGACGACACGAACGGCGACTCCGACCGCCGCGAGCGCCGCCGCGACCACCCACGCATCGCCGCCGTTGTTTCCCGGACCGGCGAACACCGCGACTCCGTGCGCAATGTCATCGCCGAACGTATGCACGATTTCGGCGGCCGCCGCGGCTCCCGCGCGCTGCATGAGCGCTCGCGACGGGATTCCCCCATCGATGGCGGCGCGATCGCGAGCGGCGGACTGCGCCGCCGTGACGACATGCACCGTCATGCGACTGTCGTCAGGCAGAATGACATGGCTGGCGGCGGATGGTGAAACGGCGGCCAGGTGGCCGCCGCGAATTCGCCGCAGGCTGCTATTTGTGAGACTGACCTACGGACTTTCCGAAACTGATCTCGCCGTTGTCGATGCGCAAGTTGAACCCGCAGTCGGGATTGCTGCACACCCACGCCTTGTAGGTGATCGGGGCGCCATCCTTACCGTAGTCGCTGAGCGGCAGGAGGGAGCCTTCGCGACATTTCCGGCAGACCGGGAGTTCAGTGGAATTCAACGACGTTCGCTCCTGCGTCATCGCGGAGTGACGAGTTTAACGGTAACGTAATGCACTGTCTCGACGGGCTACGCCTGACCGGCGCGCCTCCAGGGATAGTCGCGCTCGAACGCCTGATCGAAGCCGAACACATCCGCGAAGTCGAGACGTGAGTCGGTGGGCTGACTGATCAGGAGACCCAGGTCCACGAGCGTGAACACCACGTCGCCGATGTCAGCGGTCGAGCGCACGCCCCAGTGATCCAGAACGAGGCGCGCCATGACGCCGTAGCGGTCGAGCGCGAGATCCCGACACGCTTCGGCGAGCTCGCGACCCGTGATGTGGCGCCGCTCGGGGAGCCGCGACTGCGAGAACTCGAGCGCCGAGAGAACGAAGAGGTACGCGTGCTCCTGGAACCGCGGTTCGCGCAGGCGAATCTGGTCCATGATGCCTTCTCGAAACGCCAACTCCGGCAATGCAGCTCCTCGACCAAAAGGGGGTGAGCCGGCGGCCTCGCGCGGCTCACAGTTTCGGGACCAAACCAGGCACGACCTGTGCCCGGGTGCCCGCCGCTAAGATGTGGCTCCCTGCGGCGCGGCACAACCCGGCTCGTTCGATGACGAACGACGACAACCACTGGGCACGGGCGCCAAGCGCTCGGCGGCCTGCGCGGCGCGCCTGGCTGTTAGGTGGGCCTAACCATCTTCGCCGTGATGCGCCGCACACTTCAGCTGCGCCGCGCCGCATGTCCAAACCGGCACGACGGATGAATCGTTAGGCATGCATTCCCGGCGTGGTGCCGACGCCACGCCTAGGACGATGCGGCCTCCAACGGCTCCGGGTACAGCGGAAACGCCGCGGTAAGCTCCCGGACTTCCTCGCGAACCCGCTTCGCCACGTCGCCATCCTCCGGCGACCGCAGCGTGACGTCGATCAGCCCCGCGATCCCCCGCATTTCCGTTTCTTTCATGCCGCGGGTGGTGACCGCGGCGGTCCCAATGCGTATCCCACTCGTCACGAACGGAGACTGGGTCTCCTTTGGCACCGTGTTCTTGTTCACGGTAATGCCGGCGCGGTCGAGCGCCTGTTCCGCTACCTTGCCCGTCAACCCCTTGCTCCGAAGATCGACGAGCATGAGGTGATTGTCGGTGCCGCCGGAGACGACGTTGAATCCACGTTCAAGGAGCGATGCGGCGAGTGCGCGCGCGTTCGACACGACCTGCGCCGCATATTGCTTGAACGATGGATGCAGCGCCTCCTTGAGCGCGACGGCCTTGGCCGCGATGACATGTTCGAGCGGACCGCCCTGCAGGCCGGGGAACACCGCCTTGTCGATTGCCTTGGCGTGTTCTGCCTTGCACAGAATGAGACCGCCGCGCGGCCCCCGCAGCGTCTTGTGCGTCGTCGTCGTCACGACGTCGGCGTGCGGCACTGGCGACGGGTACACGCCCGCTGCCACGAGGCCGGCGAAGTGTGCCATGTCCACCATGAAGATGGCGCCCACCTCGCGTGCGACTTCGGCGAATCGCGCGAAGTCGATCACGCGCGAGTACGCGCTGTAGCCGGCGATGATCATCTTGGGCCTCGCCTCAACAGCCAGCGCGCGCATCTGATCGTAGTCGAGCAACCCCTCGTCGTTCACCTTGTACGACACCGGGTGATACAACGTCCCCGAAAAGTTCACCGGCGACCCATGCGTTAGGTGGCCGCCGTTCGAGAGGTCCATGCCAAGGAACGTCTCGCCGGGTTTCAGGAACGCGAAGAACGCCGCCGCGTTCGCCTGTGCTCCCGAATGCGGCTGTACGTTGGCGTGCTCCGCACCGAACAGCTGCTTCGCGCGGTCGATGGCGATCTGCTCCACCTGATCGACGAACTCGCAACCGCCATAATACCGCTTGCCGGGCAGGCCCTCCGCGTACTTGTTCGTGAGCGGCGAGCCCATGGCCTCGAGCACGGCCGGCGATACGAAGTTCTCGCTGGCAATGAGCTCGAGGCCCTCGAGCTGACGCTCGACTTCCCGATCGATGAGGCGGGCGATCTCGGGGTCGGCACCACGAAGCGCCGTGCCGGGCGGACAGCGATCCCATTCCGACCACGTGCTCATTCGCAAGTCTCCTCGGTTCGGAACATTGGCGGTCATGCTTTGCGCGGGAACGGCGGCCACGTGCGGACCAGGGACCCCACGGCTTTCAGGCGGCGCTCGGCCATTCGGTCTGCCGCCACGTACGTCGGGATTCCCTGCTCGCGCGCCAACTCGAACACCCCAAGCATCGTGTCGTAAATCTCGTCGGCCTTCCGCAGCGATCGCTCGCGAGTCCATCCAGCCAACTCGCTGTATACGTTGATGACACCGCCGGCGTTCGCGACGTAATCGGGCGCGTAGAGGATGCCCCTGGCTTCGAGCTCCTCGCCGTGCCGCTCCTCGAGGAGCTGGTTGTTCGCGCCGCCGGCGACAATCTCCACGCGCAGAGTGGGCACCGTTTTGTCGTTGATGATGCCGCCCAACGCGCACGGGGCGAAGATGTCCGCCTTGACGCCGAAGATGCTGTCGTGCTCCACCGCCTTGGCGCCGAAGTCTTCGACGACGCGCTTCACTTTCCCGCCATCGATGTCGGTGACGATGAGCTTCGCGCCCGCCTGATGGAGCTCCTTGCACAGGTACGAGCCGACGTGCCCGAGGCCCTGGATGGCGATCACCTTGCCCTCGAGCGAATCGGATCCCCATCGATGGTTGGCCGACGCCTGGATCGCACGGAACACGCCACGCGCCGTCACCGGCGACGGGTCGCCAGACCGGTTCGCGAGGCCGCTGACGTACTGCGTTTCCATGTGCACGAAATCCATGTCGGCCGTGCTCGTGCCCACGTCTTCCGCCGTGATGTAGCGACCGCCGAGCGAATCCACGAACCGGCCATGGGCGCGGAAGACCATCTCGCGCTTGACCGTGCGGTTGTCGCCAATGATCACGGACTTGCCACCCCCGAGGTTCAAGCCGGCGACCGCGTTCTTGTACGTCATGCCGCGCGACAGTCGCAGGGCGTCGATGATCGCCTCCTCGTCGGTGGCGTAATGCCAGAAACGCGCGCCACCGAGCGCGGGGCCTAACGTCGTGTCATGGATCGCGATCACGCCGCGATACCCGCTCGACTTGTCATAGCACATGACGACCTGCTCGTGGCCCATGTCGGCGATGGTGTCGAAGAGGGCGAGCGAGGAGGTGGCGGGTTCTATCGCAGCGGCAGACATGGGAATCGAAAGTTTAGGGTAAATCCGGTAGCCGGCGGATACACCTCGCGCCCACCACGCGTCACGACCGGGCGTACAGCTCGCGCGCGATCACGATGCGCTGAATCTCTGACGTTCCTTCGTAGATCTCGGTGACCTTCGCGTCGCGGAACAGCCGTTCGACGGGATAGTCCTTGACGTAGCCATAACCACCGAAGATCTGCACCGCCTGGGTCGTGACCCACATTGCGGTCTCGCTCGCGAACAGCTTGCTCATGGCGCTGAACTGCGTGATCGGCTCACCGCGGTCCTTTGCTGCGGCGGCCGAGTAGAGGAGCGCTCGCGACGCGGTCACGCGCGTGGCCATGTCGGCAAGCTTGAACTGAATGGCCTCGAACTCCTTGATGGGCTGATTGAACTGTCGTCGCTCGGCCGCGTAGCGCGTCGCATGCTCGAGCGCCGAGCGGGCGATGCCGATGGCCTGCGCCGCGATGCCGAGTCGGCCGTTATCGAGCGATTGCATGGCATAAACGAAGCCCATGTTCGGCTCCCCGAGCAGGTTCGCCGCCGGAACACGCAGGTTCTCGAAGTGCAGCTGGACCGTGGGCGACCCACGGAGGCCGAGCTTCGCTTCCTTCTTTCCAACGTGGAATCCGGGCATGTCCGGCGTGACGATGAACGTGCCGATCCCACGCGGGCCTCGGCGGTCGTTCGGGGAGTCCGTCCGCGCCATGGCGAGAATCACGTTGGCGTGGTTACCGCTCGTGACCCAGGCCTTCGTGCCGTTGAGGACCCAGCAGTCGCCGTCGCGATGCGCCTGCGTGCGAAGGGCCGCCGCGTCGGAACCGGCCTCCGGCTCGGAGAGCGCGAAGGCGCCTAACCACTCGCCACGCGCCATCGGCTTGAGGAAGCGCTCCTTCTGGGCAGCGTTGCCGTAGCGCAGGATCATCTGCGTGGGCAACGAGTTGTGCACGCTCATGAGAACGGCGACCGACGCGTCCACCGCTGCGATCTC
>Ga0075424_100003771_pt1 | contig 14209 bp, 9 predicted proteins | sample SoiMethybrSBSTD3_FD_75301 | JGI IMG/M metagenome (GOLD analysis project Ga0075424, IMG submission 75301) | Bulk soil microbial communities from a Populus tree surrounding site in Tennessee, USA - Soil MetaG P. TD hybrid SBSTD3 | ecosystem: Environmental > Terrestrial > Soil > Tree plantation... | reverse complement strand
GACCCGCTCAGCGCCTACGCTCACGCATCACTCTCCGTCGTTCTCGGCTTCGCCGGACGGTTCGATGAGGCGCTGGCCGTAGCGAAGCGGGCGCGCGAGCTGGACGCAAGCTCCTTCCTGGTGGTGTGGAGCGAAGTCAATGCGGTCGCGTTCGGTGGTAACGCGAGCGACATGGTGAACGAGATTCCTCCGCTGTTGTCGCGTAACGGGCGGCATCCGTGGCTCATGATGGCACTCGGTGCGGCGTTTCAACGGGCTGGCTGGACAGACCGTGCCGATGCGGTTTACGACGAATTGAATGCGCGATCGCGGATCGACTACGTGCAGCCGACGGTGCTCGCGATAACGGCAGAATGGGCGGGTCGCCGGCAGGAGGCGCTCGGGTATCTCCAGCGTGCAGTGGAGATTCGCGACCCGGCGCTCGTCGCGTTCCAATCGCCGCACATGAGCTCGTTGCGAACGGCGCGTGAGTTCCGGGAGATTCTCGCTGACCTGCGGTGGGGATTACCAGTCTTGGGGCCGAGCGAGGTTGCCAGGGCTTGAGGGGCTCGGCGGCAAGCGCGTGGCGCACCGTTAGGCCCTGGGTGGCAGCGCACTCGGAAAGCCCATGGGGTGGTGTCGCGAGCGCGACACCACCCCATGGGCGGCTCATTCGCCTCATGGTTCGTTCTTGCTCCTCGTCCGGCATGTCCCGGAGCAGCGACGCGTACCGAAACGGACGACTCGACGTTGTCATGGTCGCGGGCGGGCGTCTCCTGACCGTCACCCGGCGCCATCTGGCCATGACAAGGCAAGCACCTGATCGTTGACGCTCGGGCACGGCTTTCGTAGCATCAGCCCTGGACAAGTGCTGTTGACGGCCAGGAGGGACGATGGCGAGATCGACCGCTTCCACTCGGACCCGCGCAGCCACCCGGACCCGCGGCGCGACACGTCAGCGCGAAACCGCTCGGTCCGCGGTCCGATCCAGTGAGATCCGACAGGCGCTGGAGCCGATCCGCCAGAAGCGGATCCAGATGGTGGACCTTCGGTTCACCGATCTCCCCGGGCAGTGGCAACACTTTTCCATTCCGGCCACGGCTTTCGACGAGGACGCGTTCCGTGAGGGGGTCGGATTCGACGGGTCGTCGATCCGCGGCTTCCAGGCGATCAACGAGAGCGACATGATCCTGATGCCGGACCCGGCGACGGCCGTCGTGGACCCTGTGCTCGAGGTGCCGACGCTCACGATCGTCTGCGACGTCCATGATCCGGTGACGCGCGAGCCGTACTCGCGCGACCCCCGCTTCGTCGCCGCCAAGGCGGAGGAATACCTGCGGGCGAGCGGTCTTGCGACCACGAGCTACTGGGGACCCGAGGCGGAATTCTACATCTTCGGCTCCGTACGCTTCGACCAGAACGCGCACGAGGGTTACTACCACGTCGATGCCGAGGAGGGGATCTGGAACTCCGGGCGCGACGGCGGGCTGCCTAACATGGGACACCGTCCTCGCCACAAGGAGGGGTACTTCCCCGTCCCGCCCGTGGACCGGCTACAGGACCTGCGATCGAAGATCGTGCTGGCGATGATCGAAGCGGGCATCCCCGTCGAGGTGCACCACCACGAGGTTGGGACGGCGGGGCAGACCGAGATCGACTTCCGCTTCGGCACGCTCGTGCAGACCGCCGACCGGACGATGCTCTACAAGTACATCGTCAAGAACGTCTGCCACGCGAACGGGTACACGGCGACCTTCATGCCCAAGCCGCTCTTCGGCGACAACGGTTCGGGAATGCACGTGCACCAGAGCCTGTGGAACGGCGAGACCAATCTCTTCTTCGCCAAATCCGGCTACGGACTCATCTCCGAAATGGCGCGCTGGTACATCGGTGGGTTGATCGCGCACTCGCCGGCTCTGCTGGCGTTCTGCGCGCCCACAACCAACAGCTATCGGCGCCTCGTGCCCGGGTACGAGGCGCCGATCAACCTCATCTACTCCGAGCGTAATCGCTCGGCGATCTGCCGGATCCCCGTGTACTCCACGAGCCCGAAGTCCAAGCGCATCGAGTACCGCGCGCCGGACCCGACGGCGAATCCGTACCTCGCCTTCGCCGCGATGCTCATGGCGGGGCTGGACGGAGTGCGCAACCGCATCGAGCCACCAGCGCCGATTGACGAGGACCTGTACGAGCTGCACGGCGAGCGGAAGGCGGCGGTGAAGAACACGCCAGGCTCGTTAGGTGAGGTGCTCGGCGCGCTCGAGGCCGACCACGAGTTCCTGCTCGAGGGGGGAGTCTTCACGCCTGATGTGATCGACACGTGGGTGATGATGAAACGCACCAGGGACATCCCGGCGGTGACCCTGCGGCCGCATCCGTACGAGTTTTTTCTGTACTACGACGCGTGAGGCCCAAGCACGCCGCCGGCGACGGCAGTTAAAAACAGACTCCAATGCGGTCTGTACATGTAATTGACTACATGCATAGCATGTACGAAATTACACTATGCCTAAGAATTCGCGCCGGCCGGCATCGGTAAGAGAACCGGTTCAGGTATACCTCGGGCAGGACGATCGAGATCTCCTGAAGCGCCTGGTTGCGGAAACCGGCCTGACAAAGGCCGAGATTTTGCGGCAAGGGATGCGGAGCTTCGCCCGCGAGCAAGGCGGCGCGAGCCCCATGCTGCGATTCGTTGCCGAAAGTGCAGAGGGTGAGTGGCCTGACGCCGTTGCCGAGGGGCATGACGAAGTTCTCGCCGCGTCGTATCGCGTCGCGAGCAAGAAACGCCGGTGACCACGGCGTTCCTCGATACCTCGGGGTGGTTCGCCGCCTTGAGCCCGAAGGAGCCAGCGCATCGGGCGGCTCACTCGGCCTACCGTGAGTGGATCGAACGGGGAATCGAGCTGGTTACAACCAATCTTGTTGTCGCCGAGATGCAGATCCTCGTCAGTCGGTTTCGCGGCGCCGACGAAGGACTGCGCTTTCTCGACAGCCTGTATCAGGATCCGACGCACGACGTGGTCTTCGTTGACCGAGACCTGGAGCGAGCAGCGACGGACCGATGGCTGCGCAAGTACCGCGACCAGCCGCTCAGTCTCGCCGACGCGGTGAGCTTCGAGGTGATGCGCTCGCGCCGGATCCGCCAGGCGCTCGCGCTGGACGAGCACTTCGCGTTGGCCGGGTTCGAGTGCGTGCCGTAGCCAAAGTCGATTCCCGCGTCGAACATTGATCGCTCGAATCGCACCGACGGACCGGACCCTTATGCCGACCAGACTTCGCGCTGCCACTGTTGTTGCCCTCGGGCTCGCACTTGCGACGCCGATCGCGTCGGCCGTCGCACAGCCCGGCTTCCCACCTAACGACCCAGACAGCTGGCGCGTTGCCGGCACGGCCAAGATCCTCTGCTCGGCCCTGTTCGTCTCCGGCCGGGATTCCGCGGAGGTGCTCGCGCACGTCACGCCGTACTTTCTCGGGAACAAGGTCGATTCGATCACGAGCTTCGCGGTGGACCGCCGTCGCAAACTCGTCCGCCTCACCGTCGCCAACCGCAGAACGCGAGAAGCGAAGCTCTACGGCGACCAGGGCTGCATCATCCATCAGCCCGGCCACGACTCGGTGTTCTTCAAGCCCGTGCGCGTGGTTACGACGCTGCCGGACGCGTCGACCATGCCGTGGCCGATGGGCGACGTCCTCCCCAACACCCCTCTGCCAGCCGAGATCGATACGGTGAAGCTGCGACACGCAGTGGACGCGGCGTTCGCCAACCCGGCGAGCTTCACGGCCGCGTTCCTCGTCGCGTACAAGAGCCGGATCGTGGCCGAGCGCTATGGCAGTGGCGCGAACAAGGACATGCAGCTCGAGAGCTGGTCGATGGGGAAGAGCATCGTCGGGACGCTGATCGGGATGCTCGTCCAGCAGGGCGTGGTGAAGCTCGAGGATCCGGCTCCGATCGCGGAATGGCATAGGACCGCCGCCGACCCGCGCGCGAAGATTCGCGTGATCGACCTCATGCGGATGTCGAGCGGGATCCGCTTCAGCCGCGGCAGCCCTGAAGACGTCCCCGGCTACCACGATCACGACCTGGGCTACACCGGAGCGATCGACGCCTTCCAGTTCGCAACCACTCGGCCGCTGCAGTTCGAGCCGAACACGTTCGGCCGCTATCGGAACTCCGACCCGCTGGCGTTAGGCATGATCATCCGCGATGCGGTGCGCAAGCGCGGGGAGGAGTATCTGACCTGGCCACAGCGAGCGCTGTTCGACAGGATCGGCATCCGCCGCCAGGTGCTCGAGACCGACCCGTACGGCAACTTCCTGCTCAACGGCTACGACTACGGGACCGCGCGCAACTGGGCGAGGCTCGGGATGTTGTACCTGAACGACGGCGTGTGGATGGGGCAGCGCCTCTTGCCCGAGGGGTGGACGAAGCTCGTATCGACGCCGGCGCCGGCGTGGAAGGACTCGTCGTATGGCGCGATGGTGTGGGTAAACGCGCGCGGAGCGTGGCCCGAGCTTCCGCGCGACGCCTTTGCGTTTCGTGGGGCTGGCCTGCAGGATGTCTACGTGATCCCGTCGCGCGATCTGGTGATCGTGCGGATGGGGCATTTCATCGGCATGCAGCCAGGCACCGCGGACCTTCGACGTGCGAACGCGCTGCTCATGGAGGCGATACCCGCGGGGAGGTGATCATCGCGGTTTTGCTCTGTCCCCGTGCTCGGTGAGCTGGGCCAGTTGCGCGGCGTACCGATCCGCCGCCGCGGAGTTGCCGGCCGCTTTGGCCGAACGCATCGCGCCGGCGACGGCACGGTAGCGGTGCGGTTCGGTGAGCAGGGTGGCCTCGAACTCCTTGTAGGCCGTTCGCGCGTCGCCGGTCGCGAGCAGCATCTCGCCTAACAACTCGCGCGCCGGGAGGATAGGCCCGGGCGTGATTGCGTTCTTCTCCGTAGTTGCCTCGAGGTCGGCCGTCGCGCGCATTTCCGTGAGCGCCTCGGCCCGCGCGCCGCGGGCGAACGCGAGCCACGCCGCGACACCGCGGCGCTGAATGTCCACCTGCTGGCTCCAGTACGTCTCCTTGCGCTGCGTGAGGGCGTCCCGAAGCTGCGCGAGCTGCCTGACCACTTCAGCGCTCAGCAACGTGTCTCCCATCCGTGTCGCACCGACGCCGCGCGCAAACCAGGTGACCGCGTCCGCGAATGGGAAGGCGGTCTGGTGCACCTCGAGCTTCGTCGCAGCGCTCCAGTCACCGCGCTCGAGGACGTAGCGCGCGGGAATCGCAGCGACCGCGAAGTATGCCGCAGCGGGTGGCGCGCCCGTCGTCGGGCCGCTCGGATCGTAGCGCGCCGCCAACGCCGGAAGCGCCGCCAACACTCGTGCTGCGGCGCTGTCCTGACCGGTCTGGAGGTACGCGTACATGAGGTAGTCGTTGGCGTGCAGCGCCTCGCCCACGGACCCCTCGGTGCTCGCAGCTTGAGCGGACCGGATGTTCGTCGCGATCGACTCCTGCCACTCGCCCACGCGGGTGTACGTGTGTGACGGCATATGCAGGGCATGTGCAGACGCCGGGGCGATCGTCGCGTAACGGTTTGCCGCGGGTAGACCCTTCGAGGCGAGCGCGGGGACGTCGTACGTGTGAATCAGGTAGTGCGCGATGCCCGGGTGGTCGGGCAATCGGGGCGCCAGCGGTTCCAGGATCGCCGCCGCCTTCTTCTGACTCTCGTAGGTCTTGTCGTTAGGGTCGGCCGAGAAGGCGAGGGCGGCCGCGTAGAAGATCGATGCCTCCTCGTCGTTCGGATACCGGCGGGCCACGTCGGCCATCGCATCACGGTAGGCGAGAACGCGCGTCCGCTGATCAGTGGTCGAGTAGTTGTCGTAAAGCTTGGCGACAGCCGCGAGGAACGCTCGCTCGCGCTCCGTACCGCGCTCGACCGCTCGGCCGCGCTGAACTGCCTGCAGTCCGCGCTCGAGCTGTGCGTTAGGCTTGATGCCCGCGGCGAATGGGTTACCCCAGGCGCTCAGCGCGAGGCCCCAGTAGGCGGCGACGCATGCCGAGTCGGCGGCGAGCACCTCGTTGAACGACTGCACGGCGCCTGTGAACCCGAACGAGTGGAGCAGGGCGATGCCCTTCTCGAAGGTCGGCCGCGTGGCGGGTGGGCAGGACGTCTCGAAATGCACCGTCCCGAGATGCCCGGTGTCGTGGCCCGGAGTCTGGGCAGCGAGCGTTGGCGCCAGGAGCGCAAGGCCTGCCAGGAGGGAGCGAGACATGAACCATCTCCGCGAGTCGTTATCTCTTGCCGCCAAAGATAGCCGGTGTCCGCCCGCGTCAGCGGGCGGTCTGTGTATTCTGCGTCTCCTTGCTTCAAAATCTTACCTAACGCGATGCCTCGCGCTGAAGTGCTGAGGGTTGCCGCCGACAACCAATGCATTGGGACCGAAGCTGGACGCGCGGCGTGTGGGCCATCATCATGCAGAGACCATGACTCCACCGACCTCAGCCACAGATCCAATCACCGACCCGCACGCCACCGAACGTGCGCGGCGCTGGCGTCTCGTGCTCGGCAGCGCCGCCGAGCAGTCGACGGGCGCGTCGCTCAGCGGCGCCGACGCGGGAATGGATCGCGCGCTCGAGGCGCTGTATGGCGCCTCCGGCGGTGGCGGTGGCGGTGGCATGCCCGGCACCGCCGGGTCCGACCGGCGCGGCGGCCTCGGAAGCTCGGCGCCGTCCGTCGCGCGATGGCTGGGGGACATCCGGTCATACTTCCCGTCGTCCGTAGTTCGCGTTATGCAGAAGGACGCGCTCGAGCGGCTCGACCTCCAGCGCATGCTGCTCGAGCCCGAGATGCTCGAGGCCGTCGAGCCCGACGTCCACCTCGTGTCGACGCTCATCGCGCTCAAGAACGTCATTCCGAACAAGACGCGCGATACAGCGCGTCTCGTCGTGCGGCGCGTCGTCGAGGAACTGGAGCGCCGGCTGGCCAACGCGACCCGCCAGGCCATCATCGGCGCGCTCAATCGTGCCGCGCGCAACAACCGTCCGCGGTATTCGGAGATCGACTGGCATCGCACGATTCGCGCGAACCTCAAACACTACCAGCCCGAGTACCGGACAATCATCCCCGAGAGGCGCATTGGGTATGGTCGCAAGCGGAGCTCCCTCAGGGACATCATCCTGTGCGTGGACCAGAGCGGCTCGATGGCCGCGTCCGTGGTGTACTCGAGCATGTTCGGTGCTGTGCTTGCGTCGCTACCAGCCGTGTCGACGCGATTCGTGGTCTTCGACACGGCCGTCGTGGATCTCACCGACACGATGGACGATCCAGTCGAGCTGCTGTTCGGCACCCAGCTCGGTGGCGGTACCGACATAAACCGCGCGCTCGGGTACTGTGAGTCGCTCGTCAGGCGGCCCGGCGAGACCGTCCTCGTGCTGATCAGCGACCTGTTCGAGGGCGGGCAGCGCGACGAGATGCTCAAGCGTGCGGCGTCGCTCGCGGCGTCGGGCATACGCATGGTCGCGCTGCTCGCGCTCGCGGACTCGGGAGCGCCAGCGTTCGACCATGCCAATGCCGCCGCCTTCGCGGCGCTCGGCATCCCGGCATTCGCCTGCACGCCGGATCTCTTCCCCGATCTCATGGCGGCGGCAATCGGCCGTCACGATCTCGGTCAGTGGGCGTCGAGTCACGGCATCGCGACCGGCGGAGGCGCGGCTCAATGACTTGGACCGCCGAGACCGTGATCGCGTTGGCGCCGGACCCGGCATCGGCGAAGGCGGGGCGCGACCTCGCCGTACGCCGAAAGTGGACGACGTTAGGCGTCGGCGAAGCTGAGGAGGGCGCATCGGTGCTCTGGGGCGCATGCCAGGGAAGTGGCAAGGATCCATACCTGACGCGCGTCGATACGAGTGAGCCGGCGTTCAAGTGCACGTGTCCGAGCCGGAAGTTCCCCTGCAAGCACGCGTTGGGACTGTTCCTGATGTTCGTTCAGTCACCTCGCGACTTCACGGCGGGCACGCCACCGGATTGGGTGGCCGAGTGGATGGAGAGCCGCGCGGCGCGAGCAGCCAAGCGTGCGGAGCGCGAGACACGCGCGGAGTCCGCCGGAGAGGCAGCGCCGGATCCGGCTCAGGCCGAGAAAGCGGCGAAGCAGGCAGCCGCCCGGGTCGCCGAGCGAGAGCGACGTGTTGCCGCGGGCGTTGCGGAGCTCGGTCTCTGGCTGCGCGACCTCGTTCGGCAGGGACTGAGCACGGCGGCAACTCGGCCGGCATCGAGCTGGGAAACCATGGCGGCGCGACTGGTCGATGCCCAGGCGCCCGGTGCGGCACGACTCGTCAGGCAGATGGCCACGATCCCGGCCAGCGGCGATGGGTGGCCGGAGCGCCTGCTGGATCGCATGGCTCGGCTGCACCTGCTGCTCGAGGGTTACAGCCGGATTGATTCGCTGCCGCCAGACCTCGCCGCCGACGTCCGCACCGGTCTCGGATGGACCACGGCACAGGAGTCGTTGCTCGAGCTGGAAGGGGTGCGCGATCAGTGGGCGGTCGTCGGTCGCAGAATCACGGAGGACGATCGGCTTCGCGTGCAGCGGACGTGGCTCTGGGGGAGGGAGACGCGTCGTGGCGCGCTGGTGCTGCACTTCGCGCCTGCGGGCGCCGTGCGGAGCGAGGGCAAGCCAATAGATCCGACATTCGTGCCGGGCACGGCGTTCGACGGCACACTCGTGTTCTTCCCGAGCGCAGCCCCGCTGCGTGCAATGGTGAAGGAACGCACTGGCGCCGTAGACTGGCCCGCGGATCTCGGCTACGCTGGCGTCGCTGATGCCCTCGCGACAATTGCCGACACGGATGCACAGATGCCGTGGATCGAAACCCATCCCGTGCTCCTGCGCGATGCCACTCCGACGACGTTGACGCCGCCGCTCGTGCGAGACGCAACCGGCCGCTCGATGCCGCTTTCCATTCGCTTCCAGGACCGCTGGCGATTGCTCGCGGTGAGTGGTGGGGCATCCGTGTCACTGTTCGGAGAGTGGGATGGCGAAGCACTCACGCCGCTTACGGTGTGGGGTGAGACTGGTGCCATCTCGCTGCGATGACGATCACGGCTCCTGATCTTGCGATCTGGCCGGCAGCCGTGAACACGGCCTTGCTGGGTACCGACCGTGCGCCGCTGCCCGCACCGTCGTCCGGCGCCGCGTTAGGTGCCGTGCACGACGCTCTGGTGCGCGCCGAGTCGGACGCCGCATCGAACCTGTTGCGCGTAGCGGCCGCGGCGGGCGCCTACCAGCGCTGCGGCCGAACGCCAGGTCGTACTCAGGAAGCGCCGCCCTCGCCGTGCCCACGGGATGATCGACCCGCGTGCACGCCGGCCGCCGCGGCCCTGTTGCGTCGGATGCTGCAAGGTGAGCACCAGAGCCTGCTGCGGACGTGGCTCACGCTCGCCACTCGCCACGATGTGAGAGCTCCAGCCGACGCGCTTCCTGCCATGCTCGACCTCGCCGGCCAGGATCCGAAGCTGCGGCCGCTGGTGCGAGCGACCGGCGGTACCCGCGCCACGTGGCTCGCCGCGCTCAACGAGGACTGGGCCTTTGCCGTCTCGGGCGACGGCCCCGAAGTGCTGGCCGCTGTGTGGGAGACGGGCAACGCTATGGCGCGCATGGAAGCGTTGCAACGGCTTCGACAGCTCGATCCGGACCGAGGCCGCGCGCTGCTCGAGACGTCCTGGGCACAGGAGGATCCGTCGGAGCGCGCCGGCTTTGTCGCCATCATCGGAATGGGGCTGAGCCTGGCTGACGAGCCCTTCCTCGAACGTACGCTGGACGACCGCCGGAAGGAGGTGCGACAGCAGGCGGCCGCGTTGCTTGCCCGGTTGCGAGCGTCCGCGCTGGTGAGCAGGATGGTCCAGCGAGCAAGGCGGTTCGTGGCGTTAGGCAGGTCTTCGATTCTTCAGAGGCCGCGACTCGACGTCGTGCCGCCTGATGATGCCGACGCGTCCATGATCCGTGATGGGGTCAATCCCAAGCCGCCCGCCGGCACCGGGGTTGGTGAGAAAGCGTGGTGGCTCGCTCAGATCGTCGGTTCGGTCCCGCCGTCGATGTGGACCGAAGCCTGGTCGATCGAAGCCGAGAAGCTGATTCGCGCAGCCGACGGCCACGAGTGGCGAGAGCCGCTGGTAGCCGGCTGGCTCACCGCCACGGAGCGCTTCCGCGATGCGACGTGGGCCAGAGCGCTGTGGGAGAACGAGCCCGTCGCCCGTATCGAGCCGAAATGGGGCGCCCCACCGCTCGAGCACGTGTTCACGCGGGCGGCTCCTGCCGAGCACGTCGACGCCGAGCTGCGCCGGGAGATCGGCGCGGATCAGGCCGCGCTCCGTGGCGCCCACCGCGTCCTCATCGCCATCCTCGGCTGGCCTAACGAGTGGAGCGACGCCCTGGCTCGGGCGGTTGCAAAGCGACTCGAGGAATACGCGGGCAATGACCGCGTGCCGTTCACAGGCGAGTTCGGTCTGCGGGCGCTGCTCGAACGAAGCGCGCACGCCGTGCCGATGTCCGCGGCGGATGCATTTCTCGATGGATGGCCCGAGCAGTCCGAGGTCTGGTCCACGTGGGCCTCTGCCGTCGATTCACTCGTGTCGGTACTTCGATTCCGCGTCGATCTTCACCTCGCATTCAACGAGGCATCTTCCGCATGACCACGTCCTCCGCGCCAAGCGCGGTGTCCGGGAACGGTGTCGCGATTCTCCGGGCGCACGCAGAGCAGCAATTCGCTACCGAGCTCCAGGAGCTCGTCCGCACAGACACGCGGCCGCGGCCGCCAAGCTGGCGGTTGTCGCCCTGGGCCGTCGCGACCTACCTGTTAGGCGGTCGCACGGAAAGTGGCGCCGAGATCACCCCCAAGTACATCGGCAACCGGCGCCTCATCGAGATCGCGATCGCTACGCTCGCGACCGACCGCGCTCTCTTGCTGCTCGGCGTCCCCGGTACGGCGAAGACCTGGGTGGCCGAGCATCTCGCCGCGGCGATCTCTGGCGACTCGACGCTCCTCGTCCAGGGCACGGCTGGAACTAGCGAGGAGGCTGTCCGCTACGGATGGAACTACGCTCGCCTGCTCGCCGATGGTCCGTCGCTCGCGGCGCTGGTCCCGAGCCCGATCATGCGCGCGATGGCGGAAGGGCGAATCGCGCGCGTCGAGGAGCTCACACGCATTCCGGCGGACGTACAGGACGCCCTGATCACGATTCTCTCCGAGAAGACACTGCCGATCGCGGAGCTGGGCCAGGAGGTCCAGGCGGTGAAGGGCTTCAACCTCGTCGCCACCGCCAACGACCGCGACAAGGGAGTGAACGAGCTGTCGAGCGCGCTCAAGCGCCGCTTCAACGTCGTGGTGCTCCCGGTTCCCGCCACGGTCGACGAAGAAGTCGACATCGTCACGCGGCGCGTCGATGCGTTAGGCCGGGCGCTCGAGTTGCCGGCCGAGACACCAGCGGCCGAGGAGATCCGGCGGGTGGTGATGATCTTCCGGGAGCTGCGCGGCGGAGTCACGGAGGATGGCAAGACGAAGGTGAAGTCGCCGAGCGGCACTTTGAGCACCGCGGAGGCGATCTCCGTGATCAACGGCGGGCTGGCGCTCGCGGCCCACTTCGGCGATGGGCAGCTTCGATCCGCCGACCTCGCGGCCGGTTTGCTGGGTGCAGTCGTGAAGGATCCGGTGCAGGACCGGATCGTGTGGCTCGAGTACCTCGAGGCGGTCGTGAAGGAGCGGGATGGGTGGAAGGACCTCTATCGCGCGTGTCGCGCCGTGAGTTAGCGGAGAGGGCTGGCCATCCGGCGGCGGCGTGGCCAGTTCCAAGTCATAAGTGGTCAGTCCTCAGGCATCAGGCATCAGGCTCCGTTTCCTCGAGTTGGGGAGCGCGAAGGGCGGCACGGCGCTCCGGCGCGCCATCTCGGGTCAACCACTGGAGGAAACGGGACCTGATGCCTGATGACTCACGACTGAGTACCGATCACTTGGAACTGGTAGTTGGACTGAGAACCCCACTCGGCCACTAGTTGCATGGTACACGTCTTCGGCATTCGACATCATGGCCCGGGCTCGGCGCGAAGCCTCGAGCGCGCCCTCGAGCGTGTCGCGCCCGACATCGTCCTCATCGAGGGCCCGCCGGAAGCGGATGACCTCATCGCGTTCGCCGCCGACGAAGCGATGCGCCCGCCGGTGGCGCTCCTGATCTACCGCCCCGACGCGCCGAGGCGTGCGGTGTACTACCCCTTCGCGGAGTTCTCTCCGGAATGGCGCGCCATGCGATTCGCGTTGCGCCGCGCCATCCCCGCGCGCTTCATCGACCTGCCGCAGGCACATCAACTGGTGGATGAGGCGGCCGACCCAGCCGCCATCGAGCCGATCGCCATCGAGCCGACCGACACCGCGCCGCCGACCTCGCAGCCTAACGAGGAAACACCGGATGCGACGGCCCGATCCGAGCCGTTGCGCCGCGACCCGCTCGGCTGGTTGGCCACCGCGGCCGGCTACGACGACGGCGAGCGATTCTGGGAACAGCTCGTCGAGCACCGCCGAGGCGATGACGAACAGCTGTTCGCGTCCGTGGCCTCGGTGATGACCGAGCTTCGGACCGACCATGTCAAAGATCAGGTCGAAACCGATCGGCGGCACGAGGAGCAGCGCGAAGCGCACATGCGACGGTCCATTCGCAGCGCACAGCGCGACGGCTTCAAGGAGATCGCGGTGGTCTGCGGCGCCTGGCACGCGCCGGCGCTGAGCGACATGCCGGCCGCCTCGCACGACACGGCACTCCTCAAGGGCCTCCCGAAAGCGAAGGTCGAGGCGACGTGGGTGCCCTGGACCAACAGCAGGCTCTGCGCGGCGAGCGGCTACGGCGCCGGCATCGCATCACCGGGCTGGTACCATCACCTCTGGACCACGCCCGATCGCGTCACGGAACGTTGGCTCGCGCGCGTCGCCGCGCTCCTTCGCGAGGAGGACCTCGACGCGTCGTCGGCGCAGATCATCGACACCGCTCGGCTCGCGGAAACGCTCGCGGCGCTGCGCGGCCGCTCGCTGGCCGGACTGTCCGAGCTCATGGAGGCGACGCGCTCGGTGCTGTGCGGTGGGTCGGACGCGCCGCTCGCCCTCATCGGCCGCAAGCTCGTGGTCGGCGAGGCGCTCGGTCAGGTTCCCGAGGCGGCGCCGATGGTCCCGCTACACCAGGACCTCGTGCGGCAGCAGAAGCGACTTCGCCTTCCGGCCGAAGCCGTGGAGCGCATGCTCGACCTGGACCTTCGGAAGGACACCGACCTCGCCCGGAGCCACCTGCTGCATCGCCTAACGCTGCTCGACGTTCCGTGGGGTCGCGCGCAGCGGGCGACCGGGCAGCGGGGAACATTCCACGAGATCTGGATGCTCCAGTGGCGACCCGAGCTCGCCGTGTCGCTGATCGAGGCTGCGGCCTGGGGGAACACCGTCGCCACGGCGGCCGCCGCACGGGCGTCCGACGCCGCTGCGCGCGCGACCGAGCTCACCGCGCTCACAGGCCTACTCGAGCAGGTCATCCTTGCGGATCTGGGGGACAGCGTCGGTCCGATCATGGACCGGCTACAGGAGGAGTCGGCGCGCGCGCCCGACATCGGCCACCTGATGGCCGGACTGCCGCCGCTCGCGCGCGTGCTGCGCTACAGTGACGTCAGACGCTCGGACCTCGGCCTCGTGGGCAATGTCGTGGATGGCTTCGTCGTGCGCATCTGCGTCGGGCTGCCAGTCGCGTGCAGCTCGCTCGACGACGATGCCGCCACGACGATGCGCGAGCGGATCGATGCCGTGCATGGCGCAATCAGCGTTCTCGATCGCGAGGAGCACGCGGCCGCGTGGCGGGAGGCCCTTCGCAGGCTCGCTGACTCGGACCGAGCGCATGGCCTGGTATCAGGCCGAAGCGCTCGGCTCCTTCTCGATGTCGGTGCGCTCGACGCGGCGGATGCGGCACGATACCTGTGGCGAACGCTCTCGGTCGCGGAGGATCCGACGCGAGCCGCTGCGTGGATCGAAGGCTTTCTGGCCGGCAGCGGTCAGCTCCTGCTCCACGACGACACGCTCTGGCGTCTCGTGGACGACTGGCTCGCGCACCTGCGCGAGGAGTCGTTCGTCGCGCTGCTGCCGCTCCTGCGCCGGGCCTTCTCGGCCTTTACCGCACCGGAGCGCCGCCAGCTTGGCCAGCGTGCAAAGCAACCCGCCAGCGCC
>Ga0075424_100003766_pt1 | contig 14220 bp, 11 predicted proteins | sample SoiMethybrSBSTD3_FD_75301 | JGI IMG/M metagenome (GOLD analysis project Ga0075424, IMG submission 75301) | Bulk soil microbial communities from a Populus tree surrounding site in Tennessee, USA - Soil MetaG P. TD hybrid SBSTD3 | ecosystem: Environmental > Terrestrial > Soil > Tree plantation... | reverse complement strand
TGGTATCGCTGTGCTGCCCGTCGGGACTGCCAAGCGGGGCACGCTGCAACCGTTCGCCATCGGCGAGCGTGTCGGATTTCCCTGCGTCCGTTCAATTCACCATCCGCAGGCGAGCACACCGGTTGGATTCTCATCGGTGACGGTTTCAGGAACGACCGTGGGAGCGCCCGGACCTAGAGCGCGCACTCTCAGCCTGACAGTCACGCCTCCCGTTCCGGATTACGTGCTCACGGTTGCTAATTCGCCTTTGTCCGCGAACGTGAATCAATCCGGACTTTTCAATGGTTCAGTGAAGTCTGTCAATGGCTACGCGTCCAGCATCAATCTGAGTTGCGGCACTGGCGCTCCACCCAAGTGCACTGTTTGGCCGGCACCCCTCACGCCGACCGCCGGTGGAGCACCTTTCACTGTGACGGCCCAAAGCAATCTCGCACAGACCTACAATTTCAATCTCAACGCCACAGGAACGGATTTCGCAAGAAAAATCGCACTCCGTGCCCCTAACGTTCTCTTCGCTTTTCACGTTCACTTTCTCTGACAACACCGATGCACAAAGCATCAAGGCCGGACAGTCTGCAAACTACACTCTGACCGTAACACCAGGTTCTGGAGCCTTTCCAACATCTGTCACGTTCGAATGCACACCAACCAGCTTGCCCTCCGGGGCAACGTGTTCTTTCTCTCCTACACAGATCAGCAGCCAAGCCACCGGACCTCAAACCGTCGTTCTTACGATCGCAACAGCGGGCGCAAATCAAGCAGTCGCTAGTCCGGTGACGGCAAGATACCGTGGCACGCCATATCTTTTGTGGCTCACAGCCGTGGCAATAGTATTGGACGAAGTCATTCGCCGACCCGCGGCACGAAGGAAGTCAGCCTTGTGCCTCATGTTGGCGGCGATGATTGTTTCCTTGGTCCGCTTGCCCTCCTGCGGTGGCGGACTCTCCGGTGGTGGAGATGGGGGCGGGGGGTGAGGGCGGTGCTCCCATTTCTGTTGGTATTAACCCCCGAACCACGACTCTCTTTCCCACCCAGCAACAGCAATTCACCGCCACGGTGAGCGGATCCAGCAATACCCAGGTCTCCTGGCAAGTGAATGGCAGCACCGGTGGAACCCCCGCAGCCGGAACGATCGACCCGACGGGGCTTTACACAGCTCCAGCTGTCGTTCCGAATCCGCCCACCGTTACAGTTTCTGCCGTCTCCCAGGCGGACGTGACCAAGTCCGCCTCGGCGACGGTCGCGATTCAAGCCTCTACCCCTTCGGGAACATTTGTGGTTTCCGTGGTCGCTACCGCGGGCACGGTGAGTCAAACTACTACGGCAACATTAACTATTCAGCAATCGAACACAATTAGTGCCCCGTGGCAAGGACGCGGGATGCACTAGCTCGCCTGTTCGACCTGCTATCCGCAACACGCGTTTGCGTTTAGCTGCTAAAGTGGAAGGCCCAGCGGCATGATTGAAGCAAGCTTGCCGGCAGTGTGCCGGCGCCACATGGGGAGGAGTCTGGTATGGGATCGAATCTGTCGAGCAAACGCGTCGCTGTGCTAGGCGCGGGAAAGATGGGCGGTATCCTGGTCAAGGCCTTTCTTGAGAAAAGCCTGCTTTCGCCTAACCTGACGACAGCCACGGTTCAGCACGAGGAACGCGCCAAGTTACTTTCGCAGAAACTCGGCATTCCGCTCAGCACCGATAACGCAGCGGCAGCGCGCAATGCTGACATCATCTTCGTTTGCGTGAAGCCTCAGGCCGTGCAGGGCGTCATGGAAGAGATCCGCCCCCAGATTCGGCCGGAGCAACTTGTCATTTCCGTCGCGGCATCCGTGCCTACCAGTCACATTGAAAATGCGCTTGGTCAGAATGTGCCTGTAGTCCGCGCCATGCCAAATACTCCCTGTGTGATTGGGCAAGGGATGACGGCGCTGTGCAAAGGAAAGCACGCAGGCAGCCCGCATCTTGAAATCGCCACCGAACTCTTCAATGTCGTCGGACGAACGGTGGTTGTCGATGAAAAACACATGGACGCCGTCACTGGGCTCTCCGCCAGCGGCCCAGCCTACATCTACATCATCCTAGAGTCGCTGGCAGAGGCCGGTGTAAAGGTCGGTCTGCCTCGCGATGTTGCCACGCTTCTGGCAGCGCAGACAGCCCTGGGCGCGGCCGGTGTCGTACTCGAGACAGGAGATCATCCCGCGTTACTGAAAGACGCCGTGACCACGCCCGCTGGCTGTACGATTGACGGGATTCTGGAACTCGAAGAAGGAAAGTTACGCGTGACCTTGATAAAGGCTGTGGTGAAAGCGGCACAGCGCGCGAAAGAACTCGCTTACTCGGCGTGATTCAGTCGAAAGACAACTTCGCAAACTACTCGGCGAGCATGAAAGTCACGGGGACTTGCGTCCGTACGGAAACTTTTTGTCCGTTCACCGAATAGGGTTTGTATCGCCACTTTCGAACCGCGGCAGCAGCGGCCTCAGCGAGCTGCGGATTCCCTCCGACCGGGTTCGCGTCCGCAACCCTGCCATCGCTAGCAATGAGTACGTCGATAGTCACAGAACCCTGCACACGTGCGCGGCGCGCCGCGTCCGGATATTCAGGCTCCACGCGATCTAATAACAGACCGTCGGCAACTTCTGGGCTCAACTGTACAATCTCCGGAGTGTGGGGCGTTCTCGCCGCTAAGTTCGTTGAAACAGGTTGCGCGCCCTGTGCCAGAGCTTCCCGGGGTTTCGCGAGAGGAGCTTTAGCGATGGGTTGATCCGGACTGGCAACCGGACTTCCGTAAATCAGCTTGCCCTTTTCGTAAATTGCCAGACCGGGTTGGCCAGCGGGAACGATAGGCTCTCTCTTCGCGGCCATGACCGCTACGCCAGAAGACGGAGCTTTCGCGGGAGCTGTGCCGAATTCCAGAATCTCTTCATGCGGTGCTGGAGAAGGCGTGTCCGTAATTGCAGGCGCCTGAGCATTTTCTCTGATTGTCGGAGGGTTGGCTCCTGCCTGCCTCGACGGCGTTCCGCCCCACGCCACGCGCCAAACCATCAATCCGACGATAAGTCCCGCAATTACTACAGCAACAGCAGCCAAGAACGCAGTCCATTTATCCTGAGGCTTCAGCGGCGTTTCAGGAATTCGCACCTCATCGGCGGAATTCAATTCGGAGTTCAATTCAAAGACAGGCATCGACAAAACGTCCGCTCGATGCGCCACCGGCTCACTCTCGGGTTCCGGCTCGCTCTCAGGCTGCAGTTCGGGCTCCTCTGGAGGAGAAGTGAGTATTGGAGCAGGTTTCGGGAGCTCCTCCATGCTGGCGGTGAATCCCGCAATCGAACCAGTCGCCTGTTTGGTGTGGCGCACGACGCGGTAAGCAAGAGCCTGCAAAGTTTGTTCATCACGCTCCCCGAAAGCATTGGGACGCGGAGAAAAAATCTCAAAGATCCCCATAAATTCGCCCCAATACCACAGGGGAATCACGAGAATGGAGCGTACTCCCAGCAGACGACAAGCCATCGCGTCCACGCGCGGGTCGGTCTCGGTATCGTCACACCGTTGCAGAGTTCCTACACGCAGGCATTCCGCCGAAAATCCTGCGTTGTCCAGACGCACACCCAGATCCGGTGCATTTCGCCCGGTAGTGGCTCGACAAACCATTTCGCCGTCACGGGTCAGCGCAATTGCAGCGCCGGTGGCTCCGGTGGCCAGACACGCCTGCTCGACAATCTGGTTAAGGACCAGGTCCAGAGCCAACTCTGGAGATGTGGCCCCACCTCCACCCGCGACCAAGGCGTTAGTAAGGGCTCGAACCTCAGAATCGGACGGCAGATTCTGGACCTTCAGTTCAGCATCCAGCGAAGCGGCTTGCTCTTGGGGATCAAAGGGCCGGTACGGGTCGGGACACGACATGCGCTTAACCTGGGTGAGTACCGGGGGATTTACTCAAAGCTTCTCTACAGCAGAGTTTCCCCTTAAACGACAGGCTTGTCAACCGTAAATCTATCGTGAGCAAGGATTTCGGCCATTTTGGGATGGCACGATCGGGCTACTTCAGCCCCAGAAAACGAATGACTTCCATTCGGCACGAGTTTGATTCTGGCGTCCGATCGTGGTCTTATGACCCGTCCGCTTGGGGACCAAGCAACACTACAGATCCCATCGATAGCCCACGTGCCAAGACTCACATGATCCAGCCCGCAGCCTCTCCTGAAACCGGTCTCTCTCGCTCGGATCAGTGGCATGCCGTTAGTGCCAGCTTCCTGGGATGGACGCTCGACGCCTTCGACTTCTTCGTCCTGGTCTTCCTCGTCGATACCTTGGCAGCACAATTCCACGTACCTGCGTCGAAGATCATCCTGACAATTACCGCAACGCTCGCCATGCGACCGCTGGGTGCCCTGCTGTTTGGGCTCCTGGCAGATCGATATGGGCGGCGGAAGCCGCTCATGGCCAACGTCGTTTTCTTCTCGGTCTTCGAGTTACTATGCGGCTTTGCCCCCAACTACACAGTGTTTTTGGTCCTGCGAGCCATTTATGGAATTGGGATGGGTGGCGAGTGGGGCGTCGGCGCGTCCTTGGCGATGGAAAGCACCCCGCCGCGTTGGCGAGGAATACTGTCCGGAGTTGTACAGAGCGGATACCCGATCGGTTACCTTCTGGCCGCAGTCGCTGCTCGCTTTGTGCTTCCGGCATGGGGATGGCGGGCCATGTTCTGGATTGGAGGCGTTCCTGCCCTACTGGCTTTCTACATTCGATTCCGTGTGAAAGAGTCCGAAGCCTGGAAACAAAACCGCGCGCCCACAGTGGGCGCAATTTTGCGCAGTGCCAGCGGTCATTGGAAGATCTTTTTGTATCTGGTTCTCCTGATGACGTTGATGATGTTCCTGTCGCATGGAACGCAGGACCTGTATCCGCACTTTCTTCGCGAAGTTCATCAGCTTTCCTTGAAAACAGTTTCGTATGTCGCCATCCTCTACAACGTTGGAGCGGTTTTAGGGTCCTTCTCATTCGGTTTCTTGTCAGAGACATTCGGCCGCCGGCGCGCCATTCTGCTTGCCTTAGTTTTGACGCTCGCCGTAATTCCACTGTGGGCCTTCGGCGGGACCTTGCCGGTTCTTGCTCTGGGCGCTTTTCTGATGCAGATGGGTGTGCAAGGCGCGTGGGGAATTATTCCAGCTCACCTCAACGAACTCTCCCCGGACGAGACGCGAGGATTAATGCCAGGCTTTGCCTACCAACTCGGTATTCTTTTTGCCGCTCCTACGAACAACATCGAGTATGCCTTACGCGACTGGCTGGGTTATTCGTGGGCACTAGCCGCATTCGAAATCGTAAATATTCTGTTACTGGCAACCGTGGTAGCGCTGGGTTCGGAGCAGAAAGGAAAGAGCTTCATCAGGACAATCGATCAGACGGTTAGCGGAAGCTCTTAAACTCAACTCGGGAACGTCAGAAACCTGTTCTGTCGGTGCTGACAGAGTTCCTACGCCGCTGGCTTTTTCGCCGGATTGCCTGCGCCCGCAGGCGATTCATCAGACCTGGCCTTCTTCGTTTCGAGCACAACCGCAGCGGCCAAGAGAATTCCGATAAGGCCAAACACGGCAAGCGCGAACAACGCGATCATGAGGATCGGCATGGCTTGCACCTCTGCAAGTATTCTGTATTGCGACTACCGACAACTCGGTGATCACTGTCACGCGTCAAAGTGACCGATGGACGAGCGAAGCATTCCGGTTTTGCGGTTCTGGCAAACTTTCTGCTCGTTCTGCAAAGTCGCCAGCTTTCCAAAACCTGTTAGATTAGAGGTTCGGCTGGACTCACGAAACGTGCCACAGCCTTCGGATTTTGGTTCGGACGATTGATCGTTTTCGCCCGAACCATCCAGGAGCCTTTGCATGCGTATCGCGGTGGTAGGTTCAGGTTACGTTGGATTGGTGGCAGGAGCTTGCCTTGCGGACATGGGCCATGAAGTCACTGTGGTCGACAACGACCAGAAGAAACTGGCCGCCCTGAAGAGCGGGCAGGTCCCCATTCATGAGCATTTTCTGCCCGAATTGCTGGGCCGCCATCGCGACCAGCGCCTCACGTTTTCCGATGACTTACAGCATGCCGTGCGCATCAGTTCTGCGATCTTCGTCGCGGTTGGCACTCCTCCCACCGATAGTGGCGATGCCGATCTTTCGTACGTGGAATCGGTGGCCCGCGAAATTTCGGGTGCGATCAATGGCTACAAGATTGTCGTCGAGAAGAGCACCGTCCCGGTCTATACAAGTGAGTGGGTTCGCAAAATCATTTTGCGGAATGGAGCGGACGCTGACTCTTTTGACGTCGCCTCCAACCCGGAGTTCCTGCGGGAAGGGACTGCCGTGACAGATTTCTTGTTCCCCGATCGCATCGTCGTCGGCGCCGACTCGGAGCCGTGCGCCAGGGTAATGCGTGAAATCTATGCTCCGCTGTGCGATGGTTCCTATTACAAGCGGCCGGATGCAATTCCACAGCCCGACCGATCGCAGATTCCTCCGCCCCTTATCGTGACCAGCACCAAGAGCGCCGAGTTAATCAAGCATGCTTCGAACGCCTTCCTGGCCATGAAGATTTCGTTCATCAATGCGGTCGCCTCAATCTGCGAGTCCGTGGGAGCTAACGTGCAACAGGTCTGTCAGGGAGTGGGTACCGACTCGCGCATCGGGCCACGATTTCTGAATCCCGGAATCGGCTACGGCGGATCGTGTTTTCCGAAAGACCTGATGGCCTTTCGTTCGGTAGCTCGCGAATGTGGATACGATTTCCGCCTTCTCGATGAAGTCATTCGAATTAACGAAGAGCAGCGGCAACGCTTCTTGCGCAAGGTCCGTAATGCATTGTGGACCCTTCGCGGAAAGCGCTTGGCTGTGTTGGGCCTGGCGTTCAAGGGAGGGACGGACGACATTCGCGAATCGCCAGCGATTTTGCTCATCCAGTCACTGGTGCAGGAAGGCTGCTGCGTGACGGCGTATGATCCGGCTGCGATGGATCGCGCGAGTGGAGTCCTGCCTCCCGGTGTACAGTTCGCGAAAGGTGCTTACGAAGCTGCAACTGATGCGGACGCGCTGCTCATCCTCACGGAGTGGGAAGAATTTGCCACGCTTGATCTGCAACAGGTCCGTGAGAAATTGCGCTACCCAATCGTGATCGATGGACGCAACCTCTACAACCCCGAAGTCATGGCCTCACACGGCTTGAGCTACTACAGCGTCGGACGTGCGCCGGCTCTGCCCGAAGGCTCGCCTGTACGTTCGCAAGCCGCGAATCGCCCCAGGCAAACATGAACGATCGACGTGCTCTGGTAACCGGGGGAGCCGGATTTCTCGGGTCGCATCTGTGCGATGCGCTGCTCGCAGACGGTTACTCCGTCACTGCTGTCGACAATCTGATCACCGGACGTTTGTCGAACCTGGAACACCTCGCCAACGATAGCCGGTTCGACTTTCAGCGCCGGGATGTCAGCGAACCGTTTGATTGCGGGCAGGTCGACTATGTGTTTCACTTCGCCAGCCCTGCGAGTCCCGTCGATTACAGCGCTCACGGGATTCCTACTCTGAAAGTTGGCTCGTTGGGTACATTCCATTCCCTCGACGCCGCGCGCAAGTACGGCGCGAAGTTTCTGGTGGCATCGACTTCCGAGTGCTACGGCGACCCTCTTGAGCATCCCCAAAAGGAAACCTACTGGGGTCATGTCAACCCGATTGGGCCACGATCTGTCTACGATGAAGCCAAGCGGTTTGCGGAAGCCGTCACAATGGCCTATCTGCGCTATCACAAAGTGGACACTCACATCGTGCGCATCTTCAATACCTACGGACCGCGTATGCAGGTCAACGACGGGAGGGTGATTCCCAACTTCATGCGCCAGGCGTTGCGGGGTGAGGACCTCACTGTTTATGGCGAAGGGCAACAGACCCGAAGTTTCTGCTACGTCAGTGATGAAATTGAAGGAATCCTTCGCCTCTCGCGGTCAGACGAGCACTTGCCGGTGAATATTGGGAATCCCAAGGAATTCACGATCCTCGAATGTGCCCAGGAGGTTTTGGCAATCACCGGGTCCAAGAGTCGCATCCGTTACGAACCCTTGCCGCAAGACGACCCGAAGCAGCGCCGCCCCGACATTGACAAAGCTCGACACCTGCTCGCGTGGGAGCCACGGGTCGACCTGCGAAAAGGGCTTGGCATGTCTCTGGAGTACTTCCGGAAGGCCGTGGGTGAGGAAACCACTTCGCGAGCGTAGCTTCAATTGTTTGTGCTAGCGAGTCCACGGATCGGTGGTGGGCCCCACCTCGGTTTCCCCAGATAACTCGAGCAGTCGAATCAACGACTGCACCTGGTCGTGATCCTCAGGACTTTTCAAGCTGAGCTGAATCCCCATACCGAAGCCTGGATGCGTGGACTGCACCACTCCCTGGGTTCGAAGTTTCATGGCCTCCGTGCGCACGATGATCTCGACCCGCGTACCCGGTGGAAACGGTGAAGTCATTTCCACGTAACAACCGCCCGAACTGATGTCGCTCAAGCTGCACCGCGTCGGCACACTACTGCCAATTCGATAGATATCCGCTCCCAGGCGGCAGGAGTGTCGCGACTGTCCTCGGCGATTTCCCGGCGACGACCGCAGCCGTGCCAGTCCGTTGTCTGTTGGCGACTTTCCCCCACCCGAGGTTGACGCGGATGTTTTTGCGATCGGAGTCTGCGGCCGAGGTACCTGAGGACCGCTGATGGTGGTGCTTGGGGATGCCTTGATCCAATTGCCCAGGACTCGCCGCGAAGAGCTCGGAACATTCACAAATCTCATCCCCACCCGCCCGGCCGCGTCCTGCCAGACCACTTCGCCTGAGAGTCGGATGATTGATGTGTGACCAGGCAGAGCGAACTGGAAATAGACCCGGCAATCCGGAGGAAGGTGGCGTTCGCTTTGCACAGCCGTGCCCTCTTCGCTGAGGTCGACTAGAGTCGCCGGAACATTCTCGACATTCGCGTAGTCCAGCGCAGCCTTCGCATGAGCTGCTACCCGGGGCTTGCGCCGTCTTTCGCGCTGCATCAGGGAACGCGCAGCCCGGAAGCTGCTCCAGGCGCGCTCTTCGGAAACCGGTTTGTACAGTACGAAGTTGATGCCCAGTGCAAACATCTGCCGGACGTTGTTCTCCTTCCCCGCAACGGCCACCACCAAGGGGGACTGCTTGCCGGAATTTGCACGTGCGGAGCGGAGGATCTCGGCAGCCTCAGTCTCGTTTTCGCAGTCGACTACGATAGAGTCGAAGCGCTCCTTGGCCAGTTTCAGCCGAGCTTCGGCGGCCACTCGGCAATGCTCAACGGAGATTCCGAGCTCTTCCAGAATACGGCGCAATATCTTAGCCGTAGATTCGTCCGCGCACACTACGAGGCTTGCAAGCGCCATAAGCCTGCATCGTAAAGTTACGCCCGCGCAGCCACAAGTTACCCGGGTAATCCAGCCTGCGGGATTTCGCACCGACCCCGCGCCATTGCCCTGCGTGCAGCGCTTTTCGCCCGAATATGGGCTTCTGCACTCAACTCTCTCAAGACGCAGCGCTTCCTTGCCGATGATCCGAGCGGAAAGGCGCAGGTTCGGGTTGTTGGGAGAAACCCTGCAGTCACTACCGTCATCTCTCGGTCATTACGTTACATAAGGCCATTGACCGATCCCTGTACGGCAGTGCTTTGACGCTGCGTATACCTCTCCCTACGATGAGATGAGTTTGACTGTGCCTCGCCACGAATGTGCGCGCTAGGGCACCGTTTACCCGTTGGAGCGAACTCCATCGAAGCAATCATGACACCGAAGGGTTTGGCCGTGGACAACGACATGACTTCCCTTCCCCACAACGTTCGGGATTCACACTCCCCTGGAAAAGACGGAATCGTGCCTAAAAGAAACCGTGGTTTCTCACTACTGGAGATGATGATTGTGGTTGCCATCGTGATGATTGTCACGTGCATCACGTTCATCAGCCTTCAGCCTATGTTAAGGCAGGCGCGTGTCAATCAGGCGTATGACACGACGCTGATGACATTGCGCCGATTCCGAAGTCAGGCCATCACCCAACGGCGGCGTTACCAGGTGCAATTCACTGCCCCCAGAACCATAACGGTTTGGTACCTCGGAGTTGCGGTTCCGGTGAACCCGCCCCCGGTTCTGGTGCAGACCATGACCCTGCCCAACGACATCCAGTTCGCTGTGCAGGCCGGGATGCCCAACACGGCAGCGACCGTGCCCGACGGATTCGGGAACGGCGGCACTGCCATCGATTTCGACCAGGGGGTTGGAGCGGGAGCCCTGAACAACGTTCTGTTCATGCCCGATGGCTCCTCGCAAGACACGCTGGGCAACCTGAACAGTGGAATTGTTTATCTGGGCAGGCCGGGTGAACTCTGGAGCATGCGAGCCGTCACGGTTTTCGGGTCGACGGGCAGAATCCGCGGCTGGCGTCTGAACCAGGTACCTCTTGGAGGAGCAGTATGGACGCAACAATGACCCATCATAAAGCCGTGACCAAGACCGAGCGCAGCACAGAGTATGGGTTCACGCTGATCGAGGTAATGATCGCAATCGCCATCATGAGTATCGGCATGCTGGCCATGATCGCTACCTTTGGTTCGGCGATGGCCGCGACTCAGAATGCGCAGTACGACCTGATCGCGAAACAGAAAGCACTGGAAGCGATGGAGAGCATCTTTACGGCTCGCAACACTCAGCAGATCGTGTTTGCTCAAATCAATAACGTGAGTAATGGCGGCATCTTCGTGGACGGCTTCAATACGTTGCGCTCTGCCGGACTCGATGGCCTGATCGGAACCGCCGACGACGCCAATTTTGGGGCGTGCCCGTCTGGAATCGAGTGTGTGACGCTACCCGGCCCGGACGGGATTTTGGGGACCGCCGACGACAAGCAGGTGAGCCTGGCGAACTTTTCCAGGCAGATTCTGGTCAGCCCGGTGTTGCAGGGTGGCGGAGTTCCCAACCCAAATCTTCGCCAAATCACGATCAATGTGCAGTATTACCAACCGGGACAAAGATCGCCCCGCACGTACACGACGACTGCATTGATCTCTGCGTATCGCTAGGGGTCAGGAGACTTACGAGATGCAAACGGTAAATCGCAAACGCGGCTTCACGCTGGTGGAACTGCTCCTCGCGGTCGCACTGGGCTTGATGGTGATGGCGGCCCTCACTTCTCTGTTCAAAGTGGGCATGGACGCTACCTTCGTCGTGACACAGCGCGCTGAATTGCAGCAGAACATGCGCGCGGCCATTGAGTTGTTATCCAAAGACATCAGCATGGCAGGTTCGGGCCTGCCCTCGGGCGGAATTCAGCTGCCTTCCGGGGCTGGCTCGGTGGTCTCTCGATATGGTTGCGATCAGACCGGAACCTGTCACGTGCCGGCTTTCCAATATCCGAACGGCAACTACATGTTTGGCATCGTCCCGGGCTTCAACAATGGAGTCGAGGGAGGCGCTGCAGTTCCAGCAACACCCGGGCAGATCAATGACAGCATTACCGTCATTTATGCCGACTACATTTTCCCTCTCAACCAATACGACGTGACGTTTCCGGCTGGTCCTGTCACAGGGACAACTGTGAACATTGCAGCCAATCCAGCGTTTATTCCTGCTCCGCCTCTGGTGACAGCCGCTGGCGGATTGCAGGTCGGCGACTTGATTCTGCTGAGCAACACCGCCGGAAATGCAGTGGGAGAAGTTACGGGCTTCACTGCCGGTTCGATCACGTTTGCGGATCTCGACCCCCTTCGTTTCAACCAGAGTGGGGCGGCTGCGAACAACATCAAAGCGTTGGCGCCGGGCGGAACCATGATCGCGTACCGCCTCTTCGCCGTGACCTATTACCTGAATGTTCCGGTCAACGGACAACTGCCGCGGCTGATGCGGCAGGTGAATGGACTGGCGCCCGTGCCGGTCGCAGACAATATCGTAAACATTCAGTTTGCGTACGATGTCTACAACTCCACTAACAATGCGCTCGACTCCAATCAGGCGAATCCTCTGGGCGCGGCAGAATCCCCCAATCTGATTCAGAAAGTGAACATTTCAGTGATGGGTGAGAGCCTTGTTTCGGGGGGAAGGAAATCTCAGAACATGGCTCTCGCTACATCGGTGAGTGCGCGGAATATGGCGTTCCGCAATCGGTATCAGTGAGAATTTCGGGGAGCGGGGAACCAAGTATGGGGATGTCTAGAAACAGTTCGCGTGGTTTCACTTTGATCGCAGCTTTGCTCTTGCTCGTACTTCTATCCGGCGTAGCCGTCGGACTCATGTTCCTGGTCAACAATGAAGGGCGCATGAGCGGGAACGAACAAGAAGATAACCTGGCGTACTACGCCGCAGAATCTGGCATCGAGAAATTGACTGCCGACTTGTCGTCGCTGTATCAGACGAGCATGTCGCCGAGCAATGCCCAGATTCAGAATCTGGTGAACTTTCCGCCGACGTCGACCATGGTTCCCGGCGTGACCTACGCTCCCCCCCCAACCATCAGCTATGCGCTGGATGCCAACGGCAACCCACAGAGCAGTCCGAATACCATCAGCGCCGGCTCGAATCAGGGATTGTATGCGGAAATCGTTCCTATGACTCTGACCGTGAATGCCACCCGGCCTTCGGGGGCTTCGGTGAACATCACTCGCAGAATCGAGGTCGCGCTCATTCCGGTATTTCAGTTCGGCGTGTTTTGCGGGTACGACTGCAGCTACTTCCCCGGACCGAATTTCAGCTTCGGCGGCAGAGTCCACACCAATGGAAGCCTCTATCTGGCCGGCGGTGCAAATCTGGTCTTTAACGACAAAATGGCTGCCTTCAATCAGGTTGTAATGGATCAACTGGAGAACGGGCACCTCACCTCTGCTGGTTACGGAGGCACCGTCTATGTCTCCAAAGCTGCTGGGGGGTGCCCATTAAACACATTCCCGCCGCCTAACGGCGCTGGAACGAACTGTGTCGCCCTTCCTGTTTCGACTGGCGGATCGCCGGGCGATGCCAGTTGGAGCGGAGGTGTCCCTGGCATAGGTGGAGGCGTCAACCCAGCGTTCCCCAGCATCTCGGCGGGTACGCTCAACGGGTATGTAACGAACTCATTGACTGGCGCTACAAACATGCAGCTGCCCTTCGTACAGAATAGCTGCACAAGCAATCCACCTCCTTGTACGGATCCCATTGAGATTATTCGCAAGCCAGCGGCTGGAGAGGCTCCCACCAGTGCTCTGGGACAATCGAGGATCTACAACAAAGCCCAGCTCCGTATTTTGCTGGCTGACACCCAGGTGGACCTGCACCCTGAGCGCGGTGCAATCGGGGATGGCCAAGACGTCCAATTCACCCCTAACGGATTTGTCACGGTCGGTGGGCTCGGCAACCAATATTTTGCAATGGCACAGGCTGGAGCCAATGGCTGGGTCGCTCCCCTAGTGAACGGGGCAGCGAGCGGCTGGGCCACATGGCCGTTGTTGGGCCAAGTTACAACGAATCCAGCAGCAGGAACCGGAGCCTGGATTCGAGTCGAGTACCTGAATAATGCTGGCAATTGGGTCGGTGTCACTACTGAGTGGCTCGGACTTGGTTTCGGCCGAACTTTTAACGTGACGCCGACGACGCCCATAGGCGGAGCCGGACAGAACGCCGTCAATCCGAACGCGATCCTGCTCCTGCAACAGTTGCGCCCTGGGCTAGCGGCCGGCAACGCAGTTGGAGCCGTCGCCACCGCCAGGAACTGGTTCCCGATCAATCTCTACGATGCTCGGGAGGGCGAGGCACGCGATACAGCGCAAGCCGCCGGCAGCTGCTCCGTCAACGGGATCATGAATGCCGTCGAACTTGACGTGGGCAACCTGAAACTTTGGCTGAACGGCACCATCGCTGGCACTGGCGCCAACGTTAACTTCACTAACCAGAACGGTTATTTGCTCTATTTTTCGGACCGTCGGGGAATGTTGCCCGATCCGAACGAGGGCAACCTAACCTACGGGGAATCAGGTTTGGAAGATGTCGTGAATTCGGGGTCAGCGATTGGTACGCCCGACGGCGTCCGCGAGCCGTTAGCGAACTATACGTACTCTCCGGAAGACGTCGACCTGAATGGTCTGCTCGACAACTGGGGAGGCCGCAACATCGGCTATGGCTTTGGCGTAGACACCAATGCTTTGAACCCCTATCTTCGGATCGCCGGC
>Ga0075424_100003764_pt1 | contig 14222 bp, 11 predicted proteins | sample SoiMethybrSBSTD3_FD_75301 | JGI IMG/M metagenome (GOLD analysis project Ga0075424, IMG submission 75301) | Bulk soil microbial communities from a Populus tree surrounding site in Tennessee, USA - Soil MetaG P. TD hybrid SBSTD3 | ecosystem: Environmental > Terrestrial > Soil > Tree plantation... | reverse complement strand
CGAATGTAGGAAAAAGGACTACGTGCACTGCGTGGCGCGGGACACGTTAACGGGCAATTTGAAGACGCATCGATGCGAGGGCGACGCTAACGGAGCGAACCGGGACGGTCGCTGGGCGGAGGAGGAAGCGCACGAGTCGGACCTGGAGGCGCGGCGGGGCGAGCAGGAGGATCCGAACGCAGACTAGGGCGGGTGGAGGCTCGATGACGACGCGGGAGGCAAACCTGGTGGCTACTATCGCCGGCTTCGGAGGGGGCATGCGCATCAGGATCGCGACGTTCAATGCGGAGAACCTCTTCACGCGGGAGTGACATGCGGTACGCGAATTGGCAGAAGGGGAGGGTCGTATTGCAGGACTATGCGGCCCTGTCGGGACTCATCAAGAAGGACACCATGCCGCCGCATCCCTCCTTGCGCTTGTGTGACCGACAACGCGGCATAATACTAGCTAGGCCGCAAGGCTTTAATGTCAGGTAAGCTCCGCAATGCCCCTTGCTGGTGCGGTTCTGGCCAGAAATACAAGAAGTGCCATTTGGACCGCGATTCCCAACCGCGGGCAAATCCGTTCGACGTCGCGGAGAGGCAGCTCAAGCTCTTTCGCAGAAAGCAGTGCCTCTACCCCAACGCGCCCGAGGGATGCAACGGCAAAATAGTCCGAGCGCACACCGTGCGGCGTCGCGCTGACCTCGGCGCAATTGCACGGGATGGCCACGTCTACTCGGGGCGTGCTGATCTATCAACCCTTATCCGCACCGGGGGTCGAGTTGAGGCCACTCTGATCGGAATCAACGAGGCGTCTACGTTCCTCGGCTTCTGCGCTCACCATGACCAGACCACTTTTGCACCGCTGGAGCTTCAGCCCTTTGCGGCAACTCAACAGCAGTGCTTTCTATTGACGTACCGTAACCTCTGCCGGGAACTCTACGTGAAGGCCGCTCAACACGACTCTACCAACCTCTGGAGGGACAGCGACCGCGGCAAGGCGATCCAGACTCAAGTGGCAATTCAGCACTTGATTTCAACCATGCAAGCCGCGATGAGGGAGAGCCTCTCGAACTTGCGGTTCCTTAAGGACCTATACGATGCCGAGCTCCTTACCAATAATCATGAGAATTGCCGCTACACCGTGCTACATCTCGACTCCACTCCAACAATCGTCTGTGGTGGACTGGCATCCCCGAGCTTCGACTTCGACGGTACTCGCCTCCAGAACCTAGATGTCCTTGGTGTGGATCGGTTCGCGGTCATCTCCTTCTCGCTGGTCGCGACCGAAGCTGGAGGTGTCGCCGTCTATTCCTGGCGCCCTGAAGATGACGCCGTAGCCGTACCATTCACCGAATCTCTACTGCGCGTCCCGACGAAACGCCAAGCCGATGCGCTTGTTCGCTTTGCCTACGAGACCGTTGAGAATACTTTTGCTGCGCCGGAATGGTGGGAGGGCCTTTCCAAGTCTAAGCGCGTCGGTCTTGAAGCCCGGCTCTCTAGTGGTGCATCCCCGGAGCATCCGACCCAACCTGCAGCCCTTAAGGACGACGGCGTTAGGTATGTGGACTGGCAGGTATCACGCGTCGAATCGAGTGCGAATGGCCTTGCGGCCTAACCAGCGAATGAAGCTGTCGCGGCGGGGCGGCCGCTTCACAGTGGCCTCGATACGCTAGTGATTTTGTAGATGTCTCAGTCCTTTTGCGGCCGGTCTTGAAGCCCTCGCGAGCGCTCGCCTCACAGCGACCGCGGCAGTATCGGGAGCGGCTACACGGCACTCCCATAACACGACTACCGTCCAGCCGAGACGATTAAGAACGCGTCTTACGCGACGGTCCCGCTGCTGATTGCGGGCGAGTTTCGTGAGCCAATAGGGTCGGTTCGTCTGTGGAATCCTCGAACGGCACCCGTGTCCGTGCCAAAAGCATCCCTGCACAAAGAGCGCGGCTCGCAAATCGGGCAAGACAAAATCCGGCCGCCCGGGCAGAGAACTGTCTTGCCGACGATAACGAACACCCACCACTCTTAGCGCAGCCGCGACTCGCCGTTCCGGGGATGTATCACGGCCTTTGACGGCACGCATTGCCTTACGGCGTTCCTTCGGTGTCAGATTATCCATGTTGCGCAACATGCTATTGACATGGATGTTGCGGCTCGTCATTTTGCATTTCGCTGTTCGCGGAATAGCGAAATGAAAGCCCACTAGCTGAGTCTGACCTCGACGCAGAAGGAGTAGCGCGATGGACACCGCCAGCCAAGCCCAAACTCAGGCACCCACCCCGCCGCCACTCGTCGGCACCGACATGAATTCCGAGGAAGCCGTGCTCGGCCGCGTCATTTGTGAAGACGGCAGCCCCAACATGGAACGGGTTCAGTTTCGGATCCTCCCCGGACGGCATACCGCAGTCGGGCGCATCGTCGGGATCCGGCACCGGCGGCCGAGTGGCGAGCATTTGATGACGCTCGTTCGGGTCGAGGAGATGCGGGAATTCAACCCGCATGAGGACGCGACGAGCTCGACTGTGGCGGACGTGATCCCGTTCGAGACCCGCTACGCGCCGGAGGGGCGCTCGACGGTCATCTATCGGGCGGCGCAGGGCGAGTTGCTGGAGGAAGCGCTGCTCAACGCGGACGGCACGCTGAATCGGATCGAGAGTCCAGAGACGCTGCCCCTCTCGGGCAGCCCCGTCGTGGACGTCCCTCCCGACTTCATCGCCAAGGCCCTCAACTTCGCCCCGGCACCGGACACTGGCCTGGACCTCGGCACCGTGCATGGGCTGCCGGGCGTGAAGGCCATGCCGCAGCGCACCATTGTGCAGACGCACATGTTCCTCGCGGGTGGGATCGGGCGCGGGAAGTCGTTTGCGCGCGGCGTCATCGCGGAAGAATTGGCGGTTCACGGCGTCCCGCAAATCAATATCGACCCGATGGGCGAGATGGTCGAGGCCACGGAGGACCTCGGGGGCACCAACGTAGTGCCCGGGGAAAAGTTTGCGTTGCCGCTCAGCGCCCTGCAGGCCGACGATGTGCTCGACGCGATCCCGGGTATCAACCGGTCCACGAACATCGCGACGCTGATCGCGTACGCCCACAACTCCCTCTTGCGGTCAAAGGTGATCGACAAGGGCGAGGAGTTCGGTGTCAAGGAGCTGGTCGAGCAGATCGAGACAGTCGCCCCCGCCCTCGAGATGGACAAGGCGGGCACGCTCCGGCCGGCCATACAGCGCGCGAGCAGCCTGGAGCGCATCGACTTCATTGGGCACCCCTTCCCGTGGGAGCAGGAGCTGAAGCCGGGGAGGATCATCAACATCGACTGCCGGGGCCGGCTTGTGCCGGAGCTTCGGCTCATCGCCGCCTCGGTCGCGCGCGACATCCAACGGCTCGCGAAGGCGAGGAAGATCCCGTTCGTCGTGTTATCCATGGACGAGGCCCACCTCATCGCGCCCAACAATGACGACGTAGTCACCACGCAGGTCATGCGGGAGATCGCGCGCATCGGGCGGCACTACCGTATCGGCCTCATTATGACTACGCAGAGCCCCGCGGACATGGACCGTTCGGTGCTCAAGCGCCTGCTCACGCGGTTCATCTTCGCCATCGAGCCCGACCAGCTCGAGTCCCTGCGCGGCGTGTTCGCCGACGCCCCCGAGGCCATCATCCGGCACCTGCCAAAGCTGCCGATCGGCACTTGCGTGCTGACCGGCGTGTCGGAGACCGTGAAGCACGCCACGGTCATCGACGTGCGCGAGCGGAAGACGCGGGTCGGCGGCCGGACGGCCGACATCTTTGGCGACCTCGCGACCCGCGGCTGGAAGGGTCGGAAGACCATCGAGCAGCTGAAGGCCGAGCGGGGCGACAAGTGAGCAGACCCGTCGCCGTCTACGAGCGGTCGATCTGGATAGTTGACTACCTCCGGCGCGCGGGGGAGGGCCCGGAGCGCACGATCCGGCACATCTGGGAGGAGGCGAGGAAGCCGCGGAACGAGGACGGGACCGGCGGGCTCGGGGACAATGCGACGCTGCCGACGTACCACCGGACGGTCGCCAAGCTCGTACGGCAGGGACAGCTGGCGGAGGACGGGCCGCCGGTCGACGGCGCGGCGCTCTACCGCGCCGTGGCTCAGCTGTCGTCGCTCAGCACCTACACGCTGTCCGACCTGAACGCCGCGCTCTGGGAGCTGTCCGCTGTCGAGGTCATGTCGCAGTACCTGGACGCGGTCGACTATTACGAGTCCCGCGCGCAGGAAGTCCTGAGGGAGGCGGCCCGGCGGCTGCTCACCGAGGACCCGCGGAGGCTGATCCTGCGGATGCTCAAGGACCGGGCCGCCGAGCTGGAGGAGGACATCGGCATCCTGGAGGACCCCGGTGCCGACGACCGAACCCACCGCGCCCAGACCCGCAAGCGGCTGGATGACCTCCGGTACTTCGTCAACAGCGAGCTGGGGATCAGCGCGAAGGTCTGGGGCTTCCCGACGTTCGAACAGATCGAGAAGGGACTCGCGCGATACGAGCACCCGGACTGGGCGCGGGTCGAGGCAGCGCTCGGCGAGCACGTCTTCGGCGCGGCGTTCGTGGAGCTCGTCCGGGCGCCGGACGTGCAGTCGAAGGACGCGGCGCTGCTCGTCGCCGGGAGCGACGGCAGCAGCCACACCGGGTACGTGCGGGGCGTGCCGGCGCCACGGTACGTCGAGGAGGAGGGCCGGATGCTCCTCACGTTCAACAACAGCGTCGCCTACATCGACCTGCCCGCGGGCCACCCTCACAAGATCCCGTTCCCGTACCACGGGGTGCCGATGACCCGCGCGGCGATCGAGGACCCGGGCAACAGGGGCATGATCATCTCGCGGCCGTGGTTCGAGGATCTCACCGACAGCCAGTTCGAGCATATGAAGAAGGCCGCGCTGGACGTGGTGCAGTTCCGCGTCGACGAGCGGCTCCTGTCCGGAGTGGCCAGGGCGTTCGGGAGCAACCCTGCGGGCGGCGAGGGCGGGCTGCTGCCGAAGCCGAACGTGCTGATCCGCGACGGCACCGTGACCCCGCAGGAGCGGGAGTTCCAGCACTACTGTCACCGCTCGTCCTACGGGGACGTGGTGCGCGAGGGCATTGGACTCAGCTACACCATCCTGCGGGCCGTCCGCGACTCTGCGTCGCGCGTCTACGGCGGTGCCGTGAAGCAGACCCAACTCAAGACCTTCTCGAAGGTCCTCAACTGGTTCATCAAGCGGACGATTGACGAGAGCTGGGACCTCAGCAAGGCGTCCTATGTGACGGACTCGGTGGCGGTCACCCGGCTGCTCGCGGCCCTGCCGGATTGCGCGCCGGACGAGTACTACCGGACGTGCGTCGTAGTGCGTCCGTTCACCGCGCTCGTGACCGACCTCCGGTCCCTGCGGTGCGAGACCGACGAGGAGTGGCTGGAGTACTTCGGCGGGCGCCGTGACCACCAGCAGCGGGAGTTCGACAAGCATGGCGGCGAGGCCTCTTGGCTTCTCGGCCAGACGCTCGAGGACGACCCGTACGTCAGGCTGTGCCTGCACGCCGACTACGGCGCGTTCTACTTCGGCCGGCCTGGCGGCGAGCCCGAGATCACCCTACCGCGGTTCGAGTTCCTCGACTCGCTCCGGAAGCGCGCGCTGGAGGAGCGCTCGGCCAGGGTGGAGCGCGCCGTCGAGCTGATCATCGCGGGGGTCCACGCGACGAAGTGGACGCTGGACCGCGAGCACAATTTCATGACCCAGCGCCAGATGCCCCGGCTCATTCCTTATGTGGTGTACGAGGCCCACGAGAAGTGCAAGGCGCTGGGCCACAAGCTCGAGTCGGAGCTGATGCAGGCGATCACGCAGCGCCTCAGCGGCCTCAAGGCGCTTAGGGGCCTGCCGGTGCCGAGGGTGGAGATTGAGCCCGTGCCGCTAGAGCAGTTCCGTGCCCGCCTCAAGCGGTTGGAGCTACCGCCCAGTGAGGAGTGAGCTGTCAGCCGGCCAGCAGCCGGCGGATGTGCCTCGCGAGGGCCCGGGCCAGCGGTCGTGGGAAGGCGTTGCCGACGAGCCGCTCCGCGTCCGACGAGGTCAGGCCGTCGAGGTAGAAGGCGTCCGGAAAGCCCTGGATGCGGAGCGCCTCGCGGATCGTGAGGGTCCTGGGCGAGGCGTAGTGGGTGAACCGTCCGCTGCCGGCATTGTGGAAGTTCGTCGTTATGGTTCGGGCGAGGCCGCCGTGATGGAGCCGGGCGTACGCCTGGGAGAAGTACGTCGTGTTTCGGCCCCTGCCGCCGTACCGCCGCGGGCTGTCGCCCGGCGCGACGGCCTCGAGCAACTCCACGGTGTCCGGCTCGTGGCCCCAACCGCGGTGGTTACGCAGCGGGGGGGAGCCCGCGCGCATGAGACGCTGGTACGCCGTCGATGCCGGGCCAGTGTACTCGCTCACGCCCTCGCCGGGCGGGATTCTGGCGGGGAGATCACCGAGCGCCTTCCGGAGCGTCACGAGCGGCCGGCCAGCAGGAAGGCGGATTCTCGGCCGAAGCTGCAACAGTCGGCGCCCCTTCGGGCGGCTCGGGGCGACGTAGGCCCCGGTCCGGTAGTCGAAGACGGTCCCGCGCCCCCCGTGAGTCGGTGCCGGTAGCGAAGGCTCTATATCCAAGTCCCTGCGGAAGCCGACGATCACGGCTCGGCGCCGAAGCTGCGGGACGCCGTATTCGGCGGCGTTGACCACGGTGCCCCTGAGTCTGTAGCGACCGGCGAGTGAGTTATCGAAGTCCTTGTACAGCGGGGTCCGAAGAAGGCTGGGCACGTTCTCGATGACGAAGAACTTCGGATCGATACTCCGGATGAGGCGCCGCATCTCGTGGAGCAACTCGTTCCGTTCGTCTTCCTCGGCCCGCGGCCCTGCCGGGCTGAGGCCCTGGCAGGGTGGGCAGCCGAGCAGCCCGTCCACGACGCCGCCCGCCAGGCGGACGAGCTCGGGCCCTGAGAGGCCGCGCACAGACCGGACGTGGTACCGGTCCGCGAGCCGCGGGAAGTTGAGCGCGAAGGCGTCCCGGGCGACTGGGTCGCTGTCGTTCAGAAAGACGGGTTCGTAGCCGCCGGCGTCGAGGAAGCCCCCAGTGACGCCGCCGATACCCGCGAACACTTCAGCGATCTTCAGCCTCATCACCGCTCCACTGAGCCGTGAGAATCAGCTACTGAGCCAAGGCCCACATCCTCTCGTTCGAATCGAAAGACCTCGCGCACGGGCACCCGCAGCTGTCCGTGTTCCTTTCGTGCAGCAAGCCTTTCTCCCCGAACCCATCGCCAGACCGTGGCCGGGTCGACGCCGAAATAGGAGGCCACCTCTCGGAGTGAAAGGATTCCGTTCACCGAGACCTCTGTGACATAGCGCCTGCCACCGATATGCCTCTCAACGGTCATACGCTGGGGCTCTGGATGCTTCGGCCGTCGCGTGCCTGGCGGGAAGTCGGTTAGGTAGACGAGTAGTCGAGCACGAACAGGCACGAGGATCAAGTCTATCCGTAGTAATGCAGTGGTGCAATACCTAGTATTGCATAACGGCGGAAGAGGAAGGTCTGCAAATGGATGCCACGGAGTTCAGGATGGCGATAGCGTGAACGCTTGTAAGCCCGACGAACAAGGCCGCCGGCAGATGCCGAGCTTTGATTGCCCCTCCTGGGCTCGAACCAGGACTCTCCTGATTCAGAGAGGCCGATGCTGGGGGCATCACGAGCGGTCAACATGCCTGAGAGTGGCGTCCCGACGAGCATCAGCGCCCCCACACTCAGCAGATTTTGCCCGCTACTGCTGGAGAAATGCTTGCAAAACGCTTGGGCACGTTTGCGAGAGGAACCCGTTCGTAAGTCCGGGGCCTGCGAGCGTTTGCATGCGTTTCCTGCGTTCGCACTCGCAGTGCTCAGCGAATGGAATTAGACTGGTCTGTCGAATTCAAGTTATCCGGCGCCGCCCGAACCGATGACCGCATCGGACAGAGCATCGCACAATCTCATCACCTACTCCATCCAGTACTATGCGGTGGGGAGATTCGCAGTTCTTAACCGTATGCATCGGATAGCACCTAACTTGCTACATCATGCGGTCGAACTCGTGCTCAAAGCATCGCTTGTTCATCATCAGAGTCTCAAATTCCTCAAGAACCAGTACGGTCATGATCTGGAGAAGCTCTGGGCGGCAACAATCGCCAAGACCCCCACCCTGAGCAGCCCTCACCGCCAGCAAACGATCTCCGACCTGGCTCAGTTCGAAGAACTTAGATACCCTGACCTCCTCATGACCCAAGGGGCGACGGTTGCATTCAGCATGGACACCGGGGACAGAGTGAGCACCTCCGGCTCGCCCTCTTCTACTATTACCGAGCCTCTCTATCAACTCAACCTTCAGGACATCGACGAGTTGTGGGCCGCACTGTTCTATCATGCTGACGGCAAGCCAGAAGCATTCTTACAACACCTCTCGGAGGAGGCCCGCGCTGTGCTTCAGTTCAACAATCGCCACCCTATATAGCCCGAACACTCGCTTGCCCCGACACTCCATTGTCGGCGCGGTCTAACAAGATCTTCTCGCGCACAGGGCCCCCTGTGCGGTGACGGCTCCAGCAATAGTTACGGCGCGGAGGGGTTTGCTTCCTCGGAGGTCTGCTCCGACATTTCAGCGGCTCGATCAATGCGTACTCATGTCCGGTCTTTGAAGTTGCGGCGGCTCTTTGCAGGGACCACGTTTTTGAGAGGGAGCGACGCAGCCGGTCGAGCTAGTCAACGGCAGTCTTTTCGCTGCTGCGAATACTTGAAGGTGACAAACAGCCCCTTCTTTTGTGTGGCTCGAAAGGGTTCCCAAAATGGGGATGCTGGCCTTCTTCCCGTGGATCACTCTCGAGACTCAATTGAATCATGGCGAGTTTCGACTGTTACCCTTCGAGCGCGGACGCTCACCCGCGGGGCCAGATACTCCACTTCAGCGGACGATCGATGAGGTATTGCTCTCCTATTGCAGCCGACCTGACCACCCGGTTCGCGCAGCTGTGATCTTAACTCACGAAGGCCGTCCCGATTTCACCGCCGACCTTACTGCGGAAGACATCGCGAGCTATTTCGTGTTCGGCGATAGCTTTGCTTTCTCCGCTCTCGCAGCCCGGACCTTCTTCGACACGGGATATGCTAACACGGACTGCTACCGGCTTGTGATCCAGGCTTTTCGAGCGGAGTCGAGGTCAGTGGCGGTCGAGAGCCGCAGACGTGACGGTAGCACTGTTAGCCTTCACCCGGCTGGGAGCTTCACTGAATCCAGACCTCATCATGTGTCGATCACGGCAACCAAGGTCGACCAACACCTACTGCTCGGCCTCCTGAACGCTCGCGCCAGGGGAGACTGGGACCGTTACTACGAGGCCATCGCCAATTTCAATTTGGCAAACACCGACAGCCAACAGATCCCGATTCACACTGAAGCCGTTCTTCTTATCGGAGCTCTTCAACGTGCACTTAATTGTCGGAGCTCTGACGTGAACGAATTGTGCGAGCGTCTCCATGACTTGTTCAAGCCGTCGGCACCGAAATCACCGACCACTTGCAGGGCGACTTCACCTGACCCAGGCGTGATGGCCAAGTTTCAGCGGGGACCGAGCGTGACTGACGGATGGATTCGCGACTTCTGCGCCCTTCGAGGAAACCTCGCACACGGTCGACTCACTCCGGTGTACCCGTCCATCTGGAATGTTCACGAGCACTTGCTGCTGGGCGCATTCCTCTTTCCACTGGTCGTGAAGCTGGTGCTAGCACGCGAGGGGTTGTACTCGCTCACGGAGACGGACAGAGTGGATATTGATCTCTTCGAAGAACTGGCGTGTGTCCGTCACTTCGATCGGGACTATACCCCAGGAGCGACCGCGCCCTGGCGCGAGATTCGGAACCCCCTGAGAATGGCTATTAGAACACTTCGGTTGGACTTGGACAGACGGACCGGCCCAGGCGACACTGGGTAGCCCGCAACTCGACAGTTGAAGAGAAACTCTTGGAACAACAGTCATGCACTGGTGAAAATCAGGGCGTAGCTGGGGCGCCCTCTTTGGCAGTATGCGCTTGCATCGCCTTTGTAATCTCAACCATGTTCAGCGGGGGAAGCACCATCGCTCCCACCCGACTCTGAGCTGTTAAGGTAGTGATTACCTGACGCAGGTACGGAACAAGAAGTACAGGGGCCTGCACCGTGGCGAAGGTGTGCAACAGCTTGGGGTCCGCTCCCCGTCTAAGCGTGAAGGCACCCTCAACGGCTGCGGCCAACTTCAAGAAGAACTGCTTGTCAGAGGGCGACTCTAAAGAGGCTCGGACAGTTACAAAAGCCCGGTCCCCGTGTTCGGAGTAGCCCACCTTCACATCCAGCTGGATTCCTACGCCCTCGAGTTCCTGAGGCGCCAGAGTGGCCTGCTCACCCTCCACGTCTAGGAACGTGGCTTCCCTCACCCACACTCGCTCGAACCGAAGAGCGCTGAGCTGTTCGTCGGAAATCTTGTGTTTCATGCTGCCTTGGACAGTTCAGAGGCTGACGGTACCTCTTCAAGTTCCTCCCGCCCCTTCGCGTCCAAGATCACGCCACAGCCAGCGAAGCTGCCCCAATTCAGGATGAAGGTATGAATTGGTTCAATCGGGCTAAATAGATCTTGGTCCGCGTGGATACCTGACCAGGCTGATACGGTCGTGGTGAAGACGGCTTTGTTATTGCCAATTGCATCTAGCCGAATTGGTCCGAGTAGGCTCTCCGTATCCTCCATCGCTTTGGAAAGGCCAGCCACGTCGTCCAAGGTCAAAGTCCAGACTTCACCTATCGAGTACCATGCACTCGCGCTCGCCTCTGAGGGCGTAGAGAAAACGCGCCCTGAAAAAGGCTCCCACCTTTCGAGCTCGCGAGCTTGGAACTGTGCAGCAGGATCCTTCTTGGACTTGACCGCCCGGCCAAGCCTTGGATTCGCTCCGAGCGGCCGCTCATTGAGTGAAGCCCAGTAGGAGTCCCGAACTGCAATCGTTGCTTCCTCTGTTAGCATTCCTACTTGGAGAGCAAGATCGGCCTCGAGAATTGGTCTGGCATTCCAGATTGCGGCGAAGCGCGGCTCTTCCAGGCCAGTCTCTGATGTTTCAAGGCGAACATCCTCGGCAGTCCAAACGAATCCGGGCTCGCGGCCCGTGTAGAGTGGTGCGACGAGGAATTCCGGGCTGCCGCGATCAGCCGCAAAGGGGCCGGCGATGATGACAACGAGCGCGTCCTCGAGGCCGAGAACCGACCACACAGAGCCTACGAGGTAACTGGGCATTGGGCTAATGTTCCGCTCCATTTCTAAAACCCGCAAGGCAACGTTCCGTTCCTATAGTCCGTGCTCCCTAAGTATCATCAGCTCCTTGAGCTTGGCCTCATTCAACGTGGCCACGTGCCGCATGAGCTTCTCTCGCCCAATGCGTCGCGCCTCGTTGAGGCGAAAGCGTACGTGCTTCTTGAGTGCAGTTGCGGGATCACAGTCGGGGGGATCAACTGGCAATGCAATCTCATCCTGTGCTGGGGGTCGACTACCGGACCCCGGTGCAATCCTGACAGGCCCAGCCTGGAAAGTGCTACCGCCCAAGACCAGGACGAGATGGTGACCATCGAACGGGATGCCGAGATCCTCGTTTCGCACCAACCAGATTTCCCCGACGCGCGGGTCACGCACCTTGAAGAAGCGCTTAAGGATCTTTCGGACCAGTCAGCCACCCAGCAGTTCGAGTGCCGAGGGCGGGTGCAAGACTGCAGCCGCGGCTTCCTTAGTTGGCGGGCCACAATAATATAGCAGGCTCCCGGGCCATGGTGTTGCACGGTTTTGGGCGGAGGGTGAGGAACGTACGATGGGAGCTCAACGCGGCTTCAACGAATGGCATGGTCTAGATTAGACCCGCACCGCCGGCCATACAACCGTTGCGACCAACGATCAACCAAGATTGGAACCCGTCAGTTCCATGACCGCGGATAGCCTCGAGGACATCGAGAAACTCGAAGCCGACCTTTGGGAGGCGGCCGATAACCTCCGCGCCAACTCCAAACTCACCTCCAGCGACTACTTCATGCCCGTGCTGGGGGTGATCTTCCTCCGCCACGCTGCTAACCGGTTCGACGCTGCCCAGCGTCAGATAGAGGCCGACCAGGCGAGCGGAAAGATGCCTAAGCGCAAAGTCCTCCCGGCGGACTACATCGCACGGCGCGCGCTCTACCTGCCTGGGGAGGCGCGCTACGACTGGATAATGCAGCAGGCCGCCATGAGCGGTGCCGATCTGCCCAAGCTCGTCACCGAGGCCATGACCGCTATCGAAGCCGAGTTCGAGCCGCTCCTCGGCGTCCTGCCTAAGGACTACGGCATCTTCGAGACCAAGGTGCTTGAAGACCTTATGCGCCTGTTCAACAGCGAACAGATCAAGAAGGCCACCGGCGACGTTTTCGGACGCATCTACGAGTACTTCCTCGCCAAGTTCTCGGTCCAGAAGGCGCACGACAACGGCGAGTTCTTCACACCGTCGTCAATCGTCCAGACCATCGTGAATGTGATCGAGCCCGACCACGGCACAGTGTTCGACCCGGCGTGTGGCTCTGGCGGCATGTTCGTACAGTCGAGTCACTTCATCGAGCATGAGGGTGGCGACACAGCAAAGAAGGTCGTGTTCTATGGGCAGGAGAAGAACCGCGACACTATCCATATCGCCAAGATGAACCTCGCGGTGCACGGACTAGAGGGAAAAATCGCTGAAGCCATCACCTACTATGAGGATGAGCACACTCTCGTCAGCAAGTGCGACTTCGTTATGGCCAATCCACCGTTCAACGTGGACCTAGTGGACGCCGAGAAGATCAAAGGTGACCTGCGACTACCCTTTGGCCTCCCAGGCGTCAACAAGGCGAAGAAGGTCAGCAACGGGAATTACCTGTGGATCTCCTACTTCTGGAGCTACCTGAACGAAAAGGGCCGCGCCGGCTTCGTCATGTCTTCGCAGGCATCGAGCGCTGGTCATGGCGAGAAGGAAGTGCGCCGCAAGCTTGTCCAGACGGGTGACGTGGACGTGATGATCTCCATCCGCTCCAACTTCTTCTACACCCGCACTGTCCCCTGCGAGCTATGGCACTTCGACCGAGCCAAGCCGCCCCAGCGCAGGGACAAAGTTCTGATGCTCGACGCGCGCAACGTCTACCGCAAAGTCACACGCAAGATCTACGACTTCTCGTCCGAGCAGATGCATAACCTCACGGCGATCGTCTGGCTCTACCGTGGGGAGCAGAAACGCTTCCTCGAGCTAGTGAAGGACTACCTCCGCCGCATCTGCACCGAGAGCGCGGCCGTTCCTGGCACTCTCATGCCCTTCGAGACTACGCTCGCCGACCTTCGCGGACGCTTCGATGCCCTCACCAAGGCGGCGACGAAGCACGCAGATGTCGACGCGGGCAAGAAGCAGGCGCTCGCCGATCTCGTGGCCGAACTGCGCGAGGCCGCGACACTCTACCAGGCCGACGCGAAGAAACTCCTCGCGAGTCTTGCCGCGTGTTGCCACAAATACGCCATGGCGCTACCAGAGAAGAACGACGCCCAGCACGCGGTGCGTAAGTCGTTCGCCCCTCACGTGGAGGCGGTCCGCGGGCTTGTCAAGCAGGTGGATCTGCTCTACAAGCTCGCTGCGCGGGTGACGGATCAGGGTACCGAGCTGGCGGCCGACGATGAGATCTCCGCCGCCTACGACCGCCGCGCTACAGGTAGGTTGGTGAAGCAGCTCGACGAGGAGCGCAAGGCCGCCGTCGAGCAGTTGAAGCACACCGTGTACCTCCACCGGCAGGTCGCATGGCTGCAAGACCGGTTCCCGAAGGCCGAGCTTGAAGCCGTTCCCGGGTTAGTGAAGCTGGTTGATCGTGCGGAGATCGAGGCCGCCGACTGGAGCCTCACCCCTGGCCGCTACGTCGGCGTCGCCCCGCCGGAGGAGGACGAGGACTTCGACTTCGAGCAGACTCTTCGCGACATCCACACCGAGTTGGCAGGCCTCAATAAGGAAGCGGTGGAGCTGGCAACGAAGATTCAGGAGAACTTCGAGGAGTTGGGCGCATGAAGTGGCGCACAATGTCACTGGACGCCATCAAGGCACCGGTTCCATACGCCTTCGTTGGCGGGCCGTTTGGCTCCAACCTCACGACACGCGACTACATTGAGGAAGGTATTCCCGTGATTCGAGGGAACAACCTCCCCGCT
>Ga0075424_100003762_pt1 | contig 14223 bp, 16 predicted proteins | sample SoiMethybrSBSTD3_FD_75301 | JGI IMG/M metagenome (GOLD analysis project Ga0075424, IMG submission 75301) | Bulk soil microbial communities from a Populus tree surrounding site in Tennessee, USA - Soil MetaG P. TD hybrid SBSTD3 | ecosystem: Environmental > Terrestrial > Soil > Tree plantation... | reverse complement strand
CGTGTTCATCACCGTGTTGGGGAAGAGGAGCGCCGAGAGTCCCGAGGCGCCGCGCGCGAGGTAGCCGTCGGCAAAGGCGATGGTCGACGTGAAGTCGCCGAGCTCGCTGCCCACGACCAGGCCGAGCCCGCGCGCCGGATCGATCCCGGACTCGGCGACGGCCATACGCGCCCCGGCGATCGTGAGCTGGCACACGCGCGAAAGCCGCCGCGCCTCGGCGGGATCGATGAGGCCGGCCAGCGTGGCCTCCGGCAGCCGCGCGGCCGGACGGCCGCCGACGGGCACGCACGCCGCCGCGCGCGGCCGCGCGAGCCACGCACCGAGCGCCGGCGAGGCGCCGACCATGGCGGCATTGACCACGCCCACGCCCGTGATGACGACGGCCCGCCGGTCCTGCATGTCAGGCGCGCCGGAAGAGGAGGGTGACGTTCTGTCCGCCGAAGCCGAACGAGTTGGAGATGGCGCACTCCACGGCGGCTTCGCGCGCGACGCGCGGCACGCAGTCGAACGTCAGCTCGGGATCGGGCGTCACCAGCGTCGCCGTCGGCGGGATCAGCTCCTGCGTGAGCGTCAGCACGGTGGCCACCGCCTCGAGGCCGCCGGCCGCGGCCATCGTGTGGCCGATCATCGACTTGGTCGAGCTGACCAGCACGCGGCCCTCCCCGAACACCTGCGCGATGGCCCGTGCCTCGATGCGGTCGTTCTGCGGCGTCGCGGTGCCGTGCGCGTTGACGTAGCCGACCGCCCCCGCCGTGACACCGGCCGCGGCCAGCGCCGCGCGCATCGCGCGCGCCATCCCCTCGCCTTCGGGCTCGGGCGCCGTCACGTGGAAGGCGTCGGTCGTCATGCCGTGACCGGCCAGCTCGGCGTAGATGCGCGCGCCGCGCGCGCGCGCCCGCTCCGCCGCCTCCAGCACCACGAACGCCGCGCCCTCGCCGATCGACATGCCGCGGCGATCCTTGTCGAACGGCCGGCACGGCTCGGGATCGAGCAGCTTGAGGGTGTTGAAGCCCATGAAGCACATGCGGGTCATGCCGTCCACGCCGCCGGCCACGGCCATGTCCACCACGCCGTCCGCGATGAGCTCGGCCGCCTCGGCCAGCGCCACCGCCCCCGACGAGCACGCGGTGACGACGGTGTGACGCGGGCCGCCGAGGCCCAGCCGATGGCCAAGCGTCTCGGCGTGCGAGCCCGGGAGAATCGCGCGCAGCGCGGCCCCGGGCGCCGAGTGCTCGCCGCGCGCCCGCGCCCAGTACCACTCCTCGGCCTCCAGCATGCCGCCGCCGACGGCGCCGACCATGAGCGCCGTCTCCGCGCGGTCGGCGTCGGCGAGCCCCGCGTCGTCGATCGCTTCGAGCGCGGCGCCGAGCGCGAGGCGATCGGCGCGCGAGCGGCGCGGCGAGCCCGCAGTCAGCTCCGGCACCTCGGCGGCGATGCGGCAGCGGAAGCCGTCGGACTCGAAGAGGGTGAGCGGGCGAATGGCGCAGGCGCCCGCCGCGAGTCCCGCCCAGTACGCCTTGACGCCGGCGCCGAACGGACTGACGGCGCCGAGGCCGGTGACGACCACGTGCCTCATGCGGGGGCGCGCCGGCTCACGATGAAGCGCGCGAGGGTCTCGAAGGAGGCGAAGTGCGCGGTGAGCTCTTCGGATTCATCCAGCACGACGCCGAACGTCTCTTCGATCGCGATGGACAGCTCGATGAAGTCCAGCGAGTCCAGGCCGATGGAGCCCTCCACGCCCTTGGGCAGCGGCGTGGTCTCGGCGACCTCGGCGGCGCGGCGCGGATCGAACTTCAGCCGCGCGACGAGAATCGTCTTCAGCTCGTCGAAGACTTCCTTGGCTTCCATGATCCTCCCCGCCTCAGATTCGGGCTGCGTGGCCCACCGCGAGCTCTATGGACGCCCGGCGCCCACGCCAGGAACCCGTCAGCCGGGCCGCCGGCTCCCCGGCCGCGCGCGCCAGGGCCAGCGCCACCAGCGGCGCGGCAGCCAGCGTGCGGCCCGCGCGGGCGTCGACTGCCCGCTCCAGCGGCCCCGCGTCGCCCGCCATCGCGCCGTAGACCACCGGCGACTCGCCGCGGGTCAGCAGCGCGCAGGCCGCGCTCTCGACGAGGGGTGCCGGTAGCGTCCAGCGCGCGCGGCGCCAGAGCGCCTCGCAGTCCTCGAAGACCTCGACGACGAGAACCAGCGCGCGCTCGCAGCATCCCTGGGCCAGCAGGCGTCCGGCCTGCCAGAGTGCGTCGATCGTGGCCGGGGCGCCTCCGACGAGGATGACATAAGCGCCGGTCAGGCCGAACTCGATTGCGACCTCCCCCGACAGCGCGCTCGGCGCCGTGTACGGGAAGTGCAGCGTTCCACTCCGTGCCCCGATGAACCCGACGTTCGAGGGGCCGTAGGCGCCGGCCGTCACGAACAGCAGCGCGGTACCCTCGCCGCGGATCGCCGCGCGATCGAGCCCCGCCTCGGCCAGCATGACGCTCACGGCCTCGACGCCCAGCAGGCACTCTCGCGTGGCGCGGCGGAACCGCTCCCCCTCGAGCGCCGGACGCGCCAGCGGCAGCACCGCGCGGCCCGCTGCCGCCACGCGGGCGTCCGGGGGGAGCGCCGCCGTCCCCCGACCCCAACCCGTCAATATTCCCACGCTGGCCACCCGGACGCCGACTTTCGGCTCCGCCGTCACGCCGCCCCCAGGACGAGCGCGGCGTTGCAGCCGCCGAAGCCGAGCGAAGTGCTGAGCATCAGGCGGGGGCGGGCGGGCCGGCACGAGCCGGGGACGTAGTCGAGGTCGCACCCCGGGTCGCCCTCCTCGAAGCCGGCGGTCGGCGGGATGAGGCCCTCGCGCGCCGCCAGCCAGCACATGATGGCCTCCAGCGCGGCCGCGGCGCCCATCGTGTGGCCAAGCGCGCCCTTGATCGAGTTCACCGGAATCGCCCCGGCGCGCGGACCGAGAGCGCGGTGCAGCACGGCGGTCTCGATGCGATCGTTGAGCAGCGTCCCGGTGCCGTGAGCGCTCACGAAGTCGATCTCGGCCCCGCCGACGTCGGCGGCGCCGAGCGCCGCGCGGATGGCGGCCTCCAGCCCGCGGCCCCCCGGATCCGGGGCCGCCACGTGCGAGGCGTCGCTCGCCGAACCGTGGCCGAGCAGCCGCCCGAGCCTCGGGCCCCTGGCGTCGCGCTCGCGGGCCAGCAGCACGAGGCCCGCCGCCTCGCCGAGCAGCAGTCCGCTGCGACGGCGATCGAACGGCCGCACCTGCTCCCGCGTGAGGGAGCGCAGGACGTCGAAGCCGCGCAGCACGAAGCGGCAGAGCACGTCGTAGCCGCCGGCCACGACGAGGTCGGCAGCATCCTCCCGGAGCAGATCGGCGCCGATGCCCAGCGCCGTGGCGCCCGAGGCGCATGCAGCCGACACGGTCAGCGCCGGCCCGCGCGCGCCCAGCCACTGGGCCAGCGCGTGAGCCGGAGCATCGTAGAGCGCGTCGAGCGCGCGGCGTGGGGTGCGGTCGTGCCCGAGCGCGTGTTCCAGCTCCTCGACGCCGCCCAGCGCGGTGCCGACGACGACTGCGATGCGCTCGGGCGCGGCGCCCAGGCGTGCCCGGCTGCGCAGGTCCGCGCCAGCGGCCACGAGCAGCGCCGCGGCGCGCGAGCGGATCCCGCTGGCCACCGCCGGGATCTTCTTGATCTCGCCGCCGCGCCCGACACGAAGGTCGTCGGTGGCGAAGCGCTCGATGGCCGTGAGCGCGTGCCCTCCACCGAGCAGACCGGACCAGAAGGAGTCCAGATCGGGGCCGAGCGGCGTCACCACGCCGGCAGCGAGGGCGACGATCGGCTCAGGACGCAGAGGGAGGGCCCCAGACGTCGAAGAAGTTGAACCACTGCTCGGGCGCACGGCGGACCATCGTTTCGAGCACGCCCACCCACTCGGCGAGCGCGGCGGCTTCCCCGCCCGCCATCACATGGATCGGCCGGGCCATGACCACCGTGTAGCGCAGGTCGCGCTCGAGCAGGCAAAAGGCCGGGACGATGGGCGCGCCGGCCGCGCGGGCCAGCAGGAAGGGACCGAGCGGGAACGGCGCGGGCGCGCCGAAGAAGTCCGCGAGCGCATCGCCGCGCGTGCCGAGCGCGCGATCGCCCTGGAGCGCGACGATCTCGCGACGCCGCAGCGCAGCGACCAGCGGCAGCGCCGCCATCGGATCCCCGCGCCGCACGAATCGCACCGGCCCGGGACCGCCCCGCAGGAAGCGCTCGACACCGGGATCGGCCTCGGCGGCGACCACGACATGCGTGGGACGCGCCAGGCGCGCGGCGAGCAGGCGGCCGCCCAGCTCCGAGTTGCCGAGATGCGCGGTGACGAGCACGAGGCCGCGGCGCTCGGCCTCCGCCGCCAGCAGGTGCTCGTCGCCTTCGATCCCGGCCACGAGCCGCTCGGGCCGCGCCTCGCGCCGGTTGGTGCTGATGAGGTCCACGAAGCACACCGCGAAGTGACGGAAGACCTCGTCCACCAGCCGCTCGCGCTCGGCGGCGCTCGCGGCCGGCCGCACGCGCGCGAGGTTGGCGCGCACGCGGGCACGCTCGGCCGGAAACCACGCGGCGGCGCGCCGGGCCAGCGCGCGCGCCAGCGCCAGCCGCGCCGGGCGCGGCAAGGCGGCCGTGAGCGCGGCGCCCGCGCGATAGAACGCCGGGCGATTCAGACGATGCGTGTACCAGCGCGGCGGCGCCGGCGGCGCGGCCGCGAGCGGCGGCGCGCTCAGAGCAGCCACGAGTAATACATCCGGAAGGCGCGGATCAGGCCGGGCTCGGTGTCGTAGATGTGGCTGGCGCGGAACCGGCCGGCGTCGGAATCGAACGTCATGACGCCAGGCTCGGCGGGATCGTTGGGGTCCCACACGACGAACTCCATTCCCTGCGGGCCCGGCCGGTAGGCGAAGGCGACGACCGTGTGGTTGAGCTCGGGCTTCGGCCAGTTGGTGACGAGGAGCTGCACGAGGTGCCCGGCATCGAGCTCGTCCATCACCTCGCGCGCCACCGTGGCCTGGTGGCCGCCGGTCACCGGGAAGGTCACGCGCCAGTTCGTCCAGTGCACGAGCGTCCAGAAGCGCCCACCCAGGCCTTCCTTCACCGCCGTCTCCTGCGCGCGAGAGAACTCGCGCAGGTTGGCGTAGCCCGGAATGACGACGCGCGCGTCGGCCGGCGCCGGCGGCTCCCACGGCGCGCGCGCGGCCAGCGCCCGCACGCGCTCGACGTACTCCGCGTGCGTCAGGCGGGGCGCGGCCGGATCGAAGCGGGCGAAGCCGAAGAACTGGCGGAGCCCACGCGCCAGCACGAAGCAGTAGTTGGCGTAGAGGTCATCGCGATCGGGATGGCGGGCGCGGATCTCGTTGGGAAAGGCGAACGTGTCGGTCGCGAATGCGAAACCGGTGACGCTGGTGCCAGTGGGCCGGGCCGCCGAGGGCACGGGAGGCACCGAGACGCAGGCCGCGAGCAGGAGCGCCACGCCGATGGCCAGCCAGCGACTCATCCTGGCTACCGTAGCGGCGCCCCCGGCGCAGGTCAAGCTGCGGGAGCGTGCTATCCTCGCCTCGCCCTGATGACCCGCGCCCTCGCCGCGCTCTATCGAATGTTTTACGACGGCGTGCTGTCCCGGATGCCGGAGCCCACGGCGATCGCGCTCGGTCAGGCCACGCTCCGGCGCCTGCCCCTCGACCGCTTCGGCGTGTTTCGCCTGGAGGATCCGCGGCTGGCCACGACGCTGGCCGGCGTGCGGCTGCCCAATCCGGTGATCCTGGCCGCGCAGTACTACGATCCGGCGATCCTCCGTCGCGCCATGGGCCTCGGTTTCGGGGCCGTCACGGCCAAGACGATCACGCTCAATGCGCGGCCGGGCCATCCCCAGCCGAACCTCGTGCGCACGCGCTCGAGCGCCGGTCCCGGCCTCGTCAACTGCAACGGCTTCCAGAACCCGGGCCTGGCCGCCTTCCGCGCCTCGCTGGCCGGCCTGCCGCACCGCGTGCCGCTCATCGTCAGCGTGGCCGGCGAGACGGTCGAGGACTATGCGGCGATGGTGGAAGGCCTGGCGCCGCTCGGCGACCTCGTGGAGATAAACATCTCGTCGCCCAACACGAAGCTCGTCTACGCGTGGAGTGAGCGGCCGCAGGAGCTGCGCGCCGTGCTGGAGACGCTGGGGACGCGCTCGCCGCGCCCCCTCATCGTGAAGATCTCCCCGGACTTCGCCGAGGTGAACGAGCGCGACATCATCCCGGCCGCGCTGGCGGCCGGCGTACGCGTGATCAACTACGGCAACACGCGGCGCATCGAGGAGCCGCGGCTGTCGCAGAAGGCCGGCGGCCTCAGCGGGCCCGACATCTTTCCCGCGACGCTCGACAACGTGCGCCGCACGCGCAAGCGCTTCGGCGACGCCGTCGAGATCATCGCCACCGGCGGCGTGGATTCTCCCGACAAGGCGCTCGCTCTGCTCCACGCGGGCGCCCGCGCGGTGGGATATTTCACGGGATTCATCACACGGGGGCCGATCCTGGCCCGTCGAATCCTCGAGAGGCTTCGGGCAGATGCCTGAGTTGCTCACAGGTTATCCACTTGTCCACACTCATCCACAGGCGACAAAATCTACCGGTCTGATGCGGGCTCCCGTGACGTGGGTAACGAATTGCCGCGTCATTCGTCCACGAAATGCACGCGCGGTGCGAATTCTCCGATGATCACTGGCCGAAGTCCACGGCACACGCACGAAGCACGCATTTGACGGGGGCAAACGAAACCTTGACGACACATCGCGACGCTCGTAATTTCTCGGTCGTGCTCGACAACACTCCCACCACCCCGGTAGTTCCGCCAAACCCAACCGGCACGGTCTGAACGAGAGGGGCGAACCGCGATGGAAGGCCGGAAGCCACTCGCGAAGGTCGAGGGTCGTCGCAGGATGCGCTTGAGCGGCGTGACGGTCGCCTATCGCGGCACGCCCAACCTCGATGACTGGGTCGCCTACATCGCCAACGGCAGCCGATCGAAGAAGCTGATTCTCGCGGACCACGCCTCCGAGCGAAAGGTGAAGGGTCTCCTCACGCGCTGTCAGACGATGTCGCGCAAGGAGATCGAGAAGCTCGCGAAGAACTAGAGCGCGAGAGGTCCTACCGAAGCGACGCGGCTGGGATCCTCCCGCCAGATCGCCGGGTCCGCATCCACGTAGAGCTCCACCCCGTTGCCATCCGGGTCGTTCAGGTAGATTGACTGGCTGACGCGATGGTCCGTCAGCCGCAGCTTGGTGTAGCCGTGAGCCTCCAGGTGCGCCTTGGCGGCGCGCAGCTCGTCCAGCGTGGTCCCGATGCGCAGCGCGACGTGGTAGAGGCCGACGTCGCCGGCCTGGGGCAGCGGCGCCTCGGCACCCACTTCCATGACGGCGACGTCGTGATGGTTGTCCCCGGTCGAGAAGAACACCATGGGGCGCCCGAAGTTGCCGCGGGCGACCTCCTTGAGCCCCAGCACGTCGCGATAGAACCGGGCTGCGCGCTCCGCGTCCCGCACCTTGAGCACCACATGCCCCACGTTCCGGACCTTGATCGCCATCGCCGTAGCCTCCGTCTTCAGATAATACCCTTCTCGGCGAGGCTGACCCAGCGCCCGCGGCCGATGACCACGTGGTCGTGGATTCGCAAGTCCATCAGACGGGCGGCCTCGGCGAGCTGGCGCGTCAGCCGCAAGTCCTCGCGGCTCGGCGTGGGGTCGCCGCTCGGGTGGTTGTGCAGCAGGATGATCGAGGCCGCCGATTCGAGGATGGCCGGCTTGAACACCTCGCGTGGGTGAACGAGGCTGGCCGACAGCGTGCCCTCGGAGATCACCACGTCGCGCAGCAGACCGTTCTGCGCGTCCAGCAGCGCCACGCGGAACACCTCGCGCGGCAGATCTTCCATGAGCGGGCCGAACGCCGCATAGACCTCGGCCGGGCTCGACAGCAGGGTGCGCGCTCCGGGCGTGCGGGCGCGCAGCCGGCGGGTGAGCTCGAACGCCGAGGCCAGGCGGGCGGCCTTGGCGGGTCCGACGCCCGGCAGCTTGGCGAGCTCGGTGACCTCTCGCCCGGCGACACCGGCCAGCGAGCCGTACGCCGCCAGCATCTCGCGCGCGACCTCGACCGCTGTCTTGCCGCGCCGCCCCGAGCCGAGCTGGAGCGCGATCAGCTCGGCGTCCGCGAGCGCGTCGGCTCCGTTCCAGTACAGCCGCTCCCGCGGACGCTCTCCCGCCGGCCAGCGCGCGATCGCCATGCGCCTTCGTACGGCGATCGCGCGCGGCCGTCAATGTCCGAAGACAGGTACGGTGCGCGCGACAGCCATTGTGGTCACGGCGACATCGCGCTATACATGACGGACCCGGGGGCCCTCTCGGTGAGTCACACGAGCAGCGCACGTGCGGCATTCCGAAAGAGGTCAACGATGCGAATCACCTGCCTCGCCCTCGCAATCATCCTGGTGCTCCTGACGCAGCCGGCCGCCGCCACCCAGCTCGCCGAGGAAACCTTCACGCCCTCGTTCCCCGTCTACGCCGGAGGCGGATCGGGCTTCTCCGGCTCCTGGACCGTCGGCGGCTTCAACGCGTTCGCCGCCGACTACACCGCGCGGGCGAAGTCGCTGTGCTATCCACGCCTCGAGGCCACCGGCGGCAGCGTGTCGGGCAGCGCGTTCTCCAGCATCAACGGCACCGTGCGGAATCTCGCTCTGCCGCTCGGTGCGCCCGGCACGACCGTGTACGTGAGCTTTCTGATCCAGCCGCGCGGCACGCTGAACGACGGCGTCTTCAACGGGTTCTTCGGCCTGACGCTCAACGGCAGCCTCGGCAACGAGCTCTTCATCGGCAAGCCGGGCGCGGGCGCGGTCGAGCAGTACGTCATCGAGAACCGCGGCGGCGCCGGCCAGGTCACCTCCGGCGTTGACGTCCGGACCGGCAAGACGACGCTGCTCGTCGTCAAGGTTCAGTTCATGGTCGGCCCCGAGGTCATCACGCTCTATACCGACCCCGCGGTCGGCCGCCCCGAGCCGGCCAGCAATGTCGTGAAGACCGACCTCGATCTCGGCACGGTCACCCGCATCGGCCTCTACTCGACCGGCGCCTTCGCCATCGATGAGATCCGCATCGGCACTACCTTCGCCGACGTGCTTCCGACCCAGGAAGGCCCGCAGGACGAAGACTTCCCGGGCTGCTCCGGAAATTAGCAGCCGGGACACCGCTTCGAGCGCAGTTCGACAGCCCTCACGGGTCCCCGTGGGGGAAGTCTAGAGGGGGAGCGGCGGTCGCTCCCCCTCTTCATAAACCACGCGTATCGCGCGCGGCTCGTCCCCCACGCCCTCGATGCGGACGCGGATCGTGCGCGGGGGCAGCAGGGGCTCGGCGCGATCGGCCCACTCGAGCAGCGTGACGCCGTCGCCACCCATGAGATCGAGCAGGCCGAGATCCATCAGCTCGGTGAGGGTGCCGGTGCGATAGGCGTCGACGTGATGGACCGGCAGGCGGCCGCGATATTCGTTGATCAGCACGAAGGTCGGGCTCGTGGCCGCCGAGGTCACGCCGAGGCCGCGCACGAGCCCCTGGACGAGACACGTCTTGCCGCTCCCGAGCTCACCGTAGAGCGCGACCACGTCGCCGGGGCCGAGCGTGCGGCCGAGGGCCTCGCCGAGCGCCGCAGTCTCCTCGGGCGTACTCGAGCGGCGGCTAACGGCCGGCACGGAGCGTCGCGAACGCGGCCGGCAGCGCCTCGATGAGGTCGCCCGCGATTAGCGACTCCTCCCCTTGGCGCGCGGCGGCGATGTCGCCGGCGAGTCCGTGCAGGTACACGGCGCAGACGAGCGCGTCGGTTGGTCCGAGGCCGCGGGCGAGGAAGGCGCCCACCACGCCGGTGAGTACGTCGCCGGTGCCGCCGCTGGCCATGCCGGGATTGCCCGTGGGATTCAGCAGCACGGTGCCCTCCGGCGTGCCGATCACGCTGCTGGCCCCCTTGAGGACCACGTGCACGCCCCACGCCGTCGCACATTGCCGCACGGTCCGGATGCGATCGCGCTGTACATCGGCGACCGTGACACCGAGCAGGCGCGCCATCTCGCCGGGATGGGGCGTCAGGCAGCGCGCGGCGGGCGCCCCGCCCAGCCGCTCGACGTGACCGACCAGCGCGGTGAGCGCGTCGGCATCCACCACGCACGGACGGCGAGTCTCGAAGACCAGGGCACGCGCGAGCGCCTGCGTGTCCTCGTCGAGCCCGAGACCGGGTCCCACCGCGAGAGCATCGCGGCGCTCCAGCAGCTCATTCAAGCGCTCGCGCGCCTTGAGGGAGAGCGACCCGGCCTGGGTCTCGGGGAGCGGCTCGCTCATCGCCTCGAGCAGCAGCGCGGCAACCGCCGGCTGGGCGCTGCTCGCCGTCGCGACGGTGACGAGCCCGGCGCCGGCCCGCATGGCCGCGCGCGCCGCCAGCGCGGCGGCGCCCGTCTTGCCCACCGAGCCGGCGGCCAGCAGCACGTGCCCGTAATCACCCTTGTGGCCGTCACGCGCACGCGGCGGAAAGTGACGCGCGACGTCGGCCGCCTCGATCTCGAACGTGGCGATGCCGCGCGCGACCTCGGCCGGCGGCACGCCGATGTCCACGACGTCCACGCGGCCGGCGCTCGCCGCGCCGTGGCCCGCGATCAGCCCGCGCTTGAGGCCGGCGAACGTCGTCGTCAGTGTCGCGTGCACGACGGGCCCTTCCGGCGCCTCGCCGTCGGCGGAGAGCCCCGAGGGAACGTCGAGCGCCACCACGGGCCGCCCGGCACCGTTGATGAGCTCGATGGCGCGGGCGATCGCCGGCGCCGGCGCCCCGCGCGCACCCGTGCCCAGCAGCGCGTCCACGACGACGTCGGACTCCGCCAGCGCCCGCGCGAGCGTGTCGTCGTCGCGCACGACGTGCGGCCGGATCCCGCGGCGCTCCATCTCGCGCAGCTTGCCGGCCGCGTCCCCGCGCACCTCGTCGGGCGCCGCCACCAGGAACACACTCACCCGATGCCCCGCGCGCTTGAGATGCCGCGCCACCACGAATCCGTCCCCGCCATTCCCGCCCTTCCCGCACACGACCACCACCCGCACTCCCCGCCTTCCCAGCCCCCACACCGGCAACGCCGCCACAATCCTCTCCGCCGCCCCCCGCCCCGCACTCTCCATCAACGCAGCCCCCGGAATCCCCAGATCCCGGATCGCCCGCTGATCCACCCCCCGCATCTCGGCCGCAGAAAAAACCGGCCTCATCCCTACACCCCTACCAAGCCAATCTTTCGGGCGATCAAAAATGGCCAGATGCGAGGCGGCGCGAGCACCGGAGCGAGGCGTACGCCGCGTACGCCGCAGCGAGGAGCGCAGCGCCAACGAAGCAGATGGCCGTTTTTCATCGCCCGACGGGCAGCGCGATAGCTTGCAGAAGGAAGTCCGCGAGGATCGCCGTATACGCATCCCGCCACTCGCGCCGCGCACACCGCGGCAGCTCAATGTGCAACGCCCTCTGCGGCAACCGCAAAATCCCATCGCGCTTGGCGGCCGACGCCCGGAACGTCACGGTGTCCGCCGGCTCGATCAGCACGTCGAGCCGCGGGGCCTCGCCGTTCGTGCGCAGGTAGGCGTCGCGGATGAGCTCGACGAGCGCGCGCAGGCGCAGGGCCAGCTCGCGGTCGACGCCCACGGTCGCGATCTCGATCTGCCCCGCGCAATCCTTGCGGTTGTTGCCGTGGATCTCCGCGTAGAAGCGCAGCGGGCCCTGGGCGGCCTCGAGCACGCGCCGCTCGTACGCCGCGTAGACGTCACGGGCGCCCTCGCTCGCCACCTGTTCGGCGGGCGGACGGCCCGGTACGCCCTCGAGCGGCCGGTTCACCTGGTAGCGGCGAGCGGGCTCGGGGCCGCCGCCGGGCTCGAGCGAGAAGCCCGTGGCCACCACGAGACCGAAGCCCGTGCGGCGCGCGATCTCCACGGCCATGTCGTCCGTGTAGAGATCGCTACCGCCGTGGGGCGCCGCCACGACGAAGCCCGGCCGGCCGGGACGCGCGGCGATCGTGCCGGTCGTGCCCGTGCCAGTGGCAATCGTGGATGAGCGTGCAGGGACGTCGACGGGCTGGGCCAGCCGGGCGGCACAGCCGGAGAGAATCAGCGCGCCGGCGGCCACGCTAACGAGTCGCCGCGTCTGGCGCGAGCACCGGATCATCGTCCACCAGCAGCGCCTGCGCGAGGGCGTAGTCGCCCTCGTGCGTGAGCGCCAGCAGCATGCGGCGACCGCCGCGGGCCAGCCCGAGCTCGCGCGAGCGGCCGTGCAGCACGAGCGTGGGCGCCTGGCCGCGCTCGCGGCGCACCTCGAGCTCGCGCCACTTCACCCCCAGGCGCAGGCCGGTGCCGAGCGCCTTCATGCCGGCTTCCTTGGCGGCGAAGCGCGCGGCGAAGTGCGGCACCGGGTCGCGCCGCGCGCGGCAGTAGGCGATCTCCTGCTCGGTGAACACCCGGCGCAGGAACCGTTCGTCCCAGCGTGCGATCACCTCGCGCATGCGCGGGATCTTGACGAGGTCGACTCCGATGCCGCGGACGCTCACGCACCGAGCTCGCGACGGATGTCCGCGGCGAGTTCGTCCGCCATCGCGCGGATGCGGGTATCGTCGGCGCCCTCGATCATCACGCGGGCGAGCGACTCGGTGCCGGAGTAGCGCAGCAGGATGCGTCCGGTGCCGTCCATCTCGCGCTCGAAGATCTGCACGCGCTCCATGAGGCCAGTGAGCGATTCCATCGGCGGCTTGCGCGCCACCGGGACGTTGACAAGCACTTGGGGAAACTTGCGCATGCACGTGGCCAGCGACGCCAGCGCCTCCCCGCTCTCCCGCATGACGCCCAGCAGGGCCAGGGCCGAGAGGATGCCGTCGCCGGTCGGTGAGTAGTCGGGGAACAGCAGGTGGCCGGACTGCTCGCCGCCGAGGTTGGCGCCCATGCGCTGCATTTCCTCGTGCACGTAGCGGTCGCCGACCTGCGTCTTGACGATGTCGATGCCCGCGGCGCGGAGGCACTCGTCGAGCCCCAGGTTGGCCATGACCGTGGTGACGACGGTGTTCGTCTTGAGCCGTCCCTGCTGCGCCATGTGACGTCCCGCGATGGCCAGCGCGTAATCGCCGTCGCGGATCTCGCCGAGGTGGTCGATGGAGATCAGCCGATCGCCGTCGCCGTCGAAGGCGAAGCCGACGTCGGCCGAGGCGTCCACCAGCCGCGTGCGCAGGCCCTCGGGATGCAGGGCGCCGCAACCGGCGTTGATGTTGGTCCCGTCCGGCCGCGCCGAGGTGACGATCACCCGCGCGCCCAGCCGGCGGAAGACGCTGGGCGCCACGCGGTAGGTGGCGCCGTGCGCGCAGTCGAGCGCAACGGTGGTTCCGGCCAGGTCGAGCGGAAAGCAGCGGCAGAGGAAGTCCACGTAGTACTTCTCGGCGCGATCGTAGGCGACGAGGTGGCCGATGCCGGCGCCGCGCGCGCGCGGCGCGGCGTCCGCCGCCTTCAGCCGCGCCTCGATCTGGTCCTCCCAGGCGTCGGGAAACTTCGTCCCCTTGGACGAGAACAGCTTGATGCCGTTGTCCTCGAAGGCATTGTGGGAGGCCGAGAGCACGACCCCGCCCTGGGCGTCGAGCGCACGCGTGAGCAGCGCGATGCCCGGCGTGGGCAGCACGCCGACCGTGAAGCAGTCACCGCCGGCCGAGAGCACGCCGGCGACCATGGCGGCCTCCAGCAGCGGGCCGGAGCGCCGCGTGTCACGGCCGATGACGACGCGGACCTGCTCGCTCTGGTGCTGCGCGGCCAGCGTTGCCACCAGCTCACGGCCCACGCGAAAGGCCAGCTCGGGCGTCAGCGGCGGCTCGTTGGCCACGCCCCGAATACCGTCGGTGCCGAACAGGCGCCCGCTCATGGGCGCGTCTGACTCGTTGCTGCGGGTCGGATCTCCACCGTCACGCTCACCGTCCGCCGGTCGACGGGATAAATCGAGTCCGGCAACGCCAGCCCTACGGTCTGGGTCACCGGTGCGCGGCGACCAGAGACGTCGACCGGCAGCGTCTCGACCACCGTCCGCTCCTCGATTGTAGTGCGGGGGCCCTTGATCTCCACAGTGGCAGGATCGACCACGACCGGGCCCAGGACGTGGTCGGCCGCGGGCCGGCCGTGGACCTGGGGCACTACCTTCACCGTCCGG